>JAEIGA010000490.1_pt1 | contig 58516 bp, 49 predicted proteins | sample 9270691 | NCBI WGS metagenome assembly JAEIGA01 (sample SAMN17057246, study PRJNA624740) | gut metagenome | biome: biome; isolation source: fecal sample | host: Bos grunniens | place: China: Xizang | collected 2019 | reverse complement strand
TAATTATTTCTATATATTTAATTGTTACATTTATAAAATTTAGCCATGCATGTTTTTTATTTTGTGTAATTTCCCATAATCAAAGAAAGTTCCGCCAACATCTTTGTTTTCTGCGCTTATAATTTTTGAATTATCGATATCAAAACTAATCCAAGTATGAGAAGTTTTATTAAAATATTCCTTTGCTAACGATAACATTTGAAGTAAAACTTCGTCAGATGGTAACAAGTCTTTGATTGATATAATTCTTACTTGCTTATAACCTTCTTTTTTAATAACGATATTGCGGACAACTTCTTTTTGATTAAATTCTTCTTGAGTAATTCGTCCAAGTCTCACATTAAGCTCGTGTCCAGAGCCATCATATTCAATTGTAATTTTTTCATCTAATAAACATATATCAACATCATAATATTTAATAGGGTAATTTAATTCGCCTCCATAAAGATTGTGAAGATAAATTTGTTGTTTAGATGTTTTTTGAGTGCTATTTTTATACATTGTTCCAGCAATTTTTTCCCTTATTATTGAATTTTCCGACACATTAGCAACGCCATATCGTTCAATATTGGTATTGCGTGTTTTTTCTTTAACATCTTTATTTTGTGTTGCATATTCAACACCGTATTTTTCTAAAGTTGTTTTAATTCTTTTATCTTGTGTCTCTCGTAATTGCGTTGCATGTTCAACGCCATATTTTTCTAAACATGTTTGTTTTATTCGTTCGTGGCATTCTTTTGTTTTTGCATAACTATCAATGCCATATCTCAGTAAACAAGACTCTTTAACCTTTTGCGAAGAACAATGTTTACATGCAATCTTTCCAGTTTCTTTTGCTTGATATATATATTGCTTATATGGCATAATTATAATGTTTGCAAAACAATAATCACACAAACATTCAATTTTTACGCCACTTCCTTTTTGTAAATCATTTATATCAATTATAAGTATATTTCCATAATCATACACATAATCTTTTTTATATCTTTTACGTTGACGCTCATTCGCTATCTTTTTTGGAATTTCATATCCTAAAGACTCATAATACTTGATATTTTTACTATTAACTTTTACTTCTACCTTTTTTGTCAAAATCCCCATAGCTTTCTCCTTTGTCTACTGTAATATCTTTATATTTCAACATGACCTGCATTAACTCTGGAGTGTCTTCAAAAAGATATACATCTTTATTTTTGACTTTTAAATTATGATGGATTCTTTTAATTGGAAATCCATTCATCATAAGATATCCAGCAAGTCTAATCGAAAATATTTGTTTGTACATTTTATAATCTTTCATTCATTTTTCTCCTATTAAAATAGGACTCTCTAATTAAAGAGAGTCCATAATTATTATAAATTAAACTGTATCAATCTTAAGCAGAGAACAACGCCTGAACTTCTGCGGATGTAATCTCTTTCCAAGAATTAATTTCATTCTGAATGTCAGAGATAGACTGAGTGTGTGCAGAGATGCTTGAAGTATTTGCAGACACAGTGGAAGTTAAATCACTAACAACAGAATAAATTGCTTTATTCTGAACAGGGTTTTCAGAAGATGCAGACAAGGCAGTATCAACAACAGTATGATTTGCAGCTTCTTCAATACCACTTAACTTTGTACGCTCAGCAGCAGTAAAGTGAATATCTGCATTGCCAGTATGAGCATCCAGACTGGTCTGAGCAGCCTTGGTGTCAAGAGTAAGTTGTAAATCAGTCACATCAGCAATGGCATGAGCGTGAGAATCTAGTTGTGCATCAAGTTCGTTAATGGCACCCAAAATTTGTTTGCTAGTTGTTGTCAAATCATAATAATCTTGAGCTGTCATTAAGCTTCTTTTTACAGCAGATATAGTGCCATTGTTGCAAATAAAAGATGTTCCAGTATGTACAGCCCAAACATTTGCAACTGTATCCATCATTTTCAACACTACAAACAGACCAGATATATTTGAACCGCCAATATTTATACCTGCAACACTGCTTGACCAATATAAACCCGATTCTACAGCGCTAAAATCAAAACTATTATTAGAAATTCTGTCTGTAATGTCTACAATTGGTTCGCCAATAGGAATTGCTGCAATTAATTCATCGATTTCAGTTTCGGTATAATAAACATCATCGTGATTATGAGTTGCATCTGCCTTATTACCAAGCAGAGAATCAACTTCTGTTTCTGTATAATAAATATCATCATGTGTATGTTCTGCATTTGCTTTATCTCCAAGTTTAGCGACTACATGTAGCCACATGCGTTCAAAAGCATTATAAATTGATGTATTTGCCATTTAATTTCCCTCCTTATTGAATTACCATGGGCAAGTTGTCTGACCATAGGTTACGGTGACAGTAGTGCCACCAGAAGAACCTGTGCGGTTGAAATAAGTACCCCAACCAGACTGTTTTGCGCTCGGCTCTGCATAAATCTTCAAGGATGTACTACAGCCGTTAAAGTGAGAGTTTGCAGCAGAAGATGCCGTAATTGTTGTACAAGTGGAACGAATCCAAATATTTTGTAACCCAGTGCAGTTTTGGAAAATCTTTGTACCAGTACCCAGCTTGGTTGCCGCAATTTCCATATTGGTAAGACCAGTGCAGCCACTAAAAGCACTATTACCTATACTTGTCAAGCTTTCTGGCAGAGAAGTTAATGCAAGAGAAGTACAACCATAGAAAGCAGACTGTCCTATACTTGTAAGGCTTTCAGGTAAAGAAGTAAGTGCAAGAGAAGTACATCCTCGGAATGCACCATCCCCAATACTCACAATGCTGTCGGGTAAAGAAGTAAGTGCTAAAGATGTACAACTACTGAAAGCAGCGTTTCCAATACTTGTAAGGCTTTCTGGTAAAGAAGTAAGTGCAAGAGAAGTACAATAACTGAAAGCATTGCTCCCAATACTTGTAACACTTTCTGGTAAAGAAGTAATGGCAAGAGAAGTACAGCCACTAAATGCACCAGAGCCTATGCTTGTAACGCTATTCGGCAAAGAAGTAAGTGCAAGGTTTTTACAACCCAAAAATATATCATCGGCAATACTTGTAATACCTTCTGGTAGAGAAGTAAGTGCAAGAGATGTACAATTAGAAAATGCGTACTTACAATTTTCAATTATATGTTTGGGTATCATTATGTTTGTAATACCAATACAATGACCAAATGCGCTCTCCCCAATACTCACAATGCTTTCAGGTAAAGAAGTAAGTGCAAGAGAAGTACATCCTTGGAATGCACCATCCCCAATACTCACAATGCTGTCGGGTAAAGAAGTAAGTGCTAAAGATGTACAGCCGTAAAATGCACATTCACCAATACTCATAACAGATTTTGGGAAAATAATAGACGACAGATTTTTACAATTAAAAAATACAAAAGACCCAATCTCTACAAGTTCTGGGCTATCAGATAAGTCAACAAATTGTAAATGTTCATTAATATCCGCTTCATAATCACTGACATAACAAAACATACCATTAGGCAGACTCTTAAACCCATGCAAAGCTGCGCCGATAGCATTTCCATCAGCGTCAAAAGTATACTCTACATAAGGCTCTACAACTTTTTTAATTTCGCTAACTTTACTTTTAATTCCACTTAATCCAAGCATCCCGTCTGTCTTACCAGTTTTGCTTCTAATAGCATCAGCGACAGCAACCAAATCTTCTTTATTTGCAATTACATATTCAGCCATTAGAAAATCACCTCATTTGCATTTACGATACTACTTCCACAAATAGTATCAATATCATCAATTGTGATAAACTCCATAGCATCAATCTGCTCGATTGTATAATAAACATCGTTATGATTATGCTCTTTATCAGCCTTGCCAGCAGCAACAGTTTCAAGAGCGTCGATAGCATCAACATTTTCGTCAATCAGTTCGCCAAGCTCTTTAAGAGTATCATAGGCTTCACCAGCACCATTCAGAAGGTCATTCTTAACAGTGTTAGCAGCAGTAGAAGCAGCGGTATCCGCATAAGACTTAGCCTCGGCTAACTTAGCACTTGCATCAGTCTTTGTTTCATAAGTATCAGCAATAACTTTGCCATTGCCATCCTGAGTTGCCTTTGTTGCCGTAGCGGCATTACCAGTACAGTTCTCAGCAGTTGTAGCAGAATCAGCGGAAGCTGCATGTTCTGCTTCCTTAACAACAGTGGAACCATTTGTGATGTTGGAAATAGAGGTATTCACACCTTCGATAAGAGCGTCTACTTCAGATTCTGTATAAAATTCTATAGTCGTATGTCTACTTTTGCCGCTTGAAAGAATTTGGAATGTAAAAATATCGCAGCCTGTTGCAGAGGGTATATTTTGGAAAACGGCATAGGAAGCGTTTCCCTCTATATAGTTATAGATTGCCGAATTATGTTTTGCATAAACATATCTTCCGCTGTTATGTGCTTCATAGATTTCCGCAACTGTTTTATCTGCCGTATAACCATTGATATAATCACCAGTAATTGTCACAACTAAGTCATTATCCTTTTTACCAGCTAGTGCCTCATCCATTTGAGTCTGTGTGTAATAAGCATCGTCATGGTTATGATTTGCATCGGCTTTACCATCCGCATATGCTTTAACACTAGCATCGCCATCAGCAATCTCGGCCTTGATTAAGGCATCGTACTCTGTCAATCTATCAAGTGATAAATATTTTTTAATTGACATATTTAAATTTCTCCTTTCATTTTTTAGAGAATAAAAATTTTAACATCCAAATGTTTAAAAAAATTAATAAAATGTAAACACAAATCGATTATGTGCCTAGCTATCACACATAATTACCATTTAAAATTTACATTTTATTAAATACTATTGCGCACATCATCTTCTAGCGCTTTTATCATATTTTTAAATAATTGTAATTCAGCAAAAAAAGCTTTGATTTTATTAAACAAAAAACGCATTTGGGTCACTCCATTCTATGCACACATGAACACCGTAAACATAAGTTGCATACATGCCGCCTGAATGCTTTGCTTTTATACGCACTACATCTCCAGCTTTACAGGTTACATCTACTGTATTGTACTGAACATTATCGCTAAAGCTAGTATTTTCAAATTGCGAAACATCATTGAGAAATAATGCGCTTGCGCATGTTCCACTACTACCAAGAGCCACCGCTGGTTTCATGCAACACCACTTAAAACGATAAGTTCCTGCTCTATTAACAGTAAACACATATATATCTAAATCAGTATAGCTAGTAGATGTTATTTTTGAACTTGTAGTTAATCCATAAATAGGATAATCGCCAGCAACAATAGGCTCAGGAACACCAAGCATTCTTGTTGCAATCTTATCCGACATTTCTAGCGGCGTATATACATTGGATTCATTTAAAACATCTCTCATTGAATTTCCAATATTAACTAGTGTAGTATCTTGAATCAAATATTCCGCCATTAGAAACTCACCTCTTCTGCATTAGGAACCGTTGTTGCAGTCCAAGCACCATCAACGACCCTCAGAAACTTTCCATTATCATCTGTTGTTACAGTAGGAGTGGCTCCATCGGCAATCTTTTCTTTAATCAAGGCATCGTATTCTGCCAATTGTTCCAAAGATAAATATTTTTTAATTGCCATATTATAATTTCCATTTCTTTAATAATTTAATTATTTATAATGTATAATCATTATCATCCAAAGAGAACAATTCTTCTACTTCTTCTGTTGTAAGTGCAGTATTCCACCAACGCATAGTGTTAATCGCTCCAACAAAACGGCCTTCTCCTTGTCCATTATAAATATAAGTTTTTTCTGCCATAATCGCAGAGTTAGCATTTGCAGTCCAAGTATTGCCTATGCCATTCATATACATGGTTAAATCGCCATAATCATCAACAACTAATATTATGTGGACATAATTTGGAGTTTTATATGTACATATTGTCATAGCTCCAGTTGTATCAATAATAATTCCATAATCCGTTGTAGCATAACATGTAATACCTGTAGCCCAAGTATCTTGTTCTGGGCTTAAACCAAACAACATGGCTGGATTATATGCTTGCGCTTTATAGCTAGTTTCATCAAGTCTACCCTTAAATTCAAAACTCATTGGATATGAAACTCCTGAAATTTCTGCGGAAACATATGTTTCTTCATTTTGTATCTCAATGCCATCTTCTGATACTGAGCATCCAGAAGACAATGTTAACTCTCCCCATGTCTTAGAGCCTTCCTCATATGTTTCGGCAGAGTTTGAAGCCATCATATTTTCCTCTGAAACAACAGGCGGAGAAGATGTTATATATGTATAAACCAATTTTGCACCTAGATATATTTTCTTAATTAATTTTTCTCCAAAATAAACATTTTTTGCATTTTTCAGTATCATGATTATACCTCAATAATATACAATGTATTATTATCCACAGTTGTCAATGCGTCGTATTCGTATTGTGTAATTGGCAAAATAGTATAATTTGTTTTTTCTTTTAAACCAGAAATATCTTGTTCTAATACTCCTATATCACCCTGTATCGTGTTCAGTGAATTTTGCAAACCGTTAACATCGTCAACCACATGTACATGATTTATATCAGAAAAAATTGTTTTCAATTTGGAGAGAAAAAATGATAATTTGCTATAAGAAACATATTTTCTTGTCATTTTAACTCCTCCGTTAACCAAAAGCGGAGAGACCCCATAAAGAGGTCTCTCCGCATATATTTATGTTAATTAAACTGCTTAAAAAGATTAGGCGAACAGGTCGTTAATCTCCTGCTCAGAAACTTCGGTGAAGTTGTTGTGCCAAGTCTCCAGAGCGGTCACTCTACCAGCAACAGCCTCAAGGTCAGACTGAGAAGCCTTCAGAGCGATAGCGGCAGCATTAGCCTCGTGAGCAGCCTTGTTAGCAGCGGCCAGAGCCTCGACTGCATCCATCTCAGTCTGAAGAGTATCAATCTCGCCCTCAGCAGTTGTCACACGGCCAGCCAGAGCAGTCAGGTCGGAAGCCAGAGCGTGAGTAGCAGAAGCGGCCTCAAGAGCGTCCACACGCAGCTCAATCTTAGCATCCTCATCGTCAGCGTACTTCTTAGCAGCAGCCAGAACAGCCTCATCCTTAGTAGCAGCGTCAGCAGCAGCGGCATCAATAGCTTCCTGCTTTGCAGTAGCGATATCGTCAGCAACGGAACCAGACTCGCCAACAGCAGCCTCAACCAGCTTCAGACGATTGTCCAGACCAGTGTCAACGCCCTGAAGAGCCTGAACCTGCTCGTCAACGTAAGTCTTCTCAGCCTTAGTAGCAACAGCACCCTCGACAGCGGTAATCTTGCCCTCGGCAGTATCCATACGGCCAGCAACACCCTCAATAGCCTCAGCGTTGTCAGCGATGTCTTCCTGCATAGCAGTGACTTCAGGGCCATGCTCCTTAACATAGTTAATCAGGTCGTTAACACCGTCAATTTCCTCGGCGGAAACACCGTTGGTCAGACGCTCCAGAGCGCCAGAAACGGTATCAATGTTACCCTGAAGCTCAGTCTTGTCAGCAGCCTTCAGGTAGTCGCCCATGACAGTGTTGATGTCAGTGCGCAGACCAGCCTCGATACCCTCAGCACGAGACTTCTCAGTGTCAACAGCAGTCTGAACATTGGTAATCTTGCCTTCCAGCTCGGTCTTATCAGCAGCCTTCAGGTAGTCACCCTCAATAGTAGCAACCTTGCCCTCAACAACGGTAACACGGTTGCCAAGCTCGGTCATTGCGCCCTCAGTTGCGATGCCAGCAGTCTTCTCCTGAACGTAAGCAACGATGTTGGTAGCAGTAGCGCCTTCGGGAATCACACCAACATAGGTCTCAAGAGCGTCAACTTCGCCCTGAGCAGCAACAGCCTTGCCATCAGCAACGCCAGCAGCAGCGGCGGCATCGTCAGCAGCCTTCTGTGCAGCCTGAATAGCAGCGTCCTTGCCATCAGCATATGCCTTAGCATTAGCCTCTGCGGTAGCAGCGGCACCAGCAGCATCATAGTTCACTGCAAGACCGTCAGCATACAGCTTAGCAGCGTCCAGAGCAGCCTTATCGCCATTGGCAATAACGTCCTTAATCTTATCATCATACAGTTCCAGTTTGTCCAAGCTCACATATTTCTTAGTATTAGCCATTTTTCATTTCTCCTTTAAATTTGCAAATTTTAAATAATATAATATAAGATATAAATAAAGCCATTATATAATGGCAATATTCAAAATAATAAACATTCAAGTACTTTACAGTTTACATTGCGGATTTAGTTAAATCCGAATCTTTAATCTTTCTAAGTTCTCCATAGTTGTACAAAATACCATTTTTGCATTCTGCGTTACGAACTATAGAACTATCAATATTGAATTCTATCCAACTATGATTTGGATAGTTATAAAAGTATTGTTTTGCATCTAATAACATTTGAAGCAAAATTTTGTCACAAGGGAGTTTATCTCTATTAGACTTAATTCTAATTATTTTATAACCTTCGTTTTTAATAATCTTATTACGAATCAGTTCGTTTTTATCAAATTGTTCCTGTGTCAATTGACCAGTTTTAACGGATAAATTGTGACCGCCGCAATCTAATTCAATATCTAATTTTTCTTTCATAAAACAAATATCGGCATTAAAATGTGATATTGGAAAGTTAATTTGAATTGAATCGTCGATAGACTTATAAAGGTTAAAAAGATATAATTGTTGTTTACTAGTAGGAACTGTCCCATTTTCATAAAAGGTTTGAGCAATTTTCTTTTTTATTTCTTCTGATTGAAGAGGTGTTATATAACCATAACGCTCCAAACAAGTTCTTTCAGTTTGCTCACGCACTTCCGAAGAAAGTTGTGGATTTGTGACTCCATAATGTGCCATATATGATTCTGTTATCTTTTCTCTAACTTCTGGAGATTGAAAAGGATAATCATATCCCGTTTTTGAACGGAATGTTTCAGAGGCTTTATTGGTAAATTGTTTTCTATAATCTTTACCATATCTCTCTTTACAAGTGTTATCCCATTTCTCTTTATACTCATTTGTTTGAGAATAATGTTGTACACCATATTTTTCATTCATCATGTTTTTCATCATTTCATGAAACTCTTTGGTATTTGCATAACTAACAGTGCCATATCTTGACATGACAGTTTCTTCGGCCTTTTTTGTAGAACAGTTCTTACAAGACATCTTATTTACTTCTTTTGTTCTACGTTTATAATCGGCGTATACTACAGTAATAACTTCTTCATTGCAATAATCGCATAAATATTGAATTTTTACATTACTGCCATCCGACAAGTCTTCAACTTTTACCGTCAAAGGCTTTCGACATTTTACATCGTATCCTAAATTTTGATAATATTTAAGACTTCTCCCAGAAGGAATTACTTCTACTTCTTTTGTTAAAATCGGCATTACAATCATTCTCCTTAGTTCTTTTATTGATATATTCAAAAATACAATCTGAAAGCTTTTCAGATTGCTCAAAAACATATATATCCTTTCCTTTGACTTCTAAATTATGGTTGATTCGAAGGATTCTAAAACCGTTCATCATCAACCATCCTGCCAGTCTAAGAGATTTTACATATTCGTACTTTTTTTCTTTATTCATTTTGCTATCTCCATATTAAACATAAAATATTTTTTATAATAATTAATCAAATAAGCTCTCGATATCTGCTTTAGTAACTTCTTCTGTATAATTGGACACTTTAATATAAGTATCAGTATCTTCGTCCCAAACAGAAATCTCTCTATCATCAGTATCTATATAGAGCTTTCCTTGCTGTCCTAGTTGTGGAAGCTCCACACCAATAAACACAATATCTTGTGGCTTTTCAGTAATCTGAGTCCAGCCATCTTTATAAAGCCACAAACAAGCAGAATCAATTACAAAATAATAACCAAATGGTTCTTCTATTTCTAATCTATCCGCTTCTGTTTCTAATTCTACAATTTGATTATAAAATACTCGCTTGCCCTTAAAGTCAAAAGCGATGCGCCCTAAATCTTGAATAAAGATTAATTGACCATCTTTTATAACCAGTTCTTTAATTCGAGAGGAGCTTGTGGCAACTAGCGACATAACTGCATTTGCCATATTACACCTCCAACATACATTAGGACATATTAAAATTCAACAACAGCCATTGCAGTTTCAGAATGTTCTTCAATCATCGTCTGCACTGTCGTTGCGTCAACTTTTGCTTTCATCTGGTTTTCAAATTCCATGTCTTTTTCTTCAAGAGCAGTAATTTTAGAGTAAATATCACCCAATTCATCACTATGGTCATAAAAAACTCTAGTACCATTAAAATCAAAAGCGACTCTTCCTTCGTCTTGAACAAATATAAGTTGTCCATCTTTAACTTTTAACTCTCCAACCCTATCGCTGGTTGTTGCGACAATCTTAAACTCCCGTTTAGTTGTCACATATGAGTTTGTAGCCTCGTCATAAACCATCTTGGTGTTTTTGGACAGATAGCTTTGATTGCAATCGGCAGGTTCAGCAGCATCTGTGGGATTAAAATTATAGAAAGAACCACCTGATATAACCACTGTTGCCGTACCATTCTTGAAGTTAGCATCATAACAGTTAATAGTTTGTTCATATCCATTTGCTACACCAGAAATAGTCTGTTGAATCTTGTAATGACCGCCATTAATATATGCAGTACCAGTATGAACATAAACAGAAGAAATGTTACCAATGTAATTACCGCTTTCAATAATCAACATACCGCCGTCGCAAACGTCAACGGCATAGCAGTCATTTTCTTTAGCAAGCAAAGTACCAGTACCAGCATCGCTACTGTCTAATAATGTTAAAATACCACCATTGCGAACAGAAATTAAAGACCAACTTTTTGTATCCTCATTCCAGATGTCTTCCGTGTTCTTAATTGTATAACCGTTCAAATCAATAGTAATATTTTTTGACACCATTGTAGTTTTTGTTACCACAATATCACTTGTCAACTTAACAGTAGTATTCTCAATGGCGTTGTCAATCAATATTTGTAATTTATTTTCAGTCATATTTCGTATCCACCACCATCACATTAGAATTCCACAATTTCAACTAAAGAATCTTCAGACTCTTTAATCATCGTCTTTACTTCTTCTGCTGTAACCTTAGTAGCAATTTTCACTTCTAATGCGGATACATCAGTAGGCTTACACAGATTTACGAGTTCATTACCGTTCCAAACATAAGCGTTTGAACCATGAACATAAATCTTTCCTAACTCGCCAGACTCAGGCAAAGATTCACCTTCGACAATAACAACTTCATTTTCTTCTTCGACAATTACCTTGTTACCATCTTTGTCAATCCAGCCTACATATGGCTTACCATTAGCGTCTTTTACGAACAAAATGTCATAAGCGTCAATTAGCTTATCCTGTATCGCCGCATCGATGTTATCAAGCAGACCAAACGCATGTTTTGCTTTCTTAGCCATTTTGTTTCCTCCTTTTTATAAAAATATTTATATATAAAACTCTGATACAGAGTATCAAAGTCCCTTAGAGGGCATTTAGAATATATAACTTTTCTTCTTCTGTAATTTTTTCACATTCAAATAATTCAACAATTCTCTTTTCACTTACCTTGCCGTCTCTATATAATCGTCTCATAGATTCGACAAATACACTAAATGTCTTCATAATAATTCCCTCCTTAGATAACGTTGTCTTCTAAAAGGGAGAGAACAAAATTGTCTATGATTTCTTCTGGTGTTTTACCATTCAGCATCTTTAACTGCTTGTATTCATATTCGTCAATTTCAATTAAATCAACTGTGTCGTAGCCAGGAACGGGAACCTTATATAAAGTGCGCTCATGCCAAATAGTATTCTTATCCGAAGAAAGAATAGCTTGTGCATCATTTTCGTCACTTAAAATCATGGTTTTATGTTTGGGTTGCCATTTCAAATAAGTGAGATTATCAAGCACATCTATCACTTTATTATTTTTAATTACTTTGTAATACATATTTATCTACCTCACAAAAGAGGAGAGGGTATAAACCCTCTCCGTCTATTATTTAAAATATTAGAATGATATCTCAATCAACACACCCAAACTAGTTGTTGCATTTGTAATTCCCTGTACAGCACCATTCTTATCTACACGCCAAATATAGTTTGCATAACCAACATTGGGGCTTCTTAACCAATATTCGCTATAATCTCCGCCATCAAATGCACGTTTTCTTGAGTCATTTGTTGTCAGGTAGGAGATGGCAGTGCCTTCGCTGTTATATGGCTCAGAAGTCTGGCTAGAGTCTACTTCGATAAGTGCTGGGATTGTAATGTAGCAATCTGAAGAACTTAAATCTGTAGACATCTGACCAACAGATGAATAAACAATTACCTTCTTAAGCAGTTGTCTAATCTGATTCGGCATAGCATTGTACAATCTTTCATTCAGAGACCTATTCATCTCAGAATTTGCCCAGCCTCCAACATTAGTATTAGAAGTATTCCATCTCTTGGTTCTTCCCAACAAATGAGATGCAAGCAAGCTAAATGAACATCTCTTAGAAGTATTGTCACTCAGATAATACTTTCTAAATCCGCAAGCCTCTAATGCAATGGATTCATGAGTCCAAATTGCCAAATCATTACAAACATCATCGCCCAAATCAGCATACCAAACTTTTGCCCAGTTAATATTACCGACTGCATGGTTTTCATAGTATCCGTCATCTGCTCTTGCGCAGCCAAATACCAATGTTCCAGTGCCAACAGTATGTTTCGTTCTGACAAGTTCGGCTTTCAAAACTGCATTGCCATCAAGATTAGACTTATAAATGATTAAATTATTATCACCCTTCTTATGACGAATAACAATAATTTCACGTTTATTAACGCCTGTAATATTGTCAGATGCAGTACCCCAAGTTAACTTAACGCCTTCATTGCTATACCACAATTTGAAGCCATTAGTGCCATTTGCTTGGAAGCACTGGGCCAATACAGAGTTTACAACATTACCACTTAAGAACTCATAATCAATTGCCAGCACAAAATCCTTATCTTCATCAAATAATTTAATTCCAGTGTCAACATAATTAGAACCATCAAAATAAGTCTTTTCGGAAATCAGCAATTCAGACTCAATATCGTCATAATCAACATCGTTACCAACAACAATTGTATACGGGTCTTTGTTAGTGATAATATTTTGAATATTAATAGTGCCAGACTCATTCAACTTATTCATCGCATAAATCTCAACAGGGGAGAGGTCTGCAAGTTCTTTGCCGTCAAATGCTGTGGCGCTATATGTAAACTTGTCGAAAATAGCATTAATTGTTTTAACACCATTTTCATCAATGCCATTGTTTAAGAATCCGCTCTTATCCCATCTATTAAACAGATAGAAAGCGTATGGCTCTTCCGCTGTATATACAGGTGTATCTCCATCGTAAACAACATTGTCTCCATACAATCCATTTGCAGTCTTAACAACAACACCCTTTGAAACATACTTAACAGTATATTCTCTCAGGGATTCTGTATAAGTAGCAGTAATGATTCTATCAGAGACAACATTCGCCAGTGCGCTATCCCATCCAGCAAAAGCATAAGAGTACTGTATTGTACTATCTTTTGTAGGAGTAGGGATTGGATTATTTTCTCTTGTAATAGGGTCAACAGCAGATTCAAACTGCTCAATATACTGAGTGTCTAATATAGTGCCGTCAGCGTTTACAAAAGTAACCTTAAACTGAGGTTTAATGGTTGTTGCTTCGATGGTCAAATCAGACCATGCTTCTTGGTATTTATACAGGTCGTATTGTCCGATTACCGCAACAGATGCGATACCAGTCAACACAGACAAGTCAGATTCATAACCAGACGAGTCAATGCCGCCAATTGTCAACAATCTATCAAAGATAGAAGCGTTTTCAATTCTAGGAACAAAGTCCCAGTTCAAGTTAATCAATCTAAGCAGTTTGAGGGAAGGAGCGGCATTAACAATATCGTATGTGTTAATGTTGGGAACATTTTCTACAATCAATGTTTGCAACTTATCATATCCATCAACTACAAAATCTTCAATATAATTCAAGTTCTTCATTGATAGGGATGTTAAGCTTGGCAGATGTGCAGTCTGTAATAAACCGCCATTTGCGAAAATTACACCAGTTGCGTTTGTACCCTCTGCATACAATTCTTTCAAATTGCTACAGCTACTTAAGTTGATTACTGTATTAATACCAGAAATATTTCTAAGGTCTAAATACTCAAGTAGAGGATTGTTGTCAACCAACACTTCATTCATAAAGGTGTTTTCATAACCATCATCAGTGCTACCGATTGTAAGTCTCTGCAAACGAGTTGCACTTGAGAAGTTATTATCACCAACAAAGCATCTGGACAAATCGCCAACTTCTTGGATATAACTTGCGGCATAAACATAAATAAAGTCCATTCTTTCTGCGTCGCTTTCAAAGTAGCAAGTTTCACCAGCCTTCACCTTTTTATGAATTGGTGTACCAGTACTACTATATCTTACGCAAACATACATATCAGAATATGGAACTAAAGTAAGAGAATAATTCGGCTTTATGTTACCGCCAATAGGAACATTGCCTCTAATCCAGAACACATCTTCAAGAGCTTTGTTACCAAAATATTTTGTTGCAAAATAAATTTCCTGATTGATTTCAAATGCTCGTCTAGCGTACTTTTTACGTCCAAAGAATTTGCCAATCAAGAATGTTTTGTCAACACCTTGGGAAATACTGTTATCAATAGACAAACCTAAGTAAGTTCTATAATACTTTCTCTCATAGTCTAATCTCCAGAGTTCTTCTGGGAATTGAGCCTGAGAATTATCCCATTGGTCAATAAGAGAAGTAGAACTCCAAGCGTTCTTTTCTTCTCTGCTCTTGAACATTGCTTGCAATTCTGATTGGAATAGGTCACGAAGTCTACAGAAGAATACGCTATCTGCAACTCTGAACACATAATCAGAAGTTGGGTCTCCATCTACGTAATAATCCGTATCTTCTTTACCATAAGAGAACACATAGTCGCCAGTATTATCAATACCCAAAGCTGTATCCATATCGTAACCTTGTGTCAAATCATATCTATATCCATCGTTAATTGCAGCGGCAGCATCGTCAATAATATAATAACTTGCTTCCGTCTCGCCTAGTTCAGCGGCTTCACTTGTAGAAATGTAAACCTTACCATAGTGCCAGAAAGAGTTCTTTGCACGATTATCAACCATCGTATATCTTTCTGTAAACAAATAGAAATACAAAGCAGAATCTACAACAAAGTAATTTTTCAAGTTAGCATAGAACTCTTCATCGGTAGAAGTTACTATGAACTTATACAAGTCTCTCCATGCATTAATATTTGCTTCTCTCTGCTCTTCAGTAATATCCTTCATTTCATATCTGAATTCATATGTTGTTCCACCAAATGACTCAAATTCGCCTTCTTCATCATATACATATTCAGTAGAATGTAAGATATCATATGCTGAGTTGCCCTCAGTCCATTCCCCCACAGGACAAACAGCGTTACCCTCTTTGCCAGTTGGGAAAGCAGACAAAGGTTTATCTGCATCGCTAATTTCAATTATGTGTTCTTTGGGGTCTCTCTTATTATTAACTCTTGTATCGTCAGTCTTCTTAGAATCACCGACATTACCAATTGCATAGAAATGCCAATCAGTATCATTAAATTCTCTATGAGGAGTATTAGAAAGGTCTGTGCTTGTTTCTCTAATAAATACCACACAGTTATAGAACTCCATAGTATCTTTAACTTTACTATTTTTCTTTCTTGCATAGCGCAGGAATGGCTGATATTCATTGAATCTACGAGCCAACTGTGCGTTATTTGCGTTTTCAGAAGATGCAATATTAACCTTTATATTCAGATAATCAGTAGGAACAGATGTATCTGTTAAAGTAATAGTGGAAGACTCTACAGTATTTCCTTCTTCATCTACATATGTAAACAAAGATTCATCTCTGTCCATACAAAGGTCGATGTTTCTACCAGAATAACCATACAGGTTACTAGAAGTACCTTGTCCTCTATGTCTTACGCCAGTACAAGTCCAATTATCTTGAGGTCTTGTGCCAGCAGGATATCTAAAATAAACCGTACATCCATCAATTTTGTTGTCCTTGTCATTTGTAAACTGAGGAACTTCAAGGAAGATATATCTTAAATCAGGAGCGGCCTTCATTAATGCATCAACAGAGAAATCACCGCTTGCAGATGTAGAAATAAGTTTACCATCTTCGTTGTAAATATTGTTTCTAGTGTATCTTGCAATTATTTCATCGGCATTTCTTGCGTCAGCAATAAAGTTATTTTTAATATCCGTATCAGTTAAGGAAATTGAATAAGCCTTCATTCTGTAAATAAAGACATCACAATCTTCACTACCAATAGTGATTGGCTTAGGAGAAGTCTGCTTAAATGACGAAGTTTCTGTATACTCATAAGGCTTGCCAGGAGCGCCATCCTCATAAGACATAACTATCGGCATGTCAGTATCTTTGTTTATGTTGAATTCATATTCAATAATTGTATCTTCACAATAGTCAGACTTTAATGCGCCGCCACTATTGTATACTGTAGCGTTTTCAACTTTCATATCTAAACCGATATTTTCGTCAATACAAGTTAAGAAGGATGTATCACGCTTTCTAATATTCTTTGTTCTGAAAATGACCTTGAATTCTTTACCAGTCTTCTTGGGGTCATCTGCAAACAGATTATAATTAATAACTGCATTAGTGCCAGCTTTAACGCAGAAATACTGGTCGCCATTTTCATCAATCTGATAACCACCATTTACCCAGTCGAAATTTTCAGAAACAGTCATTGTTACATTGTTATTTGACCATAATCTATCTGCTGAGCTATTAGAATAACCAACAGGATTAAAGTCAAACTCCAAACCAGCAGTCACAGGAGAAACGTTAATATTTAACTCTTCAACTTTTACTGTGATTTTCTTTGGTTCTGCTTCTCCGCAAGAAATAGTAAGCTCGAAAGTACCAGCTTCATTTGCTTTATAAGAGAAAGTATAGTAGCCATAAGCGTCCTTTTCGGTCAATGTTTCTTCGCTTAAAACTTTATCGCCAATACTCCAAGTAACTTTTGGTGTTTCAGTATTTGGGTCTAACACTGTATATTTAATGTTAACCGTATTGTACTGTGTGGCACTTATAGTCTGCGTTGCACAACCAATGATAGGAATCTCACTTGTTGTATCTTGCCACAAAATATCTTTGTATACACGATTAGACTCTATTAAAATATTATTAATAGTAGCAGTCATATATACTTCTAATAAGTGTGAGCCATGTGATTGTGCTGGAACGGTGTAAGAAGTTGGAATGCCAGATGTAGAAGTTGTTACGGTTCCCAATTCTTCACCATCTAAAATAAAATGAATATCCTTTTGAATTGAACCATATGGGGTATAATTAAAAGTGACATCATTTTGATATGCATAAGCATCGCTAAAAGTAGATTCTAATCTTAAATCTATCTTCTGCACTGTCCAAGACTTTGTAACCAAGCTTCCAGCATCATCAGTAATTGTTAACACAAATTTCTGACTTGTTGTAGTTGCAAAGTCTGTAGCATCAAATGTATTTTCGCCATTTGTAGCAATACCAGAAGCAATAATCTTTGAGCCAATTTTCCAAGTATAATTACCTTCTGTAATAATATCTCCAGAAGAGTCAGTACCAGAGAAATTATACTTAATTAACACTTTGTCATTTACAGTTGCAATGACTGGAGAAATGGTAACATATGAAATCTTTAAAGAGCTAGAGGAGCCGCCACCAGAACCACCAACGATGGTAAACTTTCTTTTGGCTTCTCTTACTTCATTTTCTGTGCCTTCGCCAGTAATTTCATATAGAACAAAAACATTTTCTCCAACTTCTTCATCTTCTGTGTCGTTATATGCAACATCATATGTAAGACGAGGAGAAGTGTCTATTGCACCAACACTTTCTTGCAGTTCGCCAAGAGTTGTGCTAATTGAAGAAATATTTTCTTTATTAGTAGCAACATCAGAGCTTAAAATTCCAGTTTTATCATCTACATATTTTTCAGTAGCATAACCAGTTAAGTCAACAGTTACATTGTCAAGCAGAGTATCAATCTCAGTATTACTATAAGTTTCAGACTTTTTATAATAATCATTTAACTTTTCAGAAATATCAGCACCTGCAATAGCGGTATCAACATAATCTGTTGTAGCATAATCCTCAAGAATCACAGAAACTCTTTGTTCTGTGTCTGTCTTGGTATAATAATTGTTTGTTAAATTATTGTTAATTGTATTTATCTGACCATTAACAAATTCTGTTTTAGCATAGTCATTTAATTGTTCTGTTACATCAACACTTGCAACAGCATCATCTACATATGTCTTTAGAGCATAGTTCACTAACTGGCCTGAAACATCAACGCTTGCGACAGCATTATTAACATAAGCTTCAGTTGCGTAACCAACAAGCGCATTATTAACAACTCGCTCGGCATTTGCAGCAGCGGATTCCGCTCTCGAAGCAGCATCTTCTGCGGCAGCAACCTGCGCTCCAACTTGTGCATCGGCAATCTGCTCTGATACTTTTTCTGTTATATCAGTAATAAGTTCTTGCACCCAAGATTCATTTATTTTATTAGCAACTTCTTCACAGTCGCACAAAGACTGTAGAACATTTAAGCTCTTATTTGTTTTGGTTTTCCAAACATATCCCTTTGCAATGCCATCACTGCCAACTACAGTACCATAAGCATGAATTTCAAATTGGAGAGTGCCAGCGTCAGTTGTTACGCCAGCATCAACTAACCAACCAAATCTAATCTTGCTGTTGTTGTATGTAACATTTATCGGCTTAGAAGAACCATGACGACCATTTTTTGTTTCATAATGAATAGAAATCGCAGTATTTACCAAATCAAAACCATCATAATATCTTGGCATTTCAAATGGTATATATTGAGAGTTCTCTTCTTGGGTTATATTAAACTGTTTAGCGTCAAGGTTTATATTCTTTTCGTCATTAATGATAGATATATTATCATCAGAGAAATCAGAATAATACACATAGCCAGAATGTTGCTGCCAACTTCCGTCATCTCCAGAATAAGCAGCGATTCCAATATCTTCTTCAAGAGTCATTAAAGAATAATCTTCTTCTGCAACCATAGGCGTAGCAACCGCAGGTGTTGCAACCATAGGCTCAATGTCCATTGATTCAACAGTTATAGATTTTATTTGATTATTTTGACTCTTAAGAGATTCTTCGAATGATAAAGCCATGGGCTTTCCTCCTTTCTACAAAAAAGAGGATGGTTTTATCATCCTCTTGTTTTCTAAAATTAAAATTCGACAACATTCACGTCATCTTCGCATCCACAGTCGCAACCATCATCGCAACCGCTATTATCTGGCTTAGAATTGTCACCAGAATTATTATTAAAATCAACTACTGGAATACCATCTTCCAGCATATCTCTAACAGAAACTTTATCGCCAATGCCAACGCCATTTGCATAAAGCTGCAAAGTTTCATTAATATCGTCATAAACAAGATTGTCTACTGAATTGTTATCAAGTGCCTCTGCCAATTCTGCAAGCTGTCTAATTTGAGCATCTTGTTTCAGAATTCTTTGGTCTAAAGCGGAAAGAGCGCTGTCTGGGATAAAGCTGTCCCAATCAGGAACTTCTGTAACACTTAACATATGGTCACATGTTTTTCTTACACGCTGTACAATTCTCTGTACGACATTTCCATTTTCGTCAACACTTTGTACTTTCTCCAACATTGTGAATGTAAGATTTAATTTTATATCTCCCCATTCTTTGGTTAAATCAGTATCGACAGGAAGAACATATTTCAAGTGCTTTTCATATCTGTCTTCTGCCAGTAAAAGAGTCTCGGTTCTAAATTCTTTACTAATTGGCAACATATAGCGCATTGTAACCACGCATTTTGACATGTCGTATCCATTGTAATATGGAGCAACTAAGAACCATAATTCATTAAACAATTTCTCTCTTTGCATTATTTTTCTTTTGCAAGAACCATAGAGACTATTGTCATCACAAACAATAATTGTATAAGGCATATATATCACCTCCGCTTAAATACCTAAATAATTCGTAACTTCATTAACGGTTGCTATATCCGCACTTGGAATAGCACCTACATTATATGCGCTAATAGTAACCATACCATTTCTATAATCCATATCATTTGTACATTTAATTCCAGTTACTATAGAGTTTCCGCCATAAGCATTTTCAAGAGCTAACTCTGCATAGTATTTCGCATTATGCTCTGCTTCTCCTTCTCTTATGCCAGTTCCACCTTCGGCCCATGACCTAGCCATTTGAACCACGTTTTCATATTCTGCTTCTGCTCTTTCTAATAGGTCGTTAAGACCATCAAATTCATAGGAAGACTCAATATCAGAATTGTCAACCGCCGTTTCTGACACGTCAATATAAATAGCCATAGTAGATAAAATAGCAGAATTGTTTATTGCAATAATTTCCCCATTAGAATCTACACTTGCATTTCCTTGATTTACAATCACTAAATCAGCACGGCAAATTCCGCTAGAAGCAAGCATCTGTTCTGTTAATTCAACCAAAATTTTTCCTTGATTGTTTATATTGCAAAAATTAAATACACTATTGCCATCAGACTTTTTATATCTGATATATGCCGAATGTTCGCCAGAATTAACAGGGAAGACGTTACCATGGTTATAACAAGTAACCAATAAAAATCTTGAACCCCTATCAAGCTGTTTGGCATTTATTAGCACATGTTTCTTATCATAAAAATCAACATTTATATTTATAATAGATTGTATTGACATGAAATCACCGCCTTAGTACTTACTTATCTTTGTACACTAATTTCATTTCAACAGGAATTATTGAAAGATGCTTAATGCAATACTCAAACTTTGCATCTCCATGATGATTTCCGCCAACACCATTGTACGCCTTGTGCATATTTACAAATTCATCGTATTCATCTTCTGGAATACCATTAATGGAAATATAATATTTATATTTTTCATTAATCTTTTCTGCCAGCATTTCTTTATTAGCAAGAATTAAAGACTCAATTTGCACATCTCTAGCGGCAATAGAGTCTTTTAATTCCTTTTGAATTTCAATGCTTTGTTTCCTGTCGCAAACTCTGTTATCTGCGAATCTCGTCATTTCATCATGCAAAGCTTTTCTATCTTTTCGACTTTCTTCTATATAACTATTAAGATTATTTCTAAATTCCTCTTCATCTTTTGCATGTCTTGCTTGAAGTCTGTCTAAATTTTCGGCAGTTGTTTTTGCCAATTCATTGGTTATTCTTAACAATTCACTTTCCTGTCTTCTTTGTTTCATTTTTCTTGTCTCAATACCAAGCTTCTCAAAGAACAACCAGTCTATTAAAGACCAGATAAATTTCACACAGACAAGTAAAAGGATTAAAGCAACAATCGTTTGCCACCAATCTATTTCTGCTAACTGTTTTAACTCGTTCATCTCACATTGACACCATCCTTTCATATAATAAAAGGCATCAAATGCAGTGAGATGCCTTATAAAATATTATTATATTTTTTTATAATATGCTGAACTAATCCATCCTTTTGAAATTCTACCCCAACCATTCTTTTCTTCTAATAATTTATGAGTAGAATTCTTCTTAACAGTGGTAAGCACCTTATATTGCATACCAGCGCCAGCTCGTACATTTAAGAGAGTAGCAGTAACCTTAATATTTGTTGCGTTTGATTTAATTGCACTTTCAATCGCTTTAAGTGTTACTGGGCCAGCAACTCCATCTGGGGTTAAGTTTTTATCAGACTGAAACTTGCGAACCGCATCTTCTGTTTTAGCTCCGTAATCACCGTCTGCTCCATAGAAGCCACAAGAGTATCCAAGACTAATAAGATTTTCTTGTAATTTCTTAACCGCACTTCCAGAGCTTCCACGACTTAAAACTGAAGAAGAAGTTGAATTATTATTATCATTATTACCGCTGCTTGCAGGAGCAGAACCATCTACCGCTGGATTATAAATAAATCCAAGAAAAGTATATGCGCTTCCCATACCCCAATTTCCAGAACCCTTACTACGATTCATATTGTAGAATGCAGTTCCGCCATAAGCGCTTTCAGAAGTCATAACTTGAGTATTGCTAACAACTTTCTCAACTATTGCAACATGACCTGCGCCATCTGAATTTGAAAGAGTAGGGCCTTTTCTCCAAACCATACAAGCTCCAACTTTAGGAACCTGTCCAACCTCCAAAGAACCTTTATACTGAATAAAATTCTCTGCATTTACTGGAGCTAAATATTTACAGTATCCATATCCGCCAATTTCATTAAAACGTCCATAAGCGTAACCAACACAATTAGACAACACGTTACAATCTGAATCGACAGGTTTTCCTTGAATCGCATTAGAGTAACCGCCTTTAGCCTTAGTAATATAATATTTATTTCCAGCTTCTGGTTTAGTTGTTCTCATTTTAAAAGACATAATTTTCCTTCTCCATTCACATTGTTATTTTTTCGTACATAAAGTGGGGGACAGCAGAGCCGTCCCCATAATTTAAAATCGCTATTTTATTAAGCCATATCTGAAACAGTATGCTCAGCATTTTCTTTATTCTTTTCAAAGATTTCTCTCATAGTTTTCAGAGCTTCATCAATTGCGCCGTCAATCCAAGCAATTATTTCTGCCTGATTTGTAACCTTTGAAAGAATAGGATACATTACAAAAACTTGGTCAATAACCTGAGACCGCTTTACAGCGCCAGCGGAAACCCACTTAAGATAATCTGTTTCTGCCTCTGTGACCAGCATAAGCATTATTTCGCTAATCTGAGCTTTTGCAATTTCAATCTTCTCTTCTTTAGACTTACTTAAATAGTCTTTAATCTTGTTTGCAACGACCAACGCTAAACTTACAGCAGTTGTTATTAAAACCCAATTGTCATTAACAAACGTCAAAAATTTAATTACACCATTTAAAACAACCATAATATATCTCCTTATCCAACTGCTTCTTCATTGTTTTCGCATTTTGGCTGTTCTTGATTTTGAATCATGGCCATCTCAAAAGTAATTCCATTTTTAGTATTTTCTTTAGTAGACTTAACAAAATATCCAAGAACTATCGCCATAAAGCTAAATAATGCGCCAACCATAGCATATAAAGAATTTGTATCGCCAGTAACTAAAATCATATATTGGCAAAAAGCTAAAATTTCAATACATAAGATTGCAGAAACAATCAAAACAATTTTACTTGTTGATGGCAATACAATTTTAGGAAAGTATTTCATACGTTCTTTTCGTAATTTTCTTTTACGCTCAATACTTTCATTTCTTTTTTGTAGCTTTGCCAACTCAGAATCATACTGATTTTTTGTCATATAAGCCATTTAAATCACCTTGATTATATATTTATCTTATATAGATTAGTCATCAGCGCCTTCGTTCTTAATGGCTTCCATATAATGCTTTTGTTCTTCTATTGCCTGTCTTTCTGCAATAGAATGAACTTCTGAATAAATCCCTTGTACAACCAAATCCAAAATAGAAATTGGCAATTCTGACTTGTTACAAACATCTGCTAATTTCACTTTTGTCTCATTAATCATCATTGCTAACGGTTTATTCATTTTTATTTCTCCTTTTCAATCATATAACGTTTCTAGTATAATTTTATTTTAAACTAGAAATCCTTTCTTCTAATATATCATTCTTTGTCTTTAACTTCTGAACCTCATGAATCAACATTGCAATTAGGTTTGTATATGAGAGTCCATAAGAATCCTTTTCTTCGCCATTCTCATCAATCCAATATTCATGGTGAACCAAATCAAGTTCATCTTCTCCAATGCCAACTTCTTCCATAGAAGATGCCACTTGTTGCGCAACCAATCCATAACATATACGTCCATCTCCATTAATAAAGTTGTATTGAACTGGTTGCAATCTATCAAATAGTTCTGAGTGAATATCAATTTGTTCCATTCTATTGTCCAATGAAAGCGGCATAATCAAGTTTTCTCCTAATGGAACAATATTTTCTTTTTCTCTTTCATCAGAGGTTTGAATTGTTCCAATCTTCGCATAAACCTTGCTCCACACATAACCAGATTCGCCAAGAGAGGTGAAATTATCACTGACAGGTCTAATCGTTTTACCATTTATTCTAATGGCATCGGCTTTCAAAAGAACATCACTAGTATCTGCGGAAGACGTATTAATCTGGATATTCGCACTTACATCTGTATTTACACATCTTGAAGTCATTACGATAGCCTGATTATTTAACATTATAAAATTCTGCCATTGTGAACTGCCGCTTGTACTATTATTTACTATGTTAACTATTCCGTCCTCTGCATCAATTCGCATGTTGTTGCTGCTATTTATTTTTAACGTATCTCCACGGGTGCCATCTATAAAATAAGATATACCACCCTGACCTCCGCATAAATTTATGATAGAATCTTCTTCCATTTTGCCAAGAGAAAGTGTATTATCTGCATAAGACAAACTTCCTCCGCCAACTTCAAAATATCCATCATTAAGATTAATATATGTTCCTATAACATCTTCTTGATAGTTAGTCGATTTAATGGAGCCTCCTATAAAATCAGAACTATTAATAGTAGAACTACTAACAGTACCAGTAAACGAACCATCGGTTGCAGTAATAGTACCAGTAAATGAGCCGCTTGTCGCATTAACAGTGCCAGTAAATGAGCCACTTGACGCTTCAATATGACCAGTAAACGAACCGCTTGTCGCATTGATATGGCCGCTAATATTAGCGCCAGTGCAAACCAATTGTCCTTCTGTTGTAATCTGAGCATAAGTTCCAGTTTTATCACCAATAAGTAAATGACCACCAGCAATAACTGGAGATATAATATACTCACCAGTAATTTCCGTTTCCTGAAAACCTAATCCATCTACAAGTGTCTCACCAATAGCTTTTGCATTTTCGGCAATGCCTTTGGATTCATCTGCCAATTCATAAGCGGCATTAGCACGAGTATCATCCGTATAAGAAATTTCTACCCATGAAGTTCCATTATATCTATATACCTTGCCAGCTTTATAAATATCTATATCCACCGTTGGTATTAACAAATCGCCAACAGATGGATTGTCTGGAATAGTAACATAAATTGTAGATTTTCCATCAATTGCATCATAAACATCGTCTGGTACGCCATCTGCTTCTTCCCAAGTATAAGATGAATTATATATATAACTTTTATTTTTAGATGTATTAAACCATAAGTCTCCAACATGTGACGCTTTTAATTCATCTGTTGTCCATTCTTTACTTGGGTCTGTAGCCTGATACCAAGTTTCAGCTTTTTTATCAACCTGACCATTAATAGCTTCCAGGTCAGCCGCATATTCACCAAAAATAAAATCGTTCAAAGCAGAATTATCCGTATATTTACTTGATTTTGTCCAGTCACTTAAACTAAAAGACTGACCTGCTGTCTTAGGTATAATACAATGCATTATGTCGCCAGTAAGACCTTGAACCCATAAATCGCCAACATTATATGGTGGAACTGGGTTAGAAGTAAATATTTGCGCTCTTCCATCAATTTTGTCAAATATATCATCTGATACTTCTATAGACACCCATTCATATGAGCCATTTACTTCTTGCCAAACCCATTCTGAATTTCCTATTCTCTCAATGTCATTTACCTCACTGGTTTCGCCAGTATAATGCCATAAGTCACCAACATGAAGAGCTTTGTCGTCGTTTGTTATCCATTCTGTGCTTGGGTCTGTATCCTGATACCAAGTTTGCGCACGACCATCTAACTGGTCTTCAAGATTGTCTACCATTTCCAAATAGTCACTTAGGCCACTTATATCGTTCACAGTCACTTCTGGAGTATTAGTAGAATCCCACTGGATTGTCACATCTCTCAATGTCAATGTGTCGCTTGTCGTATCAAAAATAAGTTTGTCTCCGCCAAATCTAAAATCACCAGTTGTAAGATTTATATATGTTCCAACAGGCTTATTTGTAGTACTTCCAATAATTCCTCTATGATAGTTAGAAGAATAAATTTCTCCTCCAACAACCTTAGAACCCATTATTTGACCAGCAGTAACAAATTCAGCAGACATGCCATACCCAGTATTTTGAATCCAACTGTCAGTAGGGGAGTTGTAAGTTACATAATCATGTTTACCAATAGCCTGTTTAACGCTTCTCCAATTATCATCGGTATATGCCATTATATTATGCGTTAGCTTCAACTGTTCTGGAGAATAATCATCTGTAAGTTCGTTATATGAACGAGCTAACAAACCATTTCTTGTTAATGTAATTTCTTCATTATCATTACTCTGTATTCTAACAAGAGCAGAGTTTAATCCATTAGCAAGCCATTGACCAATTGTGCCATTAGCATTGTTACCTTGATTTGCCTGTCTTTGAGTATCACTATAAGAACTGGCCATTGAAGATGCTTGCGATAAAATATCCTGCACATCAGTAACGCCATTTTTAACCTTTGTAATATCAGAGAATTCAACCGTAATATTGTTAAGATTGCTAAAGCTAATCCCGTATTCAAGTAACCTTAATTTATATATTTCATTGTTTACTTGCACACGAATCCAGTTGCCAACATTAAAAGAATCAACTAATGGCCTAAATTTTTCAATGGCCAATAAATTTTTTAAAGTAGTAGAGATAGAGTGCTGTAATTCAGACGACTTATATATCTCTTTTTCGGCAACGCCAATAAATTCTAGCGCTTTTTCAAATAACTCTGCGTTATTCAATCCGTCTGATATATAATTCTCATTTGAATATTTATCCTCTCTACGATAGCTACAAAATTCTGCCCATAATTCTTCTCCTAAGTATCCTTCAAAATCGAGCAGTCTTTGTATTTCATTTTTTACACTTATTATATATGTGCTTACGCCTTCAGAAACCAATTCGTTATTCGAATTATATACACCCTTAATTAAATTGATTTCACTTTCTCTTATCTGCATTTCAGCTTCAATAGCTTGAAGCTTTTCATAATACGGCGTATATAAATTATTATATAAACTATTATCTGGGTCGTCCCAACTAGAAGAAGAGTCATCTCCAACGCCTTGTTCTATAAGAATATCAATACAGGCTTGAGCAGCGTCGTGAAAACTAATCAACGGATTTAATGCGTATTTTCTTAACTCTGCACAAAAATCATCATACTCTTTTTTGAACAGCCCAGAAATGCTATAATCGTCAGTATCTTCTTTGCTTAACGCTCTGTCTATTCTTTGATTAATATACGCTTCTTGGTCTCCATCAATTCCTACAGAAATAAGTTCACTTGTAGCTGTATCTTCTTCGTCAGAATAATTGGTCACAATAAAATTGCCTCTCCATGTTTTTGTAGAATCGGCATTATCAATCAATTCAGATGTTCCTATTTCAACCTTAAAAGTAGACCTGACAATAATTTTCGCCATAGCTAATACAGCGCTATTTGCCGTTGGCAAAGACACGGTATTTATATTCGCAACGGCAACAGTTGGCAAGAAAGAGCTTTCTAATAACTCAACTTGTTCCTCTGCATTTGTTTCAGCCATTTCTATACTTGGCATAAGACCAGACTCTAAATATAATGACAAATCAACCGTATTGTAGTATGCATTCATCAAAGAAGAATATCCAGCTATTGGGCTTGCCAAAGGTTGCAAATCTTCGTTATATTCAGAATATTTTTCTACTAACTCATTATAAGAACGTAGTAAATTTGAATCTATATTTGATTCATAATTATTGTAATAATCTTTATATAATTCATCATAAGATTCTATCTTCTCTACAAGCTCATCGGACATGTCTTCTTTTATATCATCTGAAAAATACCAGATGTAATCTGTTCCGTTTGGATTACAGTTTCTAATTGTGGCGGTCATCAAATCATCGCCAGCTTCAAGCTTAAAACAGTTTTTAACGGAATCAACATCTGTAGTAAATTTAATTCCATTAGCCGCCAATTCATCAGATGTAACAAATATCAAAGTGTCATTACCATAACCATACTTGATGTTTGTGCTACCACATTTTGGGCATACATCTGTAAATTCTCCTCTATAACCACAATCAATATTCATACAATTCTGTTCTAAATCATAAACAGAAATTACTCTTCTAATTCTTCCGTTTTCATCAGAATTAGAATGGAATATAAATAAACATCCAATTTCCTCTGCAATCTTTTGAAAAGCATCATAAATAGAGATGTTGTCAAAAGAAAAGCTTCTTTGTATATTCGCAATAGTGAAATCTACATGGCCAATAGAATAGTGGGGAGCCTTATCCTTTAATAATCTATGCAGCATAGAAGCTTCTTGGTCTTCTTCGTTCCATAAAATAGTTATTTTATAATCATCACGCTCAATATCTTTTTCAGTATTTATTTCAATATCATAGAGCATAATTTGAGAAAGTTCTGCTTGGCCTAATTGTTTACACAATACCGTCTTAGTTGTTTTAGTATCCTCATCAAGTTCGACACTAATTTCAAACCACATATCCCATTCTTTGCAATATACAAGCTTAAAATCAACAACGCTATCCCATAAATTAACAATTTCGCCATCAACGTATTTATTTAATATGAAACTAAATTCAGATGCTTCATTAAACTTATCGCTCAAATCAATACTATTCGTATCAACTTTTAGCTGTCCTAATTTATTACCATTGCGATTAGCTAAAATTATCGTAGGAGGCTCTGGATTTCCGATTAAATCAAATTTAATATCTATTGCCATAATTTCACCACCTTACAATCCTACTTTTATAATTGGAGAATATTTTATTCTAATTGTACAAGGAATAGAAATAGTCAAATCATTTCTACTATTTCTAAATGTATTTGCAACTCTAAAGAAGTTCCAATTAAAATCATTTTGTATATTATGAGATGAAAGAGAAGACTGTATAACAGGATAATCCATAGTGATTATTTCGCCAGCAGTACAATTTTTGATATGTACATTTCTATCTTCAATAGCATTATATATATTTAAGTCTCCACTTTCTGCAACAATAATTTCAGTATGAGGATAAATATAACCTTCTTCATGAGATATATCATTTATTGAATGTTGTCCATCTTGAGCAGTATTATCAATTTTAATTGTTACTGGTTCCTTTAGAGCAAAAGGTCTATTTGTTACAACTTCTAATTCCAAACCATATATCGCACCAAACATTTCAATCTTGCTCACATTAAAACTTGCTTCAAAATATAAATCCATATAATATTCGTCAAGTATTTTAAATTTTAAAAACTTTTTACGACTCAGCCACTTTGTCAAACTGCGAAACTCTGTGGATGATATTTCTGAAATATCGCCATCGCAAGAATATTTACAAACTTGTATTGTTGTTTCTAAACATTCATCATATACGGCACTAATCAAATCGTGTTTGGAACCGCCCATAGATGACACTTTATTAAAAGTTATCTTAGAACCGTTAGACACTGTATCTAATCCCTTTGAATCAAAACTGCAAATCATGAGACCATAATCACTTAATTTTACGCCATCATATTCAAAATCATACGCCTTCATATTTCATCACCTCAATTCATAATTTAAATTTCATTTATTTTATAAGGAGTTTAACCAACGTCCATCTACCTTTAAAAGCAATTTGATTAAATGTCTCCTTCATTTTTCGTAGTTCATTAACCAACTTTTTATATTCCGCCTCATACCCCTTTGATGTTTCAAGGCTTTTTGTAAGCTTGTCTTTTAATGGAATAATAGAGTTGATTATTTCATCTTTTTCTTCGCATTTTAATTTTAATTTTTCATTTTGCAACTTTAACGACTCAATCTGTTCTAATTGACGAGAAATCGTTTTTTGTTGCAAATCTAATCTTTTTTTTAAAGTTTTTTCATTCATTTTTTTGCACCTCAATCAAAGAGTGGGATAGGTAAAATTCCTATCCCACTCCTATTGAATAATTAACGAATAGACTTTCCTTTTGCTAAAGAACTTTTTCCAGCAAGTCTATCAACAGTCATTGAAGAAATCAATCTTTCAAAATTCTTGTCGTCTCGCATAGAACGAAGCATTTCATCATAGTTCTGAACATTGGGGAAACTAAATACAACATTTTCTAAATGCTGAGTATAATTACTTTGAATGTTCGAATTGTTAGGTACACTATTAACTCCTAAATTCAAATTATTTCTAATAAACTCAGCAGGAGAATTAGCCATATTCCAAATATTACCGCTTGCCTGAGCATTAAGAACGCTGTCAGATTTTGCAACTGGAGTAAGAATTGCGCCATCAGATGGTCTAACGATATACTCCTGTTGCCCACCTTCTTGCGTCCAAGCAACATCATCAGCGTCTATTCTTCTTATACCATTTTTATATGATTTTGCGCCACTAGCTCCATACGGTTTTACATCGCCCTTCTTGAACCATCCAGTTACACCCTTAAACAGTTTATGCCAACGAACTTGCAGCCAATTTCCATCTGTTCTTAATACATTGTAAACTGGGTCGTTTCTATAAAACTGTCTTTCGCCAGACTTATCACCTGCGTAATCATATATTTTGGCGTTTCCAGCATTAATTTTGCTACCAACACCAATTGATGTAGGAGCAGGAACGAGGTCGGGAGGAGTAGGGTTAGGCGGAGGAGGCAATGTTCCAGTACCTTTTTGTCCGATACCTTCATTATCAATAGAAGACATGCTTGCAGATTCAACCTTTGTATGCGCTATAGAATTCAATTGATTGATAACATTCTGCAAGTTCGTGTTTATTACGCCAAGAGCATTATTGGTAGTCGTTTGAGCGTCTACAAATCTATCGCCATAGGTAGTCAACACATTATTTATATCTGTTGTACTGGTGTCCCAGGTTGCAGTCATCGCTTCAGACAATGTATAACCAACAGATTCCGCCGCTCCAGAAATAGTGTCGCTAATCGCACCTGCATCGGCATTTATCTCTTCAATCATATCAGAGATAAGTGCATCGATATTGTCAAGGCGCATATTAAGAATTTCTTCATATTCTAAATATAGTTCATCTAACAACTGTTGCTGGTCTGAAATATATTTATCATATTCAGTTTCTTGTAGCTCAGTTTTTGCCTCTTCAAGAGAAACTTTTAGTTCTTGAATTTTTGCTTGTGTTTCTTCTGAATCATCGCCAGCATAAGCAGCCATTTGCTTTTCTAAAGAAGCAATCTCAGCAGCCTGTTCTTTTATACGCTTATTGTATTCATATAAATCCTTGGCAGCATCTATGCTTTCATTATACTTATCAATTCTTTCCTGAAGAGCGTCAAGCTCTAATTCAATCCCCTCTTTTACAAGGTCTACGATTGCTTGTTTTTCTTCTTCGGCAGCAAGAATATACTCCTGCTGAAGAGCAATCATTTCTTGATAGCGTTCTTGTAGCTCCGTATCAAATGGGTCTTCTTCTAACTGAGCTTTTAGTCTTTCTATTTCTTCTGCTACAAGGTCTGCTTGGTACATATAAGTATTATACTTCTGACCATGCAAGCCCATGGTGGCCATACCCTCATCTGTTAACTGGCCGTTATCGCCATGAAGCTTATCATTGCTTAATAATTCAATTAAGAAATCGGCTTCATCTGTAACAGCAGAAATTTTTTCTTGAAGTAAATCAAATGCTTCCCAAGATAATTGCTGTAATATTTGTTCATATTCCAGCATCGCCGTTTGAGATTCTGCAATAGCCAAAGTAACTTCGTCAATTGCAGCAACCATTTCATAATATGCTTCGCTTCCAAAAGCTATGGTTCCACTTGCCATTGCAGCTTCAAGCTCTGCAACCATATCAGCCTTTTGCTGCTCTAATCTAGCGAGATTGTCTTCTTCGTTGCCCATTAATGCTTCATAATATTCTGCACTAACCAACTGTGCATTTGCTTCACTCTGAGCAATATACTCTTCGAGCATATTCTTTTCATGCTCTATAACGCCAAGAATACCTTCGTATTGAGCAGATACATTTTCAAAACGCTGCTGATAAAGCTCTGCTTCTTTTTCTCTAAGCTCTTCGATTGCATCTTGGCAATCAATAGCCTTTTCATCGTTTATCTTTAGTTGGTTCGCTACACCAACCGAACATTTCTGTTCCTCATAGTTTCCTATGAGACGAGACTATATCTTTTACCTATAAATTTAATTGTTTAGAAATAATATTTTCTATATTATGTCCATCCCAATAAGGGATACGCAATAAGGAGATATTATTATATTCGCAATATTGATTTTTAATTCTATCATGTCTTACAGTAGATTCATGATGTTCTTCACCAAATATAGGATTATAATGATGTTGTCCATCAAATTCAATACACAAATTATAATCTGGCAAATAAAAATCGAATGGAAGAGGCTTATTATCACGACAATCATCAAATCTTTTTTCTTGTATAAATTCAATTTTATTCGATTCTAAATACTCCCTAATATACTTTTCTCCAACACTTTCTTTACAAGCGCATGAATAACAAGTGTCTACGCCATGTTTGCTATAATTACTAAAACTAGTAGTAAATATATTTCCACATGAACATTGTATATTTAAATTTCTTGTAAATGTATCTTTATAATCTTCTGGATTAAGTAATTTGTTTCCGTTGATACTTTCGATATATTCTTTTACATATTTAATATCATGTCTTAAATTTTTTGCTCGTTCTTCATAAGAACAATCCTTACATTTATGCCCTCGTATTAAGTTGTCCAACATCATCGTTTGACGGCCATGTTTAGGGCAAATAAATGCAATATCCATTTTAACGTCAATGTAATCATCAACAGTTGTTAAAAGAATATAATTGTTATCATTGCATATTTCTGCCGCTAAACCAATGTGTTTTTTGGCTCGTATCATTTTAGTAACATCGCTTGTTTTCTTGCCAGTACACTTTGAACAGCAATCTTTTTTTATTACTTTTCTACCGTCCATTAAAACAACAAAACATGCGTTGTATTCTTCTCCGCAATAATCGCAAATTGCTTTTATTTTAGCGTTAGAACGAAGTGACAAGTCTACAACTTTAACATCAAAGGAATCGTTTCTTTTGGTATAAACATATCCTTTTGATTCATACCATTCTCTATTTGAATTGTTCCATCTTACTTGTACAATTTGATTCTCGTCAAACATAAGCTCACCTCCTTATATAAATTTAATAATTATATTTTAATTTATAGGTAATCTACTATTTCGGATTGCCAAACGCTTGCAATCCTACTCCCACAAGGGGATAGTCGTTGAACCTTCTCCTATTATTATATCAAAATAGTAATATTTTGTCAATAGGAGCTTGGCTGCTGATTTCCCAATTCTTGCAATTTTCAAACATTCACACTCATTGTTTCCAATCATGTTGTAGTTTGCAAGACTCTAAGGGAGTCCCAGCAATTAAATAGAATTTTTCTTATACATTACTGTATAAGGTGGCAACTAATTTACCACTCTTGATACTCTTTTATCTTTTCTGCAAGGCCTTCATCCGTAATAGTTTCAATGTTAATTTCGCCATTACGAACCTTTTCAGCCCAATCAGCAGAAAGGCCAACGCTATTTGCTTCTTGAATATATCTTTCATATGCATCTTCTTGAAGCTCAATTTCGTCTCGAACTTTGGAAATCTCATCTATAAGAGAAGCATTTCTTGTAGACCAAAATTCAAAAACAGAACTTACTTTTCTATCAAGACTATCAATGGCTCGTTCGATGCGGTCAATAGCGACTTCAATCCAGTCAAATGTTTCTTTTGTTTCGTCTTTGGATTTGGAGCCACCGCCACCATTGTTGCTGCCGCCGGTGCTGCCATTGCTACCACTGGGATTATGCGGAGGAAGACCTCCCTTATCACCAGTAGAGCCAGTAGCTTTTACGGTCACATCGGTCTTTTTGCCGCTGCCATCTTTGACGCTTACTTCTACTTTTCCAATTCCACCAGAACCTAACGAAAATGCTGTTCCTTCTGCAAACGCAGTGCCAGATGCCAATGCTTTGCCACGACCACCGCCAGAAGTCACTTTGCCATTCTTAAAAAGCTCTTCTGTTTGCTTATGATTAAATATTATGTCGCCTTTTTTATATTTGAAGAATTCAGCACCATTATCTCCAATAGTAAAGAAACGACCATCTCTAACTATTGTTTCCTGACCAAGTTCTCCGCCAAGAGCAGTTCCAGAATCTTTAGTTCCCCAACTACCTTGCTTGTATGCTCTGCCAGTGGTTCCATTAGCAAATGCAGTTCCATCTACATTGGCAGTGCCATCAACTTCACCAATGCCTAATGCCGATTTTATGTTTGACCAAGTTTTTTGTAATCTTGCCCAAACAGTCATTGTTTTGTCTTCTGGCTGATAATTATCGGGTTCACTAGAATCAAGGTCTGCTGTTACATTTTGTGTTTTGCTTGGCGGCTGGTACTTGTCTGGGTCTCCGCCATCTACAAGATACTTAGCAAGTGCCTTTTTATCTTCTGGAGTATATCCTTCAACACTTCCGCCGTTAACCAAGTAATTAACAAAAGCTTCTTTTTCTTCTGGCGTAAAACCGTCTAAATTTCCGCCGTCAGCTACATACTTAACTAAAGCTTCTTTCTGCTCTGGCGTATAATTTTTGACATCTTCATCATTAACTAAATAATTAACGACAATTTCTTGTTGCTCGTCTGTCAATTTATCAACAATGGAATCGTCAATATCAAAACCAATTTTAAGCTTAATCTCATTATCAGACACAAGACCTAATTGACCCATCATCAAAAGTTTTATATCTTTGATGTCGTCGCTCATTTGAACATCAAGATTTAGCTCCGCATCAAGCTCAATTTCACCTTTTTCTAACTTCTCAGCTATTTCTTCTTTGCTAAGACCTTTTATGCCTAATTTAACTTGAGTTTCTTCATCTTCTATGTCATCAAGATATTTAGCGATTTCATCCATTTTTGATTCGACATCTTCAAGTCCTTTTGTATCACCTGTAAGAGTTAATAAATGCTTTTCTTTAGAAAGTCTTTCAAACTCTTGCATCTTTTCTATTGGTTCTTGAAGGTCTTCTTCGACAGTAGAAACATCAATTTGCATATACTTAGGCTCTGTTAAATCATCTAACTTAATAGTAAGATATTCTGCAACATCAAGGGCTTCTTGAGCGCCAACCATAGACAAATCAATTGTGCCATCTTCTCTTCTGAATTTATTTAAAAGATTAACAGCTTTTTCTTGTTCTGCAATAAGGTCATCGCCAGTGGCACTAAAATCAAAATTAACATCAGTATCCTGCAAACTTTCTAAGCCATCTTTTTTCAAGCTTATTAACGTGTCTTTCGCCTTTCAGCTTCTGTTTTTAAATCAGCCAATTGAGCATATGCACCGTCTAAAGTTACAACGAAACCAGCGTCATCGGCAGCACGAACCATTATTTGAACAAGTTCTTCGCTAATTCCAAGTGCTTCTGCAACAGCCTCGTCTCCACCAGCAACCTCAAAGTCAAATCCAATAATGTTGCCATCTCCATCTCTTTTGATGACATCACCAAGCTTATCTTCAAAAGTTTCTACTGTTTCTAAGAAGTTGTATACACCAGCGTTTGTAGAATTACCGTCATCGTCAACGGTAAAGAAATCACGAATGCTATATTTAGAATTGCCAATTTTGTTACTTAGTCCATTATAGATTTCTAATAACTCAGCACCAGACTTAGATGCTAAATTGGTTTGTCCAGTAAGTAATTCAAGGAACTTGATAGAACCGTCGTCCATCCAACCACGAGATATCTCATCGCCAACGGTTTCAAAACCTTCAATGATTTGCTCATACATATCTCGCTCTTGGCCAGCTTCTTCAGCAGCAAGCCATTCATTGTAAGCAGAAGTTAATCCTTTATATTGAGAAGCAAGAGTAGATAAATCATTTATTTTTTGGACAATTGTTTGTTGCTCTCTGTACAAACTAGCTCTTTCAGAAGCGCTAGAAGCATTGTTTATTTCAGCAGTAAGTTCGTCGTATCTATCTTTTAGCGTTTTTAAATTCTTGTCAACATCTGCTAATTTTTGTGAGGCATACGCTTCTTCCAATTCATCAACAGCAGCTCTATTAAGATGAATGCCATTCGATGTTTCTTCAAACATAGAAGATAGGTCGTAACCTTGAGATTCAAGGTCTGCATAACGACTCTTCAAAGCGCCAATAGACTCAGAAGACAAGCCAGCGGCAGATACAGATTCAGCCATGGCCGTATTAAATGCTTCGATGCTTTCTGTTTCAACATCAACAGCGATTGTAAAGTTTAATGCTTCACTAATTTTTGCTTGCTTTTCAAGATATTTATTTAATTCATCAATATTCTTAAAGCCGCTTAAAATAGATTCGTTATTCATCACCAAATCAACATAAACGGCATATTTACTTGCAGTCAAGTCGTTTAAGAATGCTTCTGCTTCTTCTGACTCTAACTGTACATCAGACATTAAACGATTTTTAAGAGCGTCATAATTACTTATAACTTCTTCAACATTTAAATCTAGTTTAAGCTGAGATTTTATCTCTGCATCTAAATTAGTGTCGTCAATAAAATCGGACGCTTCTTTAATGCGAGATATATAATCTCCGTAACCAATCTCACCATTATTAAACTTAGTTTTTAATTCCAGTGATGTCTCTATTCTATTCTTATCGCCATCGCTAAGATTTTTTATGCCATCAAGCATTGTTTTAAAGCGAGTAACTACAGCTTCCCAAGAGTCAAATTGTCCATAAAAATCAGAATCAAGATTCGGAAGCATTCTATTAATAATATCTTGGCCAACACTATCTATATCAGAATAATCAGTCAAAAATGCATTACTAAAGAAAGCTTTTGCAGCAGTCTTTACTCCAGAGGTATTTCCTTCTAATTCTTTTTGGAAATTATTCTTAACGGCTTCAATAGACTTTTTATTTTCCTGAATAACACGCTTAATGTAATCATGGCCAGATTCATCATCAAATGGGTTCCACCATGTATCACTGCCGCCTTGTTTATAACCTTCAGCCCTAAAAGCATTGGCTATTTCAACCATTGCGGTAGAGCCAGCTTTTGCATATTCATCAATCGCAGCGTCTAAATCATCGCTTGATAATATACTTTTAAGCGCCTCTGCTCCAACAGATGTTAATTCTTTATTATTATCCCAAATACTATCCCAAAAACCAGTCTTATTGGTTTTTGCCATTTTGTTTTGGAAATCTTCAAATATTTCTTCTCCGCCAACTCCATCTTCGCCCTTAGTAAGAACTTCATTATTTTTTGCAATAATTAATTCATTATACGCATCGGTAAGCTCTTTTACACTATCTTTAACCGTAAGTATTGCGTTTCCTTCTTCGTCATATCCCTTAACAAGAGTTGGAATTTGGTCTGCAATACTATTTGCAATACCTTGATATTCTAAGTATTCATCAGCAGTTAAAGAAATATTTCTTCCAGCTTCATCTATTCCCTTTGATAGCTCTACATAACGCTTGGCTTGAGATTCAAAAGGCGATTTATTTTTAATTAAAGCTTCATGCTGTTCTTTAAATTTAGAAGTAACCTCTTCTACGTTTTCTGCAAGCTCTTTCTTAGCATTGATAAGCTTTGATATACCTTGAACGGCAAAAGTTATCAATGCAGATATACCCATTGTAAGAGCCGCATTAAAAGCAATTGCAGCTACTTTTGCACCAATTAAAGCAATTTTCGAAGCGTTTGTTGCCGCAGTCATTCCAGATATAGCAACTTTACTTCCATTTGCACCAATTACTAAGTTTTGCGCAGCAGAAGAAGTTCCTTTCATCGACTGAGCAAATGCTGTTTGACCATCAACACCAGCATCAAGCAGCTTATTGTACGATTCTATAGCAGATAAGTCTGCTTTAGACAGCGTGTTTGTCAAAGAATCGCCAACGGATTTTAATCCGCTAATAAATCCTTTGAAACCTGTTCCAGTCTTACCAGAATTAAAAGCGTTTGCTAATTCGGCAAAGCTTTTATTTGCAATACCAATTTTACTTGTAAATGTATCTAAATCAGTATTAAATGTTTTAAAAATTCCGCCATTTTTAAATAACGAAAACCCAGCGGCAAAAGTGCCTGTCAAGGTGGGAAGTGTACCAAATGTATCTATTAATTTAGTAAAACCATCTGCTAAACTTATGACTCCATCAAGGGCAACTTTTAGAAAGTCAGAACTCAGGAATGCCTGAGACAATCCTTGCCAACTTGCCTTAAGAGAAAGAATTTTGGCTTCAAGTGACTGCTGCCATTTTTCATGTTCTTTCATTGCTGAACCAGCAGAATTAAGAGAAGTTTTCAGCGCCTGTTCCGCAATATCAAAATTGTTCATAAGGCTAGAAACGATATTGCCCTGTCTCTTACCTGCTATTAATTCAGTAACAGATGCTTGTTGAATATCTGTTAAATCTTGCCATTTATCAGCTAATTCATCCATAATCTGATATGTAGATTTAAACTCATTGTCGTTAAGCATAATATCTACACCAGATAGAGCCATTATTTCTTTTCTTAGGCTTGCAGTTGATTCTGCCATGCCTTCTGTTTCAAGACCTGCCTCTTCAAGCTCAGTCTTTGCACCTCTTATACGCATTGAGATTGTCTTGAAGGCAGTACCGACTGAATCTGGGTCTTGCACAACAGTGTTTGCCGCTGTAATCAACGCAATAGTTTCGTCAAGACTATTGTTTGCGGCCATCATTGAAGATGCCGACCTTTGTAGAGCATCACCAATACCGCCACTGGAAATTGCAAAATTGTTTGCAACCTCATTCATCTTATCAACGATACTTAAAGCAAAATCGCTTTCGCTTAAATTTCCAGCCTCGTCTTTGAAAGCTGTTAAAGTAGAAATCAAGCTTTGTGTTGCAGTTTCAACACTGTCGATATCATCGCCAACAACTGCATAAATATTTGCAACCTCTGCCAATCCTTGAGCATCAGCAAACTCATAGCCAAGTCTTGCAAAATCAGCAGTAGAGCTTACAAGTCCATCAATAGTCGTGCCAATTTCTTTTGCCCTTGAAGCAGCATTAGTTAAGAATTGATTATAAGAAGCATCTGTTTCATCAGTAACCTTCTTAAGTTCTGTCATAGCAGAGTCAATTAATTTAACTTGCTCGAACATACTTCTAAGTGCTTGCTCAGCATACATAAACAATTCAGCAGCAGAAAGATATGTCATGTATTCTTTGGCTTTTTCTTTCAGCTTATCAAATGGTGTTAAGCCAGTTTTACCCATTACCTGAGCTGTTTTCTGAATATTTTTAATATCACGAGAAACTTCTTTAAAATCTACTGGGTCGTCAATTTTATCAAGTAAAGATATTAATCTCTTAAGCTCAGCGCCATATTCTTTTGCAGCCTTAGTATTTTCATTAAGCCAATTAAGAGTATCTAATTTTAAAGACTCTTTATCTTGCAATAATTTTTGAGCTTCGGCAGCAGCCTTTTCTTCCCTAGCCTGTATCTTAATCAGATTATTAGTCTTTTCTAAATATGCAGCGTACTCTTTTTGTGCCTGTATTAACCTTTCATTGTCAACAACACCATCAATAGGGTTGGCGGCATTTACTAGATTTTGATATGCAGCTTCTGTTTTTCTAACACTTTCACAAAGTTCATCAGATGCTCCTGATAATTTATTAAACTTATCATGCATCAACGAAATATCGTTATCAAAATTACCAAGCTCTATATCTAGCCTAATGTCTTTTGCAAGTGCAGCCTCTGCTTTTGCAGCAGTATCAGTAACAGCAATTCCTGCGGCTTTTGCAGCATCGGTAAATGCTCTAAACTTTGAATTAACAACAGAAAAATCGCTCTGTGTATCAATTTTCCTTAAATCGTTTAATAGACTTTGCACACTAACTTTTGCGCCGTCTATTTCGGTTTCGAATTTGTTAATTTCTGGACTTATTCTTTGCAAATCTGCAATTTTTGATTCTAGTCCAGATACATTAATACCAACCTTTTCGCTTCTATTAGCAGCGTTGGTTTCAGATTTAATCCTTGCTAATTCAGACCTTGCGACTCTTAATTGGTCATTGAATTTATTTAAAGAAGAAGCATCTCCGACTTTGCCAATTTCATCATTCAAACTACTAATTGTTTTAGCAATTTGTGGAAAGTCTTTTGCGTCTGCCTTAAATTTTTCTAAATCATTTTTCGCAATTTCAAGTCCAGATGCAAAATCAGTACCCTTCATCTTATTAGATACGTTTTCGGCATTTTTATATTCAGATACTAAACTCTTAAAATCTGAAATTAATAATTTAACATTATTTTGTTCATCAACAAAAGTGTCACTAGAAGCATTCTTCAGCCTTTGAATGGCGGAAATAACTTCATTATATTTGGATGAAAGAACATCTAAATGAGAAGAATCCTTGATTGGTCTTGCAGCATTTTGGTCATTGGCAGCTCGATTTAATTGATTTATCTGATTAGTAAGATTTGCAACGGCTTGTTTTTGTTGCTTAACAAAAGCATCAGTTTGAGTCTTTGTTTTTCCAAGAGACTTTGAATATTGACTAGCAACTTCTACGAAACCGTATACGGGAGAAGACATTTCGTTTCCGTCAACTACATTAACATCTGTGCCAATTTGTCTTAATGCAATAGTCTTTTTAATAGTTTCGCCTAGCCCATTATTATAAGTTACTATTGCGCTACTAATTCTCTCTATATTCCTTCCAGTATCTCCATCATAGAAAGTTTCTGTATCTATCTTAATTTTTGACAGCTTACCTTTCGAATCAGTCCACTGACTTACGAGATTTTCCATCTCTTTTCTAAATGCGTCAGAATCTTCCTTATCTACTGTAAAAGCTTTATCAATCGACTGAGAACTTACGCCGTCTATAGCTTCTTGAGCAGAATCAGAAATCAATTTTCCAGCTTGTCTTGCTCGTTGTGCCACACTTTCATATGTGTTGGCAGTCTGTTCTAACGCTTGTTGTTTTCTTTCTTCGCCTTGTACGACGGCATTAGCAGATTCTTTTGATTGTTGTGCTTCTAAGTATCTTTGCTCAACAATTTGTTTAGCCCTCTCCATAGCTTCTCTAACGAGCTGTGCTTCTTTTTCGTCTGCTTCTTCAAGAGATGGTATTTCAGATTCTATCCTTATCTTTTCCTGTTGTAATTCTTTAATTGAATTTTCAAAATTTTCAATATGCTTCTTCTGAAAGTCTTCAATCTCTTCATCGGAAAGTTCTAATCCGAAATCTTGCATTTCTTTTTCAAACCTTGCCGTTCTATCTTCTACATAATCTATTTCTCTTTTATAATCAGAAATTAGACCGTCTATTTCTTGAAGACGATTTTTAGCATTTGTCAATTTCTCATATGCTTCTCCAGTATTGTCGGAGCCATATATTTTCTCAAATTCTTTATTTATTTCATCTCGTTTAATTTGCTCTTCTAATTGACGCAGAATCTTATCGTCTGTATCCTTGTCAAAGACTTGACCACGTTCATAGTCAATCTTTTCGAGCATTTGCCCTTGTTTTTGTAATTCATCTGTAATATTAGCTTGAAGAATAGATTCTTCTTTTAAATCATAAATTACTGTTCCATATCTAGTATCTGCATAACTAGTTCCTCTTGTGTCAACGCCGCCGTATCCAAGAGATTTCATAAATTGTGTAGACACAGAATCGCTTCTGTCGTAGAAATTAGAGTTTGACATAAAAGATTTAAGTTGCTCTAACTTTGAACCAAACTCTTTTATGTCCATTACGGTATCGCCAAATACATTCTTAAATTGTAAGAATAATTCGTCTACATTAAAATCATCGCTGCCTTGCGTAAATCTTGTTAGATTAGCCAAGAAGCTATGTAGCGCATAACCAACTTCATCGCTTGTTACTTTGAACAAGTTGTCATATTGAGAAATATCAATACTTGTATAAGGTAGTTTACTGTAGCTGCTGTTGTCTAGTTCATGCTTAGTAGCAGAATCTACAAAATAATGTCCTGTACCAAAATATCCAGTACCACGGTTACTGCCATAAAAACGACCATTTGTTTCCGCTTTATTTAACTTAGAAACAATGCCAGCATGATACATAACAGTATCAGTAGTAGCTTTATAAGCTTCTTGCTTTTTCTTTTCATTCTGTACAACAGCAGCGGCAGAAGCAGCAGACTCTTTTTCAATCTTATCTGTTGCACTGACAATATCAGAAGCGGCAGAAGTAGCAGATGAAGTAAGATTTCCAGAAGTGCCAGCGGATATCGTATCAAGGCTATTTTTTGTTAATACAATATTTGCTGCCAGTTTTTCCAATGTTTCCGATAGCTTATTAAAAGATTGAGTCAATCCTTCAATGTTGGCGTTCTTTGAAACATCGCTAACAAATTCCTGAATCTTTCTTAGGTCTTCTGTAATATTTGTGAGGTCTTGATGCAATTTAGCCGCATCAATTCCGCCACTAAACATTTCTTTTAATTGATTTTCCGTTTCACTTGCTTCATTTCTAACTCTAATAAATTCACTAGACTCAGCAAGTTTAAACTCAACTGGCTCTAATGCAATATTAGCAGCCTTAGCTGTTTCTTTAATTGTTTTAATATATTCCTTTGCAGCAGCAATTCTTTGAGCATCAGAACCCTTATTCATTGATTGTTGCAACTGCATCATATACAACTGATTTCTCTGATTATGCTGAAGCATTAATCTATTGATTGGGTCTGTATTTTTACCATCTAAAGAATAGAATTTGCTAAAATACTTTTGATACTCTTCAATTTCTTTTCTGAGCATTTTAAGCTCTTGCATTGCTTGCTCTGGATTTTTTGCGCCAGACTTTCCAAAGCCAAAATCAAAATTAAGACTAAAATCTTTAGAAGACAGGGCAGACAAGTTCTTATTAAGACCTTCAAATTGAGCAGACACATCTTCTAATGATTTTCTAATTTTGTTAACAGTGGTTAAAAGAGATTGAACTCCCTTATTGCTATCCACTTTACCAAAAGCATTTTGAAGTTTTCTAATAGAGTCATGTATCTTATCAAGAGAATTTTCCAAAGATTTAGAATCAATTGCAATAGGAGATTTACCTTTTCCTATAGAACCAACATTGTCTAATTCTTTTAGCTTAGCCTTTATTTCATCAATTTCTTTGCCGACTCTTGTTAGCTTATCAACATTTTTAATATTAAAATCAACATCATAGATAACTTCTCGTTTTTGGCTTTCAATACTTTTTAATACTTCTTTAACAGTATTTAATTGCGCTTTGTTAAGACCAACGCCTAATTCAATGCTATATTCTTTTGGCATATTTATATTCACACTCCTTTACACGGTGCATTATAAACGCACCATAAAAGGTGCAATAATTTTCAAATTTAAGTTTTAAAACAATAAAAGATAGCTTAAAAGCACAATTTTAAGCTATCTTCTATTGTATATATTTAATTGTTATCAAAATTTTCTTGCTCTAATGCTTGAGCTAATTTATCTAAGTTTTTCCACTTACGGTCTTTTGCCGTCATATCATTATAAATACTAATCATGCTATGACCAGTTCCCTCAGACCATCCAGTAAGATATACAATAAAATCATCTTCAATATCAAGACGTTTTAAGAATGTAATATGATAATGACGAAGACTATGAGCATATAATGGTTGTCCAACTACTTCAGTCCAATTTCCCATCCAATCTCTTAATCTATCAGCATTAGCAGGAGAACCATCTTTAGTAATAAAAATATAATCATGATTTTGATTATTTTCTTCCATAATTACTTTTCTTGCTTCCAGCCATTTTTTATAATAGGGGAGGAACATATCTTTTAAAATATACTTATGTAAAAGCTTGCCATTAACACCTCTGCCCTTTGTAATTATTTCTTTTGTGGTTTCCAAAAATAATCCATCAAATACTACATTATCTTCGTCAATAAGGTCTGTAGTAAATCTTGCAAGCTCAGAAATTCTTGCGCCACAAGAAATCGCCAAAGCAAGCAAACATTGTTCTTGAACCTCATTGTTCTCTTCGAGATAATTCATAAGCTTATCAATATCTTCTTTTTGTAAAACAGTTTTCTCCCTAATGTTTTCTTTTACTGGCTTTTCAATTTTAGGTAAAAGATTTCTGAATGTGGGATAATCTTCATCAAAATAATTTTCAATCCAAGCGCTAAAACTTGAAAGAGACGAATGCATTTGATGGAAGCGGTTTGCGTTCCATTTTAATTCTGTTACACAAAAATCGAAGAAATCTGCTAACTCGATTTTTCTAATATCTGTAAATAATTTATTTTCATTATAAAGCAAATTCCAAGTCAAAAACATTGTTAAATTTGAACGATAAACGGTTACAGATTTAGGAGAACGCTTTGTAGCAAAATTTTTTAAGAACCTTTCTACAAGCTTTATATTCTTTTGGTTAATCTGTGCTGTTAATTCGGGACTAGTAATTACTTTTCTAAATGTTTCTCTACCATTGTTTTTTGCCATAAATCATCCTCCTCTCTATTTATTTAAGTTTAATATAAATTTATTTAATTGCAATTCCTTCTGCAATCAACATATTTTTTAATATATTTATAGCTTCTGCATCCAATATTTCTACTGGGTCATCCCAAATTCCTATGCCAGAATTTCCGGGAATATATTGGAAGTCGCTATTATACTTTGAATTTGGTATTTTACCAATAGCACCATGCAGACCTTGAGAAGCTGCCGCCATAACCTGCTCTCCAGACGGATTTCCTCCATCATATGAAAGTGCATCGAGATTAAAATAAATTTCCGCTTTATAACCGCTTCCATCCGAAACAATCCGTGACTGTACTAATGATTGAAGCAATTGATATGTTCTATGATATCTATCTGGACTATAATCGGCATAAAATCGCCTAATAAAGTCTTTTATAATTTTATACACTTCTTCTTGTGCTTTTAATAACGCCAACCTGCTTTTTTTTAATATGAATTGTTCTAATTCTTTTTCATTTTTGAATATCATATTAAACCACCAACATTATTTATTAGCCTTTATTACTCTTTACTTCTGCAATTTCTGCTAAATTCTTCTTATGAACGTCGCTGTTCATATAATAACTTATAGCGTTTTCAAGAGTAAAATCTTCGGTCATACCAGCAAATTTCTGCGCCATTTTCATCATCTCACTTGGGTCTACTTCATTAATTTTCTTTTCCAAAGTAGAAACAAGAGAGGCAAGCGCATCATTTAGATAATTTGGATGAATGCCTGTTCGATACTGAATTGCAAGATTAATAGCGTTATTCAACTCTTCTAATAAACCAAATTTCATATTTGCTTTAACAATTTCTACAATGTTAGTTTCATCCAAGAATTGTTCAATAAAAATGATAGGGTTAATATCATTTCCTTCGTCATCCTTTTGATTAATAAAAGAGGTATCAACATCCGTGAAAAATCTAATAATAGTAAAATCTGTTATTAAATCTTTTACTATAAAGTCATAACGATTGCCATTAATAATTGTATCAACAACCGCATTAACAAAAATCAGCTTATCATAAGCTGACAAAGAGGTAATAAAATTAAAACTTAAAGTTTCATCGTTATAAGTATAAACACCTTTATTCATTTCTTTTGCCATCATATTCACCATTCATTTAACCTTTCTTTACATAAAATTTAACATCATTATTTTCTACGTTTTTTAATTATTATAGTGGATAAATCTTAGACTGAGATTCTAAAAACTCGTCTAAATTCCATCTATAATTAACTCTTAATTTTTCGCCATTAATTTTAATGCCACCATTTAACGCAACATCCATAATATTGAACGAGCGCTTATTTGCATTCTTTCTAAACTTATTAAAATCTTTTATATTGAAAAAATACAAAAGTTGCTCACCATTATCGAATCTAAAATTTAATAAAAACCCAGCAGTTACATTATCATATTCAGAAGCTTTTGTTAAACCTTCGATTTGATGCCACTGTATATTGGCACTCTTCTTTTCTTTTTCGTCTTTTTCACACGTATGATATGACATATATTTTTGCGCAACAGTTTTTAATTCAAGACAATATTGAATTCTATGCTTTGCATCAAAGCACTCGAAATCATACGGATTCTTACGTGAAAACGCAGTATCCTCTCTCTGAGTAAAACTCTGAGGAGGGTCTGGAATACGAGTTACCTTTAAGTATAATGGAGCATTAGATTTGATTATTGATTCAAAATTCTTTCCACTATTCTTACTCATCTTTTTCACCTTTGCTTTTTGCTCCCCATCTATCTCTGTGTTTTATATGGTCGGCTTTCCAAAAAACAAATACCCATTTCATATTATTATCTACAAATAAATCTACAAGCTCACATCCCCAAGAATGATAATATGCCGCTTGTACATGATTTCTAAAAAAAACAACATCTTCATTTTCGTACATTCTGCCTGTTAAATCAGATATACTTTTCATTTTTATTTCACCTTCGTGCCTTTCTTCATATATTTCATACATTAATTCATACATTAAAATCATAGTAAAAAAAAGGAAATATTACATAATAGATTCGTGTGTGAAAATCTCTGTAATATTTCCTTTCGCCTACTATTTAATTACTAAATAGTAACTATAACATCATTCACACACATAAAATAAATAAGTAGATTAACATTATTCAGTTTCTACTTTATATTTTCTCTTACGAGAAGTAGTCGTTTTTGCGACTGTTTTTTTCTCTGTTGTAACATTTTCAACAACAGATTCTTCTTTTAAAGTATCTTTAATTAAAGCCTTAATATGTTCTCTATAATTCTCTAAGTTGCTTAAATCAAGATTTTTCAACTTAGACTTAAATTCGTCCTTGGTGTACACTCCAGTAGAATATCCTCTGACCACTTGGTATGTTTTATAGCAATCTGCTGAACAGCAATGGATTTTCCACGGTTGCAACCGAATAGAATCCTTACAAGAATTACAAACATAATAACCGCTATCGCAAATGCTACAAGTAGCATTATTCTTTTCCATATTGTACCTCCAATCTTCATACAAATTCCCAGTGGAATCCACCAGCAGTTTTACGATGTTGCTTATGGTTACACACTGCATTAATTTTGCTATTATCAATACCAGTTATTCTTTGCGCATCCATTGAACTTTTGTATACGGTGTTTGTTTCAATACATAATACTGGTTTTGATTTTGCGTCATTTAGTTTATGTGGCACACGCATTTTTTCTTTTTGTTTTTCAGAAAGTTTTTTACCTTTATGAGCGTTAGAAATTTTTCTTTTAGTTTCTTCGCTAAGATTATATCCAGAATTAATTAAACCGCCATTTGCAATATTATATCCGCATTCACTTTTATTTGATTTATATAATATAATTAGTTCAATTTCTTTTTGCTCTGCTTCTTCCATAGTCAAATCACTAAATAATATTTCATGTTTAAAATTGTCCCACCCATATTTCTCAATGGCACGATAAAAATATCCTTGTCTTTTATAACCATATCCATTTTGCCATCTTCTTTCAGGTTTTATGCCAGTAATGCCTATATATACTTTTCCATTGGGAGCAGTATGTTTATATACACAATAATTATTTTTCATATACTCTTACCTCTTTTAATGGAGATAAGAGAGGTGGGAGCTATACCCCACCATGCCTATCTCTTACCTATATAAATTTATAAAAGGGGGCTAACAGATTGCTCTGTTAGCCCCTTTTATGTTTATATATTTATGAGTTATTACTGAGAAATGACAATGCTGAACAGCTCGTCGTCGCCTTCCTCGGCGCAGTAGTCACGCATCATAGTGAACTCGAATGCGTGTTTGCCAGTGGAAGTCAGAGCAAGCTCAACCTGCTCAGGATTCAGCTTGGCCTTGGGGCAAATAATCTTGCCAGAATAGACCAGATTCTCATTGCAAACATCCTTGAAGTAAGCATAGATAATCATGCTGCAAGCAGAGGGGAAGTTGGAAGCCTTGTTGACAACACGAACAGCGTTTTCGTTCTCAAAAGTGTACTCAACATAAATCTTGCCAGAAGTCACACCAGTAGGCAGAGCAATAGTGCCGTCGTCGGCAACGGTAAAATCAGTTGCATTAGCAGCGGAGCCAGCCTTGTATGCAGTGCCAATCTCATTGTTCTCAATGCTGTAGATGTACTTAACGCTATCAACGTTAGGAGCATGAGACAGCTTAACACGATAAGTAGAAGCTGCATCGCCTTCGCCCTTAACCTCTTCGACCTTCAGAATCTCATATGCATAGTCAGTAATCTTGGCAGTAGAGGAAGCAACTTCCTTAGTAGTACCATACTGAGCAGCAGCAAGGTCAAGAGAGATAAGAGAGTTAGAAGCAGAGAAGGTAGCCTTCTTTGCTCTATACAGAGTAGTAATCAGAGCGCCAATAGCGTCAACAATCTCTTCGCCCTCAGCAGTGCAGGAAAGAGAGGGGTCTTCCAGAGAAGTCAGTCTGAAAAGCAACTCGTTTGTATCAAGGGCGTGAGTAGTCAAGCTACGCACACGGTCTAAAATAAGCTCGTTTTTATTAAAAGCCATAATATTTTCCTCCATTATTATAAATTGATTAGCAATAATTCTAATTTAAATTTCGCCAGCCCAATCAAGTCTTGTCTTATCAACACCTTTGAGACTGGCAAATCCAGAATACGCACCTTGCAACAGCAATTCTGCGTCCTGAATTTTACTTATTCTTTTTATACTGTCAAAAAACATGTTTATCTTTGTATTCCAAATAGACTCGCTTCCTAGCTGCCCAGTCTTTACAGCCATGGCAGAAATAAGAGGTTTAAGTACGCTTTTATATGGTTTCTGAGAAGCCATCATAGCTTCATCTCTAGCATCATCGATTAAATCCATTTTTGTTATTTCATTTGCAGGAATCTCATTGTTCCTTTTAAATCCATGAATTTTTCTAACCGCATCTACAATCCTTGCGTATACAAATCTGTCAATTGTAATGTCATGCTCTTTGTCGTATAAAATAGTTTCTTGACTTTTGTCTGATTCATATTCTTCAAAATCAGCAAAATCAATATCTTTTAAGATTAAAGAGATTGGATTAAATAATAATTCATCCCAATCTTCTTCTGTCATTTTCTTTATATGTTCTTCGTATTGCTTCGGATTATCTTTTAGCTCTTTATAAATCAGCTTCTTACTAGATAAACTTTTCCAAATCATTAATTTAAATAATTCAAAATCGTCAATCGTAGTATAATCTCTTTTGAAATAATCCAATAATTGCCACTTAAAATCAGCTCCTACGCCAGTCAAACAATGAACCGTTTGAAAATATCTCTTTTCGCCAAATTCAATAATTTGGTCTATTGTAGGCTGAGTAACAACTATCTTATCAGTAATACGAATATCTGAACCCCTATAAATTTTCAAATCATCTACATCAAACATTTACAATACCTCTTTAATCATCTTCTTCGCATAAAGACCAATTCAAATCTACACATTGAAATATCATCTTTCTAAACAAATAATCTTGTTGAAAAGCGCCTTCAATATTGCTAATCAATACTGCATTGCCGATACCAAAACCGCTCTTACCGTTTATTTTATTATCAATTAATTCAGACAAATAATCATTACGATTTTGAGTTATTTTTGGTATATTGTCAACATTCATATGCCTTTCATGAGATATAATCCAAATTTCGATAGTTGGTTTAATGCGATTAATGGAAGCATTATAGTCATCATAATAACTCTGAGGTATATGTACTTGAATTGTTATAAATGTTCCAATTATATTAAGAGTGTGTGGGTTTTGATTGTAATTAAAAATATGTTTTCCAATTAATTTTTCTGGTTCATTAGATTTTACTTCGCTACTATTAATAGCTGCAACAATTTCTTTATCTTTAATAAATTCTTTGACAATTTTATTTTTTGTTTTTTTTATAATAGAAGAGTTAGCCATTATATTTCACCTACAACAATGATTCGATTTTGATAATTAAAGAATCTGATAAAATTTCGCTTTCATTATTTCCGTCAGAACAAATCAATTTGAATTCTTCGTCAATATATGAATCGTCATCTATTCCGATACTTAAACAATTATCAATCTCTTTTACTTGTAATACATTAGAAAAGCCGCAAACTATAGTCCAATGTGGTACTATGTTTTCAACTTCATTTCCATTTTTGTCATAGAATTTACCAATAAACGTTTGTAAATCGCCACCAGACTTAATAACCGTTGTACTATATTCAATTATTGCTTTAGATGCTTTTCTGCAACAAGCATCATTGTTTGTACAAGACGCACTCATATCAATATAATCACAAATTCCCAAATCTGGTCTATCAGTTTCAGGATTATTTGGATGTTCGTACACCGTAACTTTAACTAAGCCCTTTTTGCCATAATTATAACTAGTAGTATCATTCTGAGTTACAATAAATGTAGTAGGATTAATCGTTGCCTTATCAAGATAAAATCTTTGTGGATTACTCAACTCTATAGTATTTGCATCGCATGGTAAAGTAATCATATGCTGAGAAGAGCCAATAGTAAAATTTCTATTATACTGTTCGCCAGAGTTGTACTGTGTAGAGTTCATATCATAACAAGGATATTCTAAAATCATTCCATCCTTATTTTGCCATTTCAATATCCAATTACATAAAGTAAATTTACCTTTGTAATGAATTGAATCTATATCGAACGCTTCCGTACAAATCAAATACTCATCTTTATTTGCATCATAGATAATATCCCCTACAACAACAGGTGTCTCGTAAAGTGTTTGAAATTTTACTGTGACACCATTCGCAGCAGAGAAACTTCTACCATATAATCTAATACCAATAGGAGATTCATATCGATATTCTTTTAATCCAAGTCTCCAAAAATAAACATCGGAAGTAAACGATGGGTCGTCTGCAAATGTTTCCTTTAATAATTTTCTAGTATTAAAAATACCATCTTCTCTAAGAGACCCACCACTTAAACTCATTTTCTTATTAAATTTAGTTAAACATTGCATTTGACCCACCGCCTTTCATTAGTAATTTTTATTTTTCTTATATCCAGCACCAAGTTTAACACCTAATTCCCTAGCGCCCATCCAAGCATATCGAGACAACAATGTTTCATTTTCTCTCAAATAATTCTTGCGCATTGCCACAAGCTTATCAAGGAAATTAGCTGGGCTAAAAACCTTGAAATCGCTTGATGGCAACTGAACCTTTAAGAGAGAGGGCGTTCTAATGTATTCAGAATCAATATATTCTATAAGCAAATAATTGCTAAGAATTTCAATTTCTACATCAGAAAGCTCTGCATTAAATCTTTGCAAGATATCATTTCTATCATTCAAATCTTTTCTGCAAACATGAAATCTTGAAATGGCAGGAATAAGAAAATCATGTAGATAATCTTTTACCTCTTCAGTAGTCATAAGAGGTATTTCATAGCTACGAAACTTAGGTAAAAGATTCTCATAAAGTTTTTCATATGGAGTAGCCATGATTTACCTACCTCTCATATTTTATAAATTAAAGAAATTCAATTAAATCAATCTTTAAACGATTCTCTAATGCTCTGATAACAGACACATCTGAAACTTCACCGTTGATAACCATGTTCTTGATTTTATCGCAAATTGCAATTTTCAGTCCATTTGGAGTATCAGCAATAGAATCACAAATTTTACCGATGTTCTTTTTAGTATAATTAGAAGCATCCATTAAATATTCGTATTTTTCAAATGTCTTTGTCAAACCAAACTTATTAATGACTCTCTCATCATTGGGTTTAAGCCACATATTCTTGAAATAACCCTTATTGCTACGCCACATATTTTTCAATGTTTCAAAGCTCATATATTCAGGGTGGCCAGGAGTATCCCAGTCATACATATCCAGTGTCTTGCTATCTTTGTAGCTAACATTTGGAACAAGAGATATGACTTCAATTTCATCAGAATCATTTAAAGGTTCTGCTTTAGTTGTCTTTTTAACAACATTTTCTTCTTCATTCATCATTTCTGTTGCTTCAACAAACTCTTCAGCAACAGGCTTAGTTGCGGTTCTTGCCATAACTAAAAATCACCTTTCTTATAAATCCAAATATTTAATATATAATTTTATCTATTAAGCGAAATGGAAGCAGCCAAATGCTTCGGGCAGAAGCATGGAGATACCGAAGCAGGTCTGAACCTGAAGTTCCATAGTCATATCGTTGTTGATACGGCCATCACGGACTTCCTGAGTACGGGTATCGCCAATCCACTCCAGCTTGATGGGCTTAACATCGCCGCCCAGAATGAAAATAACGTCATTGTCAAGTGCCAGCTCGAAGGTGTCGGGCTTCAGAACCTGTGGAATGACCATCAGACGGTTGCCTTCCCACTCGCCAATGGAACCAGTCTTTGCCTTGACCTCACGCTGAGAATCTGCAAAGTATCTGTCGGGAATGCTATCAGCAAGCTTACGCAGAGCGCCCTTAGTACCAGCAATAGTCAGGCTGGAGTATCCGCCAGCGGCCTGAACCAAGTCGCAAAGGTTGCCAACTGCCTCGTCAGAGTTACCGTTTGCGGAGAACTCAACAGGGACAACAGACATAACATTCTGGAACTGCATGTAAACACGTTCCTTGATATACTTATTGAAAGACTTGTAGATAACATCGGTAAATCTCTCGAAAGAAGTGATGTTCAGCAGGAAGCGCTCAAGCTCGTCATAGATATGGATGTAAACCCACTCCTTGGGCAGAGTGAACTCAGCACCAGCATCCAGAGCCTCACGGTTAGTATCCCAGTGATTACCAGCGAAAGAAGCAACGGACAGATAGGACTTGCCCTCGGAATACCAAGCGGTCTTATCGCCCAAAGCACGGTTCTTAAAGTCAACAAAGTTGTCGATGAAAGGAATCTCAATCAGGTCATTGGAGATAGTCAGATTAACAACTTCCTCAATAATCTCAAACAGAACGATGTTGTTACGACGATAAGCCTGATACAGAGTAGCACCCTTCAGAATATCCTTATTAATGGTGTCTCTCAGATAGTTTTCTAAGTCAGCACGGCTAACCTTTTCCTTATCAACATGAATAGAGAAATCGCCTCTAGCCAAATCATTAGCGAGGTCGAAAACCTTCATTTCATCAGCACTAAAATTAGTTCTCATATTAAATTTCCTCCTCTTCTAAAATTAAGCTAAAGACACAACTCTAACTGTGTACATCATGCGCTCATAGCCATAAGTGCGCAGCTCAGTAACCAGAGTAGAGCCAATCCGACGCTCTCTCATAATCTCGCCAACCATAGCAGCGCCCTCAACAGGAGCGTCAGCAACAGCCAGCTTACCGTTGGCATCAACGGACACATACTTGCCCACAACGGGAGTGTCAGCAAAACCATGCTCAGACAGAGCGAACTCGTCGCCTTCCTTCAGGGTGAATGCACGGAAAGGAATGCCAGCCTCATTGAAGAACTTGTCCTTTCTCTGGTTCAGTCTGTTGGAAGTGTCAGCGTTCCACTCAGGCATATGAACTAGAACAAGAGATGCACCATCCTTGGTGCCAGCCTTAAAATTATAGATATGGGTGTAACCATCAGCCAGACCGTCGAGGTGGCCGATAGTACCGTTATCAATATCCACATCACAAACAGCGTCCCAAATGCGCTCAGCATAATGGACGGCTCTTAGATTGGTAGTTTCGCAAACTGCATGTACTGCCATAATATTTTCCTCCTAAATTATTGTATGTAAGTTTGTATTTTTTTAATTATTATCTAACAGGGATATAACCATACTTGGTTTCAACAAAGCCGTCCTTGCCGCCATTGTCAATTAAACCTGCCGTCATAACACCGTCATTAGATTTACTAAAGTTAGTCTGTGCAAGATTCTTTCTTGCATACATGATTGCGCACTCGCTCTCAATTTCCTTAATAGTCATTTCAGACTTCTTCTCCTTAAGAGCGGCAAAGTTAACGTCGTCAGACAGAACAGCTTCATACTTAGCAAATTCTGCATCTTTTCTAGCATCCAACTCAGCATCAATACGAGCCTGTTCTGCCTTAACAAAATCTTCATACTTGGGCTTCATCTCTTCAAACTCAGCACTAATCTGATTAAACTTTTCTTCAATCTCATTCTTAGCTGTTTCAAATTCAGAAACCTTTGCTTCGTACTCAGCAACCTTGCCTTCCGCCTCAGAAGTCTTTGCATTAGCATCTTCAACTTTTGCGAATGCATTATTTTCGATTTCTTCAATATGCTTGCCGAAATCAAATGCACCCTCAATAGAAGAGCCTTCCTCATAGTCTTCATAGCGAAGTTTCTTTCTCTTTGCGCTTTCAAAGTTAATCTCTGCCTTATCACCATTCATGGTAAATGAAAGACCGAAGTAATTATAATTATTCTTTGCATCAACAACAATCACTTCATTTTCTTGAACGTCTACAGCATAATAACGGGCGCATTCATAACCCCATCTATCTGTAAAAGTTTCATGCTGTCTTACCTGTGCAGAGATGTCCTCAAATTGGCTTAGCAAAGTCTGAGTGAAATCGGTATTTTCCATGATTTCTACACCTCCATTAGTTTTTTCATTCACCACTTCAGTTAATTTGGTGAAAGTTGTATATTTATCGTTAAGTTCACTTTGAATATTCTTAACAAAATCACTCAATGCGAACTGAACTTCAATAGTTGAGCCAGTCATTGCAGGTGTAACATCTTCACCAAGCACACATGCTGCTCTAAATGAAAACTCTGTGAAATGAAATATTCCATCATCATCTTCATAGCCATCAATAGATTTTTCGTATAATTCCATTGATTGACTCTTAACTAAATCTCGATGAAAAATTTCAGCACCGTCTTCCAATACGTTCCATATGATACCTTCTGTCACTAAGAATGTTCTTGTTTCTCCGTCTTCACACAAACGGTCTTCATAGTGTGCGTTATTATCGTCAGAAGATTTAATAACTCCATATGGTGTACCCATATATTTTCTTCGCACACCTTTTTCATCTTTTGTGATGATGTATCTATGGTCTGAAAAATCTTTTTCATTATCCTCGTTCAACTCAACAAAGCCCATAATAGGTATATATTGAAGAGTTGGAATCGCTTTGTCTACGACAGATTTTTCAAAGGAGCTATTGTTTAGATTTTTTCCTAAATGCATTAGCCACACTTTTACCTTTGTAAATCTATCATCTGCCGTCTCAAAGTCTTTAATTTTTTCGAATGTGACAGGGAAGGATAAGGCAGACTTTTTAAGTTTTGATTCTGACATAATATCCCTCCTTATCTATCTATGTTCGAATCTAAATCTTTTGTTTTTTCTCCAGATTCATCAAGCGTTTTATTTTGACTTTTGTTTGTAGGTCTTCCGCCTTCGTCTGAAGAATTATAAGATGTTTGCAACGGTATAAAATGATTCCTAAAATCAAATACTGACTCATGCGTTGCATAAGAACCAATTGTACGAGATGGTGTCATATCTAGCGTTGCAAGATATTTATCTATAACTGTTACACCAAGAGCAATTGCGTCTTTATATCTTGTAATTACAGAATCTCTATTAAAAATCGTAACATCTACAAGAGTGAATAGAAATTTAAAAGATGGCTTGTTATATCTTCTAACCTTAATAAATCTATTCATCCAACGTTCAAACTGTCTATATAATCCATAGACAAAGCCAGAGTCATTCTCTATTGATAGTGTGACCGCTGTACCGCTTGAAGAGCCATTAAATAACTCTTTTGAAATACCAGCAGAATTATACACTTCATCAATTGAGTCGCTTACATTATTTCTGGTATTACTAGAATCCTTAAAGCTTATTGGGGTAGCATTAGAACCTAATGTGTGAAGCAGTCCAATATCATCAGACATACTTTCTCTATTCATTTCTGCAAATATATAAAGCGTATCTGGAGTAAGTAATGGTTTATCAACCGTTGTTTCATCAATTGGAACTTCAACAGCAATTGCCTTATAGTTATCTGTTCTTGCAGATTGTAGTTTTAATTTCTTGTAGATATCTAAATCAAAAATATCTTTAATCAAAGAAATTAAGATGGGATAAGGGTATGTCCACTGACTATTAAGCTTTAAACAAATTTGTTTATCGGCAGGTGGCTCATACCATTTTCCATTTATATTTGTATTTATTTGTTTATCTCGCAAATCAAGCCAAGCTCGTTGCACATAATTAGGATAAGCATTTAAGTTCTGAGCCTCTATTCGAGTTAAATCAATTCTAAAATTATATAACCCATCCTGAATCTGATATAATTCACAAATTTTATAATCAATCTGTTGGAAAAAGAAATCAGACTGGTTTTCAAATACTAAACCACAATAGATATCTTGATATGGTATAACCTTCATAATTTTAGAAAACTCATGTTTTAAATTCATGCTTTCCAACTTAGCTGCAACAGCAAGATACGCTTTCTTTATTGCGTCTGCCTTTGCATTGTCTTTGACATCATACAAATCTATCCACCAACAGAAAAGCGCCATATTAGAATACAGGCTGTTCATTCTATAATAATGGGGCGAGATTCTCATGAGTTCATCTGAAGCTGCCAATAAAATTTTCCAACCTTGTTTTGGATATTTTAAGGCTAATTCAATGTCATTCATTTTTATATCGCCAATGCAACCAGTCTCAATAATGCTAGTATTTGTGCAAATATCTCTTATCATAAGTCTTTGAAAGGTGCTTAAATCTAGCTTTCCTGTCTTCATAGACTTTTCGAATTTTTCCTGGTCATTTTTATAATCTGACTCTGTATAAATAGGAATTTGTGCAGTTTTTGATTTATTTTTCTTACTCAAATGTTATCTCACCCCTTTCTTTTAGAATAGAACATATTAATACATAGTTGGTCTATGATTCAGTCTTTTCAACTTTGCAGCATAATTAGTTGCATCAAAACCATTTTTTTGTTTTCTTAACATTTCACGCTCAAGCTGACATTGTACCCAGTAATTATACGCAATAGAAGAATATCTATCTTTTCGCATACCACTTTTTTCAGTTATTTTAACATTTGTGCCTTTAATCTCATATTCAAGATTTATTAATTCATAAACAAGTAATGTCGTTTGAATATACGGTAATTTATATTGCATTTGCTCATAAGCTGGCATTTTTGCGAATCCCTTAATTTTATCTTTTAACACTTCTTCTGCCTCAAATTCAGATACTAACAAGTTAATTTTGCCGTTCTGGAATCCGCTACGAAGAAGGGTGCATATTTCATTGTTAAAGGAGGCGCTTGCTTTTATAGACCAAATCACCTTTGGTGCATTATCAACCTTGCATCTTTCTGCCATAGCCTTATCATTGCAGCAAGAAAGAGCAGGATATAGTTCGCCAGTGGTAGGGTCAACTATGTCTTGAATAAGCATATCAAATACAGATAGTCCAACGCCGTTTGTATCAACTACAAGGTCTGTACATTTGTACACATCGTATAATCTGCGAACTACCAATGCTAATTCGTCTGTTGTCAAACCTTCATGGTTTTCCATATAAATAATATTAGACGTGTAATTATTGTTATTAGTGGGAATAGCGCTATTAATTATAATTGCACTAGCGTCATTATTTTGTTTTTTAGAAGCCATCAAAGCTATATCCACAGATAATATTCTGCGTTCATTAGTAGCTAAATCTGGTATTTTTAAATTTCTACTATTATTTGTTATAGAAGTCGGATATACAGCGGTTTTAAGTCTTCTGCGATTTGAAATGTCATCAAAAGTAAAAAATGCTCCATCTGTATCGCCGTAGAACAATGACTCCATCTCCATGCTAAATTTCAATGCATCAAAGTCCGATTCCGACATCTCATCCTCAATCTGTTCTCTCGATAACAATCCCTCTTTAATAGCTATTTGATAAGGTAGACTACATATAAAATATTTTTTTGTTTCATCTAGCATATTTTTGAAATATGCTTTTGCTTTATCAAAAGACCAATGTGATTTATACCACGCAGAACTCATATAGAGTTCTTTATTACGCTCCAATAAATGCTCATATTTAGGATTGTTTAAATAGCTTGGCTGTCTTGGAGCAGTTAAAAATCTTCTAAGAACAGTGTTGATAGTATCCAAATCAACCATGCGGAACTCATCTACAATTAGTATGTTTGCTCTTGCACCTCGGCCAGAATCCGATGCGGTCACAACTCTTATCCAAGAGCCATTTGCAAACTCAATGACAGCTTTATTTGCGCCAACAGAAGCATATGTAATTTCACGCCTTAAATTATCAGAACCCCAGCTATAATTCTTCATAAAATCATCAGTTATTTTAAGAAGAACTTCATTTGATTGACTGCGTGTAGCAGAAGCAACG
>JAEIGA010000489.1_pt1 | contig 58543 bp, 51 predicted proteins | sample 9270691 | NCBI WGS metagenome assembly JAEIGA01 (sample SAMN17057246, study PRJNA624740) | gut metagenome | biome: biome; isolation source: fecal sample | host: Bos grunniens | place: China: Xizang | collected 2019 | reverse complement strand
GAGTTTAACGAGGAAATACCTGATACAGAAGCTTATCGTACCCGTGATTTTTTAGAAAAGACCTTTTTTAACACAGTTGGAAAGGCTGTGGATTTTTGCAAGGGTAAAAATGTTTCCTATATTGCTATTGCTATGCAGGGCGATGTTGATACCGTAAACGGCGTATCGGTTAATCTTTCCTCTATAGACGGATGGAAAAATGTACCTATATGTAAGTTGTCAGAGGAAAAGTTTAATATAAAAACCGTTATGCTTCATGACCCTGACTGTGTTATTTATGCTGAAAGATTTTATGGAGCCTTGGCCGATGAAAATATAAACAATGCTGTTGAAATACGTTTTGAGAACGGTCTTGGCATTGCGGCTATTCTGGATGGACAAATCTATAAAGGTAATAGAGGCGTTACCTGTGAAATAAGGAAAATGGTTGTTCCTTATAAAAATGAATACGGCTATGAAAGAGTAACTAAAATATTAGGAAGTATGGGAGATTTAACAAAGGCTTATTATGAAGTGACAGGCAATGAAGTGTCTTTCGAAGCCTTGGGAGAACTCGCCAGAAACGGCAATAAGCATGCTTTGGAAATTTTTAACAATGTTGTTACGGCCTTAGCTTTTGCGCTTTCTAATGTATGTGCTCTTTATAACCCTGATAAAGTTGTTTTATTTGGTGAATTCAATAAGGTTGAAGACCTATTTGTTGACTGTCTTAAAGGACTTATTTTAGAGTTTGCCGAAAAAGACGATATTATCCCTGAGATTGCTTTTTCAAAGCTTGACTATACTGCTGCGGCAGTGGGAGCTGCGCTTTTTGCGGCTGACTATATGATAGAAAAGCTTTACTTTGAAAAATAAAAAATCGGCGGGTGTTCCTGCTCGCCGATAAAAATATAAATAATTATATCATAAAATGATGTATTATGATACAATGGAGGTAACATTATGGAAAAACTAAAAATCGGTCTTGTTGGTACAAGTCAGTTAAGCTTCCCCGGTAATAAGGAAGCTGCCTTTGCTGACTGCGTAAAGGCAATGGAGAAACATGCAAAGCAGATGGGCTTTGAGCTCGTTGTTTATCCTGAAACTGTAATTGTCAGAGAGGATGCTGTAAAGGCAGTGGAGGCTATGGAGGAAGAAAAAATCGACTTCCTTATGGTTCAGCACACATCTTATTCTGCAGGTCAGTTAGCACCTGTACTTGCAAAAATTAAGAATGCTAATGTAGGCTTCTGGGCTATCCCTGAGGGAGAGGCAATAGAAGGCGCAGTGCCTTTTAATTCTCTGTGCAGTATTAATATGCACATGGGTATTGTTGCTCATTATTTAAAAGATTATAAGATTAAAGTAAAATGGTTCTATGGTTATGGTGAGGATGAGGAATTTACAAGAAGACTTCAGATAACCGTTCGTGCCCTTACTGCACTTAAGAATATCAGAAAGGCTCGTATCGGTCTTGTTGGTGGTGTAGCTCCTGGCTTTAATGACCTCTATGATGATGAAAGAAATATCAACAAGCGTTTTGAGGGTATTTACTTTAACAGACTTCACGAATATGACGAGTTAAAGAGCAAGGCACTTTCTTATCCAATGGAGGAAATTACTCCTATTATGGAAAGTATGGAAACCTGCTCCTGCGGTTATTCTGACGAAGCTGCTAAAAAGACTCTTGAAGTAAGCGCCCGCTTCTATAAGGCATACAAGGAATTTATTGCTGAGAATAAATATGATGCAATCGCTGTTTCCTGTTGGCCTAAGTTCCAGGATGATTTCCAGTATTCTGTTTGCTCAGTTATCGGTCAGCTTAATGACGAGGGTACTGTTATGGCTTGTGAGGGTGATGTGCTCAGCGCTATAAGTATGCTCATTCTTAAGTACATAGCAGGTGGCGAGGTTTCTACTCTTATGGACCTTTCTGCTTTTGACGAAAAGGATGAAACTGTACTTCTTTGGCACTGTGGACCTGCCGCTGCAAGATACTGCAAAGAAAACGGTTATAAGCTTGGCTGTAATTATAGCGGTATGGCTCATGAACCAAACAAAGGTCTTACTGCACGTTGCGGTGTTGCAAGAGATATGGTGTTTGATGATAACCCAATTACCGTAATGCGTCTTTCAGGCGAGTGCGACAAGATGTTCCATATGGGTGGAGAGTTTATGCTTCCTGATAAATTCTCCTTCAAGGGTAGCCGTGGTTGGTGCGGAAATCTTACATTAAATGGTGAAAAGATTAGTGCTAAAGACCTTCTTAATACCGTGCTTGTAACAGGCTTCCAGCACCATTTCCCTGTGGTTATCGGTGACTACACAGCTGAAATTAAAGAGTTTGCTGCATGGGCAGGACTCAGCGAAATTAAAAAAGTTCCATATGCAGACTATCTGCAGGTAATAGACTAAGGAGAGAAAACTATGAATAACAAAATTTCCATTACACAAATGATGAATGCTGCTAAAATTTTAAAAGAGCAGGGTGAAAAATTTACAATGCTTGGCATAGGTCCTATGTCTAAGCCTCTTATTAAGGCTACTCTTGAACTTGCACAGGAAAAGGATTTTCCGATTATGCTTATTGCGAGTCGTAATCAGGTTGACAGCGATGAATTTGGTCACGGCTATGTAAGAGATTGGGACCAGGACAGATTTGTTGCTGATGTAAAGGCTGTTGAAGAAGAAATCGGCTTTGACGGACTTTGCTATCTTTGCAGAGATCACGGCGGTCCTTGGCAGAGAGATGAGGAAAGAGCTGCAAAGCTTCCCGTAGATGAAGCTATGGAAAGATGTATCCGTTCCTATAAGCACGATATGGAATCAGGCTTTGACCTTTTACATATAGACCCTACCAAAGACCCTGAGTATGCAATGGGTACCGTTCCCTTTGATATTGTTATTGACCGTACCGTTCAGATTATAGAAGAGCTTGAAAAGTTCCGTCAGGAAAAAGGTCTTCCTGAGATTGGATATGAGGCAGGAACAGAGGAAACGAACGGCGGTCTTACAGGAGTAGAGGCATTCAGTAGCTTTATTGATATTCTTGTTGAAAAGCTTAATGCAAAGGGAATAAAGGCTCCTGAATTCGTTGTAGGTCAGACAGGTACTCTTACACGTCTTACCGAAAACGTAGGTAATTTTAACAGAGAAAATGCTGCTCTTCTTTCTGCAAATGCTGCTAAGCACGGTGTTGGCGTTAAGGAGCACAACGGCGACTATCTTTCCGATAAAATTCTTCTTGAGCATCCTGTAATTGATGTTACAGCAATGAATGTTGCTCCCGAATTTGGTGTTGTTGAAACCCGCGCTTATCTTGAACTTGCAAAGGTTGAGGAAAGATGTGTTGATAAGTCTAAGCTTTCAGGACTTACCGAAGAAATGTCTACCTATGCAGTAAAGAGCGAACGTTGGAGAAAATGGGTTGTAGGCGATATGACTACTGCTGACGTTGACACTGTTTTAAAGGATAAGGAGCTTACTGCTCAGATTACCGATATTTGCGGTCACTATACCTATGAGATTCCTTCTGTTAAGGAAAGAATCGAAAAGATGCTTGCTAATTTAAGAGAAGTTGGAGTTGACGGCGAGGCTTATGTAAACTATCAGCTTAAAAACTCTATTGACCGTTATGCCTTCTGCTTTAAGATGCACGGTCTTACAGGTAAGCTGTTAAAGGCTTTAGGTAAATAATATGAATTACTGTGTAGGTATAGATATAGGCGGTACCAAAACAAGCGTATGTATAGCTGATGGTAATTTAAACCCTATAAATACTGTTACCTTTTCAACAGATTCCGCGTTAGGTGCAGAAAATCTTGTTGAAAGAATAGGTAATACCTATAAAGAACTGTTGAATGAACTTTCTTTGACGGCAGGACAGGTGGACTTTTGCGGCGTCGCCTGTCCGGGTCCATTGGATGTAAAACAGGGGAAGATTATACATATTGCTACTATGGGATTTAAAAATGTTCCCATAAGAGATATGATAAGCAAGGAGCTAAAACTTCCTGTTTATTTAGAAAATGATGCTAACTGCGCAGCTCTTGCCGAGAGCAAAATTGGTGTGGCAAAGGGAATGGACCCTCTTGTTTATGTTACCATAAGCACAGGAATAGGAAGCGGAATTGTCGTTAACGGACAGATTTTGTCAGGAAGTTTTTCCTCAGCAGGTGAGCTTGGACACTTAACCATAGTGCCGGACGGCAGAGAATGTCCCTGCGGTAAAAAGGGCTGTCTTGAACTTTATTCCTCGGGAACAGCAATTGCAAGGGACGGAAGTGCCAATAAAGGAAAAGAACTTTCTACAAAAGAGGTTTTCGACCTTTATCGAAGCGGCGACAGAGAAATCAAAGAGCTTGTAAATATTGCTGCAGAGGATTTGGGACTTGCTCTTTCAAGTGTTTATCATCTAATTGATCCTGCCTGTATTGTTCTTGGCGGAAGTGTAACAAAGGCTTATGATTGCTTTAAAGATCCACTTATCAAGGCACTGAATAAATACACTCAACCTGTAGAAAACAGAGATTTTAATATAAAAATTTCATCATTTGACGGCGAACAGGTTATTTTAGGTGCTCTTATTTATGGTAAAGGAGAATACATTAAAAATGGTGCAGAGTCTTAACGGAGCATGGAAACGCCGTGTTGGAAAAGGTGTGTTTGAAAAAATAAAAGTGCCTTATTCAACACTCAGCGTTGGTCACAGCGAATGTGTTAAATGTTTTGATATAAATAAAAAAAGCGATGTTATTTTACTAAGGTTTGACGGCATTACTTATTATGCTAAAGTAACCTTAAACGGAGTTTATCTTGGTGATATGCTTCCGTATAGTGAATACTCCTTTGATATTACCGAAATTGTGAAGGAAAAGGATAACGAGCTTTTGGTAGAAATTGAAGACATTGAACCTAAATTCGGCCCCAGTGAAGGCTGGGAAAACTATAGCGGTATAATAAGAGATGTAAGTCTTGTTTATAAGAATAAGGATTATATTGATGATGTTTTCTTTAAGAGCAACCTAAAAGAGAATTATACCGAGGCTGATTACTCTATTGAGGTAAAGTCAAAAGGAAACGGTGACAAGGAATGGTGCGTTTGCCTTTCTCTTGGCTCAGATGTGATAGACAGCTATAGCTTTAAGGATGGCGAAAATATTAAAAGAACCATAAAGGATATTTGTTTATGGTCGCCTGAAAACCCTGTTCTTTATACACTTAATGTGAAGCTTTACAGCGACGGAATGTTAAGTGATGAATATAACTGTAATGTGGGATTTAGAGAATTTAAATGCAACAAACACCGCTTTGTTTTAAATGGTGAGGAGCTGTTTGTTAAGGGCGTATGTAAGCACGAAATGGTGGCTGACAGCGGTCATGTACCTTCTTTACAGCAGATTGAAAAGGACCTTAAAATGATTAGGGATACAGGCTGTAATTTTGTCCGTCTTGTTCATTACCCTCACTGCAAGGCTACCCTTGATATTGCAGACAGACTGGGACTAATGGTAAGCGAGGAGCCGGGACTTTGGTGGTCGGATACCTCTGACCCTGAGATTAGTGCAGGAAGTCTTGAGGTTCTTCGCAGAACTATACTTCGCGATAGAAATCACGCAAGTATTATATTTTGGCTTTCCTTTAATGAATGTCGTTTTACAGAGCAATTTTTAAAGGACAGCGCGGCGGTTTGCAAAGAACTTGATCCCACACGTCTTGTATCGGGTGCTAACTGTATGACTGATGAGGATACCCTTAAATACTATAATATCTGCGGTTTTGACTTCTATACTATGCACCCCTATTCAGATACCTTTGCCCGTTCATTAAAGAGTGCGCAAATACTAAATGATAAACCCCTTATGTTTACCGAATGGGGCGGCTACTTTGTATACGATAACCCTCATTTACTTGCTGATTTTATGAACAGTATGTATAAGCTGTATGAGGACAACAGTGACGAAGGCGCACTTGCCGGTGAGAGTATCTGGTATTGGGCAGAGCTTAATGATTTTAACCGTGGCAGACCTGCCTGTATTGATGGTGCACTTAAGGAAGCTCTTGTGGACAAATACAGAAATCCCACTCTTATCTATAAAACATTCTGCGATACCCTTAAAAACTTTGGGAAAATAAGGCCTGAAGAGGAAAAATATGAGTTCAATCTTCTTGATAAACTTAAAAAAACGCCTATGGTATGTGAAAATACAGGTGATTTTGAAAGCTTTAAAGAGGCGCTGAGAGAAAATTTACCTGCGTATCATTCTTCTATGAGAAGAAGAAATATAAAGGTAGGAGCACAGCTTCAAAACGAAGAACTAAAAGGTATGCTCAAGGTTCCTACTATTGTTTGTGCAGATAATTCTCCTGTGTTTATGGGAGAAAAGCAGACCGATAGTGTTACTCTGATAGGCTGTGTTAGTGCTCCTTACGGCTATCCACTTTATGGAGAGTACGGAGAAGATGCTGTAAGAGTTACGGTAGAGTTTGAGGACGGCGAAGAAAACTTTGTGCTGAAAAACGGAGAGGATATAACAACGGTTCATACAACTCTATCTTCCTCGAGAATAAATCCTGTGGCACAAAATTCTACTGAATTTGCTCGTTTCTCTTATGATAAAAATCACGAGAACTATATTATAAATAGAGCTGACCTTAAGTTATCATCAGAAAAAAAGGTGAAAAAAGTTATTTTTGAAAACCTTAATGATAATTATCAGGTACTTGTTTACGGAGTTTATTTATAAAATGAAAAATGGCAGCAAAAGCTGTCATTTTTTCTTTACAAAAGAGAATTTTATGATATAATAAATACAAATAAAGGAGGTTTATTTATGCGTAATTATCTTGAAAGCTTTTTTGAAAAATATGAATATGCAAAAGAGGATAGCGAATATCTCCTTTGCTGTTACGATAAAATACAGTCTAACCAATTTGCAAAAGAATGTTATGATAAAGCGTTAGCCTTGTATGAAGAAAACATTAACTGTGAGTATAGTGATATTATTGATTTGGTTAATAATGCTGCAAAAGAAATTTACATATATGAGTATACTGCCGAATTGCTGATATTTATTATGTATACTAAAAAACTTAAAGAGCGTTATATCGAAAAGGGCATATCTGAGGAAATCTTTGATACTACCGTAAAGGATTTTCGTTATCAAATGGAAACCTGTAAAAGAATAAAGGCTATAATTGGTACCGAATGTGCACCTTGGTGTTTGGGATTTGTTCGTATGGAACGTTTTGGATTGGGCAGATTCCAATATGAAGTTATTAAGTTTGGTTTGGATTATGAAAAGGATGGTAAGGTTCTTACCCCGGATAGCCTTGTGCTTAATGTTCATATTCCTGCTTCGGGACAGCCTTTAAGCGAGGAACTTGCTCTTGAGTCCTTTAGTTTGGCTAAAGAATTTTATAAGGATATTATCGGAGAGCCATTTGCTTTCAAATGTTCTTCTTGGCTTCTTTATCCCGAGCACGAACAAATGCTTGATCATAACAGCAATATATACAAGTTTATGAAGTTGTTTGATTATCTTGGATATGGAATTAAAAAGCATAACGGAGATTTATATAGGATTTTTGGAACTTACGAAGCTCGTCCGGAATATCTGCCAGAAAACACTTCGTTGCAAAGAGCCTATAAAAAACACCTTTTAAATGGCGGAAAAACAGGTTATGGAATCGGAGTAAGACTTCTGTAATGAATATAGTAATTGCGATTGATTCCTTTAAGGGCAGCCTTACCAGTATTGAGGCGGGTAATGCGGTTAAAGAAGCCGCATTAAGAATTGACAACAAAAATCAGGTGTTTGTTCGTCCTCTTGCCGACGGCGGTGAGGGTACGGTTGAGGCGCTTTATCAGGGGCTTGACGGAGAAATGGTTTCTTGCCTTGTAACAGGGCCGTTAGGTGATAAAATTATCGCAAAATACTGTATACTGTCTGATAAAACAACCGCTGTTATGGAAATGTCTGCGGCGGCAGGTATAACTCTTTTGAAAAGAGAACAGTTAAATCCCCTTTACACCACTACCTTCGGTGTAGGCGAAATGATACGTGATGCAGTTTCAAAAGGCTGTAGAAAGTTTATTATAGGTATTGGCGGCAGCGCTACAAATGATGGTGGCGTGGGTATGCTTTCTGCTCTCGGATTTGAGTTTTTGGGGAAAGACTATAAACCGATACCCTTTGGTGCAATAGGACTCCAACAGCTTTGTACTATAAAAAGCGATAATACTCTTAAGGAACTTTGCAAATGTGAATTTAAAATTGCCTGTGATGTTGAAAATGCACTATGTGGTGAAAACGGATGTAGCAAGATTTTCAGCATACAAAAGGGAGCAACGCTTCAAATGGCTGAAGAAATGGATAAATGGATGGAAAACTATGCAAATATTTGCAAATCCGTTTTTAAAGATGCAGACCTTGATTTTAAAGGTAGCGGTGCGGCAGGTGGTTTAGGTTTTGCGTTCAGAACTTTTTTGAATGCAAAACTTATAAAAGGTGCAGAACTTATTATAAATGAAACAGGTCTTGAACAGTATATAAAGAACGCTGACCTTGTTGTAACGGGTGAGGGTAGACTTGACGGACAAACCGCCATGGGTAAAGCACCAATAGTTGTTGCAAGACTTGCTAAAAAGCATAATAAAAAGGTTATTGCTTTTTCGGGCTGTATAGGGGAGGGTGCCAAAATACTCAATAGTGAGGGTATTGATGCTTATTTTCCTATTCTTAAAAATATTGTAACCTTGGACGAAGCCTTAAATAAAGATAATGCTTATAAAAATCTTAGCGATACAGCATATCAGGTATTCAGAATAATATAAAAAATCAGTGACAACGCAGTTGTCACTGATTTTTAGTTATAGGATATTTGGTTAGATTTTTCCGTTTTCGTTATACTTCTTAACAATGTTCTTAATGCGGTCGATGGGATTTAAAAGTTCGCTGATTGAATTGTCAAGGTTAAGAGTGTCAACTAAAAGAGCAATATATTTTGCCATATTAACATTGCAATACCATTCTTTTGTTAGAAGCTCGGGCTCGTTGTAAATAAGGTTTGTGGTAAAAATCTTATCTATTAAGCCGTTTTTATAGTATTCATCAAACTTATCGTATCCATCAACGAAAAGGCCGAATGTTGAGAAAATGAATACTCGTTTTGCACCTTCTTTTTTAAGACGGGCAGAAACATCAAGCATAGATTCACCCGAGGAAATCATATCGTCAACGATAATAAGGTCTTTTCCTTTAACGTCGTTTCCTAAGAATTCGTGTGCTTCAATCGGGTTTTTGCCGTTTACTATAACAGAATAATTTCTTCTCTTATAGAACATACCGAGAGGCAGACCTAAAACAGAGGAATAGTAAATACATCTGCCCATACCGCCTTCATCGGGGGAAACTATCATAGTATGGTCTTTATCAAGCTTAACATCGGGAACGCTCTTGAGAAGAGCTTTTATCATCTGATAGGTGGCCTGTACATTATCAAAGCCATCGAGAGGAATAGCGTTGTTTACTCTTGGGTCGTGAGCATCAAAGGTAATTATGTTCTTAACACCCATATTAACAAGCTCCTGTAAAGCAAGAGCACAGTCCATAGATTCTCGGGTGCTTCTTCTGTGCTGTCTGCCTTCATAAAGCATAGGCATAATAACGGTGATTCTTCTTGCCTTTCCGCCAAAAGCAGCGATAATTCTCTTTAAATCCTGAAAATGGTCGTCAGGACTCATAGGAACTTCTTTGCCATACATTTTATATGTTACACCGTGGTTGAAACAGTCGCATATAATGAAGGCGTCAAGTCCACGTGCGGTGTGATTAAGTACGCCTTTTGCTTCACCTGTACCGAAACGGGGACAGTTGGCTTTAATTACGAAGCTCTGCTCTGAAGGTGTTCCGCGCCACTGCTGAAGATAATAGTCAACCTTAGAAGCAATATCCTCGCAACCGCGCATACTAACAATAGCTAAATCGCCGTAAGGTGTGTGTTTTAAATCAATACTTGCCATAATTTTATTCCTCCCAAAAATCTTGTATGTATATAATAACATATAACTGAAAAATAATAAAGTGTTTTTTCGACATATTTATGTAAAAATTTAATTGAATATATTGTATTGTTTTGGTATAATAAACGAAGATATATTTATTTTTTGATGTACGGAGGTTTTTTATATGCCTAAAGTTACTCTTTTAACCTATACCCCAGACCCTGAAATAACAATAGCAAGTGCGGCTAAGCTTTGCTATAGCCCTGCAAGTATTGATACAGTTCGTGAGGGACTCACCGAAGAAAAAGCAGCAGAGTTTGTTGATATGTTAAGTTCCCTCGGTCACGAAAGTCCTACAGAACACGCTTATTTCACCTTTGGTATTGAGGGTGTGTCAAGAGCCTTACTTGCTCAGATAACAAGACATAGAATTGCTTCCTTTTCTGTACAGAGTCAGCGTTACGTTGCTGAAAAACAGTTTGGATACGTGCTTCCGCCTGAAATTGAAAACTGCCCTGAGGCTTTAAGAATTTTTGAGGATGCTATGAAACGCGATCAAGAAGACTATGATAAAATTACGGCAGTATTAAAAGCAAAGCACCTAAAGGATATGCTTGATTCCGGTATGGAAGAAAAAGCGGCTAACAGAGCTGCTGAAAAGAAGGCTATTGAGGATGCCCGTTTTGTGCTTCCTAATGCCTGTGAAACAAAGATGATAGTTACTATGAATACCCGTTCACTGCTTAACTTCTTCCATCATCGTTGCTGCAGCCGCGCTCAATGGGAAATAAGAGATGTTGCAAATCAAATGCTTTCTCTTGTTTACTCGGTTGCACCTCAGCTCTTTAAAAAGGCAGGACCTCCCTGTGTTTCGGGTCCCTGTCCTGAGGGTAAAATGAGCTGTGGAAAAGTAAAGGAAATGAAAGAACTTACAGAAAAAATAAAAAACGGAGAAATATAATGGGAAAACTTATAGTAATTGAGGGACTCGACGGAAGCGGCAAGTCAACTCAGCTTGAATTGCTTTATAAGAACCTTACCGAAAAGGGAATTGACTGTAGGATGGTATCTTTCCCTGATTATGAGCATGAGTCCAGCACCCTTGTGAAGATGTATCTCGGTGGTGAATTTGGTGATAAGCCCGGTGACGTAAACGCTTATGCCGCCTCGACCTTTTATGCCGTTGACCGTTATGCTTCCTTTAAAAAGTATTGGGGAGAATACTATAATAACGGCGGTGTAATTATAGCGGGTAGATACGTTACCTCCAATGCTGTTCACCAAAATTCAAAACTAAGTGAAGATAAGTGGGAAGCTTTTCTTAACTGGCTTTACGATTTTGAATATAACAAAATGGGGATACCCAAGCCTGATAAGGTTATTTTCCTTGATATGCCTATTGAGGTTTCTCAGAAGCTGATGACAGGCAGATATAAGGGTGACGAAGAGAAAAAGGATATTCACGAAAGGGATACAGAGTATCTTGAGCACTGCAGAAGGTCTGCTCTTTTTACCGCCGATTATTCGGGTTGGGAAAAAATTTCCTGCGCTAAGGACGGAGAGGCAAGAACTATAGAGGATATTGCAGAAGAGGTTTTAAAAGAAACCCTTTCGGTGTTGTGAGGATAAAAAATGGTATATGTTTTTTTGGCAGACGGCTTTGAGGAAATGGAAGCCGTTGCTCCCATTGATATTTTAAGACGTATGAATGTTCCTGTGACAATAGTTGGTGTGACGGGCAGACAGATAAGCGGAAGTCATAATATTACTATTTATGCTGACAAAACTTTTGATGAGTGTGATTTTAAGGATATAGAGGCAATTGTGCTTCCCGGTGGTATGCCCGGAACGATAAATTTAGGTAATAACGAACAGCTTTGTTCGCTTATAAAAAAATGCTTTAAAGAGGGTAAAATTGTTTCCGCACTGTGCGCTGCACCTTCTGTTCTCGGCAACCTTGGTCTTTTAGAGGGCAGGGAGTTTACCTGTTATCCCGGTTTTGAAAAGGATGTAAAGGGGATATACAAAAATGTACCTCTTGTTATAAGCGAGGGAAAACCTACTGTTATTACTGCCTGGGGACCGGGAGCAGCATACCGCTTCGGTTTTGCTTTGGCCCAAATTATAACAGGAAAAAATACAGATAAACTGAAAGCATCAATGATGACGTGCGGTGACTGAAATGGATGAAAACAAGGAAATAAACGAAGCTTTGGAAGAAATATCCGAAGTACAGGAAAACACAATAGAAGAAGTAGTTAAAGAGGAAAATGCTCCTCAAAAGAAAAAACGAAAAGCACTATATATTATTATGGCCGTAACGGCTGTAGTTATCGGTTTAATGATTGGTATTGCCACATTTATACTTTGTGATATGAATGGTGTTTTTCTTAAAACAGACAAAAATATAACAATAAACAAGGGTACTCCTGCTTCACGGGTAGCAGAAATACTTGATGATGAGGGTGTTATAAAAAGCTCACTTTGTTTCAGAGTGTATAGCCGTCTTAAAGGCTATGATGCTTCCTTTAAGTATGGTGTTTATGATATATCCGCAAAAAGTTCTTATGAGGATATAGCTCAGAAGCTGATGACTGAGGGTGCTGTTGCAGAGAGTGTAAAGGTTACTATTCCTGAGGGTACGTCTATTTATGATTACACTAAGGATGTAAACGGACAGGATGTTACTGTTCCCGGAATTGCTACATTGCTTGAAAAGGCAGGAGTTTGCAATAAAGAGGATTTTTTTGAGGCTCTTAAAAATGTAGTGGGAGAGGGAAAAGTATTAGGTTCTGCCGATAGTGAGAAAACCTATCATACCTATGAGGGATATCTTTTCCCCGACACCTATGAGTTTTATTTTTATGATTCTAAAGAATGTGCTGTTCTTGCTGTAAAGAAGATGATGGCAAAAATGGAAAGCGCTTTCACAGAGGAAATGCTTAAAAGAGCAAAAGAATTGGATATGGGCGTAAATGAGGTATTGACTCTTGCCTCTATTGTGCAAATGGAGTCTGGGCTGGACACATCGAGTATGCCCAAGGTTGCCGCAGTATTTTATAACAGACTAAAAAGCGGGGGAACACTCGGTTCTTCTCCTACCTGTTATTATGGTGACGCTTTTGAAACCGACGACGGAAGATATAACACCTATAATATTAAGGGTCTTCCACCCGGACCGCTTTGTTCACCGGGAATATCGGCAATTAAGGCTGTTCTTTATCCCGAGGAAAACTTTACCGAGTATTTCTATTTTGTAACCGACAGCAAAGGAAAATTTTATTTCCACACAACCTATGCAGAGCAGACTGCAACTATAAATCGTTTAAGACAGGAAAATAATTGGATATATGAATACTTTGACTAAAAAAATACCTGAGCTTCTTTGTCCCGCAGGGGATTTAACACGGCTTATTGCCGCCGTTGACTATGGTGCTGATGCCGTTTATCTTGCGGGTGAGGAATTTGGAATGAGAACTGCCGCAACAAATTTCGGCGAAGAGGATTTAATAAAGGGTGTAGAGTACGCCCATTCTCACGGTGTAAAGATACACGTAGCCTGTAATACCGTTCCTCATAATGAGGAAATGAGCAGATTGCCTGATTTTCTGAAATTTTTGCAGAAAATAAAGGTAGATGCGATTATAGCAAGTGATATAGGTACAGCTACTCTTGTGAAAAAATACGCTCCTGATGTTGAACTTCACATTTCGGTGCAATCAGGTATCTGCAATTATGTTACGGCTAACGCTTTTTATGAAATGGGAGCAAAAAGGGTTGTTCTTGCGAGAGAGCTTTCTCTTGAGGAAATAAAGGAGATTAGAGAAAAAACACCAAAGGAACTGGAAATCGAGTGCTTTGCTCACGGAGCTATGTGTGTTTCCTTTTCTGCAAGATGTTTGCTTTCAAGCTATATGACAGGCAGAGATGCAAACCGAGGCGACTGCGCACAGCCGTGCCGTTGGCATTATTCCCTTATGGAAGAAAAACGCCCCGGTCAGTATTTTGATATAACCGAAACAGATAAGGGAAGCTATATATTAAATGCTAATGATATGTGTATGGCACCTTATCTTGATAAAATGGCCCAAATTGGTATAGACAGCATTAAAATAGAGGGCAGAGCAAAATCTCATTATTATGTTGCTGTTACCACTAATGCCTATAGAGCTGCTCTTGACAGCCTTAAAAATACAGAGGGTGAGTGGGAGCTTGAACAGTGGATAGCAAACGAGCTTGAGAAAATCAGCCACCGCCCCTATAGTACAGGCTTTTATTTCGGTCAGCCTAACCAAACCTATGAGAGTGCAGGTTATGTAAGAGATTACAGCGTTGCCGCCGTTGTTACGGGATATGAGGACGGCTGTATTATAGCAATTATGAAAAATAAATTTTATGTAGGACAGGAGTTTGACTGTCTTTGTGTCAGGGAAGAGCCTTTTATATTTACCGCAAATGAGCTTTATGACGGGGATGGTAATGCTATTGATAATGCACCCCATCCAATGATGACGGTTAAAATTCCCTGTGCAAGAAAAGCTCCTGCCGGTTCTCTGCTGCGAATGAAAAATGAATAAAATCACACCCTGAGTAAAAACTACTCAGGGTGATTTTTTATGGTTAAAAGCATAAGAACAGTAGTGTTGTTCACGCTTATTCTCACAATGTTTCTTATAGGCGGTGTAAGGATAGCTGTTATAAATGATGACTCAGGAATAACAGCCGCCGCAGAAAATAACAGTACCGTTATTACCCTTGGTCAAAGCAGAGGAAGAATTTTTGACTGCAATATGGTAGCGCTTACAGGAGAAAAAGAAAAAAACTTTGCAGTAATAACTCCTACCGAAGAAACGATAGAATACTGTAAAAGTGTTTTTGTGGGGGATGAAAAAATCAGTGTTTTGGGAAAACTTAGAAATGGTAAAGCGGTAGCGGTTGAAACCGAAAAGGAAATAAGCTGTGCAGGAATCATTAATGTTAAGGTACCCGTTCTTCAGGAAAGTGAGAGTATTTGTATGCATCTTTTAGGATATACCGATTCTTCGCTTCACGGGGTAACGGGACTTCAAAAGGCAATGGATGAATATTTATATACCGACAGCAAAATTTCAGTAAAATATTCTATTGATGCTACCGGCAAGGTGCTAAGCGGTATTGAGCCTCAGATACAGGAGGATAAAATGTCTACAAGCGGCATTGTAACCACAATAGACAAAAACATTCAAATAGCGGTAGAAAAAGCCGCACTCAATCTTCAAAAGGGTGCAGTGGTTGTAAGTGAGGCAGGTAGCGGAAAAATCAGGGCTATGGTGAGCAAACCGTCATTTTCTCTTGATAACCTTGATAAAGTGCTGACAGATAAAAATTCCCCTCTTATAAACAGAGCTTTGCTGGGATATAATGTAGGTTCTGCCTTTAAGCCTTGTATTGCTATGGCTGAGGCTCAAAGCAATATGACTGTAGATTGTGTGGGCAGTGTGGAAATAGACGGAAATGTATTTGCTTGTCACAAGACTACAGGACATGGAGAGGTGGATATGGGGGAAGCTCTTGCCCAGTCCTGTAACAGTTATTTTTACCGCTTTGCTTTAAATCAAGGCGGTGAGAAAATATATGAAACAGCCACGCTGTTTGGTTTTGGCTATAACAAGACTCTATGTCAGGGTATTGCAACACAGGGAGAGAAAATCCCTACAAGAGATAGCTTGTCTAAAAACAGAGCATTGGCTAATTTTTCTATTGGACAGGGAGAACTGTTGGCTTCTCCTGTTTCAATGCTGACCCTTTATGAAGCTATAGCCTGTGACGGTGTTTATCATCTTCCTACAATAGTTGAGTCGGTTATTGAAAATGCGGTTATAACCAAAACCTTTGAAGGACAAAAAGCTACCAAGGCAATAAGTAAAGCTACTGCAGGAGTTTTGAAAAACTATCTTACAGAGGTTGTTAAAACAGGGACTGGAACAGGTGCATTTAGTCAAAGGGTCGATGTGGCAGGAAAAACCTCTACTGCACAGACGGGATGGACAGGAAAGGATGGCACACCTAAAAAACACTCTTGGTTTTGCGGATTTTTTCCTGTTGAAAATCCAAAGTATATAGTAGCAGTGCTTGTTGAGGACAGTGCAAATACTTCTATTGCTGCAACTGAGATATTTCGTTATATTGCAGAGGCGCTGACTTAGTAAAAAGATTGACAAATCGGATGTATATAAGTATAATTAATGTGTATGTTTATATATTAGTAAATTGATTGCGAGGAATTTAAAATGCAGTGGACTTCTCTTAATGAACTCAGAGAAAAATATCTTTCATTTTTTGAGAGTAAAGGTCATTTACGTCTTGGAAGCTTTTCTTTAGTTCCCAATAACGATAAATCTCTTTTGCTTATAAATTCGGGTATGGCACCTATGAAAAAGTATTTCACAGGTGAGGTTACTCCTCCAAGAAATCGTGTTACCACCTGTCAGAAGTGTATCCGTACTCCTGACCTTGAGCGTGTAGGTCATACTGCGCGTCATGGTACATATTTTGAGATGCTGGGTAACTTCTCTTTTGGTGACTATTTTAAAAATGAAGCTATAGAGTGGGCTTGGGAGTTTTTAACCAAAACTCTTGAAATTCCTGAAAATCTGCTTTGGCCTTCTATTTATGAAGAGGATGATGAAGCCTATGCTATTTGGAAGGATAAAATCGGCGTAGACGAAAATCATATTGTTCGTCTTGGTAAAGCCGACAACTTCTGGGAGCATGGCACAGGCCCTTGCGGTCCCTGTAGCGAGATTTATTTTGACAGAGGTATAAAATACGGTTGTGGCAGTCCTGATTGTAAGCCCGGCTGTGAGTGTGACAGATATATGGAAATCTGGAACAATGTTTTCTCACAGTTTAACAATATGGGGGATGGAACCTATACCGAGCTTGAACATAAAAACATTGATACCGGTATGGGACTTGAAAGACTTGCCTGTGTAATGCAGGATGTTGATAATATGTTTGAGGTTGATACCATCAGAAGTATTCTCAATAAGGTTTGTGAAATTTCCGGTAAAACCTATGGTAAAGATAGCGGTAACGATATTTCTATTCGTGCAATTACCGATCATAGCAGAGCTGCTACCTTTATGATAAGCGACGGTATTATGCCGTCTAACGAAGGCAGAGGTTATGTGCTTCGCCGTCTTATAAGAAGAGCTGCCCGTCACGGCAGAATGCTTGGCATTAAGCGTCCTTTCCTTGTAGAAATGTGTGATGCAGTTATTAAAGAGAATGTTAGCGCATACACCGAGCTTGGTGAAAAGGAAACACTTATCAAAAAGGTTCTCGCTACTGAGGAAGCGGCTTTCTCCAAGACTATCGACCAGGGTCTTGCCATTATTGCTGAACTTACTAAAGACGGCGGTGTTGTATCAGGTGAGGATGCTTTCCGTCTTTATGATACCTACGGCTTCCCGTTAGACCTTACAAAAGATATTCTAAGTGAAAAAAATATGACTGTTGATGAGGAAACCTTTAATGAACTTATGCAGCAGCAAAGACAAAAGGCAAGAGAAGGCAGAAAAGCCGCCGACGCACAGTCCTGGAAGAGCGATGGTATAAGCTTTGATAATGCTGAGGAAACTGTTTTTGTTGGCTATACCGATGAGGTATGTAGCGGCAAAATCGAGGCTATGGTTGTTGAAGGCGAACATTCAGGCACTATTGCTCAGGGACAAAAGGGTATAATAGTTCTTGATACCACCTGTTTTTATGCCGAAAGCGGTGGACAGGTAGGAGATACAGGTATAATTGAAAACGAAAACGGCTGCTTTGTTGTTGAAAACACTACCAAAAACGGCGGAGTATTTATGCACTTCGGTACTATGGAGAGAGGTTCTTTCTCTGTACAGGATGAAGTAAAGGGAGTTATTGATACAGCAAGAAGAAATGCTATAAAGAGAAACCATACTGCAGCGCATCTTTTGCAGGCGGCACTGAGAAAGGTTCTTGGTACCCATGTTGAGCAGGCAGGTCAGCTTGTAAATGATAAAGCGGTAAGATTTGACTTTACTCATTTTTCTGCTATGACAGAAGATGAAATAAACGAGGTTGAAACCTTTGTTAATGCTGTTATCCTTTCAGGAACTGATGTTGATAACCGCGAAATGCCTATTGAAGAAGCAAAGAAAATGGGTGCTATGGCACTTTTCGGTGAAAAATATGGTGATGTTGTAAGGGTTGTAGCTGTAGGAGATAAATCCGTTGAGCTTTGCGGTGGTACACACATTGATAATTCTGCTAAAATAGGACTTTTCAGAATTATTTCTGAGTCGGGTGTTGCCGCAGGCGTAAGAAGAATTGAGGCTGTAACAGGAACAGGCGTACTTGATACCCTTATTCACTATAAGAATATTATTGATACCGCTGCTGCTGTTCAGAAGTGTGGCAACTTTGAGGAATTGGCTGTAAAGACTGCTGCGCTTGTTGCAGAAAACAAAGAAAAAGAAAAAAAGATAGCTGCACTTGAAGCAAAGCTTGCAGGCGGTAAACTGGATGATATAGTTAAAAATGCAGTAGCTGTAGGAGATTTCTCGGTTGTTTCGGCTGTGCTCGACGGTACAGGCAGTGAAGAACTCAGAAATATGGCTGAAAAGGTAAAAGGCGACAATCCAAAGGCTATAGCTGTACTTGCCGGAATAAATGAAGGAAAACTTACCTTCTGTGCCGCTTGCGGTGCTGAAGCTGTTAAGAAGGGCGCTAATGCAGGAAACCTTGTTCGCAGTGTTGCAGAAATAGCAGGCGGTAAGGGTGGAGGACGTCCTGATTTCGCTATGGCAGGCGGTAAGGACGCAACTCTTGCAGAAAAGGCTATTGATGCAGTTCTCCAGTTAGTTAAAAATCAGATAGGAGAATAATTATGGATTGTTTGTTCTGTAAGATTGCCGCAGGGGAGATACCATCTTCAAAGGTGTACGAGGATGAGTTTGTTTACGCTTTTCTTGATATTGACCCACAGGCTCCATTCCACTGTATTATTATTCCAAAAGAGCATATAAGTGGTGCTGATATGATAAATGAATCTAACAGCACTCTTATTGCAAAGGTTTTTGAAGCTGTTGCAAAAATAGCAAAACAGGAAAATCTCTGTAAAGGTTTTCGTGTAGTAAATAATTGCGGCGAGGACGGCGGACAGACAGTAGGTCATATCCATTTCCATTTACTTGCCCGCAGAAACCTTGCTTGGCCTCCCGGCTGATATTTATTTAAAAAATAAAGGGTGAATAAAATGTCTGAATTTTATACAATGAAAATTGCAGGACTTGAGAGAAATCTTGAAAAATTCCCTGTTAGCGATAAGCTTGATATTGCCGCTTTTATTATATTTGGTGATACAGAGCTTACCATTAAGGGAAGTGAGGAACTGCTTAAAAAAGTTCCACAATTTGATGTAATTCTTACTCCCGAAGCAAAAAGTATTCCTATTGCTTATGAAATGGCAAGACAGTCCGGAAAGCCTTATATTATCGCCAGAAAGGGCGTTAAGGTTTATATGAGAAATCCTCTTAGGGTTTCAGTACGCTCTATTACTACTGCTAAAGAGCAGGAACTTTATTTGGGTGAAACAGAGGTTAATCTTATTAAAGGTAAAAGGGTGCTTATAGTTGATGATGTTATAAGCACAGGCGAGTCTCTTGCAGCAGCAAGAAAGCTTGTAAGTGAGGCGGGCGCTATAGAAGCTGCCTCCTGTGCTTTCCTTGCAGAAGGCGATGCTGCAAGCAGAACGGATATAATTTATCTTGAAAAGCTCCCGTTGTTCTTTAAATAAAGCTACAGGCTCTAATAAAATTATCCGGTACGCTTTACCGACTGCCGTTGGTATGCTCCTTCTATCTTTTGCTTTAAAGACGGCCGGTCAGATGTTTTATCTGATTTGTGCCGTCTTGTTTGCTATAATCGGAGTAATTATTTGTGTTTTTAAAAACCCAAAGGGCGCTCTTATTTCAGCCATACTTTTAAGTTTATTCTGCATCAGAATACTGTCGGTTACTACAATGCAGGTTGAAAACTCTTATAATATCAGTGGAGAAACCGAAAGCGTAATTGCGGTTGTAACCGAAACTCCCGAAAGCTATGGTTCTGACGATAATTACGGTGTTTGTAATGTTCGTATAGAGCGAAGTGAGCGAAATATTCTTAAAAAGGGAAGTATTTTATCTTTAAGAGGTAATGATATAGCTCTGCTTAGACAGGGTGATAAAATTTCCGCTAATATAAAGCTTGAGCACTTTGAGGATACCGATATTGCGCTTTATTATTACAGTGAAAATGTTTTTATTTCAGGAAAAGTAACGGATGGGTTATCGGTTACTAATAGCAATAAGGGAATATACGGCTTTGCAGGAAAAATAAACAGCTATGCAAAGAAAGTGCTTATGAGAAATGCCGAAAATTTTGGGATACTTCTTGCGCTTATTACAGGGGATAGAAGCAATATAAGTGATGAGGTTTATGACGCTGTAAAGGTTTCGGGTGTCAGCCATATACTCGTAGTTTCGGGTATGCATCTTGCTATTTTGTGCGGATTGGTTTTTAAACTTCTTAATATGTTCGGTGGGTCGCAAATCTTAAAAGATACAATTCTTGTTATATTTCTTTTCCTGATGATGTGCGTTTGCGGCTTCGGTATGTCGATGCTTAGAGCAAGTATCGTTTATGTTATCGTAATAATTTACAGGCGAATACGACGGTTAGAGGATTCGGTGCTTTGTCTGGCAGATGCTATAATAATAGTGCTGTTTATTCATCCATTTGCTGTCCACAGTATTGCTTTTCAGCTTTCCTTTGCCTCTACCTATGGTATTCTTGTGCTGTCAAGAAAAATAATATTTTATTTAAGCGGTGCGAGAAAACAAAACTTTTTTATGAAAGAAATTATAGAGGCTGCGGCAGTTTCCTTGTCGGCATACATTGCTACACTGCCTATTGTTATTTATAATTTTGGATATGTGTCTACCTATGCGATAATTGTAAATATACTTGTTTCACTGCCTTCAACGGTTATGCTTATTTTAGGCGTATTAGGGTTAGCTTCAGGCGTTGTTCCATTTGTACAAAGTATACTTCTTTTTATTGCTGATAAAATAGCAGATTATTTTATGTTTATGGTAGAGCTTGCAAACGCTATGCCTTTACCTTACATACCTATTAAAAACGAAAAACAACTTACAGTGATTATTATTACTGTGTTTGTCGGGATTTATATGTTAAAAATAAAACCGTTAAGAAAATTTGTGAAGGGGATAAAAAATAATGGCAATATGTAATGAATCGCATATTAAAAATGACATCAAGATGTCTGCTTTGGCACCCTGTTATATTATTTTCGGCAATGACGGTTATCTTAAAAGACAAAACGCTGAAAGTATAATAAAGTCGGTAGTTGATACTGACGATATATTTAATTTTCAGAAGTTTGTAGGTGAGGCCTCCTTACAGGAGGTTTACGATGCAAAGGAACAACTTCCGCTTATGGCAGATAAAAAATGTATTTTGCTGGAAGACTATGATTTTGCAGACTGCTCCGCTGATGATTTTGAAAGGCTTCTTAAAATTTGCGGAGAAAAAAATGAAGACTGTATTGTTATACTTCTTTATACCGCTATAGAGTTCGATACAAAAAAGCTTCCCGAACGCTTTAAAAAGATGATTGAGGCTGCCGAAAAATGTGGTGGACGAGCTGTTCTTATAAATCACCGTCAGACAGGTGAGCTTGTAAAAACCGTTACAAGTGCCTGTGAAAAACGGGGCTGCTCAATGACCAACGAGGTTGCAAGATTTTTCATTGATTATGTTTCAACAGATATAGATATTATAATTAATGAAATTGAAAAGCTTTGTGCATATAAAAAAAGCGGAAATATTGACAGGGAAACTATTAAAAAAATATGTATTAGGAATATAGAGCAATCAATTTATGATTTATCCGCAAAAATACTCCAAAAGGATGTTGGAGGGGCGATAATGATTCTTGATGAACTTCTTTATATGAGAATAAAGCCTATAATGCTGCTTACTACCATATCCAGTGTTTATGTTGATGTGCTCAGAGCTTATGCTTCTAAGAAAGCCGGAAAAACTATGGCAGAAGTGGTTAATGACTTTGGTTATGGAACAAGAGCATTTCTTATAGAAAAAGCTATTAAAAATCTTTCGGTGCTTACAGAAAAACAGATAAAACTCAGCCTTAATGAGCTTTGCCGTGCTGACGGTATGCTGAAAAGTTTTTCGGGTGAGGACAGAGTTGTCCTTGAGGAGCTTATTGTTCGTCTTTCCTATATAGTTTCAAAGGGTGAGTCAATTGATAAGGCTTAATCAAACCGTGGTGGTAGAGGGTAAATACGATAAAATTAAAATTGAGAATTTCATAGATGCCTTTATTATAGCCACCGACGGCTTTAGAATTTTTAAAAATGAAGAAAAACGTGCGTTGCTTTCTTCCTTGGCAAGAAAAACAGGAATTATTATTATGACCGATAGCGACAGTGCGGGTATGATGATTCGTTCCCATATTAAAAGTATAGCAAGTCAAGGTGAGGTTATAAATGTATACGTTCCTCGGATTAAAGGCAAGGAAAAGCGGAAGAATACATCAGGTGCTGAGGGTATTTTAGGTGTCGAGGGACTCAGTGAAGAAATTATTAAGGAATGTCTTATAAAAAGCGGTGTTACAGGTGATACTGTTTTAATGAGAAAGGAAAAAGAAATAAGTAAGTCTATGCTTTATGAAATGGGGCTTACAGGCGGTAAGGACAGCAGTAAAAAAAGGGAAGTGCTATATAACTTTTTAAAGCTTCCTCTTTGTATGCAGACTAATTCATTCCTTGATTATATTAATACGGTGTACAGTAAAGCTGAATTTGAAAGGGTGTGTGAAGAGTGCCTAAATCAAGCGGACAGCAAGTAAAGGTACTTGCTATACTGGATATACTTAAAAGATATTCTGATGAGGAAAATCCTATAAATGCTATAGAAATTTCTGATAAACTAAGCGAGAACGGAGTTGAAGCCGAGCGTAAAGCGGTATACAGAGGAATTGAAGCTCTTGTTGATTACGGCTATGATATTATTCAGACCCGAAGTCCAAGGGCAGGGTATTATCTTGCCGATAAAACCTTTGAGCTTCCTGAAATATATCTTCTTACAGATGCGGTACAGGCGGCAAGCTTTATTACGATTAAAAAAACCAGAGAGCTTGTGAGAAAGCTTGATGCTATGCTCAGTGAGGGCGAGAGAAGAAAAAGGGAAAAGGGCATTTATATAGATAACGGACATAAATGTGAAAACGAAGAAATCTATTATAATATAGATACGCTCTCCCGTGCTATAACTGATAAGAAAAAGGTAACGCTTTCTTATATTGTAAGAAATATAAGCGAGGATAGACAGCTTGTAAGTGTTAATAAAGAATACAAGCTTTCACCCTATGCTCTTATATGGCAAAATGAACATTACTATCTCGTTGCAAATAATGAGAAGTATGATAATCTTATGCATATACGTCTTGACAGAATTAAAAAGGTGGCTGTTACTAAAGAAAACTGGCGGCATTTCAGTCAGGTAAGTGTTTATAAAGATAAATTCGATATTGCTGACTATACCGCAAAAAGCTTTCAGATGTATACAGGTCAGCTAAAAGAGGTCACACTTCGTTGCAATAACAGTATAATTGAACAGGTGGTTGACCGATTTTCCGATAAAATATTTATCCGTAATGTAGAGGATGGAAGCTTTTCTTTTTCTACAGATGTAATACTCAGTGAAGGACTTGTTAACTGGTTGCTTCAGTTTGGTGATAAAATAAAAGTAGAGTCCCCGGAGGAACTGAAAATTATGATAAAGGAAAGAGTTAAGTCGCTGAGTGAAATATATGAATAATTACATAGGTGACTCTATAAAAAACACTTGACTTTTGGGCTGTGTTATTATATAATCATAAAGTCGCAGCCAAACATACGGAGAGATGGCTGAGTTGGTCTAAGGCGCACGACTGGAAATCGTGTAACGGCTTAAACCCGTTCAGGGGTTCGAATCCCCTTCTCTCCGCCAAAAAATTCGACAAGTTTCGACTTGTCGAATTTTTTTATCCAAGCCGAAGGCTTGGTATGTAATCCGCGTTTGCGGAATGTAATCACGCGACAGCGTGTATGTCATCACCGCAAGGTGCATTTCTTCGGCTTGATTACATACGCAACTTATGTTGCAATTACATACAACACTTCGTGTTGATTACATTCACACCTACGGTGTGATTTAATATGTGGCGGTTCGAACATATAGGTGAAAATTTATATTTACTTCGGATTTGTGCAACCGTTTCAAAAGATACACACCAACCTTTGTAGGTATCTAATAATGTGTGAAGCATTGATTTATATATAAATTTATGTTACAATAGTCGCCGTGAGGGGATAGTTATGGAACATAATTGTTTTACTAATAAAATTTTTATATACATCTTCAAATGGCTTTTGCTTGGTGCTTTAATTGGTATTGTCTGCGGTTTTATAGGAGCTGTTTTTGCAAATGCTGTGGAATATCTTACCGCTTTAAGACATAATAATAATTTTATGCTCTTCTTGCTTTTGCCGGGTGGTATTCTTTCGGTTTTTCTTTATAAATTTTTTGGAGTGTCGGGCGTTTCAACAGATAGTGTTATAGCCTCGATAAATGGAGAAAAGAGAATTACTAAAAACATAGTGCCTGCAATATTTGGCGCAACATTGATATCACAGGCTTTCGGTGCATCTGTCGGTAAGGAGGGTGCATCCTTACAGCTTGGTGCCGGCATTGCTGCCTGTTTTTCAGAACTTTTTAAACTTAATAAAGATGAAACAAAAATACTCACTGTTTGCGGTATGGGTGCTTTCTTTGCCGCTCTTTTCGGTACACCTATAGGTGCTTGTATATTTGTTGTAGAGGTTGCGTTTATAGGTAAAATGCTTTTGTCTGCAATTTTTCCTACATTATTGTCTTGTTATGCGGCTTTTTACTGTTCGAAATTATTAGGTGTTAAAGGTGAATATTTTAATGTATATACCATTCCTAAACTTTCTGTTAATAGTTTTTATAAGGTGATTTTAATTGTAGTTTCAACAATTGTAGTGGGGTATATTTTCATAAAACTTTTGCATTTTTGCGAAAAATGGGCTGCTAAGATAGTTGTAAATGAGTATTTGCGGATTTCTTTAGGAGCTGTTTTGGTTATTATATTAACTCTTATTGTAGGTAATAATTATTATAACGGTGCAGGTTTTCATATTATACATAAGGTAATGAACGGAGAACAGGTGAATTACTTTGCTTTTGTTTTAAAAATAGTTTTCACTGTGATTTCGGTAGCTGCAGGGTTTAAAGGCGGTGAAATAGTTCCCACCCTCTTTATTGGGGCTACATTCGGAAGTGTAATGGCTTCATTTTTAGGTGTGGACACTGTGTTTGCGGCGGCGATAGGAATGACAGCATTGCTCTGTTTTTTGACTAAATGTCCCTTGGCTTGTCTTATTCTTGCAGTTGAATTGTTTGGTTTAAAGGGGATTATATTTTATCTTATTGCGGTTATATTTAGTTTTCTGCCGATTAAGAAAACAGGGTTTTATAATAGCCAAAAGTGTAGGTTATATGAAAGGTGAGATTGACTTTTTTGCTGCAAAGTATTATTATATATAATGGCTATTAAGGTATAGCAGAGGGGGGTACGGCGTGAGTAACCAAAAAACTGTAGCTGTTTTACAGCGTAACAAAAGTATAGGCTTTGCCCGTATTCTTATACTTATTGCTGCATTTTCTTGTTTTGTCCATTACAATGTAGCAAGAATAGTTATCGGTGCTGTAGGTATTTTATTTTGTTTACTGCCGGGTACGAGAGATAAAATATATGCAGAAAAACGAAATATAATAATAACTATTTTCAATGTTATTACCTCTGCAGTTGCGATTTATTACGGTAATTATATCGGTTTTATCAGAACCCTTGTGTTTGCTGCTATGATGGTAGTTTTTTCTGTAACATTTAAAATTATTACAAAAGGCTTTTATGAGCTTTTGCTTAATGTGATTTGCGTGGGTTCAAGTCTTGCAACGGCATATAGTATAGCGGAAAAGATTATTAATGAACCGAAAAATGCAGGATACAGATGTGAGGTTTTCTTTTCAAATGCAAATTTCTTCGGTGTTGCCGTAATGTTTGCTATTCTTATATGTGCTTATAAGGTTGTCAGCAGAGTAAAAGGCTATTATGTATACTATATTGTTGCCGCTTTTAATGCCGTAGGTCTTTATCTGAGTGGTAGTATGAGCCTTTGGATAATAGGTGCAATAGGCATAGTTCTGCTTTTAATATTCAATCACGATTATAAGCTGTTGGCGGTTTTTTTAGGTGTTGTGGTTGTAGCTTTTGTAGGAATAATTCTTATTCCTGAATTTTTGCCACGAATAAGTGAAATTGGCGGGACCACCGATAACAGAATTAAAATATGGAGCTTTGCTATTGAGCAGATTAAGAAAACTCCGATTTTCGGACACGGTTTTTTTAGCTATAAGCACCTTTATAATACGCTTTCTCCTACTCGTCCCGATATATTCAAGGCTTCGCTTGCGCATAATCTGCTTCTTGACTGCCTGCTTTGTCACGGCCTTGTGGGAACTACTCTTGTAGGTATTTATCTTGGGGACTTTATACGGAGAATGATTAACTGTCACGACTCTCTTAAAAAATATTCGAGAAAATATTCTCATATAATTTTTGCTACAGCCACTGCAGCAGCCATTGTCTGCTATGGACTTATGGACACCACTTTTGTCTGGGTTCAGACCGGAATGGTATTCCTTTTTATAGTCAGCGGCATTGGTGTTGATGAAAGAACATTAAAGCATATAAAGAAAACAGAAAGAAAGGATTAGAAAAAATGAAAATTGCTCTTATTGCTCATGATAAAAAGAAAAACGATATAATTGAACTTGCCAAAAAGTATAAGGAAGTGCTTGACGGCCACGAGCTTTACGCTACGGGAACTACAGGTACACTTATAATGGGGGAAACGGGTCTTGCTATTTATAGAATGAAAAGCGGTCCCCTTGGCGGTGACCAACAGATAGGTGCTATGCTTGCTGACGGTAATATGGATTTGGTTATATTTCTTCGCGACCCTCTTACAGCACAGCCTCACGAACCTGATGTATCGGCACTGCTCCGTCTTTGCGATGTGCAAAAAATCCCTCTTGCTACTAACGAAAAAAGTGCAACCGTAATGCTTGAGGCAATGAAAAATAAAATATATTTTGATTAGTCCCTGAGTAACTGAAATCCAAGACCTTCCGGTCTTGGATTTTTTTGGATGAAAAGTCGCTTTTGTCTAAATTTCGTCTGAATAGACTATTGACGGAAATACTAATATAGGGTTTAATGAAAGAGGTGATGGTATGAATTATTATAAGTTCAACTTGGAATATGGCATAAAGGTTTCTGTTATCGGCAGAGAACATCTTGTGCCGCCTCGTCTTCATCGGGAAAGAAAGACCGATTATTACATTCTTTATTATGTTACTGAGGGATCTCTTGAATTAAATGTAGACGGAAAAAGGGTGAGTCTGAATCCGGGGGATGTATATATCTTCAATAAGGGTGCCTGTCAGAAACCTGTAACCACCTGTGAATGTAAGTACTATTTTGTTCACTTTGATACACTGGGTGTTACTTTGAACAGTGACGACAAATATATCGAAAGTGTGCGTCGTAAGAATATCGATTTTATTAAAGAGAGTCCTTATGGGTTCCGTCGTTTTAACGATTATCAGGTTTCAGTGCTTCAGAATGTGCATATCACCGATAAAAACACTGCTGATTATCTTGCTGCTAAGATTAAGGCATCTCTTTCTCCCGCTAATGAGAGTAGTATTCAGAAGACTTTGGAGATTTGTAACAATTTTACAAGTATCCTTCTGTTTCTTGAAAAAATCGGTGAGAGCGAAACCTCTTTCGGCAGAGTTCATCGTCAGTCCTATGATAACGTAAAGAATATTGCTGATTATATTAACGAGAAATATATGGAAAATATTGACGGAAAAGCAATCGAAAAAATGTTTTCCATTAACTATGACTATGCAAACCGAATATTCAAGCAATATTTTGGACTTAGTATTAATCGTTATAGAAATCAACGCCGTATTGACAGAGCAAAATTTCTTCTTGTTACCACAGATAAAACCCTTGAGGAAATTGCCCAGGAAATCGGTTTTGATGATAAATACTATTTTTCAAGACTGTTTACAAAATATGAAGGAATTTCTCCTTTAAAATACAGAAGCAGATAGGAGTTAAAAAAATGAAACGTATAGGAACTGTAACAAAGGTAAAAGAGGGTATGATGGATGCCTATATAAAAATCCATGACGAGATATGGGATGATGTTGTTGAGGCTTCTCATTCCTGTGGCACTCGTAACTTCACAATTTTTGCTATTGGTGATTATCTTTTCTCATACAGCGAATATGTAGGAGATGACTTTGAGGCTGATATGAAGAAAAAGGCAGAGCTTCCTGCTATAAAGAGATGGAAAGAAGCAACAGGAGCAATGCTCACCCCCGTAAATGAAGAACAGGCAAGTATAATGCTTAAAGAAATTTTCCATCACGACTTTTAAGAGGTGTTATTGATGAAAGTAAGAACGGAATATAAGGCTAAGTTTATACCCAGTGACCGTCTTAAAAAGGTTATGGAGTATAATCAGGAATTAGCTTATACAGGTAAAAGAAATATTTATACTGCTGATACTACACAGCTTGTATATCACTGGACTGATAAGAGTAACGGCGTTGTGCCCAGAACAGGTGAGTGGTCTTTCCCTCCTGAAATGAATCTTTCTATGGGTGACCACGGCTGCCGTGTTGATAACGGACAGTCTTTTCCTAAGTATGATGAGGTTCCTTCTCATGTTGAGGGCTATGAAGCAACAGCGGAAAGCTGGGCAAAGGACTATGCATTCCTGCTCAGCAATACCCCTGCTTCCATACATCCTTACGAGTCCATTGTAGGTGAATTTTTCTGGGAAATGAACGAAATCCGAAAGTATAATTTCGGTGAAAAGGTTCACGAAATGGGCAGAGAGGTAAGAAAACTTGGTGCGGGTGGCACAAGTCACGGCCATACCTGTCCTGACTATAACATAGGTCTTACACAGGGCTGGGGCGGAATAATGAAGAGAATAGATGATTCTATTGCTCTTTATACACGTCTTGAGGAAACCGAAAAAACAGGCTATTTAAACGGCCTTAAGATTGTTTGTCAGGCAATAATTGACTACATAAAGGATTATGCCGATAAAGCAAATGCTTTTGCAGATAAGGAAGCTGACGAAGCTCAGAAGGCTCTTTATAGACAGATAGCACAGGATTGTGCCTATATTGCCGAGAATCCTCCCAAGACCTTCCATCAGGCTGTACAGTGGATACATTTTGCTATTATGACCGACAGAATTGTGGGACATGGTAACGGCTACGGAAGACTCGACCTTTACCTTAACGATTTTTATCAGAAGGATTTAAAGGACGGAATAATTACAAGACAGGAAGCAAGAGAAACCCTTGCTGAAATGTTCCTTAAAATCAGAGGTCAGCATTTCTCCATAGGCGGAAGACTTAAGGACGGAAGCGACGCTTCCAATGAAATGAGCTTTATTATTCTTGAAGCCTATGATATGGTTGACGACTATAATAATTTGTTCCTTATGTGGCATAAGGATATAAATAATGAACTTATGGATTATGCCTGTGACGTACTTGCTCGTCACGGAGCCAGTGTTCCTTCTATGGCTAACTATGACCTGCTTGTTGACTGTCAGCTTCGCTCGGGAGTTGACCCCGATATCGCCTGGAATGTAGCGGTAAGCGGATGTCAGTGGTTCTGTCTGCCGGGTAGAGAATACTGTGACCAGGATGTAAACGCTCTCGTTCTTCTTGACCCTATGTGGCGAACAATCGACAGGGGTATTGAAGAAAATGTAACAGATTTTGAGCGTTTGATGGAAATATTCAAAGAAGAATTCAAGCGTACTGCTGAGGCTCTTCGTATATTCAAGGATGCTCAGTATGATGTGCTTGATAAGGTATGGCCTGAAATGGCTACCTCTCTTAACTGTCACGGACCTATTGAAAGAGGTATTGATATGACAGGTGCAAGAGGTGTTGACTATCAGTTCACATCAACCAACATTCTCGGTATTCCCAATGTTGCTGACTCCTTGTATGCAATTAAGAAGCTTGTTTTCGAAGAGGGTGCATACACTCTTGCTCAGGTAAGAAAAGCTACTGATGAAAACTGGAAGGATAACGAGGTTATGCGTCAGCGTTTCTTGCGTCAGGATAAATTCGGTAACGATATTGATGATGCAGATGCTATGTGCGTTCGCGTTTGTGATATAATTGCAGAGGTACTTGATGCTACAAAGAATAACAGAGGACAGCAGTACAGAGGTTCTTTGTTCCAGTTCCAAGGTCATACTTGTACCGACGTTCTTCCTGCTACGCCTGACGGTAGACTGGCTGAGGAGCCTCTTGCTCACGGTTGTAATCCTACCGCAGGCAGAAACGTGAACGGACTGCTTGCTACCGCTAACTCGGTAACAAAGATTAAAAACTATAAATTCCAAGGCGGTTCATTGCAGATTGAACTTCAGCCACGCTTCTTTGATGGCAAGGAAAATATCGGTGACTATATTAAGCATTTTACCGAAGCATTTTTCAGCAGAGGTGCTTTCCAGATCAATCTTAATATAATTGACCTTGAAAAGCTTAAGGATGCAATAGAGCATCCCGATAATCCTGAATACCGCAATATTATTGTTAAGGTAACAGGTTATACAACCCGCTTTATCTGTATGGCTAAATCCTTCCAGATAGAGTTTGTTGGCAGAAATAATTATGAGTCACTCTAAGGGCTTCATTTTTGATATATACCGCGGAACTACCCACGATGGACCGGGTATGCGTTCAACGGTTTTTCTCAAGGGTTGTTGTTTAAGTTGTGCTTGGTGTCATAATCCTGAAAGCATTTCGTCAAAGCAGCAGCTCTGGTGGGAGAAAAATCAGTGTATAGGTTGCGGTTTGTGTGAAAAATCCTGTGATGGTAATAATTGCACACTTAGCGAAAGCGGAGTTTCTGTAAACACCGAAAAATGCAAGAAGTGTGCAGGGTGTGTAAAAGCATGTCCGACGGGAGCAATTTCCTTTGTTGGAAAGGAAATAGATGCTGATGAGCTTTTTGCTGAGCTTAAAAAGTACGACAGTTATTATAAAAGCTATGGCGGCGGAATAACTGTTTCAGGGGGAGAACCTCTTTTACAGTACGAATTTGTGAAAGAACTTTTCGCTCTTTGCAGACAAAACGGTATTCATACTGCCCTTGATACCTGCGGTGCTGTGCCCTTTGAATATCTGGATGAGGTACTGCCTCTTACTGACTGTGTTTTATATGATATAAAGCTGATGGATGCGGCTTTGCATAAGCAGTATACAGGGCAGTCAAATGAGCGTATTTTAGAAAACATTTTAAAAATAGCTGACGGTAAAAGACAGGGAAAATACAGCTCTGAAATCTGGATACGCACACCTCTTATACCGAAAATTACCGCAACAGCAGAAAATATTTCTGCTATAGCAGGGTTTATAAAAGAAAACCTTGATGATACCGTTTCCCGTTTTGAGCTTTGCACCTTTAATAAAGCTTGTGCAAATAAATACGAGAAGCTGGGTATAGACTGGACACTAAAGGACTTTCCTGTTATGTCCTTAAAGGATGTGGAGGAAATAAGAAAAATAGTGGAAGAAAGCGGTATCGATAAAGAAAAAACAGTTATTTCAGGAATAACATCAGAGTGAGATGATATAATGAGCAATATTACAAAAACAAGTCTGGGAAAGCTTTCCACAGGAAAAGAAATTTTCAGCTTCAGACTGAAAAACAGCAGTGGTGCTTACTGTGATATTTCCGATTACGGCGGATGTATAACCAATATAATTCTGCCTGACAGAAACGGGAAAATGGATGATATTATAGTAGGCTATGATACTGTTCAGTCACTGGAGGACTGGGGGACCTTTTTCGGTAAGCTTGTGGGCAGATATGCCAACAGAATAGGAGAGGCTAAATTCACCCTTAACGACGTTACATATAATTTAGAGAAGAATAACGGTGAAAACCATCTTCACGGTGGAAGCTGTGGTTTCCATAAAAAGATATGGGACAGTGAAATAAAGGACGATAAGCTTATACTTTCTCTTTTCAGCCCCCACGGCGAAGGCGGTTATCCCGGTAATCTTAAGGTAAAGGTTATATATTCCTTTGACGAAAACAGTGTGCTGAGAATTGAATATGAGGCTGTTTCGGATAAGGATACCCCTGCAAACTTCACTAATCACGCGTTTTTTAATTTAGGCGGTCTTGACTGTGAAACCGTGCGTGACCACGAAATGCTTATAAATGCAGATTATATAACATCTGTAAAGGATAGAGCTTGTATTCCCGACGGAAAGCTTATGAAGGTACAGGGAACCCCCTTTGATTTCAGAACCTTCAAGAAAATAGGTGAGGACATAGACAAAACAGAGGAATGTGCTCAGCTTCTTTACGGCAACGGCTATGACCATAACTATGTGGTTAAAGGCTGGGATAAAACTTTAAAATGTATTGCTGTTACAAAGGAAAACGTTTCGGGAAGAAAAATGGAAACCTATTCCGATATGCCGGGTGTTCAGTTCTACAGCGGAAACGGTCTTGGAAACTATCCCCATACAAAAGGTAAAAAGGGTGTTCCTTATACTACCCATCAGGCGTTTTGTCTTGAAACTCAGTTTTTCCCTGACTGTGTAAACAATCCACAATTCCCATCCTGTATTATAAAAGCGGGAGAAATTTTTAAAACTGTTACTGAATATAGGTTTTCTATAGATTAGGAGTATTGATATGTTAAATTATAATGTGAAAATCGGACTTGTTCCTGTAAGAAGAGATACCACGCCGAGAAAGGGTATTTTTAACTGGGGCAAGGCAGAAGAACGCGGAAAGAAGAATATTAAATACATAAGAGAGCATTTTGAGAATGAAAATGTTACCTTTGTTGACCTTGAAGGCATCATTGATTCCGGTCTTTTATTCAGCGAAGACGATGTTGATAAGGTTTATGAAAAATTCCGCAGTGAAAAGGTTGATGCTATTCTTTTTATAAACAGCAACTTCGGACCTGAAGAAACCGTTGCTTTACTTGCAAAGAAAATGGGAAAGCCTGTGCTTATCTGGGCACCTATTGACGATGAAATCGAGGCAGACGGCACCCGTTGGACCGACAGTCAGTGCGGACTTTTTGCTGTAAGCCGTCAGCTTCAGCGCAGAAATATTCCTTTCTCATATATAGAAACCTGTGCTGTTAATGAAGAACCCTTTACCAAAGGATTTACAAACTTTATTTCTGTTGCCTGTATGGTTAAGAATTTTAAAGATATGAGAGTAGGTCAGATGGGACTTCGTCCCAAGCCCTTCTGCTCGGTAATGTTTAACGATGCAGAGCTACTTCAAAAATTCGGAATTCAGATTGTTCCTATAAACAATGTGGTAATGCGTAAAAAGTTCGACGAGATTATGGCAGAAAACACAGAAGAACTTAACGAAGGTGCAGAGCTTATCCTCAGCCGTTATATTGCTGAGGATGATATGGATGTTGAAAAAGCTAAAAAGGTTTACGGCCTTGTGCTTGTGTACAAGTGGATGTTCGGTGAGTATAAGCTGGATGTTATCTGTGCAGAATGTTGGTCGGCTCTTATGGCAGACCTTGGCGGTATAGGTGTTTTTCCCTGTATTGCTTATTCAATTCTTGCAGATATGGGTTATATCATTTCCTGTGAAAGTGATATGAATGGTGTGCTTACAATGGCTCTTCTGTCCTGTGCCTCTCTTGGTAAAAATCCTCCCTTCTTCGGCGAATTTACTGTAAGAGGACTTCAGGATAGAAATTCCGAGCTTATCTGGCATTGCGGTCCCTTTGCTTATTCCCTTAAAAAAGAGGGCTGTGAGGCACACTGTCTTGACCAGAAGCAGTGGTTCAATGTTAAGGACGGACATTATACCGTTTCAAGAATTGATCAGGAAAACGGAAAATATAAGCTGTTTATCGGTGAATTTGATACCACCGATGGACCCTATACCACAGGTACTTATCTCTGGGCAAAGCTTGATGATTTTGCTAAGTGGGAAAGAAAGCTTATTGAAGGTCCGTATATTCACCATATGGCTGAAATTGAAGGCGGATATGCAGAAGCTCTTAAGGAATTTTGTAAATTTATGCCTGAAGTAGAGGCAGACCCGGTTTAAGAAGGAGAGTATTATTAATGGCAGATGCAAATATAGTTAAAAGGCTTAAAGAACAAGCTTTCGAAATGCGTAAAATGATTGTTAAGCTTGCAAGTCAGGCAGATATTCATATTGGTGGCGACCTTTCTATGACAGATATGATGACCGCTATTTATATGTACAAAATGCGTAAGGACCTGAGCGATGTTAAGTGGGAGGGCAGAGACCGTTTCTTACTTAGTAAAGGTCATGCCGCTGCTTGTCTTTACTTTTCAATGGCTATGGCAGGTTATGACGAGTTAGATGAAATTTACGATACATACGGAAAATACGGCAGCCGTTACGGTGCTCACCCTTGCAAAAAGCAAAACCCTGCCCTTGAAATGTCTTCCGGCTCTCTCGGTCATGCACTTGCACTTGGTACAGGTATGGCTTTAGCAGGAAAGCTTAAAGATGAAAAGCATTATGTGTTTGTAATGCTGGGCGATGCAGAATGTGCCGAGGGCTCTGTTTGGGAGGCAGCTCTTTCAGCATCTCATTATAAGCTTGGTAATCTGGTGGCTTTTGTTGATAGAAACAAAATGAGTCTTTCTGCTCCTACCGAAACAAGCGTAAACGGTATGCGACTTGAGCCTTTTGCTGATAAATGGGCGGCTTTTGGATGGAATGTAAAGGTTATTGACGGTCATAATATGGAAGAAATAGTGGATGCATTGGATAATCTTCCGGCAGAAGATTCCGACGTTCCTACCGTAATTATCGGTAACACCGTTAAGGGTAAAGGCGTTGACTTTATTGAAAATGTTGCCAGTTGGCATGCCGGTATGTTTAACGAAGAACAGTTAAAGGCTGCCTATGAATCTTTGGAAAAGACTCGTCAGGAGGAACTATAAATGATTAAGACTTACGAATTAGGCGAATATATTCGCAGTGCACGTCCTATTATGGATGAAGTGCTTATTGAATACACAAAGAAAAACGACAAGTTTTGCCTTGTTTCTCCCGATATGACTCGTGCGGCTTTTCCGCAGTTTATGGAAAAATGCAGTGACAAAAATTTTAACGTAGGTATTGCTGAGACCTCGGCAGTAGATATTGCTTCCGGTCTTTCTCACGAAGGCTTTGTTCCTTTTATTTACGGAATGTCTGCCTTTTTAAGTATGCGTTCTTTTGAGGCAATAAGAACAAATGTAGGATACCAGAATCATAATGTAAAGTTTCTTGCCTGTAATACAGGTGTTTCTCTGGGTATGCTTGGCTCTACCCATTATGCTATGGAGGATTTGGCTCTTATCAGCTCAATACCCAATATGACGGTTATTTGTCCAGGGGATCCCGACCAGACAGTAAAAGCTTTTTATGCCGCCGCAGAAATGGAAGGTCCTGTTTATATCCGTATGGCAAACGGCAGAAATGAATCCGCTGTTTATAAAGAGGATTATGAATTTAAAATAGGCAAGGGTATTACAATTATGGAGGGTGACGACTGTGCTATAGTTGCAACCGGAATTATGGTTGCTTATGCAGTTGATGCCGCTAAAAAGCTTAAAAAAGAGGGAATTAATGTTACTGTTGTTGATATGCACACCATTAAACCTCTTGATGAAGAGCTTATCTTGAAACTTGCAAAGAAAACAGGTAAAATAGTAACTGTTGAAGACCACTTTAAGTCCTGCGGAATGGGAACCAAGGTTTGCGGTGTAATTGCTGAATCAGGAATACCCTGTAAGGTTAAGCGTATGGGAATTCCCGATATGTATCCAGGCTTTGGAACATTTGCCGATATGCTTACTAATTTAGGCTACGGCAGTGATGATATTATTGCTTCTGTTAAAGCTATGCTTTAAAAATATATAACAAGAAGGAGAATCAATATGTTAAAGAGATGTCTTATTATTACCCTCGCAATTTTGATGGTTCTGTCACTTACCTTTATGGCAGGTTGCGGTGGAACACAAAATCCCGCCGGTTCACAATCCGGCAGTAATCAGAATGCACCTATTGATGATGACGATTACTTCCTCGATACACCCGAAGAACTTAAGGGAACTACCGTTAAGTTTGCTACCTGGATAAACCATTCTACCACCGATACAGCGGTTGCTATAGCAGGTTTCGAAGAGGCAACAGGTATGAAGTATGAAATGGTTACCGTAAACGAGGCTGATTATATTACAAAGGTTGCAGCTTTGATTGCTTCTGAACAGGCTCCCGATGTTGTAGTAGATAATCTTGCTTTCCCACGTACATTATCTCTCTTACAGCCCTTAAGCCTTGAAGCTAATGGTCTTGACCCTAAAGATCCTTTCTGGGATCAGGATGTTTCTGAGCTTTTCAGTGTTGGTGATAAGTATTATCTTGTAAATGGTAAAAACTCTTCTTGGCATTCAGGAAGTACAATGACCTACTTTAATAAGCCTGTACTCGATGAAAACGGAATCAAAACTCCTGCTGATTATATGGCTGAGAATAACTGGAATCTTGATACACTCTGGACTCTTATGACTCAGATTAAGGCTTCCTGCGGATTTACCCGTGCAGGTACTTCCATTGAATTTGAGGCTTGGTGCAGTACCAGCGGCGGCGGTCAGGTTAAGTACGATACCAAAGAGGATAAGTTTGTAAATGCTCTTACAAGCGATGCTACTAAGAAGGCAATTAAATATCTTATGGACGGTCAGGATCAGGGACTTTTGAAAATTATAAACAGCCATGATGAAGAATTGTCTAAAGGTAATATAGCACTTGAAATCTGCGGTGCATACGGTCTTAGAAAGAATCCCGGCTGGTTCTATGCAATGGATGCTGATGATCTTGGCTATGCATATTTCCCCAAGCTTAATAAGGATGATGCAGAATATCCTACTAACCATCATATTCGTGGTTACGGTATATGCAAAGGTTCTAAGAATCCTGTTGGTGCTGCTTACTTCCTTAGATATTTCCTTAATGATGCACATTATGATATGAACAATATGTTCAAGAACGAAGAAGCTAAGAATATGTATATTGAGCTTCGCAGCAAGTCTAATGTTGATAACGCATTCTTTATTTCAGGTGTAGGTTCAATTCTTGATCCTTCCAACCGCGGAAATGTTGCTCTTGTTAATGATATTATAAGCGGAACTGCTGCTCAGCTTTCTGTAAACATTGATAAATCTGCAAGTAAAATTGACGGTGCTGTTAAGGCAGCGAATGACCTTATAGATGAAATTAAAGCACAGCAGTAATGTTTAAAACTAAAGTCAACATATATAATATATGTTGACTTTAGTTATTATTTGTGGTATGCTATATAACAAATATTGATAAAAGGGTGGTTTTATGAAAAGACTTTTAAGTTTTTTGCTTTCGCTGAGTTTAATGCTTACAACGCTTATTATGCCTGTTAGTGCATATTGGCAAAACGGAGTTGAGGTGTTGCCCCAGGAAAGTAATTCGCAGAGACTTGATTATACCTTTGATTTTTCTGCTGACAAGCTTTATACGGATTATGATAATCCTGTAAAGCCTGAGGGTTATAATCACGACTTCAAGGCTGTTAATGCAGGGACAACCGTAAGCTATGCTAATTTTAACGGACAGGATGCACTTTATGTTTATTCTGCACCGAGAAGTGATAATGGTAATTCGGTTATTACCCCTCTTAAAGAGGACGGTACTCCTATCGTTCTTGAGGCAGGTAAAAAATATATTGTTACCGTTAAGGCTTATACAACCCGTTTCTCAGGTTGCTGGGCCCGTCCACACATTTCTGCATATACTATTGCTAATATGTCTACAGTTAAGGGTAGTGAAGCTAAAAATGCAGACGGTGAAGTATTGGCCTACTTAGAGGAACCTAACGAGGTTATGATTGGTGACCATAATGCGCTTTACTATTCTTCTCAGGTGGTTTATGCTGATTCCGCCAAAAAGTATTCGGGCACCTATCTTGATTATTATACCCTGACCACCGATGGCGGTGTGAATACATTTACAGTTGGTTCTAACAATTATCCCGATGCCGTGGTTAATCAAAATGGTGCATTGATTATGGATGAGACCAACAGAACCATTGTGACCAAGACTAATGCAGAGCTTAAAGAGTATGGTGTAACAGCAAATGCAGATGGTACATACACTCATAACGGAAAGGTTTATACAAACTATCTTGGAATTTCTTTGCCAACTGCTTATCAGGGCGCTGTTTCCTGGTATCAGGGTTATGATGAAAAGGCTCCTCAAAATCTTCAGGATGCTGAAGGAAACTGGTATCATAATGGCTATGCTGAGTATTATATAACCTCTATTTCCGTAAAAGAGGTTGCGGGCGATGTTATCTTCCATTATGCTGACGGCAAAACTGTGCAGGGCACAATATCAGCAGATGGAACAGTTAATTATCCTACCCTTACTCCTAACCATAACGGTGACTATGTTTGGTCACTAAGCGACAGTGAGTATATTTATGCTCCCGAAAAAATGACAGGTGCTGCACTTAATGTATATGAGTATCAGCGCGAAGTTTTTGGTTTTGAAAATCATAAGAGCTATGATTATACAAGTATTTCTTCTCGTGTGAAAATAACAAGCGAATTTGCTTATTCGGGCAGTAAATCGGTTCGCTACAGAAACGTGGAATACGGACTCAGCGAGAGTCAGCCTTTTAACTGGGCAACAGGCTATACAGCTTATTATACCTATGACAGCTCAACAGGTACTTATACTGCTGTAACAGACTCTACTGCACCTACCTGGAAGCCTGACACTTACTATATGAAGCGAAACTACGGTGAGCTTGAGCATAATATTGACCTGTGGAAAGTTGAAAGCAATAAAACATATAGAATTACCTTTAGATACTATTTTGATAAGAGCAGTCAGTGTGACCTTAAAATTCTTCCTATGACTGCAGCTGAAAACTTCTGGGATAATACAGGCAGAGTTATGTATGACAGTGATGCCGTTACTCTTTCCAGAGGCAGTGCAGGTAACTGGATGGTAGGGGAACTTTATCTGAACACAGGTGAAATAGGCAGCAGCTATCGTAATTTATTCCTGCGTTTTATAAATACCGCAAATAATAATACAACACCCTGTGTTGTTTACTTTGATGAGTTTAGAATTGAAGAAAAAGAAAAAATAGATGTTGTTAACCCTATAAGCTCCACCATTTATTATTCAGGCTTTGAAAATTACCCTGAAAATGCTACACAATCTCCATATTATTATTTAATGGAAGACCTTGAAACAAAGGTTGAAGGTGGAAAAACTTACAAAAATAACATATCGGTAATTGATGGTACTTCTGTAGGTGGAAGCGGTAATGTTGTAAAATATGACCACCTTAAAGATAGCTATTGTGTATCCCATCCCACAAGCAAGAGCTATTCTTACGCTCAGTATAACTCTATTTATCCAAATACCGCAATGACTATAAAAAACGGCTCCTCATATAAGGTGACCTTCTCCTATAAGGCTGTGAAGGTGGGTACTCCTGTTCGTATGGGCTGGTTTATGGCAGCTTATTCTAATCAGTGGACAGGTGGAAAGGTCGACGATACTTTAGGCTATACCATTACTGCTCCTACTTCCGATTGGGTAACTGTATCTTACATTATCAAGTTCCCTGATACTTATACAACAAACGGAACTAAAGACTGCAATCTTGCTCATATGTTGGTGTATCTTGCTAATGATGCAGATGTTTTGATTTATTTCGATGATTATAGAGTGCAAGAGGTGCCTACTGTTGCTTTTATTGATGAATACGGAAACAAAACCTATGCAAGCGGCGAAGAGGAAACCCAGATTAAATTCCCTGAAACCGAAGGAACTCACGATGTTTGTTCTCCCGACGGAACAGGTAATACCGTAAGTGGAAGCAACTGGTATTCTGACAGTCAGTACCTTAATGTTGTTGACACACAGAGCCTTTACTTTTCAAAGGAAAGACTGACATATTATTATCAGAAATATGACAAGTCTATTGAATACGGTGAAGACCAGCAGAGCTATTGCGGCTTTGAAAATAACAGTGTTGCAGCACCTGATGGCTATATTGATACAGCAAATAACTATATAATATCCCGCTATGACAAGGGCTACACCGAAAATGGCGTTTTCACAATGGATGAATGGAGCCTTAACGGATATTCAGGCTTTGACTCGACTAACTTTAAGGTTGTAGGCACAGGCTATATGAGTGAGCACTCTCTGCGCTTTAAACAGACCTCAGAGGACGCTTCCAAGAAAATTGCAGATATAAGCAACGGTGTGTTCTTAAAGAATAATACTACTTATAGACTTTCCTTTGTTTACAGAACAGAGGGAGAGAGCGATAAAGACCTTACCTTCAGCTTTGTAAATGCAAGGGATATAAATTCTTACTGTGATATTACCGAAAAGAATACCCTTACCATAAAGGCTGATGAAGTAAAAACAGAGTGGACAATGGTTAGTGTTGACCTTACCACAGATTTTATTGATGAAACCTACTGTATTCCTGCAATAGTTGTAAATGCAAATATCAGCGATACTGCAAGAACTATTTATATGGACTCCTTTGCTGTTTGCGTACCCCTTAATAATGGCGGTGCTTCGGTGCTTACCGATACTGCGGCAAATGAGGCTGGATGTCAGGCAATGCGTTTCTTCTATAGCTACTATGCTGATGAAGAGGGAAAAGCATTATTCTCAGGCAAAACCTATGATATTGTGGCAAGAGGTGTGCTTATTTCGGCAACCGAAAAAGGTGAGGCACTCGTTTGTGAAAACAAAAATGTTATCAGAACTGAAAAAAGAGAGAATTTAGACCAATGCTGGAGCTATGAAAACGACCTTCTTACATTCAGTGTGTATGCAAAGGGATTCTCCTTTACCGAAGCTCGCAAGGTAAGTGCAAGAGGTTATATTATTCTTGATGACGGAACGATTATTTATTCTGATGTAACAAATTACAGTGTAGATGACATTGTCGCACATAACGCTCTTGAGGCAGGCAGAAAACAGTATTCACTCACTGATGATGAAGTTATGTCAAAGGTTCGTCTTATGGGTGCAAATGAGAAGCTTACAAGCGGATATACTTTTGACTGGAACGGTTCTGCACTTGTACTTAATGCCAAGGCAGTAGGCGACATTACCGTATATCTTGATGCAGGTGCAAACCTTGAAGCACATAAGTTTACCCTTTATATTGACGGAAAATGTGTAACCGACCAGCTTCTTCCTGTGAAAGTAGGAAACGGTAAATACAGTGTTACCTTTAATATAGGCAGCTATCCCGTACAAAAGGATATACGCTTTGTCCGTCAGCTTGAGGCTTGTGTGGGCGGTACTGCTGCAATAACAGGCTTCGAGATGGCAGGTGAGCTTTATAAGAGTGAGGAAGCTGATCTTCTTATTGAATATCTGGGCGACTCTATCACCTCAGGTATGGGCGTTCACAAACTACCTGACGGCTGGGGTAATGACGGTACAAATTCCTATGCGTTCTTATCAGCTCAGTATATGGGTGTCGACTGGAGAATACGTTCAAGAAGCGGTATTGGTGCCTATATAAATTCAGGCGGTGGCCAAGGTGTAGGCTCTGACTGGGTACATTCATATAATGTAGAGAACTGTTGGAGAAGCACATCGACTCCCTATGAGGAGGACCGCAAGGCAGATATTGTTGTGCTTAATCTCGGTACAAATGACACTTGGGGAATGAGTGTAAGTAATGAGACCGGAATTGCTCAGCTTGCCGATGGTATGAAACAGCTTATTGCTAAGGCTAAGGCATTTAATCCTGATGCAAAGATTATCTGGGTATCAGGTGGTATGAAGGATAATTATCGTGAGTCAGCACGCAGAGCTCTTGAAGCTTACGGCGGTGAAGCAGAGGGCTACTTCCTTTGTGATGTTCCTCTTAATATGAGTGCAGGACAAAACGGACATCCCGATGCTAAGCAGCAGAGAATTATGGCTCACAGCCTTGCAGAATTTATAAACACAAAGGTTATTGGCTAATATTAAACCGCAGACTTTTTAAGAGTCTGCGGTTATTTTTTAAAAGATGTCGGTGAATGTCGCAAATTTACCTGTTATAATATAGCCAAAGGAGGTAAATTGTGTGAAAACCGATATTATTATTGCACTTATCTCGTTTTTAGGTACTATGGCAGGAACTCTCGGCGGTATACTTACTTCTTCAAAGCTGACAAGCTATAGAATAGAACAGCTTGAAAAGAAGGTTGAGGTACACAATAACTTTGCAGGGAGAATGCCTGTTATAGAGGAAAAATTAAGAGTGGTAAATCACCGTCTTTCTGACCTTGAGAACAAGCTTGATACAGCAGAATAAAAAAATATCCCGAATATAATTTCGGGATATTTTTTTACTTTATTTCATCTAAAAATTCTTTAATTCTGCTGAGTGCTTCCTTTATATGCTCTGTAGAGTAACAGTAAGATGCTCTTATGAAACCCTCACCGCTATCGCCAAAGGCAGTACCGGGAACTACGGCTACCTTTTTTGCATAGAGAAGTTTTTCACAAAATTCCTCGCTTGTCATACCGGTGCTTTTAATACAGGGGAAGGCATAAAAGGCACCTTTAGGTTCACGGCAGCTAAGTCCTAAATCGTTAAAGCCTTTAACGATAATTTTGCGTCTTGTGTCATATTCCTCTAGCATATCCTGCACTTCTTCGTCACAGCTTTTAAGTGCTTCAATGGCGGCATACTGAGATGTGGTAGGTGCACACATAATTGCAAACTGATGAAGCTTTGTTATCTGACTGATAATAGGCTCGGGACCGCACACAAAACCAAGACGCCAGCCTGTCATAGAAAAGGATTTTGAAAAGCCGTTTATAACAACTGTTCTGTCCTTTAATGTGTCAATTGAGGCGGGGGAAACGTGCTTTTTCTCACCAAAGGTAAGCTCAGAATAAATCTCGTCGGAAATAACAAGGATATTTGTATCCTTGAGAACCTCACCCAGAGCTTCAAGGTCACTTTTTTCCATAATTGCACCTGTAGGATTACAGGGATAGGGGAGAATAAGAGCCTTGGTTTTTGGGGTGATTTTTTCAATAAGCTCTTTTGCCGTTACCTTAAAATCATTTTCAGCCTTTGTATTTATAATTACGGGAACACCGCCGCAAACCTGAGTGATAGGCTCATAGCATACATAGCTTGGTTGGGGAATGATTATTTCATCTCCCGGGTCTGTAATTACTCTCAGACAGGCATCGATTGCTTCACTTCCGCCAACCGTTACAAGTATTTCGTCTTCGGGTGAGTATGTAATATTGTATTTTCTTGTTAAATAGTTTGAAATTTCTTCTCTAAGGGTGCTTAATCCCCAATTTGAAGAATAACGTGTCTTGCCTTTTTCAAGGCTTTTAATGGCACAATGACGAATTTTCCAAGGGGTAGGGAAATCAGGCTCGCCAACACCGAGGGAAATGACACCTTCCATAGTATTGGCAATATCGAAAAATTTCCTTATGCCCGACCATTTAACATCCTGTATAGTGTTGTTAAGGATTTTATTATAATCTATCATAATGAAAAGTTGCCTCTTTCATCGGTATCGTTACCGCCAAGCTCAACATTGAATTCTTTATATCTGCGGAGCACAAAATGGGTTGCGGTAGAGGTTACCGAGTCAATGGTAGAAATCTCCTTAGCAACAAACTGTGCAACCTCCTGGAAAGAATTACCTTTAACAACAACATTAAGGTCATATACACCCGACATAAGATACACAGACTCAACCTGTGGATATTTAGCAATTTTCTCAGCAATTTCCTCAAAACCATATCCTGCTTTTGGGGTAACCTGAAGCTCGATTATGGCAGAAACCGAAGCGCTGTCAACGCTTTCCCAGTCAATAACTGCCTTGTAGCCTCTTATAAGGCCTGATTTTTCCATTTCTTTTATTTCCTTTGCGGTATCCTCTTCGCTAAGTCCCACAACTGTAGCAATATCCGCAACGGTCATTCTTGCATCCTTGTTAAGAAGCTTTAAAATCTTTTTGTTCATAATGGTCCTCCTAATCTAATTGATATACACCTGTATTCATAACTACAAAGCGTTTGCCGTCAACCTCTAAATATTGTTTTACGGGCTGAGTGAATTCTTCATATACCTCAAGGGAATAATTGTTAAGGTCTACCTTTAATATCTGAAGTGAACCAGGGTTACATATATAGGCAAAATCACCCTTAACAAAAATATCACAGGGCTGAGCAAAGGGGGAAGAGGTTCCTCCGCCGATTCTCAGCTCCTCACGCATTGTATTGATGTTGTAGCGTACAAGAACATTATGCTCAGGAAAGGTTGCCCACAGCTTGTTCTGGAAAAGAGCAAGACAGCTTGGGGGAGCATTTTTATAAAGGAGCTTTCCTGCCCAGAGGAATGATGCGTCGGTATCAAGAAGCTCTACGGTACCGTCAAGCTCTAAAACAAGCATTTTCTCACTTGGGAAAATAATCGTTTTACTCGTAAAATAGTTTTGTACCTGAATACAAAATGCCTTGTAATTTTCACCGAATTTATAGAGCTGATAAATATTCTTTGCTACATTAGTGATTTTCTCACTGTCAAAAGAAACCATTTTAAAGGCGGCAGTTATCTGTGAATCACTGCGTTCTTCAGCATAGGCTATAATTATTCCGTTTTCCATTGGAATAACATGAAGAATATCACCTTCAAAAACCTTAGTCATTTATATACACCATCTTCGTTTATATTATTACAAATTTTACTACAAATAAATTATATTGTCAACAAGCCTTTTTCCAGCATACTCTGGGCAGCAAGAAGAACGCCCATTTGTCCGCTGTGGAAGTTGAGTCCGCCTTGCATCCATGCAGCAAAGGGCTCTCTAAGCGGTGCATCGGCAGAAAGCTCAATAGAAGCACCGAGTGTAAAGCTACCTGCAGCCATAATAACCTCGTCATCATAGCCCGGCATAGCCCAAGGCTCAGGGGAAACAAAAGAATCCACAGGGGCGCCGCTTTGCATACCCTTGCAAAAAGCAATAAGGTTTTCTCTGTTGCCTAAAATTACCGACTGAATAATATCGGCACGGTCTTCATTTGCTTTTGGGGTTACAGTATAACCAAGCCTTGAGAAAAGTGCAGCGCAGTAAACAGCTGTTTTAAGAGCTTCGCCTACTGTATGTGGTGCGGCAAATACACCCATATAAAGCTCACGGTTGTGACCTAAGGTAGCGCCTACCTCTTTGCCGACACCAGGGGCTGTGAGGCGGAACGCACATTTTTCAATAAGCTCCTTTTTGCCTGCAATATAACCGCCTGTAGGGGCAATACCACCACCGGGGTTTTTAATAAGAGAACCTGCTATTAAATCAGCACCTACCTGTGTAGGCTCTTGCTTTTCAACAAATTCACCATAGCAATTGTCAACCATAATAATTGTGTCGGGAGAAGACTCTTTGACAATTTTACAAAGCTTTTCTATATCTTTAATGCTAAGGCTGGGACGAAGACTGTAGCCCCGGGAACGCTGAATGTAGGCTACCTTGTATGTATCTTTTTTTAGTGCTTTTTTTATGGCCTCTTCATCGGGAAGTCCGTTTTCGGTGAGCTCTACCTGATTATACTTTACACCGAAATCGGTGAGAGAGCCGTCGACATGCTTGTCAATACCAAGAACACCGATAAGTGTATCATAGGGTCTTCCCGTAAGACAAAGCATTTTATCGTTTGGACGCAGAATTCCAAAAAGGGCAACAGTAAGGGTATGGGTGCCAGACACAAAGTTGTGGCGAATAAGAGAATCCTCAGCTCCCATACAGTTAGCCCACAGCTTTTCTAAAGTTTCTCTGCCTATGTCGTCATAGCCATATCCTGTAGATATGCCTAAATGGGCTTCGCTCACTCTGTTGTTTATAAAGGCAGAAAGCACCTTTTGCTGATTATACTGAGCAATTTCATCTATTTGCTTAAACTGATTGGCTATTTCGTTTATAATTTCATTGTCAAGAGCTAACAGTTTATTATCAATATTAAAAAAACTATTTTCCATTATATTTCCTCACAGTATGCGGCTTTTCCTATATACGAAAAGCCGTTTTTGATATAAAATTCCTTGTTTTTTTCTATACAGCAGGCATAAACACTGCGGTTTTCTGCCTTGCTTAAAAGAAGCTTTAAAAGCTGACTGCCAAGACCTTTTCTTTGTGTGTTTTTATTAACGGCAATACCATTTATAATTGCAGTATCATCATTCATAAAAAGCAATGCTCCGCCACTATCTTGTGTAACATATTCTGCACATGAGTGATATTTACGAAATGTTACATCGGCAACAAAGCCGTCTCCGTCGGGGATTTGGAGTCCTTGACGTAAAATGCTAAGAAGCTGACGGGGAGTTTTGTTTTCACAATTTTCAGCCTTTTGAAAAGGCGGATGCTTTACAAAAGTAAGACATTCTTCGTTAATTTTAAATTTAAGGGTCTGTGCGGTTTCGAGATTTGTGAAAATACCTGTAGGTGATAAAAAATTAAAGAAAGAAACAAGCTCCTGCTTATCCTCGTTATTACACCATAAATTTGCATAAGAGTTTATACAGCTGATTATGGCGGTAATATTGCCAAGACTGTCGGTTCTGTGCCAGAACTGAGCAATATTCGGGTAATCTTTGTAGGCTGAATAGGCACACATTGTCTTTACAAAAGCGGGGTCGCTTATAGGGGTAAGAGCAGATGGCAGTCCTGATACTATCATTTTATTTCTCCCGAACAGATTTTTTCTATCATATATTCAGTTAGCTTCAGTGCGTTTTCGGCATCGGAAAAATCAGCAACACAAGAAGGGGAGTGAATATATCTGCAGGGAACCGAAACGGCAAGAGTTCTTACTCCTGTCTGACTTAAATGAATAGCACCTGAATTGTTTCCGCCCGTAACGGCAGATTTGCTCTGACAGGGTATTTTACTGTTTAAAGCGGTGTTGTAGAGTTCTCTGTCATAAAGTGTAGAACGGTCCATAAAAGAAACAGCAGGGCCTTTACCCAGTGAACATACAGTAGACTCTGCGGGAACACCGTCAATGTCGGCAGCCGTTGTAGCTTCAAGGCAAATACAGAAATCGGGCTCGACATTAAAGGCGGCTACTCTTGCGCCTCTGCAACCAAGTTCCTCCTGAACAGTGAAGGTTGCCCAGTAGTCGTATTCTGCTTCCTTTTTGAGAAGAGAAATAAGTATAGCACAGCCGATTCTGTCGTCAATAGCTTTTGCTTTAAAAATATTGTCGGAAAGAAGAGCAAAATCACTTACAAAGGTTGCAAGACTACCGAGTGTTACCGTTTTCTCGGCCTGTTCTTTGCTATCAGCTCCTATATCAATATAAAGTGAACTTTCGTCAGGTGCCTTTTCTTTTTCATCTCCCTTGCAAAGATGAATGGGCTTTGAGCCTATAACACCATATATTTTATTTTCAATAATAACCTTTCGGTTTATAAGAGAAGAAGGCTGAATACCGCCCACCGTTTCGAATTTTAAAAATCCGTCGCAGGTTATATTGGTGATTATCATACCAACCTCATCGGTATGAGCATCTATCATAAGCTTATTTACAGAAGGCTTTTTTCCTTTTTTGAAAACGATAAGATTTCCCATACCGTCTTCCTTTATTTCGGCATAGCCTTTAAGCTCTTCTTGTATAAAATCCGAAACAGGTCTTTCTGCACCCGATGGGCCGTTCAGAAGGCAAAGCTTTTTTATTAAATCACGCATTAATTTATACCTCCTGACATTATATAGCTTTCAAGAAGAGAGGCGGTGTTTTCTATATCGGTTAAATCAATAATTTCACAGTCGGTATGCATATTTCTCAGCGGTATTGAAACAAGTCCTGTTTTTATACCGCTTTTTGTAAGGGTGATGACATCGGCATTTGTTCCCGTAGTGCCTCCCATAATCTCACTCTGATATGGAATGTTATTTTCTTTTGCTATAGAAATAAGCTTTTCGGTTATAGTTTTATTAAGAATGGGAGAAATCCCTATCATAGCACCAAAGCCTAATTTGCCGCTTTTATCGGAGGGGACATCGGGAGCATTACCAAAAGAAACATCGGTAACAACCGCCTGACTGACATTAAGAGGATAAACGGCAGTTCTTGCACCTCTGAGTCCTAATTCTTCACCATCACTGAAAAGTAGAATAAGGTTTACAGGAAGCTCTTTATCTTTAAGCCTTTGAGCAAGGTAAATAAGCATAGCGCAGCTTGCTCTGTTATCCAGAGCCTTTGCACAAATTCTTTTGTCACCAAGCTTTAAAAATTCGTTTTTATAGGTAACAAAGTCACCAACACTGATTATATCCTTGGCTTTATCACCAAGACCTGTATCAATTTTAATTTCCTTTATGTCGGAAAGTTTTTTGTCATCTTTGCTCAGGTGAGGAGGGGTACTGATAAAAATACCGCTGACATCTTTTTTACCATGGATAATTACCTCTCTTGAGGGAAGCTGTTTTAAATCAATGCCTCCCGCATTGCTGATGGTAAGAAATCCTGTATCACTTATATGGGTAACGGTCATTCCGATTTCATCAATGTGGGCATCAAGTAATAAGGTGCTTTCCTTGCCAAAGTCAAGAGAAGCCAATATACCATTTGAACCGCAGTTCTTTATATCGCAGAAAGCAAGATAACGCCCGATTATTTCACGGGCGCCGTCTATATGTCCAATGGAAACGCAGTCTGTCAGTTCTTTAATAATATCTTCAAGTTTCATTACAGTTGATTTACCAATTCCTTAAAATATTTTCCTCTTGCTTCAAAATTCGGGAAGGCGTCGAAGGATGCACAGGCAGGAGAAAGGGTAACGATATCACCTTTTTGTGCCTTTTTGTGAATAATGGACACAGCCTCTTTAATATCCTTTACCTTTACGATTTCTGGAACGCCGTTATATTCCGGGTGGGACACAACAGCCTTTTCAATAGCGTCGGCGGTGGGTCCCGAAAGGGTCATAAATTTAACCTTTTCTATTATATATGGAGCCAGTGGCTCAAAGGGGATGTGTTTGTCATAACCGCCTGCAATAAGCATTACCTTTTGGTCAAAGGATTTAAGACCTGCAATAGTACGGGAGGGGCTGCTTGCAATAGAGTCATTATAGTAGCGTACACCGTCTACTTCTCTGACAAGCTCATTTCTGTGTTCAACACCCATAAAATCCTTTGCGACCTTACGAATGTTTTCAACACTTACATATCCCCAAACAGCAGAAATTGCCGCAAGATAGTTTTCTACATTATGGTCACCAATAATGGAAATGTCTTTTCTGTGAAGAACGGGAGCATCAATGCCTCTGTATGACATATGAAGTGTGCCGTCGGTATCAAGCCAGGCTCCGTTCTTTATTGGACGTTCCATACTGAACTGAAGCATCTGTCCTCTTGCAAAGCGGGAGAATTCACTTGTTATTTCATTGTCTCGGTTAAGTACGGTGCGGGAAAAAGCGTTCTGATGCATAAGAATATTTTTCTTTGCCTCAACATACTCATCCATATCCTTGTGAATATCAAGATGGTTTGGAGCAACATTGGTTACAACGGCAATGTTTGGACTTTTTCTCATAGAAATAAGCTGGAAGGAGGAAAGCTCTGCAACAACAAAATCATCGGCAGAAATTTCACTGATTCTCGGCAGTAAGGGTTTACCGATATTACCGCCAATATGCACATTTTTGCCCTCAGCCTCAAGCATTTTAGCTATAAGGGTGGTGGTAGTGGTTTTTCCGTCTGAACCTGTTACTGCAAAAATTGTGGCAGGGCACAGGTCGAAGAAGACCTCCATCTCACTGGTAACGGCAATTCCACGTTTTCTTGCCTGTTCCAGCTCGGGAAGATAAAAATTCATACCGGGGGTGCGGAAAATAATATCAACCTCAAGGTCATCAAGGTATCTTTCTCCAAGTCTTAACTCTACGCCTTTAGCCTCAAGCTCATCGGCGAGAGGACCTATAAGCTGTCTGCTTCTGCGGTCACAGGCAATAACTCTTGCTCCCTTTTCAACAAAATCGAGAATAAGGGGAGTGTTACTTATTCCTATACCGCATATAGCGATTTTTTTGCTGGAAATATGTTGCCAGAACTGTGTGCAATCCATAAACTTTAGTTCCTTCCGTAAAGTAAATATAATAATATATATTATTATACTTAAATTGTAAAGAAATATCAACAACAAATAAAAAAATAACCGATGTAGGATACATCGGTTATTTTGATAAACTTAGTTTTTATATGTTTGTGATCTCTGCGACACCGTTTTTAACAGCCTCGAAATCTTCTTCAATTTCTTTAGAAGGTTTCTTTGTGAGAAGAGAAGCGATTATTATGCAAATACTTGAGAAGATGAATGCGGGAAGTAATTCGTAAATTGCGAACACGCCACCTAATTCGCTGATAACGAGTTTCCAAAGGAATACCATACCTGCACCGCCTATCATACCTGCAACAGCACCGGCTCTTGTAGTACGCTTCCAGAAAAGTGAGAAGAGCATAAGAGGACCGAAGGTAGCACCAAAGCCTGCCCAAGCAAAAGAAACTATATTAAATATAACGCTGTTTTCATCTAAGGCGAACAGCATAGCAATAATGGCGATGGTGAGAAGTGTAATACGGGTTACAATCATAACCTGCTTGTCGGTTGCGTTTTTCTTCACAACACCTTGGAAAATGTTTTTAGCAAAGGCGGAAGCGGCAATAAGCAGATAAGAGTCGGAAGAACTGATTGTTGCTGCCAGAATACCTGCCATAACAAAGCCTGCTAAAAGGGGAGGTAGGAAGCTTGTGGAAAGATGAATGAAAATGCTTTCAGCTCCGCTCTTTGTAATAAGAGAAGTTTCGGTTGGGAAGAGCTGACGACCGATTATACCGATAAATACAGCTACAGCAAGAGAAATCACAACCCAAATCATAGCGATTCTTCTTGATAGTTTAAGCTCTTTTTCTTTGCGGATAGCCATAAAGCGAAGAAGTACCTGAGGCATACCGAAGTAACCGAGACCCCACGCCATCATAGAAGCAATTGTGAGCCAACCATAAGGTGTTGCATCGCCAAACAAAGCTGTTCCATTAGTAACCAACTGAACGCCGTTGTCATCGGTTAATGGGGTGGCAAGACCAAAGAAATCAAGGAAACCGGGTATGGCCTGTGCGTTTTCTATAACCGCACTTATACCACCCGCACTGATTGTTGAAATGGTTACAATTACAGAAAGAGCTATAATCATAACGATAGCCTGCATAAAGTCAGATGCACTTTCGGCAAGGAATCCACCAAGTATTGTATAAAGCAATACAAATGCTGCACCGATAAACATCATAATCTTATAATCAAGACCGAAAAGGGTGGAGAATAGTTTACCACAGGTTACAAAACAACTTGCGGCATAAACGGTAAAGAATACAAGGATGAAGAGAGCGGCAATGGTAAGAATAACCTTTTTCTTTTCTCTAAAACGATTGGAGAAGAATTCCGGCAGTGTGATAGCATTGTTTGCTCTTATACTGTAACGACGAAGCCTTTTGGAAACAATCAGCCAGTTGAGATATGTGCCGATTGCAAGACCGATTGCGGTCCAAACAGCATCAGCCAGACCACACCAGTAAGCAACGCCCGGAAGTCCCATAAGAAGCCATCCGCTCATATCGGAAGCCTCAGCACTCATAGCGGTTACCCAAGGTCCGAGGGAACGTCCACCAAGATAATAGTTTTCAGAATTTTTGTTTGCTTTTTTTGCGAATACAATACCGATAGCTATAACGGCAGCCATATAGACTATCATAGCTATAAGTATCTGAAGCGTATCCATAGTCATAAAAAACAACTCCTTTAAAAAATAATAACAGAAACAGTATAACACAAAATATAATATAATGCAATACAGAACAAGGTACAGACTAAAATCTGTACCTTGTTTTAAAAATCTATTTATAATAAAGGTAAATATAGTAGACTAAAGTATATACTAAAAATAATACGAAAAATAAACTTTAATTATTTTCGATTCTTCTTAGGAAAAATGGGAGCAGGGAAGCGGCTGAATCGCTTAAAGAATAGTCGCCGTTGCAAAGGCACCAATCATATATAATAGCTCTTTCGCAAAAGGCATAATATTTAACAATATCATTAACCGAAAGTTCTTTGGTGATTTCACCTTTTTGTTGACCGTTTAGTACAATTTTTCTAAGTAAACGATAGTAAACGCGGTTGTGGTCAAGAAGCTGCTTTTCGGTTTTTGTTATAAGTTGTGTTGAATAAAGTCTTTTTATAAGTTCGAGGTCAACGGTGTTTTCGATCATTTCAAAGAGCTGACGGTTGAGAAAAAGCAGAACATTTATACTGTTTGAGTTAGTATCTATGCTGCTCTCAAGCTCTTCATATTTTTCGTCAAAGAGATATGCAAGAGAACCGAGCAGAGCATCCTTGCTTTCAAAGTAGTGATAAAAGGAACCCTTGGAGGTGCCCGAAAGGGCGATTATTTCATCAACGGTGGTGTCGTCATAGCCCTGCTCATAAAAAAGTTTCCAAGCGGCAGAAACAATTTTGCTTTTTGTGTTTTTGGAATTTTTACTTATCATACCAAATCTCCTTGAGTAGTATACTATATATAAATCATACCACAGCAAAAAGAATTTTACAAGTTAAAACCAAAGGGATACTTATGGGACACGCCCCGTAATATAATAATACTTGCAAGGACGAGATGAAAATCTTTTCAAAAAAAGTGTTGACAAATCGAAATCCTTGATATATAATGAAAATACAGAAAAAGAACAAATGTTCTTTTGGGAGGAAAACCTTATGAATGCTTTGTTAATCAGTGCTTTAGAGATAATTGTTGTTGGATTTACTGTATGGTGTCTTTTTCACGAGGATACTCTTGTTAAGTTCGAAAAACGTATCGCAAGGGGAGTTCGCCGTCGTAAATTCAAGGTTATTAAGGGCGGTAAAAGTATCAGCAAATATTATGCTTAAGTACACATTGTGAATCCTATATTAAGAAAAAAGGCGAGAGCTTAAAACTCTCGCCTTTTTTCGTTTAACAATTGATTATTTGTTGTTTTCTATGTAGGAAACTACATCGCCTACAGTTTTCATTTTTTCAATTTCCTCATCAGGAATATCAACACCGAATTCATCTTCCAGTGACATAAGCATTTCTACGATGTCAAGGCTGTCGGCGTTAAGGTCTTCGCCAAGTCTGGTTTCCAGAGTTACTGTTTCGGCATCAATTTCCAATTGCTCGGAAATAATTTCTTTAAGTTTTTCAAAAATCATTGAAAATGCTCCTTTACGGTAATAATATGTCCTGTGCACTGTTGCACATACAACATCTATACAAATAATATTTAAAAAATTACGGTTTGTCAATAGTTTTTTGCAAAACCGCTTATTTTACGACTAAATAGTTGTTGCAAAATCTGTTGTTTTATAGTATTATATAAACAATATTTATTTTAGTATGGTGATATTGATGGCAAAAGAAAAACTTGTAAAAGAAATTACATCTATGGATGAGGATTTTGCAAAATGGTATACAGATGTTGTATCCAAGGCTGAATTGATGGATTACTCTTCTGTTAAGGGTTGTATGATAATACGCCCTTACGGTTGGGCTATCTGGGAAAATATTCAGAGAATAATGGATGGTATGTTCAAAGAAACTGGACATGAGAATGTGTCTATGCCTATGTTTATTCCCGAAAGTCTTCTTCAGATTGAAAAGGACCATGTTGAAGGTTTTGCTCCTGAGGCTGCGTGGGTTACCCATGGCGGTAATGATAAGCTGGAGGAGAGAATGTGTGTAAGACCTACTTCTGAAACTCTTTTCTGTGACCATTATAAAAACATTATTCATTCCTGGCGTGATTTGCCAAAGCTTTACAATCAGTGGTGCAGTGTTGTAAGATGGGAAAAGACTACCCGTCCTTTCCTGCGTTCCAGAGAATTTCATTGGCAGGAAGGACATACAATTCATGCTACTGCCCAGGAGGCTCAGGCTGAAACAATTCAGATGCTTAATATATATGCTGAGTTTGCTGAAAAATATCTTGCAATTCCTGTTATTAAAGGTGTAAAAACCGAAAAGGAGCGTTTTGCAGGTGCCGTTGACACCTATACAATAGAAGCAATGATGCACGACGGTAAGGCTCTTCAGAGTGGTACCTCTCATTTCTTCGGTGATGGCTTTGCGAAGGTGTTTGGTATTCAGTATGCTGATAAGGAAAACAAGTTGGCAACACCTTTCCAGACATCTTGGGGTGTTTCTACCCGTCTTATAGGTGCTATTATTATGACCCACGGAGATGACAGCGGTCTTGTTCTTCCTCCTGCGGTTGCACCTATTCAGTTGGTTATTGTTCCCATTGCTTCTCATAAGGAAGGGGTAACAGAGAAGGCAACGGAAATTTATGAAAACATGAAAAAGCTTTGCCGTGCTAAAATTGACCTTACTGAAAACTCACCCGGCTGGAAGTTTGCTGAATATGAAATGAAGGGTGTTCCCCTTCGTCTTGAAATTGGTCCCCGTGACATTGAAAATAATCAGTGTGTAATAGTTCGCAGAGATAACGGAGAAAAGATTACGATTGGACTTGATGAGCTTGAGGAGAAAATCCCGGAGCTTCTCGGTGCTGTTCATGACGGACTTTATGAAAAGGCGCTTGCTAACAGAAGTGAAAAAACCTATGTAGCAAAGACTATGGAAGAAATGATTGACATTGCGGAAAATAAGCCTGGCTTTATAAAAGCTATGTGGTGTGAGGATAGAGCCTGTGAGGATGCACTTAAAGAAAAGGCAGGCGTATCTTCTCGATGTATGCCTTTTGAACAAGAAAGTCTGTCAGATAAATGTGTTTGCTGCGGCAAACCTGCAAAGAAAATGGTTTATTGGGGAAAAGCGTATTGATTTAAAACCGCTATCGAGAGATAGCGGTTTTTTTCGGGCTATGGACAAGGAATTGTGGATTAGAAAATTCCTTACATTATATATACGCGTACGCGCGCGTAAGTGAGTCTAAATATCTCTTCGTCATTTTGCACAAATAAACGCATTGAAATTCTACAAACTTTGTCACAAAAAAATTTGAGAAAATTAAAAAAATACTTGCAATAAACGAAATGTTATGGTATCATATCAAGGTACGCGAGTGGCGTACTGTCATGCGATGATGTGGGAGGTGGCTGACCATAGTGTCAGGAAATTTCCACGGAGTATGTCCGATTTGAAACCGGGCGAACCAATAACCTCAGACGATAAAGCATAGTGGGATAACTTGCGAACCTGCTGTGTATCCGGATTCACCTCAACCCCAGTGATCCGGTTTTATAATGGACCGTGATGAAACACACGGCACAGTGTGAGGTAGCCCGCCAAACTAACAAGGAGGCGACAAAAATGGCAGTAAAAGAAAAGATTCGTATCAGAATCAAGGGTTACGACCACGCGCTTGTAGACCAGTCCGCAGAAAAGATTGTGGAAACCGCTAAACGTACAGGTGCAAGAGTATCGGGTCCTGTCCCGCTACCTACTGAAAAGGAAGTTGTAACCATTCTTCGTGCAGTTCACAAGTATAAGGATTCCCGTGAACAGTTCGAAACCAGAACTCACAAGAGACTCATTGACGTAATCAGACCTTCCAACAAAACTGTTGAGGCTCTGACAGGTCTTGAGCTTCCCGCCGGCGTTGAGATTGAAATTAAACTTTAATCTTTGCCGTCAGTGGTCATGTTGGGTAGACCCCAACCAATAACTACAAGGAGGAAAATAAAATGCAAAAAGCGATTGTTGGCAAGAAGCTTGGTATGACTCAGCTTTTTGACGCAAACGGTAATGTCATTCCCGTAACTGTTATTGAAGCAGGACCCTGTGTTATTGCTCAGAAGAAGACAGTTGAAAATGACGGTTATGAAGCTGTACAGTTCGGCTACGGCGATCTTAAGGCTTCTAAGGTAAACAAGCCTATGAAGGGTCACTTCGCAAAAGGTGACGTTGCTCCTAAGAAGGTTCTTAGAGAGTTCCGCTTTGAAGATATGAGCGCTATGAATGTTGGCGACATCATCAAGGCTGACGTTTTTGCTGAAGGTGACGCAGTAGATGTAAGAGGTACCTCTAAAGGTAAGGGCTATGCCGGCGTTGTAAAGCGTTGGAACTTCAGCCGTCTTAAAGAATCTCACGGTACCGGCCCTGTACATCGTCACGGCGGTTCTCTCGGTGTTATCGACCCCGCTCGTGTTTTCAAGGGTAAGAAAATGGCTGGCCACTTAGGTAATGAGCGTGTAACTGTTCAGAACCTTAGTGTAGTAAAAGTAGATGCTGAGAATAACATCATCGCAGTTAAGGGTGCCGTTCCCGGTCCCAAGGGCGGAATCGTTATTCTTTTCGACAGCGTGAAAGCCTAAGGGAAAGGAGATCTGAATTATGCCTAATATAGCAGTTTTGGACATGGCAGGTAAGAGTGTGGGCGAAATCACATTAAATGATGCCATCTTCGGAATCGAACCTAATGCTTCTGTTTTGCATCAGGTTGTTGTAAATTATCTCGCTAATCAGCGTCAGGGCACCCAGTCTACCTTAACCCGTACCGAAGTTTCCGGCGGCGGTAAAAAGCCTTGGAGACAGAAGGGTACAGGCCATGCTAGACAGGGCTCTACCAGAGCACCCCAGTGGACTCACGGTGGTATCGTTCATGCACCGAAGCCCCGCGACTATTCTTATGACTTAAATAAGAAGGTTAAAAGACTTGCATTAAAGTCTGCTCTTTCCGATAAAGTTATCAGCGGCGACCTTATCGTTCTTGATGAGTTCAAGGTTGAAACTTATAAGACAAAGACTGTTGTTGATTGCCTCGAGGCTATCAAGGCCGGTAAGAAAACTCTTATCGTTCTTGAAGATAACAACAACTTTGCTGTAAAGAGCTGTGCTAACATCCCCGGTGTTAAGACCGCACAGGTAAACACCATCAACACCTACGATATCCTTAATGCAGATACTTTGGTAATTGCTAAGGGTGCAGTAGGAAAAATTGAGGAGGTGTACGCATAATGAAAACCGCACAGGACATCATTATTGCTCCGGTTATTACCGAAAAAAGTATGTCAGGCATTGCCGACAAGAAATACACCTTCAAAGTAGCAAAGGATGCTAATAAGATTGAAATAGCAAAAGCTGTTGAAGAAATCTTTAAAGTTAAGGTTGCTAAGGTTAACACAATGAGCGTTCGTGGTCAGGCTCGTCGTATGGGCCGTTATGAAGGCTACACTGCTTCTTGGAAGAAAGCAATTGTTACTTTGAAAGAGGATTCCAAGACTATCGAATTCTTTGACGGTCTTATGTAATCCCAGTGCCTAGAAGCAAAATGCTTCAGGTGATGTATGAAGCCGTATAAACGGTTTCGCTAAGCCTAAATAGGAGAGTGAATTAAAAATGGCAATAAAGCATTATAAGCCGACTACTCCCGGCCGCCGCGGTATGACTAGTATGGATTATTCCGTACTTTCCGACGTGAAACCGGAGAGAAGCTTACTTGAGCCTTTAAAGAAAAATGCCGGTCGTAACAGCTATGGCCGCATTACCGTTCGTCACAGAGGCGGCGGAAACCGCAGAAAGTACAGAGTTATCGACTTCAAGAGAGATTTGATCGGTATACCCGCAACAGTTCTTACTCTTGAATACGATCCTAACCGTTCTGCATTTATCGCACTTGTACAGTACGATAACGAAAAGAAGGAAAAGCGCTACGTTATCGCACCTGTTGGTCTTAAAGTAGGTGACGTAATCGTAAGCGGTCCTGATGCCGATATTAAACCCGGTAACGCACTTCCTCTTACCAACATCCCTGTTGGTACCTTTATCCACAATGTTGAGCTTTATGCCGGTCGCGGTGCTCAGCTTGCGCGTTCTGCAGGTAATATGGCACAGCTTATGGCTAAAGAAAACGGAATGGCACTTCTTCGTCTGCCTTCCGGCGAACTCAGAAACGTACCTGTAAACTGTATGGCTACTGTTGGTCAGGTAAGTAATCCTGAGCACAGCAATATCAACTATGGTAAAGCCGGACGTAAGCGTCATATGGGTTGGCGTCCAACAGTTCGTGGTTCTGTAATGAACCCCTGCGACCATCCTCACGGTGGTGGTGAAGGTAGAGCTCCTATCGGACGTCCCGGTC
>JAEIGA010000488.1_pt1 | contig 58656 bp, 57 predicted proteins | sample 9270691 | NCBI WGS metagenome assembly JAEIGA01 (sample SAMN17057246, study PRJNA624740) | gut metagenome | biome: biome; isolation source: fecal sample | host: Bos grunniens | place: China: Xizang | collected 2019 | reverse complement strand
GTTGCAAATTCTATGTGCATGTCCCAGATAAAGAAAGAAACAAGTTACGATCAAAAAGCACCAAATGTATCTTCTTCGGGTATAGTGATGATAAGAAGTCTTATAGACTATACAACCCAACCACTAAGAAGATCATAGCAAAAAAATCAAGACCTAACAAGGGAAGTAAACCTGAAGTATTGCGAGAAACAGGAATGAAAAAGAGAACAGAATGGACGGGGTTTTTAGCACGTATGACCATAACAGCAGAGACTAAAGCCATGCCTGGGAAAACATCAAAGAGTAGCATGGTTTTATTGTTTCCCTCTCCCATTCTATATTACTATATTAGTGGCAGTTTGTCCTTGCGCCGGATTCGACTCCATCTGATTTGGCGATGACGAGATGCCCTCGTTTAGGTTTAGAGGACACGTTTGGCACTGAGTTTGCCATTGGTTGGTTAATGCTCATGCGTCTCGCTAGGCAAGCTTAACTTGAAGGGAAACGATCGAAAGAGATAGATAGCATTGCTCTCTGTATATGCTTCGACCGTCTTCAGCGCCCTCTACCGTAAAGGGGGCCCTCTTTTCACAGCTAAGTACCTTAAGGTAAGGTATGTTCGCTGGCTGGATTCGTTTCCAGCTAGCCGTCGCAGCTGGTCATCACTCGCTAGAACAGGCAATGCTTTCTGAGCACTTGGCTGAGCCTTTCGTCTGTGTCCTTAGACATCACGGACCCCTCCATTTGGCTAAGTACTTGAAAACTACTGCGAAGCTTTCTTTGTACAAGGCTTCCCCTTGGCGGTATCTATTTTCTTTTTGCCAAGTCCCAGAACTGCACCTTCTTTTGATTTTAATAAAATTGAGTTTGATGTCGACTCTATCCTGATCTTTATGAAACAAATAGTTTTCGTCGGATTCGCTATAACCTTCTGAAAGAATCCGGATATGGCCCGCCTCGCGTACGATACGAATAGGACTGCTTATGCAGTCGCGCACATGCCACACAAATTTACTCCAGTGAATTTCTCCGTTTAGATTTGGATAGATAGCTTTTTGGATACGTTCCTTAAGTGGAAATTCTTTGGCTCGTACTTCTGCGATAATTTGCTGCGCTTCAACATACTGACCGTTTCGAATCATAAGTAGACTTCGAGCTGGGATGACAAAATTGTGTACATCGCTACAACTCGTGATAAAAACAGATAGATCATTTTTACACATCCAAGCAGGATGCCCATGTCGCGTACGTGTGGGATAAGCCAACCTCCCGTCGAAATTAATAAGTCCATTAAAAGGAATTCGTACGTATTCTGCGATATCGCCCGTAAATACTCCACCTGTATGAAAAGTTCTTGATGTTAATTGAGTTCCCGGTTCTCCAATGGATTGACCCGCAATGATACCGACGGCTTCCCCCAATTCTACTAAATCGTAATGAGCAAGACTCCGACCGTAACACAACTGACAAATCCGGAAAATGCTTTTACGTGTCAAAGGAGATCTCACATATATTGGCTGCGTCGATACTACTGAGTTACCAGCCAGTCCATCACTGATATCTTGATTACGGGTGGCAACACATCTGGCATCCCGGTAGACATTATCTGCCAACACGCGTCCAATCAATTTTTGATATGATATTGTTTCAATAGATTCTCGTTTCCCCTCGATGAAACTAAGCAAAGCAATGCTTTTGCTAGTTTCGCAATCTTTTTTGCGTACCGCAATGTGTTGGACCACTTCAACAAGCCTGCGTGTTAGGTATCCGGCATCAGAGGTTCGAACGGCGGTATCCACAACCCCTTTGCGGGCGCCGTAACAAGAAATGATATATTCTGTCAGTGATAAGCCTTCGCGGAGGTTTCTTCGGATAGGTAGATCGATTACTTGTCCCCGCGGATCTGACATCAATCCTCGCATGCCAAGCAACTGATGTACCTGAGAAATACTTCCCCGAGCCCCCGAAAAAGACATCATGTGGACTGGATTTAAAGGATCGATCATTTTGAAACTTGGATTCATTTCCCGCTTTGAACATTCGCTTGTGGCGTACCAGGCTTCAATTGATTGGCGTAACTTCTCCACGGCATGCAAACTCCCGTAACGGTAATGATGCTCCGACATGTAGCCTTATTTCTCAGCGTCTTGTACAAGCCATCCTCTGGACGGTACTGCTAAAAGGTCGTCGATGCCCAGTGAGATAGATGCTTTTGTAGCTTGCTGAAAACCCAAAATCTTAACTTGATCCAAAATATTTGCTGTAGATGCAATTCCAAAACAAACGATTAATTTGCTGATGAGTCGCCTCATGGCAACTCTATCCATTGTTTTATTGCAGAACGGTAACTCAATTTGATTCGTCATTATAAAAACCTCAACTTATATAGCTTTTTATATTGTGATACAATAATTTAGATTTAAGTATTATTAATCAATAATTTGAATTTAAGTAATTTATTAATTATTTTATATATATATATTTATTTAGATTGAAAAGATTTTTCATTCTTCATTAGTGCGGTTAACTAAATATAGTCACTTCGTATCGTGTCATCATATCCGATGCGTACGAAGTAGTAGACTAAGAAGCCATCGATACACCCTGTATCGCTTCCTTTAATTGTTGATTGAATAAAGTACGACCAGCCGTAGTAAGTATATGTATACTTGAGATATCTCCCTTCCTACACTTTCTAATCTGGTAATTATCATAGAGGTGAAGAGAGGTTCCCAAGGATTCATATTGAGATTCAATAGGTAATTCGCGAATTTTCGAGCTAATCATTTCCAAATTCAATTCCCATCGAAGCCACAAAAAGCTACAAAAATCGATTTGATTTGATTCCTTGGCCCTGAGTATGTCGTAATAACTACCGAAACTGGGTATTTCGGCAGAATAGACGTCACCCTCTCTCACGAAAACGGAATGCCTATTTCCATAAACTCCTTGCTTATTCTCAATTGTTAATACATAAAGACCGAGAAGCATGTCTTGACTCGGGACAGATACAGAATCGCCCGTAGCAGGGGATAACAGATTTACGTGCGAAAACATCGGAAGACGAGCTTCAATCTGAGCTTCAAGAGATAGGGGCACATGAACGGCCATCTGATCTCCGTCAAGATCTGCATTAAACCCCCCACAAACCAATGGATGCAAACGAATAGCACGTCCTTCTATTAAGATGGGCTGAAATGCCTGTATACCTAGCCTATGCAAAGTAGGTGCCCGATTCAATAATATGGGGTGACCCCGCATAACTTCTCGAAGAACTTCCCATATAATGGGATCTCCTTTTCGTATCATACTTTTAGCTGACCGCAGATTACAAGCAAGATGTCATCCAATCAAGTTACGAATTACAAATATTTGAAAAAGTTCGATTGACATTTCTCGAGGTAATCCACATTGATGTAATGAAAGGGATGGTCCTACGACAATAACAGAACGGCCTGAGTAGTCGACCCGCTTTCCGAGCAAATTCTCGCGAAATCGTCCTTCTTTGCCCTCAATAACCTCTGAAAATGACTTGTAGGGTCTATTATTAATATCCCTCATCGGTTGCCCACGTATACCATTATCGATGAGAGCATCTACAGCTTCTTGAATAAGTCTCTTCTGACAAACGATTAATCCCTCCGGCGTAAATTCGCTGCCCGATAAGAATTCAACAAGAGTATTATTTCGATGAATTACCTTTCTATAAAGCTCATTAAGGTCGGAAGTAACTAATTCACCCTCATATGATTCAACTATTGGTCTCAATTCAGGTGGAAGAACTGGCAAGATATCTAAAACCATCCATTCTGGTTTTAGATTTGTCCGTAAGAAGTCCTTGGCTAATTTCATCCGTCTAACCAGAAGGTCTTTCCTCCTTTGAATTGTTCGATCTTCCCATTCATTACCAACAGGCTTTTGCCTTGCCAGCGCCTGCCACTCCAAATATGCACGATCAATAACACTTTGCAGGTCTAAACCAGTCAATCCTTTTTTGACGGCATCCCCCCCGGTGGCGATTTCGTTACCTTGAAGCGTTTCATAATTTCGAGTAGAAAAAAAAGCGGGAAGCATGTTTCTCCAAGATCGGTCTTCATAATTGAATAAACCCCGCAATCTTAAGAGGTTGGCCCTCTCGGCCACGGGCCTAGCAAGAAAAAGATTGGGATAGGTCGGGTGGTGACCCTCCCCCCCTTAGAATCGGACACGATTGTTTCCTCTCATCCGGCTCGAATAACTAATCGTAAAATTGCTTCAATTTTACGGTTTCGAGACGTGGTAACACCGTCTCTTTAAAGATGAAGTAGTTGTTCATTACTCGGATTTCAACTCCTTCTTTTCGAGTAGTCTTGGACCCCCTGCATTGATTAATCTACCAAAGAAGAAGTAATTTTTTCTCCCATATCTCTTTTTTAGTTTAATCGTAGGCTGGAGATATTTCCCTTGTTCCCAATGCGATCATTTCCCTCTTTGGGTTTCCACTCCACTTCGATGGCTGCTAATTAAATTGAACAGAAAAATCGACGCGATGTTTAAATTTTCATAACCATCTATTTCTTTTTTATCTATATCTATAAATAGATATAGAATACTATTTAGATTAGAAAACTTTCTCTAAAAAGGAAAACAGAGAAAAAAAAAGAAAGCCGAAGGACTTTATTAAAAAGAACGTGATTCTTAATCTATTAATTGAAATGGAAACAGTTCTTACGAAGCCCAATCGCTGGATTTTTTGCTAAAAATTAACCATGGAGGAGGTTCCCCATTATGCACACGGTAGCTTCTACCCCGAGTTAGACAATAATACTCGATCGACCCGAGAGACATGTCGGTTAGAGGCTTTCCACTTCTACATGGAATGACAGTTTACGGCCAATCTGTAGTGATCGACATATACAATCGAGTCACACATCGCAATATACTGGGCTTTCTGGTTCTTTAAGAGGTTTGGCAAGTAGATTTGCAACATAACTAGGAATTCGTTTCAAAAACCACACATGAGTTACTGGACACGCAAGTTTAATGTATCCCATTCGATATCTTCGAACCCGGGAGTCAATAAACTCAACTCCGCAATGTTTGCACAAATTAGAATCCTCCTCTTCGTTATCGACAGATCGATAATTTCCACACGCACAAACGCCGCTTCTTATGGGTCCGAGTATCCTTTCACGAAATAAGCCATCTCTCTCTGGTTTGTGAGTCTTGTGATGCAACGTGTAAGGTTAATCGACTTGCCCAACGACGTCTCCATTGGGTAACTCTCTCTCAGCCCAACTACGAATCTGTTCGGGGGAAGCCAGTCCAATTTGAAGTTGTTGATAATTAGCTCGATGAATCATACTATAAAAAGTTTTGATTAATTACTCACGGAAGAAGTTTCAATTAACTATCAAATGTTTTCACTCTCCCTCTCCAAACCTTCTTCAATTATAAAACTGTGCTCCAAGTTTAAACCCATACAACGTAATTCTCGAACTAGCAATCGGAAAGACTCTGGAACGGTATTGGGCTTATAAACAGGTTTTCCAGTCATAATTGCACTAAGTACCTTGTAACGAGCCTGAATATGATCTGATTTAATTGTAAGCATTTCTTGCGACGTGTAAGACACTCCAAAACCCTCCAAAGCCCGTACTTCCATTTCTCCAACCCGCTGCCCCCCTCGTCTGGATCTTCCCTTGAGAGGTTGCTGCGTAACAAGTGCGTACGGTCCGCTCGATCGCGCATGAATTTTATCGTCGACCTGATGAATCAATTTCATCATATAGCCCTTTCCAGTTGTGATAGGTTGCACGAAGGATTCACCTGTTCGTCCATCGATCAATCGGCTCTTTCCGGGGTGATCGGGTTCAAATAACCACGGATTATGCGTGGTCGCACTTGCTCTACAAAGTTCTGTAAGTACTAATTTTCTGGAAGCTTCCCGCTCATACCTTTCATCAAAAGGTACTATACGGTAATGGGTTTCTGAAAACTCCCCGGCTAACCCAAGTAGGCATTCGAAAATCTGTCCCACATTCATTCGTGAAGGTACTCCTAAAGGACTTAATATCATGTCGACTGGTGTTCCATCTTGCAAATAAGGCATATCCTGTCTAGGCAGTATTTTTGACGCAATACCTTTATTTCCATGTCTGCCGGCTATCTTATCACCTACTTGTATCTTACGCTTTTACAATATATAAATATGAATAACCTCTAAATCGTTCGAAGTATCGTCTTCGGGATAAACCCACCTGACATCAGTAACTCGACCTCTTCCACCAATCGGAACTTTCAGACAGCTTTCTCTCGCATTAACTAATTGTATACCAGAAATGGCTTGTAACGATCTTCCTTCCGGAGCACGTGATGAATCTGTTCCCTCTTGGGGCGTCAGTTTGCCGACCAAGGCATCTCCCGCCTCTACCCAAGATCCTGATTCTACGAGCCCATTATCATCTAGGTGTCGAAGTGTATGACTATCCAATTGAGGTATTTGCTTGGTAACCCTTTCAGGACCCTGATTTGTTGTGCAAACTTCAACTTCGTGTCTTTCAATGTGAAAGGATGTGGAGATATCTTCGTATATCGGGCGTTCGCTAATCAACACTGCATCTTCAAAGTTGTAGCCTTCCCACGGCATGTAGGCTACTAGGATATTTTTACCCGAAGCTAATTCTCCCCTGGCAGTTGCTGTCCCATCCGAGATAACTTCTCCGCGTTTCGGTAATTCTCCCACTAAAACCGTAGACTTCTGGTGCATACAGGTATTGCTGTTGGAACGCTCATATATCTTTAATCGATTATTTGTAACACGTAGAACTACATCATTGCTTGGTACTTCGTCGATTGATAGTAGTTCAATCAAATTGCCATCAATATATTGGATTTATCCTTCTCGTTCAGATACAACTACACTTCCAGAATCTGAAGCTACTTAACTTTCTAACCCAGTTCCTACAAAGCATCTTTCGGAATTAACCAGTGGAACCGCCTGACGTTGCATAGTAGAACCCGTTAAGGCGCGATTCGCGTCATTATGCTCAATAAATGGAATAAGCGAAGCTCCGACGGAAAAATAATGCAAGGGGTGAATGCTTCGGAAATCAACCTGTTCCCAAAGGACGCCGAGAAATTCTTGTTGATATCGAACCAGTATAAGCTCTTTCTCCCTAGCTCTCCATTGGGATATTAATGAATTTTCAGTCGATATTCGGTAGTAATCATCTTCAGTAGGGGATGAGTAGATTAATTGCTCCTTTTCGGATGATTCCGAAATTTTGAGGTACGGGCTTTGCAAAGATCCGGAGTTGCTAATTTCTGCTTGAATAGCTAGTGACGAAATAAGGCCAGCATTCATGCCTTCCGATGTTTCGATTGGGCAGATGCGGCCATAGTGACTAAAATGGATATCTCTAGCTTGAAAACTGGCGGTTCGCCGTGTCAATCCGCCAGGACCTACGGAGCTTAATCTCCGTTTATGCACCATTTCCGATAATGGGTTTATTTGGTCTAGAAATTGTGATAGGGGATGTGATCCAAAAAACTCCTTGAAAGTTGCTATTACTGGTGCAGGCGTTACTAATCCCCGTGGCGTTATCGCGCGTTTGCGCCTAACGGCCCTAGATAGATTTTGTCGAATCGAATTCTCTAAACGGTTTAGGGCTAACTTCAATTGTTCTTGAAGCAAATCTGCTACAGATCGAACACGTCTATTTTTCAGATGATCTATGTCGTCGAGGTTGCCCATTCCGTAGCTTATTTCTATTGAATGATCTGCGGCTGCTAATATGTCTTGGGGCAATAAAAAATGTTCCTCTTCGGGTACATCAAGAGTTAGTTTGATATTTAGGTTTCGTCGACCAATTCGTCCCAACTCAAATCTATGCTGAGAAAACCTCTTCTATAATTCCTTGAATATAGATTCTGAGAATGAGATATCCGCATCGGTAGCAGAGTATGAATGTTTGTAAAGTTCTGCTGTAGCATCCTCCGACGATTCGACGGCTCCCTCTTGTTTCTTTAAGATATTTGAAAAAATCTTGGGGTAACGAGCATTTTGCAAGATATCTATCTTGCTTAACCCCATAGCTATTAATAATATCAAGATGGATATCTTCTTCTTCTTGCTGATACGAATCCAAATTTTCTCTTTTCTATCTATTTCTAATTTAAATCTCCCTCCCCGATCCGAAATTACAGTGCTAGTATATGCGGAAATTCCTTTCTGATCGGATTCTCGGTTGTAGTAAATACCGGGACTTCTCAAGATTTGACTGACCAAAACTCTGGCAACTCCATTGATAAGAAACGTCCCCTTAGAATTCATCCAGGGAATAGATCCGGACCGCACGTCTTCTTCTTGTACTATTCTATCTCCGCTACGAATCAATTAAACTGGTACATATGGATCGGATGAGTATGTGACACATTGATACGCGACGTCTCTCTCTTCGATTGAAGGTTGCGTCAATTGATACTGTCCACTAATAACTCAAAATTCGACTTCCTTATCTGTGTCTTCAATTTTCGGAAAACTTTCAAGTTCTTCAAGCAACCTTTCATGAATAAATCGATTAAAGCCTTCAAATTGGATTTGTGCAAGTTCTGGTAATACGGGCATATTTTTACTTCCTCCTAATGAAGTGATGAATCGAGACTCATCCCGATTAAGAATATATCAATTAGATTTCCGTATTTTTGTTTCCGTATTTCTATTTTTTTATGTATGGAAAGTTGAATCACCAGCCCCCTCAAAAAAAAAAAAAGAAATAAAAGAAATAGAATCAATTGATTCCCCTCCTTTTATTTATCCACAACCAATTTTTCATAAAGATTCATATGACAATGTTTAAATGAAAAGAGTGTAAGAAGAGTTATATCGTACCTTTTGAGGAACTTTTTTGCACCAGAAGTTCAATCATTTTAATGAGCTGTAAATGAGAGACATCTGTGCGATCCAGGGTTGGTAAACATAATTAAACAAATTCTTTCTTGTATAAATTGGTCATAATACTTGCTTACGCATGCGAAAACGTGATAATCATTGATAGAAAAAACGAAGAGATACGTAGCAATAAAACAAGTTTGATAATTATACCACGTAAGAGATTTTGATTACCAGAGAAAGATTAAAAAAACAGACAGATGCTCTTTTTTATATGGTATCAAATAACCTCTTTTCGAAAATTTCAACTTCCATTTGGTTGAAAATTTTGAAAAGAGGTTATTTGATACAGTAACTAAAAACTAAAAAGAAGAAAATATTGTTGACTCCAAGTCTATTGCTACATAGACTCCAATCAAATTAATTAGTGGGATTGTAGTTCAATCGGTTAGAGCACCGCCCTGTCAAGGCGGAAGTTGCGGGTTCGAGACCCGTCAATCCCGATGAACTCCGATGAGATACGCTAGTTCAAAATTCACTTTACAGGCTCGGACTTGGGTCGAGCTGGATTCGAACCAGCGTAGGCGTCGCCAGCGGATTTACAGTCCGTCCCCATTAACCGCTCGAGCATCGACCCAAAATTGAGAGATGAATACCCCCAGGGGAATTCGAATCCCCGTCGCCTCCGTGAAAGGGAGGCGTCCTAGGCCTCTAGACGATGGGGGCCCAGTTACCTCTTAGGTAGATTAAGACTATTTCCCATCAGTTGTCAATTTGAAGAAGTAACGAGGAAATAGTGAGAGAATCCATTTTTCTAACAACCTAAATTGGGATTCTATAAGTGATATAAGTAATAATAGTTAAAATAATTTTTTTTTATCATTAATATGCATTAAACTAGTTGGGGCGATTCAGCAATTAATCTGAAACGGATGCGTCAGGCTGATACTTTCCAAAGACGAAGAATAGGTATTCTCGATATTTCATTTCGTGATATACTATGTAATCGATATTGAAGATTCAAATTCGATATTTTTTTTTTAATTGATTAGCTAATAATTCGGTCGACCCGACTAGTTATAAAGAGATGGTTTATAATAGAATCCGAGAGTTTTTTCGACGAAACCGCTCGAGCTATTTTCCAACTGATGATTTGAACTACCAATACGGAAGTAAATATTCTCGCATTTGTAGCTACCGCACTTTTCATTCTGATCCCGACAGCTTTTCTACTTATTCTTTACATTCAAACGGCCGCGCAGAATAACTAGTAATTGGTAACTGATTCGACTACCAATTTGTCAATAAATTTTCATATGCAAGAACAACAGATAAGGAGGTAGAAGAAGAGGGCACCATCTGCTCTTCATTCGTGAAATAGGGCAATATGCAAACCGCTATTCCTGTTCTGTACGAGATTTTTCCGCTACCCGGTTGTTATTGTTAGTAACAGCTTATCCCCAGCGTGGTGCTTCTTTTTGATTAGCTTCTTTATGTCAGTCAGAGTCTATGCTTTTCTATAGTGTTTTCATCTTTCTGAATACCACGTATTATGCATTATTGCCGAATGGAATTGCCCAAAATTGATAGATCAAAAAAGTGATCTATCAATTTTTGCTTTTCATTCAATTACTTCTCCTTTTTTACGAAGCTGATTTTGACCCAATGACTAATATTAGGTGGTTCTAACATTTGGATATACCTTTTCTATATATCTCTTATGAATCAACCTACACAAACCAAGGAAAAAGAAGTGAAATATCCGAACTGAAAGTATGGTCCCAAAGAAATGTCAGGTATATGTTCACTCCCTGTTTTTCATTCCGAATGTAGCCATACCGTCAGACAAAATAGATTTTGAGTTAACGAGGGTACGACCTAACAATGACCGGGGTAGGTTCTCGCCCATAATGATGAAAGAGATCAGTCTATTAGATTACTAAATTCATCCATTTTGTTGTTTCAACCTTTGTTTCGAAATGACAAAAAAAAAAGGAAGGAATTCGGTTTAGCTGGAGCTCTCCCAGATAATTGCTTCCTTTTCCCTAAGAAGGTTCTTTAGACGTACAACTATTTTAAAATTTAGATTTTAAAATAGTTGTGTATTTTTGTCCGCGGTGTATTTATTAAACTGCAGTATATCGAATGAAAAGATGGGTGAAAGGAAAAGATATCCAAACATTTTGGTAATTTTATCTCCGATCCAATGTTAGATAATTTTTTAGCATTTGCTAATAACAACGACTGCACTATGGGAAGGGGGGTGGGGGAGGAAATAGCCCCCGGCTGCACCACCCCTTTCACTCAAATAGAAAGATTGAGGTGGCGAAAACACGAATCAATGATCTCACCACGACTGCATGTATCCCCCGAATCAGGCTAATAAAAAGCCAGTTAACCGTTTGTTACAAACCGCTTCGTCCCCGAACTACAAGTGAAAGGGAAAATGTGGAAATCACCGTCAGGGCAGCCCAAGCTATAGTAACTAAGTCCGTAGTTGTAATTCCTATCTACTTACTCTCTCGATTTTTATTAATTACTAATTATTTATAAGTCTAAATACAAAACAAAGCTTGAAAAAGCTTGAAACTTGTTGCTAGCAAAGAGCAGACACCTGTTTGATGAAATACTTAAATAACAAAAGATACTGCATGTGTAAACTCTTTCTTTTTTTAATGGTACCGGTTGATGGCTCCATCTTAAAATATTTTGGTGATTTAGACCTCCTGATTACCAATTAATGATATACTAAGTTGGGATTGTTTATGCGTGACGCATCAAGACACATGAAATGTGATAGGCTATAACAGGCTATAGAGCACCTCAACCTGTATCTGATTTCGGCGCAATAAACAATCCCTTATAAAAAGAAACTCCCTAAATGAATAAATCCAAGTAAATTAAATAGATCTAGTTCCTTCTCGTTATATACGAGAAAACTCTCTTGTTAGGCGACACCCAGATTCGAACTGGGGCATCAAGGATTTGCAGTCCTCCGTCTTACCGCTTGACTATATCGCCCCTTGATGGCTATTAGGGGACAATGCCTATCCAGGCGGAAACAACATCCAATTTGGATTGTTGGATAGCATGTAACTCGATAACATGAATATGTTATAGATGCCTAACACTTCTACTAGTAATAAGTATATTATCCGGCATAAAAATTAGCAAGTAAGTAGCTGCTCCCCCTACCCCAGGCACTTCACCTATGGTATACAATTGATTGCCATATGTTTGATGACAAAACGACTACTTCGACAAACTGGTTTTGCCTCAAAACCTCGTTGCATTCAAAATAAAAACGAAATATTGAAATACTAAAAATTAGATAGGTCTTCGCTTCCAATCAATTGTTAATCTTTCGATTAAAATTTGAAGTTTTTTCCCTCTTTTTCAACCTTCCATTATGAAAATTAATTGGATTTCATAATTCTTTTCTCTTAGGCATATTCTTATATATGACAGAACCTATTTGTTTTATATGGGATAGGCGGATAGCGGGAATCGAACCCGCGTCATCTCCTTGGCAAGGAGATATTTTACCATTCAACTATATCCGCATAATCTGTTATATTATCTTAATCCTGTCATGGAGTTTTACCAATTCAAAATTTGCGTACGTATTTAGGTTAGATTTAGATTTGAAAATTTCAACCTATGGGGGGAGGGGGCAAACCTAGATCTATTCTATTAACTACTAATTAGAAATTGACTATACTACGGTTATGTGTAGCTATTTTCTAGGGATTTCCATCAGTAAAAATCGTCTCCATTTGGATTTGGAGACTCCACCCGTAACGGCAAATTACGAGAGGAGAAACCAAAACAATACAAAATCTTATTTAAGAAATAAACGAATTGGGTATACCTACCAAAGAAACTGATCCAATCCATAATGACGCCCCTGAAAAAACTATATTTTTGTTGTTGGACCAGCCATCGGGGGATGCAAATGCAACGGGCACCCCTACAACTAGTAAAAATGAAGTGGCAATTAATCCAAATAAAGCCAATTGGAACGCGATAGTCATAATTCTAATTGTTTCCCTATTTAAGGTATAGGCTGTTCGTACCATCCAATCCTCATCCACGGAACTCTCGATTCGCCACGAATTACTTTGTTGACGAGTCGCGGATACCCTGCCACTAACTACCTCAAATTTTATAAGGTTTTTGTTGATTAATAATTGGTTTAGATTCCGACATTAGGGATGATTATACGTAGTAGCTTTACGGCCAGAATTTTTTCACTCTGCATCTTTCACGGTATGGAAATTTCAGTCAAGAAAAGCAATATCTATTAATATCTCATATAGAAATAAAATAGATAAATGTTGAATACCCTCTAATCGATTATCAGAAGTACTAAGAGACGTGATTTCTACTTCTGAATATCGGATGAAATTTAGGTATAACCAGGAGAGATGGTCGAGCGGTTTAAGGCTCCAGTCTTGAAAACTGGCATGGTAATAAAATGCCATCGAGGGTTCGAATCCCTCTCTCTCCTACTTTTTGTAGCAAGAAAGATTGGACAAAAAGGACAATAGTAATTAGTTATTATTAGTACCGCGAAATACCTCTTCTTATCCTATCAAACTTAGAATAAGTTAATATTACAGATTACATTATTCAGGCAGTAAAACTCTATCTATCTATTTATTCAAATAATAAATAGATAGATAGAGTTTTACTGCCTGAATAATGTAATGAGTCTGACACTGACCTAAAGGTGTATATATATATACCTACTTGCTAACAAGAAAAAGAGGCGAAACGAGGATTTATATTCTGTCTTCATCATCTCAACATAGATTTTCAAATCTTAATTAAGAGGTGTCATGGAAAGAACGGGTTCGGTATCGCGGTCAATTCCTTTTTCAAACCCGGCTGCGGCTGCCCGAGCCCTACCCGCGTGCCATAAATGACCCACGAAGAAGAAGAATCCCAGGACGAAGTGAGAGGTTGCTAACCAACTCCGAGGAGATACATAGTTTACAGCGTTAATCTCGGTAGCTACTCCACCTACGGAGTTTAGAGAGCCCAGGGGAGCATGAGTCATATACTCCGCGGATCGTCGCTCCTGCCAGGGTTGTATATCCCTCTTCAACTTACTAAGATCTAAACCGTTGGGGCCTCTTAAAGGCTCTAACCAAGGAGCGCGAAGGTCCCAGAAGCGCATGGTTTCCCCTCCGAAAATAATTTCTCCCGTAGGGGAACGCATCAGGTATTTACCTAACCCAGTGGGGCCTTGGGCGGAACCTATGTTAGCACCGAGACGTTGGTCCCTGACAAGAAAAGTAAAAGCTTGTGCTTGAGAAGCTTCCGGACCGGTAGGACCATAAAATTCACTAGGATATGCTGTATTGTTAAACCAAACGAAACAGCAGGCAGTGAATCCAAAGATGGCAAGGGCTCCCAAGCTATAGGATAAGTAAGCTTCCCCGGACCATACCAAAGCACGACGAGCCCAGGCAGACGGTTTTGTTAATATATGCCAAATTCCACCAAAAAGGCAGATGGACCCCAACCAAACATGTCCCCCGATGATATCTTCCAGATTATCCACACTTGCAATCCACCCTTCTCCCCCAAAAGGAGATTTCAGTAGGTAACCAAAGATAATATTAGGGCTTAGGGTGAGATTTGCAATCTCTCTCACATCTCCACCCCCAGGTGCCCATGTGTCGTACAACCCTCCAAAATAGAGTGCTTTGAAAACTAGGAGAAAAGCCCCAAGACCTAGTAGTATTAAATGAATACCGAGAATTGTGGTCATCTTATTCTTATCCTTCCAAGTATAACCAAAGAAAGGAAAGGATTCCTCTAACGTTTCGGGCCCAATTAGGGCGTGATATATACCCCCAAATCCCAAAACTGCGGAGGAAATCAGATGGAGTACTCCGGAAACAAAGTAGGGAAAGGTATCGACTACTTCGCCGCCAGGACCCACTCCCCAACCCAGAGTAGCCAAGTGGGGAAGTAGGATTAATCCCTGCTCATACATAGGCTTCTCTGATACAAAGTGAGCCACTTCAAACAAATTCATAGATCCAGCCCAGAAGACAATCAGGCCGGCATGAGCTACGTGGGCACCAAGCAATTTACCAGACAGATTAATTAGTCGAGCGTTGCCAGCCCACCAGGCAAAACCTGTGGTTTCCTGATCGCGGCCACCGAGCGAGAGGGTTCCATTAAAGAGCGTTTCCACGGGGTAAAACCTCCTCGGGAAATACAAGGTTTTCGTGGGGCTGATCCTGAGCTGCCATCCAGGCACGGATACCCTCGTTTAGTAAGATATTTTTCGTGTAAAAAGTCTCAAACTCGGGATCTTCTGCTGCACGAATTTCTTGGGAGACAAAATCGTACGCGCGTAAATTCAGGGCGAGACCAACTACTCCAATAGCACTCATCCATAAACCTGTCACTGGCACAAATAACATAAAGAAGTGTAACCAACGTTTGTTGGAGAAAGCAACACCGAATATTTGGGACCAAAAACGATTTGCGGTTACCATTGAATAAGTTTCCTCAGACTGAGTTGGATTGAACGCGCGGAATGTGTTTGCGCCGTCACCGTCTTCGAATAGAGTATTTTCAACTGTAGCACCGTGGATGGCACATAATAGGGCCGCGCCAAGGACTCCTGCAACCCCCATCATATGAAATGGGTTTAGAGTCCAATTATGAAAACCTTGAAAAAATAGAATGAATCGGAAGATGGCGGCTACGCCAAAACTGGGTGCGAAAAACCAACCGGATTGCCCTAAAGGGTAAACCAAAAATACGGAGACAAAAACTGCAATTGGAGCGGAGAAAGCTATTGCGTTATAGGGGCGTAGTTGCACAGACCTCGCAAGTTCAAATTGGCGTAACATAAAACCTATTAGAGCAAAGGAGCCGTGGAGAGCAACAAAGGTCCATAAACCCCCTAATTGGCACCAGCGGGTAAAATCTCCCTGCGCTTCAGGGCCCCACAAAAGGAGTAAGGAGTGGGCCAAACTGTTAGCGGGAGTGGAGACCGCAGCAGTCAAAAAGTTGCATCCCTCCAAATAAGAGCTAGCTAATCCGTGGGTGTACCATGAGGTGACAAAGGTTGTACCTGTGAACCAACCGCCCAAAGCGAAGTAGGCGGTAGGGAAAAGTAGTAGGCCAGACCAACCCACGAAGACGAAACGGTCTCTTCTTAGCCAGTCGTCCATACTATCAAATAGATCTTTCGGCTCCTTGGAAGATTTTCCGATGGCAATGGTCATATTCATTCCCTCATTCAACTCCTCAAACAATTTTTGGGTTCCCCCCTCTTCTTTTTTTCAAGCCGAGACGTGGTGTAGTTCTGCCCCTTCGCGGTGAAATAAGATTGGCCCGTTAAAACGCTGTTCTTCCCGGGAAGTCATTTACGAAGGCAGAGGACTCCTAGGAGTTATTACACGATAGCTCTTTTAATCTCAGTCAGGAGGTTGGATTTTTTAACTCCCTTCAGTATTTTTTTGCCTCGCTTCTAGCTTTCTCCCCTCTCTTCTTTTTTCTGTTGTGTTTTTTGTCCAGCCATTCCTTCTATTCTATGCTTTTTTCTTCTTTTTCATATAATTTTAGCTTCTGGGCATTTCCTTCCTCTTACTTACTTGATCCTAAGCTGATCCTGTTTGTTACGTAGTTTTTTGAGCAGTGGGTAGACCTTTCTTTTCTTCCGAGATTTTGACTTTGTTAACTATTCAGTCGCATTAAAACTACCTTGGGAATCCGACCTAGCACAAAAAGAAAACGGAGTTGTTTTCAAAAACATCTAAGGGAAGAAATACTAGAGCGGCGTGAAGAGCTTACATTCATATATAGAATATATGGATATATGTGGGTGTGGTATCCATCCCCTGTTCAAAATTATTTCGGTACTTATTTTACCAATCCCCAGTAAAAATTGGAAGCCTTTTTGTTTCGTTTGACCCCAAAGAGCGGTAGTGGATAAGCAGCACGCCGCAGTTTAATCCCGAACAGGGTATGTGGCAGAACTATTAACATCGAACAGAAGGATTCGCTGTTAATATCAAACCCCAGCGGCGAAATTGTTTCTAGGTATTTAGAAGGAATATATAACAAATAAGAGTGCTATATACTCGAATAACTTCTACTAATTACGAGAAATTATTTACATAAGTAAATAAGAAATCTGCCACGTAATTTTCCTTCTTTCTTTTTCAAATTGAAATTTATATAAATACATAGTTCCACATATATATCTATCTATATATATATTGATACTGATGTTGGGAATTCATATTCAATTCCCGAGATAGGGGTAACAAAAAAGGTTCTGGTATTAAAAATTATATCCACTTCTTTTTCTTCTTCAATTGTAATGGGTGGCATATTACCCGGTGTAACGAAACTACTTAAGTAGGATACCGCGATTAAAAGAGAAACAGCTTAAGCTTAACTAAAAAATTGAAATTGACCGAATTCTATTTTAAATAATTAGGTAATTTCTTATTTGTTCAAAATGCTGGGAAATAGACCTTCTTCTTTCATCAAGAAGCCATGTGGACCCGAGTGTTTCCGTGAAACTGAAAAGTTCGATCCTTGGATTTCTCAAGGCTTCTTGGTTAGCCCCTTGTCGGATTTGAACCGACGACTTACGCCTTACCATGGCGTCACTCTACCCCTGAGTTAAGGGGGCCTCAAATCATAAATAATATCTGATTGAGTTCTATTAGGCACACCGTCAGTTTTTGACCCATATTTTCCCTTTTTGGAAGATTCGAACTTGATGAAACAGAAAAAACCAGTTTTAGTCTAAAACAAGATAGAGCTATGCTCCTATATACATTTTACACTTTTATTTATAAATAGATAGGTTTCTGCCCCACCGAGCGACAAAGCTCAGAAAAGAGGGGAGAAAGAATAAGAAAGATAAGTAATACCAATTAGGTAATTCTTATTTTGATATGCGACGTCAAATAATCCCAATCTAATAATTAATTGAAAGACTTGTACTTCCTTGATATCCGATCTGGTAAAATTAATACCAGCTCTGTCGATGAAACGCGAAAAGCTAATTTGTCTAAGCTCGCGAAGAACATCAAGCATCGCATTACTGATGTAAATAAACAAATGTTAGTTTACTTCGCGGGGACAGGATTTGAACCTGTGACCTCAAGGTTATGAGCCTTGCGAGCTACCAAGCTGCTCTACCCCGCTTAGTTGATGCCTCCAACGTAATTATTATACATCTATTGAATAATTACATTGGATGTAAGTGGAAAAAACTATCTAATTCACAGAATTAGAGATCATTTTAAAATAACTGAAGGGGAATTTTCCATTACCAACTTGATTTCGACACTCCAGGCAGTAAACAAGTGTGTGCCATTTCACGAAGTACGTGTCTAGATAAGCCAAAGTATCGGTAATTGGATCGGGGTCGTCCGGTTAGGGAACACCGGTTACGGAGACGAACAGGTGCACTACTTCGCGGTAAAGATTGCAATCTTTTGGAAATAATTAGTTTACCCTGAATTGACAAACTACTCTTAATCTGTCTCTTCAAAGATTGGCGAATGGTATGATATCTTTTCACTAATTCTTTCTTTTTTTTTTCTTTTTCAATAAGACTTTTCTTTGCCATAATTGATAAATCAGCAAGCAGGATTGGATTACTACTCTAAAACAGATTGGATTCGCAACCAGAAATCTATTTACCAATAACTAGAAAAGGGAGAATCAATTTCTATTTCTAATTATGGATAAATAGAGAACTGGTTTTTAAATTAGATCGGGTGTGAAAAATGATGGGAGGGCAAACAATAAAAAATTAGCCAAATTTACCTGATGTAGATGCTATTAGAAAAGCTGCATAGGTAAAGATGTAACCCACGGAGAAGTGGGCTAGTCCCACCAGTCTTGCTTGAACGATGGAGAGAGCGACCGGCTTATCTTTCCAACGTATCACATTTGCTAGGGGTGTTCGTTCGTGAGCCCAAGCTAGAGTTTCAATAAGTTCTTGCCAATAACCGCGCCAAGAGATTAGAAACATAAATCCAGTAGCCCACACGAGATGTCCAAACAAGAACATCCACGCCCATACAGATAAGCTGTTCATACCAAAGGGATTATAACCATTAATAAGTTGTGAAGAGTTCAGCCATAGGTAATCCCTCAACCACCCCATTAAATACGTAGAAGATTCGTTGAATTGAGCAGCATTCCCTTGCCATAAGGTAATGTGTTTCCAGTGCCAATAGAAGGTAACCCATCCAATGGTGTTTAGCATCCAGAAAACGGCTAAATAAAATGCATCCCAAGCTGAGATATCGCAGGTACCGCCTCGCCCGGGACCATCGCAGGGAAAACTGTAACCAAATTCTTTCTTATCTGGCATCAACTTGGAACCGCGCGCATCTAAAGCGCCTTTGACTAAAATCAGTGTAGTCGTATGTAGGCCCAAAGCGATGGCATGGTGAACCAAGAAATCCCCGGGTCCAATCGTTAGAAATAGTGAGTTGCTACTGCTGTTAATAGCATCTAACCAACCCGGTAACCATAAGCCTCGACCAGCATTACTTGCCGGACTACCTGCCGAGGATAAAAGCACATCAAAACCATATAAAGTTTTACCATGAGCAGATTGAATCCATTGAGCAAATATAGGTTCAATAAGAATCTGTTTTTCCGGAGTCCCGAAGGCTAGCATTACGTCGTTGTGGACATAAAGCCCTAGCGTGTGGAACCCCAGGAATAAACTTGCCCAACTTAAGTGAGCTATTATGGCTTCTTTATGTTCTAACATTCTTGCTAAAACGTTATCCTTATTTTGTTCTGGATCATAATCTCGAATAAAGAATATAGCTCCGTGTGCGAAGGCTCCTGCCATGATAAAACTGGCAATATATTGATGATGGGTGTATAGCGCGGCTTGAGTCGTATAATCCTGTGCTATAAAAGCATAAGCAGGTAAAGAATACATGTGTTGCGCGACTAAAGAAGTGACAACCCCCAAAGCAGCTAAAGCAAGCCCCAATTGAAAATGGAGAGAATTGTTGACTGCATCATAAAGCCCCTTGTGTCCACGGCCCAACTTACCTCCTGGAGGGGTATGGGCCTCGAGAATCTCTTTCATACTATGCCCAATACCAGAGTTAGTCCTGTACATGTGGCCGGCAATTATAAACACAACGGCAATAGCTAAGTGGTGATGAGCAACATCCGTTAGCCACAAACTTTGAGTTTGTGGGTGAAATCCGCCCAAAAAGGTTGAAATGGCTGTTCCCGCCCCTTGAGTGCTATCAAACAAATGATTACCGGAATCGGGATTTTGCGCATAAACACTCCACTGACCCGAGAAAAACGGTCCCAATCCTTGAGGGTGCGGAGCGGCGGTCAATAAATTACCCCATCTGACATGTCCACCCCTTGCTTCGGGGATAGCTACGTGAATTAAATGTCCTGCCCAAGCCAGAGAACTCACCCCGAAAAGCCCTGAAAGATGGTGATTGAGCCGGGATTCAGCATTTTTAAACCAAGAAATGCTTGGTTTCCATTTAGGTTGCAAATGTAACCAGCTAGCTAGTAGGAATGAAGCAGAAATAGCTAGTAGAAAAATAGCTCCAGTATAGAGATCTTGGTTATTGCGTAGACCGATAGTGTACCACCATTGGTACACACCCGAGTAGGCAATATTGACTGGACCCGCAGCGCCCCCTCGAGTGTAGGCTTCGACGGCTGGTTGACCAAAATGAGGATCCCAAATGGCATGAGCAATGGGTCTCACATGTAGCGGGTCTCGTACCCACGCTTCAAAATTGCCCTGCCAAGCCACGTGGAACAAGTTCCCAGAGGTCCAGAGAAAGATGATAGCTAATTGACCAGAATGAGATGCAAATATTTTTTGGTATAGACGTTCCTCGGTAGTATCGTCATGACTCTCGAAGTCGTGGGCAGTGGCTATACCAAACCAGATACGACGAGTAGTCGGGTCTTGGGATAGACCCCGGCTGAACTGTGGAAATCTTGATGCCGTAATGTTTCTCAAATCCTCCTAGCCATTATCCCACTGCAATGATTCTCGCCAGGAAGAACGCCCACGTCGTGGCGATTCCACCCAGAAGGTAGTGAGTTACTCCCACGGCACGTCCCTGGATAATACTCAGGGCCCTAGGTTGGGTGACGGGGGCAACCTTTAACTTGTTATGAGCCCAAACAATGGATTCAATAAGTTCTTGCCGGTATCCGCGACCACTAAATAAAAACATCAAACTGAAAGCCCAAACGAAGTGAGCCCCCAAGAATATAAGACCATATGCGGATAACGAAGAACCATATGATTGAATGACTTGGGAAGCCTGTGCCCACAAAAAATCTCGTAACCATCCATTAATCGTTGTTGAACTTTGCGCAAAGTTTCCCCCAGTAATGTGGTTTACCACCCCCTGTTCGCTTATACTGCCCCAAACATCAGATTGCATCTTCCAACTAAAGTGAAATATAACTACTGAGATTGAGTTGTACATCCAGAATAATCCTAGGAAAACGTGATCCCAAGCCGATACTTGACAGGTGCCTCCTCTGCCAGGACCGTCACAGGGAAAACGAAAACCAAGATTTGCTTTATCGGGTATTAGTCGGGAGCTGCGTGCAAATAAAACACCCTTTAATAATATTAAAACAGTAACGTGGATAGTAAATGCATGGATATGGTGTACCAGAAAATCTGCGGTACCTAATGGAATTGGGGCCATGGCAACTTTGCCGGCTACAGCAATTAAGTCGCCGCCACCCCAGCTTAAACTAGTACTCGCTAAGGCATTAGGCGCGGTTGATCCGGGAGCCAAGGCGTGAGTATTCTGCACCCACTGAGCAAATATCGGTTGTAATTGAATGGCGGTATCTGAAAACATATCTTGAGGGCGCCCCAAGGCGCTCATGGTATCATTATGGATGTATAGACCGAAGCTGTGAAAACCTAGAAAAATGCAGACCCAGTTGAGATGTGAAATTATTGCATCGCGATGCCGAATGACGCGATCTAACAGATTGTTGTATTGGGTAGTTGGATCGTAATCTCTTACCATAAAGATAGCCGCGTGTGCAGCTGCGCCAACTACTAGAAATCCTCCTATCCACATATGATGTGTAAACAAGGAAAGCTGTGTGGCATAATCGGTAGCCAAGTAAGGGTACGGGGGCATCGCATACATATGATGGGACACAATAATGGTTAAAGAACCTAGCATGGCAAGATTGATTGCTAATTGAGCATGCCACGAAGTTGTTAGAATTTCGTAGAGACCTTTGTGGCCTTCACCCGTAAAGGGACCTTTATGAGCTTCCAAAATCTCTTTCGTACTATGTCCGATACCCCAGTTGGTTCTATACATGTGACCAGCTACCAAAAAGAGAACGGCAATGGCTAAGTGGTGATGCGCGGCATCAGTCAGCCACAAACCTCCCGTTACTGGGTTCAAACCTCCACGAAAAGTCAAAAAATCTGAGTATTCTGACCAGTCGAGGGTAAAAAACGGGATCAGCCCTTTTGCAAAACTTGGATACGCTTGAGCCATAAGATCACGATTAAGAATCAGTTCGTGAGGAAGGGGTATTTCTTTGGGGTCAACCCCCGCATCTAAGAGTTGGTTAATTGGTAGTGAAACATGTATCTGATGTCCCGCCCAAGCTAGAGATCCCAACCCCAATAGACCTGCCAAATGGTGATTTAGCATTGATTCAACGTTCTGGAACCAAGCTAGTTTTGGGGCAGCTTTGTGGTAGTGAAACCAACCGGCCCGGCGAAAAACATTAATCCGGCGAGGAGCGAGGATTGAAGCACCCACAGCTGTGCAATACAGCTGTAACTCACTAGTTATTCCGGAAGCTCGCCAAAGTTGGAAAAATCCAGACGTTATCTGTACACCCTGAAAACCTCCACCTACATCTCCATTGAGTATCTCTTGACCCACTATTGGCCAAACAACCTGGGCACTAGGTTTCACATGAGTAGGATCATTAAGCCACGCTTCATAGTTGGAGAAACGGGCCCCGTGAAAGTACATGCCACTCAACCAAATGAGAATAATAGCTAACTGACCAAAATGGGCACCAAATATTTTACGGGATATATCCTCCAAATCATTGGTATGGCTGTCAAAATCGTGGGCATCGGCATGTAGGTTCCAAATCCATGTGGTGGTATTGGGACCCTTAGCCAAACTCCTCGAGAAATGTCCGGGTTGGGCCCATCTCTCAAAAGAGGTTTTTACGGGATCTTTTTCCACCATAATCTTGACTTCTGGTTCTGGCGAACGAATAGTCATCGGGACTCTCCTCTCTTCGGGCAAGGGATAGCAACAACCTACCAACGGGAGATACTAAACTTCTAAGAACTAGAGTTTTTACCAACATGTAGTAATCTATCCCTTTTCTCCTGAGTTTGAAACTCGAGCAGCTGCTATCAAGAAGTTATGCAGGGCAGGCTTTTTATGGCATTATTACACGACCCAATAGTGCCTAATGGACTCGATAAGATTGATCGTACGTTTAGTAGGGAGAGAGGCTGCAAGGTTTGTGTCGAGCAGGCAATAATTTCTACCTATTAACTCTATTTATTAACCTTTTTGCAGCATGGCGCCTCCCCCCCTTACTAATTAATTAAACGAAGAAAAGCGTCCCGTAATTTTTAACCGATTCTGTGCTTCAATGTAATTACCGGGGGAAGGTGCTATTGCCTGTTTCCAATATTCAGCAGCTTGATCGAACCAAACCTCCGAAATCTCCAAATTTCCTTGGTTAATGGCCTGTTCCCCTCGATCAGAATGGGTGATTATTTTCCAACCCCCTCCTTTAGAACCGAACTTGGAGGTTTCCCACCTCATACGGCTCAGACAACTCTGTTACTAGCTTCTCGTCTCCTAACCAAGAAATAGGGATTATTTCTGAACTTTGTAGGAACTTAAGAATAGTCCGGTTTTTAATTTCATTCGTCTTGAGTAAAATCTTTTCCGTACTCCTAGTTAAAGAAACAGAAGGAAATAATGAAAAAGATCCTTCGGCACTAACTACCTATCTCAATGTAGATCCCTCTTCTCTCTTTTTCAGATTAGAGTAATTTCTCTTTTAGGATTTGATACTACACCGTGGTCCGTCAATTATTTTTTCCCAATTGTCTCTACTACAGAGACAAGTTGTATAACTTTTTTGATGGACCAATCTCATTGCATCAACCCAAAATTTCAATGACGAATCTTTGCGATGCTTTATTCTCCGATTCAGTCAGTTATCCATGAGACAGTTAGGCTACCTACCCCTTTCAAACCCAGATTGTTTCGAAAGAGGCCGAATCCCGCAGCTCGAGACAGCTCCCGTTTGGAAGTATGCTTGGGGGAAGCCCGTTTCGTTGGTTGAGTATTTGTAAACCGAAGATTCTTGAAGCGTAGGTAGTCGCACGTGGTGACAGATCACAGCCATATTATTAAAAGCTTGTGGCAGAAAAGAATTTCGCTCCGGTGCTTGAAAGTAATATTCCAAAGCTCTTGCATGTTTTCCATTACTTGTATGAGTGAGGCCTATGTTGTAAAGTATGTAGCTTCGGTCATAAGAGTCAACCTCTAAACGCATGGCTTCGTAATAGCTTCATAAAGCTTCTGCATATTCCCCTTCAGATTGGGCCGACATCCGTTACGGTTGCTTATACAAATAAGCCCCGTTTCAAAACCGTACGTGAGATTCTCAACTCATACGGCTCCCCCCGCTTGATTCGCGTAAAATAGGTAGCATTTGGAACTATCTAATTATTTATACTATTAATTTACAATTAAGCAGGGGTTAGTGTTTTATGAAACTGGTATTTAACCATCCTTCTCGCAAAGTATTTCTATTTTTGAGGCGGTTGCGATATTTTATTATGGCGACACCGACAGCAATAAATACCTTGGCAACTTATTCGTTCCCAACATTTTGTTTTTCGAGGGGTTATTCACCTCAGCAATCTCCGATGATTTTAAGGGTATCCGAGTTACAAACGGGATGGGTGTTTGTTACCCCAATCACTATTGGTCCTTACCGCAATTTCGAAGTTATCGAAAATCGCCAATCTATGTCAAACCCAAAAATTGTTATTCTCGCAGATTTTGTGTTGCCGATTCCTCCACGTAGTGCCAGCCCCCCCGCTCATGTTTACTCATAAAATTGCCATGTGTTACACATCAAATTATGGATTTAGCCTCTTGCTTGCTTGATATCAAAATCCGTAGAAATGGGAACCGTAGCTTCCGAGGCTGCATCAATCGTGGATACGCGATCAGAGGGTTCATTCGGAAATCGAAACAGACCCTAAAAAAATGTGGGCTCTTCGAACGAAGCTATAACTATTTTAATTATTATTGAATAATGATAGATTGCTTGCCTTATCGAATCGCGCCATCCCTATAATACGTAAAAGCTTCCCTTTCTCTCTTAGTGGTAGGTAGGATTTGCAGTAGAATATCCGCTAGAACTGTGAAAGTTTTGTCGATAAAGTTGTCATTTCTCTGAGATCTAGGCATAATCAAATTTGACTCCTTGTTTTTTTTTGCACCCCACTTGTTATTAGTATATTAACTGAAATTGCAAAAAGAAAAAGAGATGTTTAGACGATAATATAAAAAAAGGAAGGTAGTAAGGGGCCAAGCCTTGTTAAATATCTCCTTCTTATTTGATTTGTATTTCAGCAAAAAACTATTTTCAACTATTACTCACAAGTCACTTGTTATTTTACCACCAAAATACCTAAAATATGTCAATTAGTCTAATTGGTGAACCTCAATACAGGAAGGGTGGCCGAGCGGTTTAAGGCGTAGCACCGGAAATGCTAAGTAGAGTTTCATCTACCGAGGGTTCAAATCCCTCCCCTTCCCCTCTTTCTTTTTATCTACCCAAGGTTATCTTTCTTTATTTCTATCGAAATCTAGCTAAATTGCCGATTCAAAAGAAGCGGACTGGAGTTATAGTTTCAAATCAAGTCAGCCAACTTTGAAGAAGCCAAAGGACCATCTCAATACGAACAATCGGTAATCCTTCGGTTGATTAAGAATTTGGTTGAAGTGACGTGGACGGGTTATTCAGATACTTACACCGAATCGTGTGCCAAATTAATTTGGCCAAAAATGGAATATTTCTATATAAGTTAATAGCTTATAATTTAGATTCTGCTCCAAACAAAATGAACAAGCTAGACCGAAAAACTTTTGCACCTTCTTCAGTAATCTGCTTATTGAATTCTACCATCCTAAGTCTTTTGCCTAAATTCTAATTGTAGAGACCTCCAATCTATTTTTTAGTAAAATACTAATTTAATGAATAATTACTAGGCTTTGCGGGAGTAATACTCAACAACTAACAATTCATTTATATTCAAATTGACGGATTCTCGATTGGCGATACAATTCACCAATCCTGTTGGCTTGTTGTCTTCCGATAGAGAAATAGTTAAGTGATCCGGCGTTTTGTCCCCCCCAGTAAACTTATTTCTCAATGCATTATACGAAGTTGGTCGATTTCGAACAGTAATAATATCTTTTGGCTTACATCGATAACTTGGTATATCTACGACACAACTGTTCACTAAGATGTGTCTGTGATTAACTAACTGCCTAGCGGCGGGAACCGTGGAAGCAAGACCTAGGTGGAAAATAACATTATCCAAGCGCATCTCAAGTAATTGTAGTAGTACTTGGCCCGTTGAACCTCTAGCTTTTCTAGCGACACGTACATATTTTAGTAGTTAGCGTTCTGTTAATCCATAATTAAACCGTAATCTTTGTTTGGCCTCCAAACGCACACAAAATTGAGAAATTTTTCTCGAAGCTGGTTGATCGGTAGCGACTCGAAATTCTCCCAAATTGGGTATTTTACTTTTTCCTACAAATCCTGGTAAATTTTTTAGACGACGTATCAGTTTCAAACGAGGTCCTCGGTAGCGAGACATGAAAACTCCTTTTCTTTTCTGTAAACGTTTTATAATTGGATAAAAAACTTATGGGATTAGCGCAGAAATATTACCCATTACTGCTGTGTCGGTGAATAAAATAGAAGCCAATCAGATTTGATATCTGTGACAATCATAACATATGAGTAGTAACTAATAAACATTCAATTTGTTATAAACAATTGAAGAGGAGATGGGGGGTGGGTAAGCAGAGACTACCAACGATTCATGATGTCGGATAAAAACGTTCTAGCATATCCATTTACATAAAAATTTTGGAAAAGATATCAAACTGATCCGCGAATATATTGCTTCAACTAGTGCATTCAGATATACTTCTATAATAGAAACTCAATTTTTACGAAGCAATTAACCCGTCGCTGACGAGTTGAATTACGCATATTTCTCCATCTAAAACGTGATAGAAAAGAGAAATAATCTGTTTCTTTCTCTCTTTTACCTTTACTAGTTAAAAGCTTACTAAATAAACACATACAAAACAATATGCAAACGAAATGGCAGCATAGGCGGATTACTTAGGTGTAGGCGCGGCAAAAGCTTAAGTTTTTATACACCTACATTTATCTGGTTATCTATATTTTTTAGAAGTTCGTTGGGGCCGAAATAGTGGGGATATGGCGGAATGGTAGACGCAGCGGACTCAACCAGATTGAGCCTGGATGTGGAGACGTATCAAGTGGCAGCCCCCAGATTCAGGGGAACCTGGGACCATTTATCGGGCAATCCTGAGCCAAATCTTGTATTACCCAAACAATTTGGGCGATTAGGTGAGATAGGTACAGAGACTCGACGGGGGCCATTCCAACGAGCAATCTGTTAGTTACTAGTTCTCAAAAGAACCGAATATTGTTTGGCTAACTGTATGAACTTAAAATATATCAGTATAAGACTGAGAACTAGTAAAGAAAAGATAGGAAGTTTCGCTTTTTTGCTCCATTTGAATTTCTCGGTTTGAAGGGAGCATTCATTCACAAAATCACGACAATTTCTGTTATCACTCAATAACAAACTGCTAAGTAGACCCCCTCTACTGTTGCTAATCTACATTTTTTTCTTAGCTGTTGTGGGATCCCACTTCATTTCAACAAAAACTATTTAAAAAGCGAAGCGATAACGAAAAAGGAAACAATACTTTCGTGAATGAAGATAGAGTCCGATTCTACGCACTTTAGAGAAGTTAGAAAGAGCAGCGCAAGTTGCAGTAGAACGAAAATCCGTTGGTTTCACGGGACCGTGAGGGTTCGAATCCCTCTATCCCCAGCAAGCAAGGCAATTTAGTTAATCCATTTAAGTTTATGACTTCTCGAAAACACTTTACAAGTGAGCCATTCAAGCTTTTAATATGCGTGAATGGCTCAGTCGAGCCCCCCCCCTCCCCCTCTACCCTAACCTATTTCTTACAAGTGTGGTATTGAATTGTATTAACCAATCTCTAATCTAAAAGCAAGAGCAGCAGTTTAACTAGGGAAAAAACTAGAGTGAAAAGACATACTTAACTGATTTCTAGTTCTTTTTTCCGTAAATGAATTGGCCGAGATAGCTCAGTCGGTAGAGCAGGGGACTGAAAATCCCCGTGTCACCAGTTCAAATCTGGTTCTTGGCATCTAACTATTTTGGCTTGGGAAAGAGGCTGAACCAGTCCTAGTGCTATGGAAAACGGAAAACCCTTCAATCCTGAAGTAGCTCATCAAAAAATATCTCGAGATTTGGGTTAATCATTTGCATTTGATAGCCCTGTTTGATAACCGTAAAAATCTTCAATAAAGATTAAATGGTAAGGGCGGATCAGAAAATAGGTCTTCGCGTGAGGTCAAACTCTTTCTTTTTAATCTTTATACAATTTAATAGGCATCCTGTAACTCGTAAAAATTGGGTACGACATAATCTTTACGTAGAGGCCACCCTACCCAACTTTCAGGCATTAGTATTCGCCTGAGGTGCGGATGGCCCTGATGAATTATTCCCAACATATCATAGGATTCACGCTCTTGGAAATCGGAGCCCCTCCAAATCCAGTAAACCGAAGGTATTCTAGGATCTTTTCTTGGGACAAAGATTTTTACACAAACCTCCTCGGGTTGATCCGACTGATCTCGCACCTGCGTCAGATGGTATACACTGACTAGATATCCTCCTGGTGCTGAGTCATAAGCACATTGAGAACGCAGGTAATTGAAACCATAAGCGTATGGGGCGACAGCTACAGACAACCACTCCTCCGATTTGACTTGCAGAATCTCAACACCCCTATAATCATAACCCAAAGGTCGATGGAAAAACTTATGTCTAGTCAACCAGGCGGATAATCGACCCCGCGTCTCGATATTCAACTGATCTTCATTGATAGTATTCATATTGGTTGACACCTCTTTTTTATCTTATTCATTTGTAGGATGAAATATAGTCATTACCATACCTTTACTATTTATGTTTCAGGCTCATCTTTAATTTTTTGAAAATTATCTAAAAAATCATGTAGTAAAAATTTTGTGTCACAATTAGTTAATTCTTGATTGTATTCACCTATATGGATGCTAGGTACAAAGCGAAATCGATGATTTAGACTGAGATATTTCCTTCGAGTGGGACAGGATATTTGATCTAGAAAGCTTCCTCTAGCAATTTTCTTACGGAGTTTTGTTATAGCATCAATAATAGCTTCAGGTTTGGGCGGGCAACCTGGTAAATAAATATCGACGGGAATTGATTTGTCTACCCCGCGAACGGTACTATAGGAATCTGTGCCAAACATACCTCCCGTAATGGTGCAAGCTCCCATAGCAATTACATACTTCGGATCAGGCATTTGCTCGTAGAGTCTTACTAGTGACGGAGCCATCTTCATGGTTACAGTACCGGCCGTGACAACTAGGTCTGCCTGCCTAGGACTGGATCTAGGTACTAGACCGTACCGGTCGAAATCAAATCGTGAACCAATTAGGGAGGCAAATTCGATGAAACAGCAGCTGGTGCCATATAGAAGTGGCCACAAACTAGAAAGTCTAGACCAGTTGGAAAAATCACCGATATTAGCTAAAAAGATTGAATTTGACACACCCCATTCAGGGAGCAACGGCTCTACCGAATTCAGGGGGATCTCTACGCTGCGGGGTGCAACCTCATCTATCCCACCTTCAACCCAATGTTCGGAGGTTGACACCATTCCGATGCTCCTTTTCGCCATGCGTGAACCAAACCAACTACTAGTATAAAGATAAAGATGATCACTTCGATAAAAGCAAATAGTCCCAATTCTCTAAAAGATACAGCCCAGGGATAAAGAAATACGGTTTCGACGTCGGAGACCGTGAAAACCAAAGCAAACATGTAATAACATATTTGAAATTGGATCAAAGTAGTTCCCTTCGGTTCAATGCCCGACTCGTAATTTGTTAACTTTTCCGGTCCTTTTCGAGTGGGGGCAACAAATCCAGAAATCGAAGAAGCTAAATAGGGGATAGATATAGATACCGATAGAAAAATCCAGAAGGAATCATATTGATGGAGCGAAAACATTTGCATATTCCCCTCGCCTTAATCTTTTTTTTAGTTGATAAATTTGGAAATGGACAAAATGGGATCAACCTAGGGTAGGCAAATGAAAAGTAACCATTGTCTTGTCATACTGGAAAGGGTTTAGCACATATAATTCATTCAGGGAAGTAAGTCAAAAAATTAGTTTGACTATATTAGTAGTTACCCCATTGATAAAAAACAAATAAAAGGGGTTAGCCTTTTATTTTTGAGAATGGCAATGTCGCTTCTCTAGTAAAGAAGAAAAAGATTGATTAATTCATAAATTTTAACAAATGGCTTGCGCTTCCATTTTTTTGATCCAGTTATTGATTAACTGAATCAAAGAACTGACTATTTCTTTTTAGAAATAGATAGAAAGTCCAATAATTTAGATGTGATAAAGTAGTCATTGAAGTAGATAATTTAGATTGATATTGATTGAGTAGGCCTATGGTGTGCTAGCAATCTTCTACTCTTCCTTTTTTTAGTTAGGACTATACGGGTTCGAACCGTAGACATTCTCGGTCATGCAAATCGGAATATGGAAAAAACCTTCCTGAACTGCTTGGCGAACCCAACATGCCGTTTTTACGGCATAGGGCTCTCTTACCAGTTGCTCCCCAATCTAATTGAGAAAAACAAACATTTGCTGATGCACCAACCTTGCTTTTATTAAAAATAAAAAAGGGAAGGGGGGTTCCATATGCCTGAGCTATTTCTCACGAAAAGCTTTTTTAAGAAACTTTGTAATGGAAAATGAACTAAATCAGGCAATCCCGAAGTATCTTGAGAAGTTTACTAACATAATGTTGACACAGGTTTGCCTCTGGGTATACAGCCCCCCCCCCCCCCGCATGATATTAAATATTCTCTGTCGCTTGGAAGGAGTATACGACACTTTCTACACCCGAAAGGTCTTGAGACGAAGAAGAGATCTGTCCTGGGGTGCTCGCGTCGTCCCCACCAATAGTAGCATCGGATAAACCACTTATCCACCATATCAACTTTGAGGGGTTGACTTCTTCCAGTCAACTTATCTGTCATGCTACTGCTTTTTTGTATTCTTCATTGTAAGTTAGACAAAAAAATATCATGCATAGTTTTGCATGAGTCGTTGGGTTTCGACAAATCTTCTCAAAAAAAGAAAAAGACATTGGCGCATGTGTAAACGAGGTGCTCTACCGCTGAGCTATAGCCCTTGATACATTTAATCCTACATGAAAAAATTCTATCCGTATCAATCAATTTTTGTCAAGTCAACAAACTTGTTTGAAAATGGAAGATACACATATATACACATATATATATATGTATGGGGTCTAATCTTTATTAAAGAGTGAAACATGCAGTTGTGTTCAGCTACTTCTTCGGATATAATAAAGATATCTACATGTTCCACGTAAATCACACACCTGGATAAAAAGGCGCGTAGGTTCATCAATTAAATTACTGACAGCCTACTTGACTCAGCGGTTAGAGTATCGCTTTCATACGGCGAGAGTCATTGGTTCGAATCCAATAGTAGGTAACACTTACTAGATACTGCGCTTACTAGATACCGTAATGGTTAAATTGGTGGTATCTAATAAGTTTTGCTGCATATGAAATACATCAAAGCAGGGGTTTTTGTGCGTATCATGATAGTATTATTTTCAAACTAAGCATTTAGTTCTTCCGGGCTGATAAAAAGCTCGCTAAGCTACAATCGAAGCTTCTAGTCTGGCCTTCGCTCTTTTAAATGCCAAGTTGGCCTCTATTACCCTTTTCTTACCTTCTGCTTTAGCTGAGTCAGCCTGAGCTGTCTGAAAAGTTCTTCGAGCTTCATCAGGATCAATTTCAGCAGCTATCTCCGCTTCATTAACTAATATTGTTACCTGATTATTGTCTATCATAGCAAAGCCACCCATCAATGCCATTGCAGACCACTGCCCATCATGACGTATTTTTGAAACTCCCATATCCAACGCTGTAAGAAGTGGTGCATGATTGGGTAATACACCAATTTGACCACTATTAGTGGATGAAACAATTTCCCAAACCTCAGAATTCCAAACTATTCGATTAGGGGCCATCACGCGGAGATTCAGTCTCATCTCTTTTATTGACCCTCCACTTGTAAAGCCGCAGCTTTTGCGGTAGCTTCGTCGATATTGCCAACCAAATAAAAAGCTTGTTCGGGAAGAGTATCCAACTCCCCAGAAAGAATCATTTGAAATCCCTTAATGGTTTCCGATAAACTGACGTATTTACCCGGAGATCCGGTGAAAACTTCCGCCACAAAAAAGGGTTGTGATAAGAAACGTTCTATTTTTCGAGCCCTAGCTACCGTCAATCGATCCTCTTCAGATAACTCGTCTAGTCCGGGAATAGCTATAATATCTTGAAGCTCTTTGTAACGTTGCAGAGTCTGCTTAACCCCCTGTGCCGTCTCATAGTGCTCCTCGCCTACAATCCAAGGCTGTAACATAGTCGAGGTCGAATCCAGCGGGTCTACCGCTGGGTAGATACCTTTCGCAGCTAATCCCCTTGAAAGTACAGTAGTGGCGTCTAAGTGTGCAGATGTCGTGGCGGGAGCCGGGTCGGTCAAATCATCCGCAGGTACGTAAACAGCTTGAATGAAAGTTATTGATCCCTCCTTAGTGGAAGTAATTCTTTCCTGTAATAATCCCATTTCTGTACCGAGGGTCGGTTGATAACCCACGGCGGAAGGCATCCTATCCAGTAACGCCGAGACCTCTGATCCCGCCTGAACAAAGCGAAAAATATTGTCAATAAATAGGAGTACATCCTGTTTGTTAACATCTCGGAAGTATTCCGCCATTGTTAGAGCGGTTGAGCCGACTCTCATACGAGCTCCCGGTGGTTCATTCATCTGACCATAAACCAAAGCTACTTTTGATTCAGAAATATTTTGTTCATTAATAACTTTTGATTCCTTCATTTCCATGTAAAGGTCATTACCTTCACGTGTGCGTTCTCCTACCCCGCCAGATACGGATACACCTCCATGAGCTTTTGCAATATTATTGATTGATTCCGTAATAGGGACCGTCTTTCCAACTCCAGCCCCACCAAATAACCCAATCTTTCCGCCTCTACGATACGGAGCCAAAAGATCCACAACTTTTATACCCGTTTCAAAAATCGATAATTTGGTATCTAACTGAGTAAATGCCGGGGCGGACCTGTGAATTGGAGATGTTGCAATATTTCGAACGGGACCCAAATTATCTACGGGTTCACCAGGGACGTTGGATATTCGGCCAAGAGTAGTTTTACCAACGGGAACACTAAGGGGGGCTGGGCTCCCGTATCAACAGCACCCATACCTCTCGTCAAGCCGTCTGTAGCACTCATAGCTACAGCTCGTACTTCATTATTACCCAATAATTGTTGGACTTCACAAGTAACATTAATTTGCTGACCGGCTGGATTTTGCCCCTTGACAACTAGTGAGTTGTAGATATTAGGCATCTCCCCCGGCGAGGAAGCCACATCCAACACTGGTCCAATGATCTGAGTGATGTAACCCACATTTTTTTTCACCAATTCAGAAATTTCGAAAGAGAGGGAACTGGTTTTCATAACTATACTATCTCGGTGTATTATCTTTATTTGATTACTGAATCGGTAGAAATATTTTGTATCTTATCGTCGAATGGGTCGTGGCATAGGAGAAGTCAATCATCTCCTTCCCATTCATTTCCCTTTATTTAAACCTGTTTCATAGATGTAGCTATAGATAAATGAGATGGGGGGAGAGGGGAGATTGCACCGCGGATGAAGCAGACCACCCCCTCTCTTGTTTCGTATACGATCGAGAAATTGGAATCTGTGCTTATTTATTGGATAGTCATTAGTAGGGTGCACATTTTGTTTCCTTTATTTTTTTTTTTCTTTTTTATTTTTCAAATAAGATTGACCGCTAAACGGAGGGATTGGCAATTATCTAGTTTCTATTCCACTGAATAGTCTAACCGCCAAGAGATTCCCTAGTCAATGTATCGGAATGATACGAAACGATGCTTTCTAAGAATTTTTACAAGAAAACAGATTGATTAGTTGCACCCTGCATGAGACGCGATATAGAATGATAATGTTCCATGCTCAAAATGGAGTTTTGACAGGTATAAGTATCATGCGTGGGTTGAACTATATCCACTTTGCGTTTCACGTCGAAATACTCTACCTATGCCGAGCAGATCTCATATTTGCAAGATTTATTAATTTAGTCATAGGGAGGAACAAACCAATGTCACCACAAACGGAGACTAAAGCGGGTGTTGGATTCAAAGCTGGTGTCAAAGATTATCGATTGACTTATTACACCCCCGAATACAAAACCAAAGATACCGATATCTTAGCAGCATTTCGAATGACCCCACAACCTGGAGTACCGGCTGAGGAAGCTGGAGCTGCGGTAGCTGCAGAATCCTCCACAGGTACGTGGACCACTGTATGGACAGATGGGTTGACTAGTCTTGATCGTTACAAGGGCCGATGCTACGACATCGAACCCGTCGCTGGAGAAGAAAACCAGTATATCGCGTATGTAGCTTATCCTTTGGATCTATTCGAAGAAGGTTCTGTTACTAATTTGTTCACCTCCATAGTAGGTAATGTCTTTGGATTTAAGGCTCTACGCGCTCTACGCTTGGAAGACCTTCGAATTCCTCCCGCTTATTCTAAAACTTTCATAGGACCGCCTCATGGTATTCAGGTTGAAAGGGATAAATTAAACAAATATGGACGTCCTTTATTGGGATGTACAATCAAGCCAAAATTGGGTCTGTCTGCTAAAAATTATGGTAGAGCCGTCTACGAATGCCTTCGTGGCGGACTTGATTTCACAAAAGATGATGAAAATGTGAATTCCCAGCCATTCATGCGTTGGAGAGATCGTTTCCTATTTGTGGCAGAAGCTCTTTTCAAATCCCAGGCTGAAACGGGGGAAATTAAAGGGCATTACTTAAATGCTACTGCAGGTACATGTGAAGAGATGTTAAAAAGAGCTGTTTTTGCTAGGGAGTTGGGTGTACCAATTATCATGCATGACTACCTAACCGGAGGGTTTACTGCAAATACCAGCTTAGCTTATTATTGCAGAGATAATGGACTGCTTCTTCATATTCACCGCGCGATGCATGCTGTGATCGATAGGCAACGAAATCACGGTATGCATTTTCGTGTATTGGCCAAAGCGTTACGCATGTCCGGCGGAGATCATATACATGCTGGAACTGTAGTAGGCAAACTAGAAGGGGAACGAGAAGTTACCCTTGGGTTCGTCGATTTACTTCGCGACGATTACATTGAAAAAGATCGTAGCCGCGGTATTTATTTCACCCAAGATTGGGTATCTATGCCGGGTGTATTACCCGTAGCTTCAGGGGGTATCCACGTCTGGCACATGCCTGCTCTAACCGAAATCTTTGGGGACGATTCCGTATTACAGTTCGGCGGAGGAACCTTAGGACATCCTTGGGGAAATGCGCCAGGTGCAGTAGCCAACCGAGTTGCATTGGAAGCTTGTGTACAGGCTCGTAATGAGGGTCGCGACCTAGCCCGTGAAGGTAATGAGATTATTCGTGAAGCTACTAAGTGGAGTCCGGAACTGGCTGCGGCATGCGAGATATGGAAAGCAATCAAATTTGAATTCGATACAATTGATACGTTGTAAATAGATTGGAATTTTCATAGTTAGTTGCTACCCGTATTTGCTCCGCAATAGTTGTAAGACGTATAAGGAGTATCGGTAAGGAGTTCACCTCCCCCATACTCCTTATATAATAATGAATATAGAATAAAGTTGGTTAATTAATAATGGAAACTAAGAAACACATAGTCTCAAGATGTTAATTAGGGGGTTCAAATCCCCACCAACTCATATTAAAAAAAGAATAAGATTACGCGATAGAAATGAGTAATTCAAAATTAAACCCAGCGCTCAATGTTTATTAGACATAGCTCTCTTTCGTTTAGTTTCACAGCATGTTGCCTCGTTTCTTTCGTTGGATAATACAAATCAAACACTTACAATACGATTGATTTGATAAATAACTAGTCAATTATCAATTCTTTATTGGATCAGCAAACTTAGATTTGGTCCCGATTTACTAATACCTAGGAGGAAGAAGTTCGTAATATGCTAAGAAATCTATTTGAATTTTATTTATTCCATGGGCTAAAAGGAAACAGCAGATGAGGAGATTTTTACGTCTGTAACAAATTGGTTTGAAGATAAGCGCAAATTTGGTGGATTGATTGGAGCTTTCCCCGAAGAAGCTACTAGAGGCTCTATCTCAAATGAAAAAGAAAGAGAGAAGCGGATAAGTATTAACACAAATAGAGGATTATGGGCTCGATGCGATAACTGCGGAAACATGCTTTATGTTAAATTTTTGAAACAGAATAAGAGTGTTTGTGAAGAATGCGGTTATCATCTCCCAATGAATAGTATGGAAAGGGTCGAACTTTTGGTTGATCGTAACACATGGATTCCCATGGATGAAGACATGACCACAAGAGATGTTTTAGATTTTTTCGACGAGGATTCTCATCAGAATCGTTTAGCTATTTCTCAAGAAAAGACGGGTTTAACTGACGCTGTTCAAACAGGTATAGGATATCTAAATGGAACACTTATAGCACTTGGTGTTATGGACTTCCACTTTATGGGAGGAAGTATGGGTTCCGTTGTGGGTGAAAAGATTACTCGCCTAATCGAATATGCCGCAGACAAGTCTTTGCCATTGGTTCTAATTTGTGCCTCTGGGGGAGCGCGTATGCAAGAAGGAACGTTGAGCTTGATGCAGATGGCTAAAATATCTTCTGTCTTGCAAATTCATCAAGTTCGAAAAAAATTACTTTATATATCGATTCTTACCTATCCAACCACCGGGGGTGTCACTGCCAGCTTTGGCATGTTAGGGGATATAATTATTGCCGAGTCCAAAGCGTATACAGCATTCGCTGGTAAAAGGGTAATTGAACAAACATTGCGTCAAAAGATACCCGAGGGCTTTCAAGCAGCTGAGTCCTTATTTGATAATGGGCTACTCGATTTAATCGTTCCACGTAATCTCTTGAAAGGTGTCTTGGGCGAAATATCCGAACTTCATACATCAGCTCCTTATAAAAGAGATTGAATTTGTCCCGAATTTTCTTATCTTTTTTCCAAATCACGCCGCATCTTACCCCCCCTATGTTAGTAATAGATGTGGAGCGAACCGCTATTCTCGTTTTTTTTTGTAATAAAAAAGAAGAGATTGGTGATCTTTTGGTATTCGTGTACTCGTTCCCTCCCCGAAAAACTTGGGAAATAGAAAAAGCCAAATTAGATTACTCTAGTGGAAACCCCTTTCTTTTATAGAACAGAAGGAATATCATTAGATAGTAGAAAGAAGAGCGATACAGAGATATATGATTGTATAAATAGATTTTTTCCCTACTTTATTACGGTTGAGGTAATTTCATCATGGCAGCATCTTATCTACCCTCTATTTTTGTACCCCTAGTTGGTTTGGTGTTTCCAGCAGTTACAATGGCTATCTCATTTCTATATATAGAACGGGATGAAATCCTATAATTCTATCTCTTATTTTTTGGAAACACGGAGTAACCTGCTCGCTGACTTCGTGATATTAATTGAATTCAAAGTCTAATCTCAGCTAATAATTAATCGGGATAAATTCCCCCTTTTTTGCGGTTATTGTTGTCTAACTACCCGATACTCTCAAAAATGTCGCCTTAATCAATCTATGTCTCATGTTCATTTTATAGAGAAGTGAGATATAGATTGATTACTTGTTAACAAGATGCATTACTCGTAGATAACTATCCCATATGTTTGAACTCCATTTTGGTACTTCATTTTTAATCGTAAATAGATCAAAAACAAGCGGAAGTAATGATCTGAAGAAGAAATAGGGAAAGTAAAATTGATGACAAAATGACTAATCCATTTATTATGCAATCTGTGAGGAAATAGTAACGAATTATCGCTCCAAATGGATCCAAGTAGATTTTATAAAGGGCTCCCGTACAATTGCGAATTCATGTTGGGCCTGTATCCTTGTCTGCGGTGCAACAGGTTTTTTACTGGTGGGATTTTCCAGCTACGTCGGCAAAGATCTGATCCCCGGACTTTCATCTGAACACATTTTTTTCATTCCACAAGGTATTGTAATGTGTTTTTACGGGATCGCAGGCCTCTTTCTCGGGCTGTATCTGTGGTGTACTGCGTTTTGGAACGTGGGCGGTGGATACAACTTGTTTGATAAGCGAGAAGGATTCTCTTCAATATTTCGGTGGGGCTTTCCCGGAAATAATCGTCGCATCCGGATTCGATTTGTACTAAAAGACGTAGAGGCAGTTGGGTTGGAAAGTAGGGAAGGCTTTTATCCACGTCGGGTTCTTTACTTGAAAGTGAGGGGTCGCCAAAATATTCCACTAACTAGGATCGGTGAGAATTTAACCTCGGGAGATATAGAAGAAAAAGCTGCTGAACTTGCTCGTTTCTTACGTGTATCAATTGAAGGTTTTTAAAAGTTATTGAGTTTTAGAACCGAATGACTTACAAATCGATGTAAGATCATTAGAGCGGCGGGAAAAAGATATTTCAGGGGGAGAGAGGTTCCAGAAAAGAATAGCCCAATCAATTAAGCTGATTAGTCTCGTATTTCGCTTGCTTCCCTCTCCTGATTAGTAGATAGTTACAGTTAATATATGCGATTACATTGCTGGAAACGAAAGATGATTCGATGGTTTTTTAGTACTCCACATCGTTCCTCAAGTAGAGCTTATGAGGCTAGTAAGCGACTACAACCCTTAATCGACGACTCCCCGCCTTTCGTCCAGGTAGAATCATCCCCCTCAACAACGGGGGATTTGTCACGGGCTGCAGCAATGCCCACGAACACAGCATCCAGTAGATCTAGATATCTAATATATTGCAGTCTCTTAGAGCACAGATTTAGTACATTTATGCTGAGAATGCAAAAAGAGCTGAGACTTGTTTTCGGAACAAAACTATTGCGATTGTTCCTATTTAGATGCTATTGTGCAAGCAACTCTTTTACAAAAAATTGCTTGAATCTTTTTTTGCCGAACCTTCCAGATATTTTGCTTCTCCAAAATCTATTTCTAAACTTTTACCAAAAGTGTTGCATGCACGGCGAAACTATCAATAAGCAAAAAAGATTGATTAGCTTCTCAGAAGACAAATTGGAAACTAATTTTTCTTTCCGTGGTTTTTACAAGTTGAATAGTATAAAAAAGAGAAATAGGAAGTTAGCTTGGATTGAAGCAACTTTAAATGAGTTGGACGCGAAGAGAGCACGTTGGTCCATAAACCCTTTTCCGTGTCAAACTACCAAAAAAGTGATTGAAAAATCATTTAATTACGAATTAGCAAATTTTCCGTCGGCTTATGAGTCAATTAGTTTGGTGCCTCGTTCTGTAACTCGCACTTTATCTAGGTTCAGGGCGGAATTGACAAATCAATCAAGTGTGTTAGTACGTAATGATTTCGACTTAACTAGAAACCAGGCATTAGTCTCCCTTGAATATGTTGGGTGTTTCCTACTTTTACCCCTTACGATTCCAATAAGTTTCAGAAATTGGTTTTTAGAGTCTTGGATTAGGGGTTGGTGGAACATTACTCAAACTCAGGTATTTGTCAATACTTTTCAAGAAGAAAGGGCTTTGAAGCAACTCCGAGAAGCAGAAGCATTGCTCTGGTTAGATAACGTTACTGAATGCTTGGCAGATACGCAGTTGCAAAATTTTGATGCAAATGCATATGACGAGAATACTCAGTTGGCAGCAGTGTATGACGAACTCAACATTCAGCTACTGCTCCAGCTAGTAACCGATTTAATTAGTATTGCCATCCTAGCTCTATTTTTTATAATGGGTCGAAAGAGACTTGCAGTTTCAAATTCCCGGATTCAGGAGTCATTTTATAGTTTGAATGACACAATGAAAGCGTTTTCGATTCTTTCATTAACTGATTTATGTGTAGGGTTCCACTCGCCCCATGGTTGGGAAATAGTCATAGGCGCCCTTTTTGAACATTTTGGCTTAATCCCCGATAAATATGTAATTTCTCGCCTCGTTTCAACCTTTCCAGTTATTTTAGATACGGTATTCAAATATTGGATTTTTCGTCACTTGAATCGTACATCCCCTTCAATTGTAGCAACTTATCATACAATGAGTGGGTAATAATCACCTTTCCAAATCTAAATTTAGTAGGCTAGACCTGTTCATTTTTTGGGTCAGTTTCAACCCCCCCCTCTCGATCGGCATCTGCTAATAATGATCGAATATGGAAGAAAAGGGGAAAGAATTAGAACAAGAAGAAATTATTTGTTATCAAGCGGTGTCAACAAGTAATCCGTTTGTATAAAGACTTGAGACTAATAATCAATCTATGCGAAGAATAATTACGAATAACTGGATAAAAACGTGTTGGATTCAATCACTTGCACTTGCAATATCAATAAGTTTCGGTGAATTAAATTGTCTATCTGTATCACATGCATATCCGATTCTTGCGCAGCAAAATTATGAGAATCCCCGAGAAGCTACAGGGCGTATCGTATGCGCCAATTGCCATCTAGCCAAAAAACCTGTGGATATTGAGGCCCCGCAATCCGTTCTTCCCGATAGTGTATTTGAAGCAGTTGTTAAGATTCCCTACGATATGTAGATAAAATAAGTACTTGCAAACGGAAAAAGAGGGGGATTGAATGTCGGTGCTGTCCTAATTCTACCAGAGGGATTTAAATTGGCTCCCCCTAACCGACTTCCAGCCGAAATGAAGGAGAAGTTGGGAAAACTGTCGTTTCAAAGTTACCGTCCCGGTGAAGAAAATGTAATCGTCGTAGGACCAGTGCCGGGCAAATTATACAGCGAAATCACGTTTCCTATTCTATCGCCAGATCCTGGTACTAACAGAGAAGCTCATTTTCTAAAATATCCTATTTATGTTGGAGGAAATAGGGGGAGAGGGCAAATCTATCCAGATGGTAGCAGAAGCAATAACACGGTCTATACCGCTTCAGTAACAGGAAAGATAAATAGGATTGTACGCAAAGAGGGAAGGGGTGGATACGAAATCACTATTGAAGAATCATCTGGTAGTCGTGAAACAACTGATACTGTCCCTCCCGGTCTCGAACTCATTGTGTCAGAAGGCGAGTTCGTTAAGGCTGATCAGCCATTAACCAATAATCCCAATGTTGGAGGATTTGGTCAGGAAGAAATCGAAATTGTACTCCAGGACCCATCGCGTATTCGAGGTCTCATAGCTTTTTTTGTGTCAGTTGTCTTGGCACAGATTTTCCTCGTGCTTAAGAAAAAACAATTTGAAAAAGTGCAGCTGGCAGAAATGAATTTCTGATTGTTTACCTCTTTTTTGTTATCCATTCCATGGCTAAATAATCCGATTCATAATTGCGTGTGGGGAAAAATTTCCCAATCGTCCCTCCCCTTTAGTCAAGGGTTTGATACTCAAATGCAAGGTATTGATTGCATGAATATTGGTCTTGTCTAATGCAATCAATCTAATTGTTTATCGCTCGTTCTCTTAGTTTGACTTTATTAAGTCTAAGCTGGAGTACGGAAGATGAAATAGCGGGAGGTAGACCATAAATAGGATAAGAATAGTTAGAAAGATTACCATTAGGGAAAAATGAAGATTAAAAAAGATCTTTTTCAGTTTGTCAAACTAGAAATTGTCCTCGGAAACCTGTTAATTAATCCGAGTATTTTGAACTAGCCCCCCCCCCCAGACTAAACTAATTATATAATATACAATTATATTATATTAAAAATTTTAGAAATAATTATTTGTCCCAGTTGTCATTTTTAACCTCGATCGATTCTTTAGATAAAAAAAGAATCGATCGACCTAGTTATTTGAGTAATGCATCGTAGAGCTAGTCTATAACTATCTATTTAGATAGTTATTGAATTGAATCGCTTCTGTACTCCCCTCCGTTGAAGAAAAAGAGAATAGAAATGAATAATTCGATTGTAGAGGCAAAATTTTCTCGATCAGACGGCAGTCATTATCGAAGAGACGACCCCAACCCTGAGTAAGCTCCATAAAAAAATATGCCTAACAAACTTATTACAAGTGTACCGGCTACAGTACCTACCAACCATAGGGGAATCCTTCCAGTCGTATTTGTCATCTGCGCCACCTCCTTACCCCCTGCTTTTTTGGCTTCATCATCTGGTCCCGACTCGAAACATGAACAGTCACAAATAATTAGGACCTTATTCTATTTCGGACAATTCTTTTTAGCTTCTAATTAAAAAAGTAATTAGAAAATAGAACAGCAAGTACGAAAATTAATAATAATCCCCGATAAAGGCTTGTACGATTCAATTCTACACTCTGTTTATTTGGATTCGGTTGTGTCGTAGATTCGAAGCTCACTAAAAACTATCTCTGAATGAATTGCATAGCTGATATGGATCCCAGGAAAAAAACTGTAGGTACAGCTAAGCCGTGAACGGCTAACCATCTAACAGTGAAAATTGGATAAGTTTTATCTAAAGCCATTGGTATTAGTTTCTCCTAAAAGGATTTGGTGAATGCGTCGACCTGTTCCAGCGAATCGAAGCGGCCAGTTACTAGGGGAACTTCTTGTCGGCTCTCTGAAAAATATTCGTTTGGGCGGGGACTTCCAAAAACATCGTAAGCTAAACCTGTACTGACAAACAGCCAGCCTGCAATAAACGGGGAGGGTATAGTAATGCTGTGTATGACCCAGTATCGAATACTAGTAATTATGTCAGCGAAAGGGCGTTCTCCTGTATTCCCAGACATGTTCAGCTCCGTATTTATCTATATCTATCTTGTAATACTAAAAAGGATTGCTTCCCAAATAAGAAAAAGGATTAAAAGATGCGGACTGATAAACCTCTTCAAACGGGACCCGATCCTAATTAGGATGTCACTTTTATACCCAGGGTATATCCAAATTATACTGGTTCAGTATAGCTATCTCACCTTTTATGCGGCAAGGTTCCCCACTCCTTCCTTACAAGTGAAGTCTTTAATACTCATGGGAGTTCTGGTAGTAGTTGCTTACACCTAGACCAAAATGGCTAAAAAATCTTCACCAGTTTCGGACCCATGCAGGGGATTGTTGGCGCGGAGGTATTATCTCCCCTATGGCTCTGTTTCTTTATAGCCTGCCTCGTCTTTCGGCGTGTCTGTACAGTTACTAATTTCGATTAAGCCTACGCCTATTCTATTAGCCTTCGACCAAAAGGCAAGTTATGCCGGAAATAAAAATGGGGGATAACTTTTCCAGCAATTCTAAATCGATTAATTAATTGATTTAGAGGTACTTATTAGGTGGTTGCTTCATCAATTCAATAAATGAGACCAAATAAACTAAACCCATAGATTCGGATCACCCAGTAGACGTTACCAATCAATCTTGATTTATCAAATTTGGGTAAACAGCTTTGATTCAGTACTTTAGGGTGATAAACTACTCGAGGAAATCTCGTATACTAACCCATCTGCCAAATAATTTGATATTCAAATCTATGATCACTCTATTAAGTTACTTCGCCTTTTTGACGTCTGTATTAGCTTTTACTTTAGCTTTATTTGTTGGATTGAACAAGATTCAGATTTTGTGACTTAGTATTTCATAGAGAACCCAGATACAGGGGAGAAGAGCAAGAGGGGGGTTTCAACCAGAGCACCTACTAATTCGTCGCACTTACCAAATACTATTCAGTTGACTGACGCGAGAATCAACTTCGGTAAGTATTTAAATTAGATATTTACAAACTAGAATGGTTGAAGCATTACTATCAGGAATTGTGTCGGGTTTAATTCCAATAACCCTAGCTGGATTATTTGTAACCGCATATCCACAATATAGACGCGGTGACCAATTGGATATTCGGTAGAATCAAATAATTGTGGCATTTCAAACGAGATGTTTATTAAATAGAATAAGGATTAAAAAAGAAAAAGATTCACTTGGAAATCTTTTGGGATGCTTCGACGACAACAAATCTGTTGCCTTGGGTTTTAGGTATTTTGTATTCGACACATAGTACTTTTAGTAAAAACCCCTGGGGTAGACAGTAGTAGACACGCCCTGTAGGATTCGAACCTACGGCATCGGGTTTTGGAGACCCGCGTTCTACCGAACTGAACTAAAGGCGCCTCCCTTTTCATATAGATTTTTACATTCAAAAGTGGAAATGGGTCAGCTTCCCCCTCCCGCCCTACCCCACTTCGCGAGGAGGAAGCAAAAATTAGGAATCTCTTTTTCCTATAAGAAAAGAAAAGACAGAAATCAATTCGTTGATACCAGGAATCCTACCCAAAAAACTTGGTGCTTGGATAAGAAAAGAAATAGGGATGACGGGATTTGAACCTGCGACATTTTGTACCCAAAACAAACACGCTACCGAGCTGCGTTACATCCCTACTAATCTCGATTTGCAACCGGTATCGTCGATCCCATCTTTCTTTATTGAATTTATTATAACTGATAATTGTAGATACCGGCTACTAATAAAATAAAAATTCATCTCCTTTTGACGGATAAGTATATCTTAACACTCCGTTCAATTCTTACTCTTCTTTCTTCTTAGTTTTTCATCGCTATTGTCGGTATTAGTACCACCAATATTTAGCACTACGAGTTTACCAGTTTCTCCTACCAAAAAAATTGATTCAGAAGTTAGAAATAGTCGGTTCTTTAAAAGTAAAATAAAAAAGTAGGAGAGGGATAAAGAATAAGAAACACAGGAAGAGAGTGTTAAAAATAAGGAGGACTTTTGATGCAATATGTGAAGATATACCTTTCCACGGCCCCTGTTGTAGCTGCAATATGGTTTGGTTTGTTGGCTGGTTCTTTAATAGAAATTAATCGTTTCTTCCCAGATGCTTTATTATTTCCTTTTCTTTAATATAAAGAACTAATTAAATAGGGATCATACGAAGCAAAAAAATGGGATAATTTTACGTCTGACGAAAGGACTAGCACGTAACCGAGTTATTGATGGGGGTGGCTAACATCTAAATTTTATTGTTGAAACTTCGCAAGTAATCCGTTCAAACAGATTTGGATCTACTTGCGACTCTTTTACTGAAAAAAAAAACCTATCTCACTATGAAACAACTAAATTTATGACTAAAAGGAAAGATGCGAGGGTGACCATTGGTTTAGCATGTACAATCTGTACCTGCAGAGATGCTGACGACAAATCAAAGGGTATTTCTCGATACACTACACGTAAGAATCGCCGTAACACACCTATTCGTTTAGAATTGAAGAAATTTCGCGCTTGTTGCCGCAAACATACTTTTCATAAAGAATTAAAAAAATAAATATTTATTTTTTCTTCTTATTGGTAGGTAATCAATATTGATATGTATCCGTAGTCATAAAAAAATATCACGAATAAATTTAAACGATCTCTCCGTAGACGTTCCCCGTCTATTCGCTCTGATGAAACTATTGATTACAAAAATACAAGTCTACTTCGTCGATTCGTCAGTGAACAGGGAAGAATCTTATCGAGGCGGATGAATAGATTAACCTCGAAACAGCAGCGTTTGGTAGCTATTGCTATAAAGAGAGCCCGTATTTTGGCTTTGCTACCCTTCTCAAATAGCGAAAATTAAATAATTTTTAAAATTGAATTTTGGAAATTTTTTCAATGAAAAAAGAAAATGGGATTGAAAATAGCTAAGTTCAATCAAAATAATATCTAGGAGATAGTCTGTCCGTCCGTTTGGATTTTACTATTTCCTCCTGCTTGTGATAGATCCGAGAATTAATTCGTTCTTAATTTCATCTATGACCTCTCCGTTTGATGCGGAGAGGCCTATCGTTGCATGTCAATCTTTTTCACCAGAAATTGTTTGTACGAGCTTGGAAGAGCAGTAAGCGTCTGGAGTAGCTACTTGCGCGAGTGTTTTGCGATTTAGAAAAACTTGATTATCAAATAAGTTATGAATCGTCGAATTGTACGTAATTCCATTTTTCCGCGCTGCTGCATTAATCCGAACGATCCACAGACGACGAAATTTTCTCTTACGATTGTTTCTATCTACATAAGCGCAAGCTAATGCCCTTTTCTCTTGCTGGTTCGCTGCTCTGAATAATCTTGAATGAGCCCCCCGAAACCCGGATGCAAAATCGAGAACGCCTCTGCGATATCTCCGAGCTATGGATCCTCGTTTCACTCTGGTCATTATACGTATAGCCTCGCAAAAATTATATTCTCTCTGAAAAATCCATTTATTCCTGGGCTCTGCTACTCCCTTAAATAGTTCCATTTCAACATCTCCTATTTAAAGTTATCAATTTTAAAAAATTGATATGCTGCATCACGCCAAAACGTACCCCCCCCCTCTGAAAAGGGGAAGATATCGAAGATACATTTCTATTTTCACTATGCTATGTGCGGTAATATATTCCACATTTTCATTTTTAGGAGGTCGTTCTGCTTTACAATTCTCAGAAAATTTGTCGGTTGTAACAAATTGCTGCTTTTTATTATCTGATGTGAGAAATGAAGATTCCGGCGGCTTTTGCTACTCCGACTTTCCCTCCCGTAAATACTCTGGTACACCTCATTCATAGTTGTTTATTTGTGAATAAGCGGTACATTGTACCGGGGATGTCACGGATTCCAATGTTTCCGTGGTCAACCTTTTCTGGCAGCCGGGTCTCTCCTACATACCGGAGCCTAAGTTTCTCCGAAGATAAGGAAAACCAAATTGCTGTCGGCGGGTCGCATGATCCTCAATATTTAACTCAGCCCATTAAGCTGGGCTTTCGCGCTTCCATTTTTTCTCTTTTCCAAGAGAAATCATATGTATAGTAACGGTATTTTACGCTGGAGATTGGCGGAACAACTGACCCGTATTGCCATCAGAATGGGATTGGCAAAATAGATATAGAAGTTTATACCACTCGCTTGGTTTTGCTTAATAACTCAATTTTATAATCATCAATTGTTTTTTATCGTACCAAATCAAAATGATCGGGTTTGCACCGATTTTAACCACGAATTCCTGTTTCTTATCAAAACAGATGGATTATGGATTTGTCGCCACTTCATTGGGGGAATTATCTCGAGATGTCAAATCCCCTAATGTCTTAGGTTTCCGATCCTAACGAGTCACACATACACCCTAGTACAAACCCCTCTACGTTGAGGGCATCCCCGAAGAGCGGGGGATTTTGTACCACCTCCTAATTGTTGTCTCGCTTCTCTAATTAGTTGCTGATTTGTTGGCACGTTCAAACACGCAGAGATCTTATTCGGTTCGAAATATTCTCAACCATTTGAGAAAATTTGCTACGCTTTAACTTAATATCCAACAATCAATCTTTAGAATATCTTTTTGTTTAAACTACGGGAATAGAGTTTGAAAATTTGATTATTCAAGTGGACAGAATAATAACTGGTTAGACAAATAAATGTGAAATTACAAGAAAAAAATGATTGAATCAGAGGAATTTGATTCTTTCTTCTAAGTGTCAGTTACTTCCTACTGATCGAACCCTCAAATTAATGCATTTTCTAACGCTACAGGGTCCGCAACGCCGTAATCCTGAGCTTCTTCTGCTGACAGAAAAACATCTCTTTCCATGTCTTCGGAAATTATCCATAAGGGTTTACCGGTTCTTTGAGCATAGACTTTGGTTATGCAATCGCGGAGTTTTGATGCTTCTTCTGCTTCCATAACGCATTCACCTGCTTGTCCATCATAATACGAACTAGCAGGTTGATGAATCATTACCCTAATTAGATAACTTCTATTAAGCTTAACCGTACAAGCAAATCCTTTTGCATACGGCTATACCTCTAATGGGCCAACAAAGTCTGCTCAATTGAGTAGTTAAACATTAACTCTTTGTCTTAAAAGACAGATTTACTTTGCTGTCAACTCTTTACTCTTACAATGCTATGAGAAGAGTATTGGAAGATTATACCATCCTTTCTTTCAAACGTATTACGATGGTTCTGTTGCTACATCGCGCCAGCAAATCCCAGAGTTTGCTATATATACTCTCAATGGATAACAGAATCGAGATCGCCAAGCTTTCTAAAAGCTTGAATTTTAGAAAATTATGTAGATCCGACTTATACAATTTATGACGCTAAGATATATCGAGTCGATCTAGAATGAATCCATTACAAGTCAAAAATGTTATTTTGATTCACTTTACCTCCTCAGCGTTTCACTATTTCATAGTTGGATGTGTATAAGAGGAGTCGCCAAGTAATAGTTGCCATGCTATTGTTACCTTAACTAGGCGAAGGCAGAGTCTTAATCCGTACAAATCATTGGCGCCAAGCGTGGGGTAGTGCTATACGTTTGGTAATTTCCCCTCCAGCCAAAATGGAGGATCCCATTGAAGCAGCTAATCCCATGCAAATAGTATGGACATCTGGTACGACAAATTGCATCGCGTCATAAGTAGATATTCCAGCTAGTACCGCCCCGCCGGGTGAATTTACATACAAGTACATATCTTTAGCTTGATCTTCCCCATTTAGATACATCATGATACCGATAAGTTGATTGGCAATTTCGTCATCGACTTGTTGACCTAGAAAGAGAAGTCTTTCCCGATAAAGTCGGTTGATTGGGATAGGTTTCCGCGACTACTATTCTGCCGCTCCCCCCCTCTAGAACCGTATAGGTCTCGTTAGATACATACGGCTCCGGTAGCTTTTACGTCAAATGATTGTAGGAAAAAAGTCTTCTTTCCTTCTTTTTCTTTTTATAGTTTTGTTTATCCTGCCCGTATTAGCTTTTTTGGTTCAAGTTTGTCTGGCCCAGTTTTTGCACATGCTGAACCTTTTTGTAACTGGTGATCAGTGAATTTACTCCAGTATGTTAACCTTTTTCTCTTGCACTGATACATTTCTGTTTGTGATTGAGCTCTTTTTATGCGACGAGTCTTTAGGTTCATCTTCTACCCCGGAGGTTGTAGGGTTCCGACCACTATTTGCATATATAGGACAAATAGTTTTACTTCCCTTGCAGTTATTTCCACATTTTACTTGATATATTCAAAATAGAGATCTATTCAATCTTCTTTTTTTTTTTCCTTTTTCGCAGTCATTTTGGCTACGATTGACACTTGGGGTTGAGTAACCGGGGCCCAAGCAATCTGTTTATTCCAACTAACCGTGGATTCTAACGACTACTAAATCTATTAACAGATTAGATTTTTCTCACGCATTTAACCACTGATAGATTTGTCAAATTCAAGCGAGATAAAGACAAGTCAATCGGATGGGAGATGGCGGAGGCGGGTTCCACACGGCTCAACGCACCTGACGAGTCGCACTATACGTCAACCCAAGCCGCATCTTCTTCCCCAGGAAGACGAAAGGGCACCTTTGGAACACCAATTGGCATATAAAAACTACCGAGAAATATTGCAATTACCTCCAAATCGGGAACGTAGAAGCAAAATTGGAAAGAGCTTTCATTCTATTATAACATGCTTGATAAAGACAACATGGGTTAAAACTCGTATCCTTTTATAGATATTAACAGACTCTGATGGGACCAATCTCTACATTGTTATATGAAACAGGTAAATGCTAAAATATCTATGCCTTCATCTATTTTTGAAAGAAAAATTACTAGCTTACTTCATATTACTACGCATTTTGTATGAACCAGCCAATTAGGTGAAACAAAGCGGGGAAGGAGGAATGCCTCCAATCTAAAAACGAACTAAGATATTAATTGATAGATTTCGTACAATATTGTTTATTTGGTCTTTTTAGAATTTATAACGCAAGCCTATATTGCAAGAAAGTTACATAGTAGTTACTTATCTCCAATATCCAAGAAAGGGGTTTCTCACGGGTTTGCCTTGGTATCGCGTCCATACCGTCGTATTAAACGATCCTGGTCGTCTTATTTCCGTACATTTGATGCATACTGCTTTGGTCTCTGGCTGGGCGGGTTCAATGGCTTCATATGAATTAGCTGTTTTTGACCCATCGGATCCCGTTCTTGATCCCATGTGGAGGCAAGGTATGTTCGTCATTCCATTTATGACTCGCATTGGAATAACAAAGTCGTGGGGAGGCTGGAGCATCACCGGAGACACTGCAACTGACGCAGGTATCTGGAGTTATGAAGGAGTAGCCGCGGCTCATATCATCCTATCCGGTTTACTGTTTCTAGCCGCCATATGGCACTGGGTATATTGGGACCTAGATCTATTTCGAGACGATCGCACAGGAAAACCATCCTTGGATTTACCAAAAATATTTGGAATCCACCTATTTCTCTCGGGAGTACTTTGCTTCGCGTTTGGAGCATTTCATGTAACAGGTTTGTTTGGCCCCGGTATTTGGATATCAGATCCCTACGGATTAACTGGAAAAGTAGAACCCATAGATCCATCTTGGGGGGCCGAAGGTTTTGATCCATTTGTACCGGGCGGAATAGCCTCGCACCATATAGCAGCGGGAGTTTTAGGTATACTAGCTGGTTTGTTTCACTTAAGCGTTCGTCCTCCCCAACGGTTATACAAAGCTCTACGTATGGGAAATGTCGAAACCGTGTTATCTAGCAGTATCGCTGCCGTATTTTTTGCCGCTTTTGTGGTTTCCGGAACTATGTGGTATGGTTCTGCTGCTACTCCAGTCGAACTGTTTGGCCCCACTCGTTATCAGTGGGATCAGGGGTATTTTCAACAAGAAATAGAGAGACGAATACGATCCAGTAAAGCCGAAAATCTAAGTCTATCCCAAGCTTGGTTGAAAATACCGGAAAAATTAGCTTTTTACGACTACATTGGTAATAACCCCGCCAAAGGTGGATTGTTTAGAGCAGGTGCAATGGACAATGGGGACGGGATAGCCGTTGGCTGGTTAGGTCATGCCATTTTTAAAGATAGGGAAGGCCGCGAACTTTTTGTACGCCGTATGCCAACTTTTTTCGAAACATTTCCTGTCGTCTTAGTAGACGGCGAGGGTGTCGTGAGAGCTGACGTACCATTTCGACGAGCAGAATCAAAATACAGCGTTGAGCAAGTCGGTGTAACCGTAGAATTCTTTGGTGGTGAACTAGATGGTGCTAGTTTCAGTGATCCCGCCACAGTAAAAAAATATGCCAGGCGCGCCCAATTGGGTGAGATCTTCGAGTTCGACCGTGCCACTCTAAAATCAGATGGTGTTTTTAGAAGTAGCCCGAGGGGTTGGTTCACTTTCGGCCATGCCACGTTTGCTCTCATTTTCTTTTTTGGTCACATTTGGCACGGTGCAAGAACCTTGTTCAGAGACGTTTTTGCTGGTATCGATCCTGACTTGGCTGCTCAAGTTGAATTCGGGGCATTTCAAAAGTTGGGGGATCCAAGTACTAAAAGACAAGCTCTTTAAAGAATTTTTTCTTATCTACTCTCTTGAATTACTCCTTTTCTTGGGTTAGTTACAAAAATTCACCGAATTCTAAAATGATAAATATTTTGTCAAAATTTATTAATTTACTAGATTGATTTACTAACTTTGACTATTTCAAAGTCAAGTAAAGAAGACTTGAAAGAACTAGAAGTCTCCCCCAACGCAAATTAGTATGAAAGATTTTTTTTTAATACCACTACTACGGACGAATCCATGGAAGCACTGGTTTACACATTTTTGTTGGTAGCAACTTTAGGTATAATATTTTTTGCCATCTTCTTTCGGGAGCCCCCGAAAGTACCTAGCAAGGGTAGATAGAGAAGTCTCCCTTATTATCATTTTCCAAAAGATATTTCATGAACAAAATCATGATTATAGGGAAAATTAAGTTGATTAGAGACCTTCCTTTTCAAAATTGAAAAGGAAGGTCTACCAGTCCGACTAATCTTCGTGTTCCTCAAAGGGGTCTCTGAGCTCTTTGGCAGGTTGACCGGAAGCAGTATACAAAGTGTAACCGGTGAAGCTAACGAGTGAACGGGAGATAGAGATAGCGACCGAGGTTGCGGTTTCCATTGCCATGTAATCCAGAAAGATATTCGTTCTTACTTCAATTGCTATAATAGTATACAAAGTCAATATATTTCAATCAATTGAGCAGACGCTATGGCTACGAAAGTTATTGATGACACCCCCAGGGGTAAACCCAAAATAAGTTTATTGGGAACGGTTTTGAAGCCACTTAACTCAGAATATGGAAAGGTTGCCCCCGGGTGGGGGACTACCCCCCTGATGGGATTTTTCATGGCTTTATTTGCAGTATTCCTAGTTACCATTCTGGAAATTTATAATTTATCCGTTTTATTGGATGGTATTCCAGTTAGTTGGTAAAAAAGTTCCGAACCCCGCTGACATAACTAATGGTAATAGCTAAGGGTTTAGAAATAGAAATGGATACTTTACCAGAACTAGGAACGGGAGCTAAATCGTGCGAACTTTAACTGTTTTTACGAAGCAATAATATGGGTGTGTGATTCGTTGCAACTGATCCGATTCAATAAATAAGTAATCTTTTATTTAAACAGATTTGAGTATTAATATTAGATTATCGGTATCTCGCCAGGTAGCAGTCGAGTTATTAGCACCCGAAACGCGAGAGTTTAATATTTAGTACAAAGTTTAAACTATGATTAATTTGCATCAATTTACCACTTAAACTTCGTCACGAAGTTGTTATTTGATACCGCCAACCCGTTACTTTGGTAAAAAATAACTAATCAAGTATTTTTTACTCATACTTTACAAGTATGTGGGTAGAGAAAAAAAGAACTGTGTAGGGTTTCGATTCGAGGTTATGGAGGAGTTCTCGCCCGTTACGGCTTTCTACCGAGAAAAAAAGAATTATCGAAATATAGTAAAGATCTAAAGTTCCGTTGAGACAAAAAAGAATTAGATCAGAACGAAATAAAGTCTATTCATTTATCTACCCCCCCCCTACCTAAAAAAAAAAGATCGAGGGGGGGGGTTACGTCGATAAGATTCAGAGATTTCCCATGACGCTAAAACTGCTAGGTTTTGATTTAAAAATAAAAGCTAACATGAGATCGAAGTAAATTGTATTTCCAATTTTTCCGGGAATGAGTAGCCCCCTTTCCCCATTAAGGGATAAGAGATGTTGGGGATCTGCCACGTTTTTTAACCCGAGTAACTACTAATTGTTAATGAAATTGGCACAGTTAGTGAACATTGGCGATGCTAAAACGGCTTTGCTTAAGCTGTGTGAGGAAAAAGCCTCATGCACAGTTTACGAAGAGGGAGTTGAAAAGGCTTACCTATCTTACTAAGGTATATGATTGGTTTGAGGAGCGCCTAGAAATTCAGGCAATTGCGGACGATGTTACTAGTAAATATGTTCCTCCACATGTGAATATATTTTATTGCTTGGGGGGAATCACGCCGACTCGCTTCTTGGTTCAAGTAGCCACCGGTTTTGCCATGACCTTTTATTATCGTCCGACTGTTACAGAAGCTTTTTCTTCAGTTCAATATATAATGACTGAAGTTAATTTTGGTTGGCTGATTCGGTCTGTTCATCGGTGGTCAGCAAGTATGATGGTATTAATGATGATTCTGCATGTATTTCGGGTTTACCTCACGGGAGGATTCAAAAAACCTCGCGAATTGACTTGGGTTACTGGGGTTATTCTAGCTGTATTAACCGTCTCTTTCGGTGTAACTGGATATTCCCTACCCTGGGATCAAATCGGTTACTGGGCCGTCAAAATTGTAACCGGCGTACCCGAAGCTATTCCCCTAGTAGGGTCTTCATTAGTAGAGTCATTACGGGGAAGTGCTAGTGTTGGCCAATCAACATTAACCCGTTTTTACAGTTTACACACTTTTGTGTTGCCACTTCTTACTGCTGTTTTTACGCTGATGCATTTCTCAATGATCCGTAAACAAGGCATTCCGGGTCCCTCACGATTCAGTCATAAGTCAGGGGTGAGAAAAATAGCTATCGCTACATCGGCGGGGAATCTCACCTTCAAGTTCTTTAAGAGGTTATCATTCTGTCGCCGCTGATACTTATTACTAAACCGAATGATAAGTTATCCAGCGGATTTAGTTATCGTCTCAGACTATTGAGACAAAATGATTGAAGTATAAAAGGAAAAAATTTGGATTACGGGAGTGTGTGACTTGTATCGAGACGTGTAGGCTATGCAGACGCTCAGTCGGATACTGCTGCAGCCAAAGATGTATCTTCTTTCCAACCTCTCTTTTGGACTAAGATTCGAAACCTGGATATAAAAATATATTTTTCGGACTAAAACTAAAGCTGTTTGGAGAATGTTTTCCATGATCGATTCAAAAATTTTGAAAGGCCTCGTGAAACCCAATATATCTAATTGGGATTGTATGAAGCTTTTGAACATACGGTTTTTACTATGATGCGTACATTTCTTTCGCATCAAACGTTAATTACAGCCGTTGGGGTAAAAAAACGATCTAAAGATATATATAGCCAACGTTGTAACAAGTTAAAATCCTATACCTTAGTTTATAAGTATTTTGTCTTGTATAAACTTACGCGCGGGTATAGGGTACGAGATAACCCGCGAAGCCTTCTTCCGTTATTGAGCTGATTCGGATCAGAAGCCATGTTGCAAAATAACTTTTTTGTGTATTCGTCCTCTCTCTATTTGCCAACCTAACCATTGCAGGATGAGAGAATTTCACATCTGCTCGAGCCGTATGAGGAGAAATTCTCACGTTCGATTCTTGTGGGGGAATGAGAAGTCCACCCCAATAACAAAAAAACCTGACCTGAACGATCCTGTTTCGAGAGCAAAATTAGCTAAAGGTATGGGGCATAATTACTATGGGGAACCCGCTTGGCCCAATGATCTTTCATATATATCTCCTGTAGTAATATTGGGAACCATCGCATGTACCGTGGGTTTGGCTGTTTTAGAACCATCAATGATTGGTGAACCGGCAAATCCATTTGCAACTCCTTTGGAAATATTACCTGAGTGGTATTTTTACCCTGTGTTTCAAATACTTCGCACAGTGCCCAATAAACTATTAGGTGTTCTTTTAATGGCGTCGGTACCCGCAGGTTTGTTGACCGTTCCTTTTCCCGAAAATGTCAATAAATTTCAGAATCCGTTTCGGCGCCCAGTAGCCACAACAGTCTTCGCAATTGGCACCGCGGTCGCTATTTGGTCAGGTATTGGGGCAACTTTACCCATAGATGGATCTCTAACTTCGGGGCTTTTCTAACACTTTCCCATCTACCATTAACCTAAAAAATATTTGAATTTAGTCTAGGGAACAATTGTCAGCCCCCGGGCTAGGACAAGACTTCCCCAGACTTGGTTAATTTTGAATCAAAATATTGAATTCTTTAGATAATTGATTTTTATTTTTTTACTAAAAAATAATTAGGAATCAACTTCTAATTTACCAGGTTTGGTTAACTCACACTTCCCCTCTAAAACTTTTGAAGATAAAGGTGTAACACAGAAGAGATGAGATCGCTTGTTTCAGAAATAATAAAAATTGGATTCCTCCATTTGTTTCTACTATTGAATATGTACCTTATTTCGGGGTAATTCTGAGGCGAAACGTTCCCACAAAGCTTTTGACACCTGATCTACAGATTTTTGTCCAAAACTTTTTATTTTTGATAAATCTTCTCGGCTGTAATTAAGCAAATCGGCGATGGTGTGTATTTGTGCTTTTTTGAGACAATTAAAGGCTCTGGCAGGTAATTCTAGTTGGTCAATAAACGTATCTTCGGATAGCTTTTTCCCTAGTTCATTCCCATCATGAAGTTGTGAAGATAACTTCATTGAGGGAAAGATACCTTTATCATCTCCTGAGCAGGAGACGTCTTCCCGTTTTACGTGCAAAAAAGGACTTAATAGTTCTATTAGTTTTTCAGAAGCCTCGCTAATTGCCTCGTCTGGGGTCGGACTACCATTAGTCCATATCTCAATGAGTGATATTTCTCGCGTCGCTTTACCACTTCCAAATAAATGTACGCTATAATTTACGTTTCGAACGGGCATAAATACAGCATCAACAGGAAATTCTCCATTTTTAGATCCATTTAGATTTTCTATGCGGTATCCGCGATCTTTTTCAATTTTTAATTCAATATTTACAGATATTGGTTGAGTGATAGTAACTATATGTTGCAAATTATCAACCGCTTTAACAGAGGGTGGGAATGATATATCACCCGCAGTTATTTCTTTGGGACCTGTTACGGATGAAATTGCTTCTTTAACATCATTGGAGTCGCCCTTAAGTGCAACTTCCTTTAGATTAACTAAAACATCATGTATTGTCTCTTTAATACCCGTTACTGTGGAATACTCGTGCACAACTCCGTGAAACCGTGCACATGTTATACTCGTCCCTCGAATCTCTTCTAGTAATGCTCTACGCATGGCAATTCCCACAGTACTAGCTTGGCCCTTTTTAAAGGGAGATACGACGAAACGACCATAATGAAGACGCTTATTTTCTACCCTAGATTCGACACATTTCAATTGAATTGCCTGGGTACAGATCGACTTCTCACACGTAAGCATAAAAGAATCCCCCTTTAGGTTTTATATAACGACTAATTAAACACGTCTTTTTCGGGGGGGTCGGCACCCATTATATGGCATGGGAGTCACATCACGTACAAAACTGAGGATTACGCCGCTTCGTCGAATGGCCCGCAAAGCGGTGTCTCTTCCAGGACCGGGTCCGCTCATCGTAATTTCTGCTTGCTTCATACCCCGCTCCATTGAAGTACGGATAGCATTTTCTGCTGCAGCTTGGGCGGCAAATGGTGTACTTTTGCGTGTACCTTTAAAGCCACAGGCACCAGCCGAACACCGAGTAGCTACCTATCCCCGAACGTCCGTAACAGTAATAATGGTATTATTGAAACTTGCTTGGATATGAATAACCCCCTTCTGTACTCCGCGCTTCACCTTTCGTGAACGAATCTTTTTTGAGTTAGTTGACATAGTTAATTGATTCTTTATATCCAAAGACTATTATTAATTGTTAATTAGTTCTACACCTAACTATTTTGATTATCCTTGCCTCTGCTTATGCTTTGGGTTGCAACAAATTACCATGATTCGTCCACGTCTACGAATCAATCGACACTTTTCACAGATTTTGCGAATAGAGGCACGAATTTTCGTAGCTACAGCCTTAAATTAGTTGGATAAATCTATTGATAGATTCAAAATACATTACTTCTTTTTACGAATTAAAACAAAAAGTTGAACAAGCAGATAAGGACTAGATGACGACACCAATATCAAGATCTAGGGATTGTTATTTGTCTGTCTACTTCGAAGTCGATAAATGATACACCCTTTGGTAAGATCATAAGGACTTAATTCAACTCTTACTCTATCTCCCTGTAATATTCTTATGTAACTCCGTCAAATCTTTCCCGATATGTGGGTCAAAACTTGGCATCCATTATCCAAACAAACTCAAGACATAGCATTGGGAAGCGATTCCGTAACTGTACCTTCTATGTCAATAGGATTCTGCTTCTTCATCATCCGAGTTAAATAAACCCCCCTTAAATCATAGATTTCTTTGATAAATTGCTAACTCACTTGATATCGCTAACAGTCTATTTATAACGTAGTCGTTTTGAAAACAAGTTATCTTCCGTTGGGAAGAAGTTTCCAAATTACCAAACGTGGCACAGAATCTCCCCCCCAATCTCTTTCTGTCGAGCCTCTCGATCTGTAATAAGTCCATGCGATGTTGATGAAATTGCAATTCCCATACCGCCCAATATTTTAGGAATTTGCCGACGATCGGAATAGACTCTCAAGCCAGGTTTGCTAATACGTTTGATAACTGCAATGTAGGGGTCTTTTTTCTTACCGAGATATCTCAAGCTCACATCCATAAACTCTTTCCCATTAATATCCTTGTGCTTTACAGCGTTTTTTATAAAACCCTCTTCCACCAAAATTTCTACGATGCGTTCAGTCATTTTAGTGGCAGGTATTCTGATCATAGCTTTCTTTCTTGTGTTGCCATTTCTTATGGCAGTAAGTGCGGTAGAGATAGCATCGTTAGCCGTAAAATATCAATCAGTAGTTTTTGCAGTTATCAATACTAGAATGATTCCTAACCCCTTGGCTTCTTCTGTTTCATCTAATTTGATTCTGTATATTCGGTATATTTAGAGACATTTGATAAAGTTTCAAACCGATTTTATAAAATCGGTTTGAAACTTTATCAAACTGATGATGCTAAGTTAATTCAATTATTAATCTTTACAACACCTCAGGAGCTAAAGAGACTACTTTGGTAAAATTGTAATCCCTCAATT
>JAEIGA010000487.1_pt1 | contig 58697 bp, 63 predicted proteins | sample 9270691 | NCBI WGS metagenome assembly JAEIGA01 (sample SAMN17057246, study PRJNA624740) | gut metagenome | biome: biome; isolation source: fecal sample | host: Bos grunniens | place: China: Xizang | collected 2019 | reverse complement strand
TCTGGTCAAAATCACTTGCTAGCAATTTTACCTTACTTTACTGTTTTTGGTTCGACATTAACTGTCTGTTCTTGAATTTTTCTCTTAGAAATTTTCAGGAATTCGTTTATTGTCATCTATTGTTTAATTATCAATGTTCTCTTTGCTCTCTTGCGACAGCCTAGTTAGAATATCACACCCTAAAATCGTTGTCAACAACTTTTTTTAAAAAACTTTTAAAATTTTTTCAAACAATTTGTGCAATTTATTTTGGGCATAAAATTCTGTTACACAAATAGAGTTTTCCCTATCTTTCCCATATTATACATTTTATAACCGACTTTCTATAAACGCCTATGTGAAGGGGTAAAATACCCATGATTTTTGAAAATCATGGGTATTTTGCGTGTAATATATAATGTTTATAGAAAATCAACTGTATTTTAGCTTGCTTTTAATGTGTTTTGAAGCTGTTTCTGGGTATTTATCATTAAAAATGGAGTTTTATACCCAGCCGGCACAAAAAATCAAAAACAGACTTTGCATATCATTATGCAAAGTCTGTTGCTCCACTCTCATCTTCTAAAACTTCGTTATATACTTCAATAAGATATTACTATCATAAAGTTTTGTTAAAATTTCGCTTTCCGAAATCCCCTTCATACATGCCCCTCCAAGTGGCGTATTATATAATAATGTAATAACAATGAACAAAATCCAAATAATTAAGATTCCTATTCCTGCTCCCAAGATACCTCCTACTAAATGATTGGCGCCTCCTACTAGCGGAAGTTTATCAAGGATATTCAACATACCCAATGCAACTCTCACAATAATAAACACCACAACAAATGTAATAAGGAAAGCAAGGATATCCGCTATTACCTTTGCTACATAAGCCCCGATATATTCTCCAAATGTTTGAACGCCTAACGCTGTATAAACTTCACTGTTATTATTTTCCAAAAGCATCTTTCGAATTACATCCGGCATATCAGCACCTTCAATCATAGAGATTTGCTCTTCTCTAGGCAGTTCTGCTTGCAATACCTCGTCTCCTGAAGTTTCATCCGGCAAAAGCAATTCAATACACATATTCTTCACCGTTTCCTTGAGTGGTGTGGACTCCTGAATCCACTTACTTACACTCGGCGATATTAAGAATACTAGAACAATACACACCAAAGTCGCCAGTAGCGATGCAATAATTTTGACCAGCCCTCTTTTGTATCCAATTATCACACTCAACAAAAAAACAATTCCTACAATTAACAACAATGCATTCATTTTATCCTCTCCTATTTCGCAAGATGTATTTCATGAAAACCACTTGCATTTATCATCATGTATTTATTAAGACCAATAATAGGGAAAATCTCCAAAATATTTTCCTCCATATTTCCTTCAAATTTACATATCCCCTCTTTATGATAGATGCTGCACATTTGTCCATCATACAAGATAATCTGTCCATCTGATACTTGCATTTTGGAATACTCCTTGTCAACATCAACTGCCGATAAGAGTTTTCCCTTTAAATTATAAATATGTAATTTATAATCGGCCTGCTTATCATTCCTTGCAAGAATCGCAATCAGCTCATCTCCATACGCTACACTTTGAATTTCTTTTTTGAATTCTACTCGTGTTATTTCTTCCGGTTTTTGTGTTCCTTTGTAAAAATGAATACCATTGTCAGCGATTAAAACAGATGTGTTTTCATTTACGTACGAAACCACTGGAATCACTGTGTTTGAGAACTCAGTTTCACAAACAGGGAATCCTTTCTTTTCTGCATCGAACTCCCCAAAATAATAATATGCTATCTTCGTTGTAATCTTATTTTCTTCTGTATATAAATAAGAAACTATCTGTGTTTTTCCATCCCATGACGTCGCAACGTCCATTGGATATCCCATAGTTGTGAGCGACACCTCATTCTGCACCAATACATTTCCTACGGCGTCGTAGCACATAACCAGAGGCTTTTCCTCATCCTTCAAGATTGCACTGACAATTCCCTGTGAAGAAACAGCAAATTTTTCTATCGGACGAGTTGTATGGATTTCACCCTTCAACCCCTTCTTATGAAAGACCAAAATGCTTGTCCCGCCCTTGTCTCCAATAGCCACACAATTGCCGCAAACCTCCACAAACGGATTGTTCATCTGACACGGTTGATTCCAAATCTCTTCCCCTGTCTCTGAAAGAAGCGCAACCCCATCTCTACTGTAACGCAAAATGCCGTCCAAACACCGTCTGTAATTCGCATTATCAGTACTAGTGTTCTCATAACTTTTTCCGATTTCTATATAATCAAACGTTTGATACTTTATAAAATAATATCCTCCAATCGTTACTAGCACTAAAACGATAGCAACCACCAGAATAATCAGTCTCTTACTTTTTTTCATGCTATGCATCCCTTTTTCTTTTTATGCATATCAGTATAACACATTTTTCCTTATGGTAGTAGTAGTTTTTGTCCGATAAAAATTAAGTTTCCGTCCTCCAACTTATTCAATTTGCAAATTGCTTCTATGTGTGTAATGTCGCCATATTCTTTTCTGCTTATATTTTCTAAGGTATCTCCCTCTTTTACAATATACGTTTTTGTGGTCGTGCTTTCCGGTGGTTGTTCTTGCTGCGTACTATCCTGCACAGTGTTTCCCCCTTCCTGCTCATTACCTTCCTGCGCATCTCCCTCTTGGGCATTGCCTTCCTGTGCTTCTCCCTCCTGGGCATCGTTTTCTTGTGTGTCTCCCTCCTGCACGTCACCTTCCTGTATATCTCCTGTGATATCCTTGTCTTCCTCTTTGTTTGAAGACACAATATCTCCCAGTACTTCCACGCTATCTTCTTCTTTTTCTTCCTTCTCTTGTTTGTCAACCTTCGAAACGTTCTGCGTCAGCTTGTCCAAGGAGTTCTGAACACTCTTCATCTTATCATAATTGTTAATCATGGTAACGCCAATAACCAAAACTACCAGCACAAGAAATGTACTCATAGCATAAACCATTCGTGAACGTGCGCGTTGCTCGTTTTGCTCTGTTTTCTCCCTTACTAAGTTTCTAAAGTTTTTAGTAACCCTATCTTCAATAATTTCACTGGGGGTAAATCCACTTCTTTTTCTGGTAGCAATCATATAATTCTGCATTTCCAGATTTTTTTCATAATAAACATAATGTCCACCGCATTCCATCATGTCTCGGAATTTGTATATGTAGAATTTTTCTTCTTTATCTCTTGCGTTCTTAGTAATAAAAAGGCTCTTTTCTCGATGGAAATATTTCTGATGAATCTTTTTGATATTATGATTCACCTCTACATTGTTTTCGCCGCCTGCAATAAACCATCCTAGAATTTCTGCATTGCCAAAATATTCTTTGCATGTCTCACACGCATTTTTCCACACATTTTCTTCTATAATAAATTCTTTCCCCTTAACTAAGAGTTCCTTCATTTGTATAGCACCGTAAACATATATGTAGTCTTGTTCCTCCTCTTGTACTGTCTCCCCAATCAAAAATGCTCCTACCATTTCCTGATCAGCCTTGCTACATAGTTGGTTAAAAAAAGTATCCACATAGTCTTCCACATATATCTTGGAGCTATCACTTACATTTCCTATTTGCCTAACATTTTTTGGAATTTGTCTCTTCATTTCTATCACCTCATTACGTTTTTCCATCATACTATCACACACAAATCGCTGATTTTATCATATGGTGTCATCGAAACCAAAAAATGTTCGACAAAAAAGGAGAGTAGATTTTATCTCTCTACTCTCCTTTTGATTTTTCGTCATTCTTATACAAATGCTTTTACTTTATTGTAGATGCTTTCTGCATCCAATCCATATTTCTTAATCAATGCCAATGCCGGTCCAGATTCGCCAAATACATCATTCACACCGATTTTCATTACTTTTGTTGGTGCCTTTTCAGCAAGTACATCACACACTGCACTTCCAAGACCACCGATTACAGAATGCTCTTCTATTGTAACAACCTTTCCCGTTTCCTTTGCAGCTGCTACAACCAAATCTTCATCCAACGGCTTAATTGTATGGATATTGATAACTTTTGCATCAATTCCGTCTGCTGCCAACATTTCTGCAGCCTCTATTGTTTCTGCCACTTCAAGGCCTGTTGCAATCAAGGTTACATCTTTACCTTCACGAAGAACGATACCTTTACCAATTTCAAATTTGTAATCTTCATTGTCATTGATTACTGGAACTGCAAGTCTACCAAAACGAAGGTATACAGGTCCTTCATATTCATAAGCTGCTTTTACTGCCGCTCTTGCTTCCACATCATCTGCAGGATTGATTACAACCATTCCCGGAATGGCACGCATCAAAGCGATGTCTTCGTTACACTGATGGGTTGCACCATCTTCACCAACAGAAATACCTGCGTGTGTTGCTCCGATTTTTACATTTAAATGTGGATATCCAATGGAGTTACGAACCTGCTCAAATGCACGTCCTGCTGCAAACATTGCAAATGAACTTGCAAATGCAACCTTACCTGTTGTTGCAATACCTGCTGCAACTGACATCATATTTCCTTCTGCGATACCACAGTTGATATGGCGTTCTGGAAAAGCTTTCTTAAAGATACCTGTCTTTGTAGCTCCAGAAAGGTCAGCGTCTAATACGACGAAATCGTCATGTTCTTTTCCTAATTCTGCTAATGCATTACCATAACTCTCACGAGTTGCAATTCTTTTTACATCTGACATAACGCTTCACCTACTTCCTCTAAATCTTTCATTGCCTGAGCATATTGGTCATCATTTGGCGCTACTCCATGCCATGATGCTTGGTTTTCCATAAAGGAAACATCCTTACCTTTAATTGTCTTAGCAATAATTGCTGTTGGCTGTCCTTTTGTTTCTCTTGCTTCTTTAAATGCCGCTTCAATTTGATCGTAATCATGTCCATCGATATTGATTACATGGAAATTAAATGCTTCGAATTTCTTGTCAATTGGGTATGGGCTACATACATCTGCAATATTACCATCGATTTGCAAACCATTGTTATCTACAATTACAACAAGGTTGTCCAATTTTCTGTGTCCTGCAAGCATCGCAGCTTCCCAAACTTGACCTTCTTGAATCTCTCCATCACCTAATAATGTGTATACGCGATAATCATCATTCGAGAGTTTTGCTGAAATTGCCATACCAACTGCCGCCGAGATACCTTGTCCCAAAGAACCGGATGACATATCAACACCCGGGATATGTTGCATACAAGGATGCCCTTGTAAATATGAACCCACTTTACGAAGTGTCACCAAATCTTCCACCGGGAAAAATCCTCTTTGTGCCAAGGTTGCGTAATAACCTGGTGCCGTATGACCTTTTGACAATACAAATCTATCTCTATCTGCCTTTTTTGGTTCCTTTGGATCAACATTCATCTCCACAAAATACAGATATGTATAAATATCTGCTGCTGATAATGATCCGCCCGGGTGTCCTGCCTTTGCGCTATGCACAGAAGTTACGATACCTTTGCGGACTTCGTTAGCGATTTTCTTTAATTCTAACTTGTTCATAATTTCCTCCTGCTTTCCTTTAAATTTCAGTTCTTCCTTCAAGGGCTCGAAGAAGCGTCACTTCATCAATGTATTCCAAATCTCCACCAACCGGAACACCGCTTGCAATTCGGCTTACTTTAATCCCAATTGGTTTGATTAATTTGCTGATATACATCGCCGTGGTTTCTCCCTCCAGACTGGAGTTCGTTGCTACGATAACCTCGTCCACATCATCACGAAGACGTTCCATCAATTCCTTTAATTTTATATCTCCAGGTCCAATTCCAAGCATCGGCGAGATTGCTCCATGAAGCACATGATAGACACCTTCGTATTTGCCGGTTTTTTCATATGCCGCCAAATCCCTGCTAGTTTCTACTACCATAATCGTCTTCGAATCTCTCTTTGAATTGCTACAGATTGGACAGAGTTCCTGATCCGTAAGCGTGAAACATTGTTTGCAATAACGCACATTGTTTCTCGCTTGTGTCATCGTTCCGGCCAATTGTTCTACCTGCTCTTTCGGCATATTAATAATATGAAAGGCAAGACGTTGTGCTGTCTTTGCTCCAATCCCCGGAAGTCTGGACAATTCTTCAATTAATTTGCTAATTTGACTACTGTAATAATCCATTTGAATTACTCCTTAGAATGGTAATCCCATTCCTCCACCTAATCCGCCTGTCAATTTTGACATTGCTGATGCAGATGCCTCTTCTACCTTACGAAGTGCCTCGTTTGTAGCTGCCACAATTAAATCTTCTAACATTTCAATGTCATCCGGGTCAACTACTTCTTCTGCTAATTTTACTTTTAAAACTTCTCTTGTTCCAGAAACGGTTATCTCAACTGCACCGCCACCTGCAGTTGCAGTGAATTCTTTTGTTTCCATTTCTTTTTGCTGCTCTTCCATCTGTCTTTGCATCTTCTGAGCCTGCTTCATTAAGTTTGCCATATTCCCCGGCATTGCTCCGCCTGGAAATCCTCCACGTTTAGCCATAACATCTCCTCCTAGTCTTCAATTGTAAGATCCATTTGAACCAATTTCTCTATATCCACAAAACTGTCTTCGAATCTACGTCCTTCTTCCACATGACGCACTTCGATTTCAATTGTCTTACCGATTTTTTCTTCTATTAATGATTTAATTTCTTCCTTATGAGTATCAGTTCCCGCAAATCCTGCCGCCACCTCATCATCAAACACAAGAAGTAGCTGGTCCTGATTGCCCACACTGAGGCGTGCCTGCTTCAAATAAACCTTCAACATTCCCGATGCCTGATTGGCAAGCATTCGGAAATTTTTTACAACTGCCTGCACGTCTTCATGTAGGGCCTTCGAAAGCTCCACCTTTTGTTTCTCCTGCGGTTCTTCCGTGGTATCACTTCGGCTCACATAAACCACTTCCGGCTTAACAGAAGTTACTCCCTTTTCCACCTGCTGTTCCACAGCACGGATTCTTTCCAGCAGACTGTCCTGATTGGTCTCCATCTCAGGTTTACAAAGTTTAATTAAGGTCACTTCCAAGAGAACTCTCTTTTGTGTTGCATATTTTAATTGATTCGATAACTCCGAAAAAATGCGAATATAGCGAATCAAAGCATCATACTCAACCATCTGAGCTTCTTCTTTTAATTGCTCAAGATTTTCAGTAGAAACGTCTAACACGTCCTCCATATTATCAGAACTCTTTACAAGTAGCAAGTTTCTCAAATACCATGTGAAGTCAGTTGCCAGTTGTCCCAATTCACGTCCCTGCATGATTAACTCTTCCAAGGTCTTAAGTACGCTTGTCACATCTCGATTCAAAAGTTCTCTGAGCAATTTGCTAAATACATCTGTATCAACTGCACCCAAAACTTCCAATACATGGTCGTAGGTTAGTTTCTCACCAAGATAAAATGCAATGCATTGGTCTAAAAGACTGAGCGCATCTCTCATGGAACCATCTGCCGCCTTCGCAATGTAACGAATGGCACGTTCCTCCACATCTATATTTTCCTTCTGCATTAATTCTGCCAATCGCTCAGCAATTGTATCGATTGTAATACGTTTAAAATCATACCTTTGACAACGGGACATAATTGTAATCGGAATCTTGTGTACCTCAGTCGTCGCCAAAATAAAGATTACATATTCCGGCGGTTCTTCTAATGTTTTGAGAAGCGCATTGAAGGCTCCTATTGAAAGCATATGAACCTCATCTATAATGTATACTTTATATTTTCCTTCCGTTGGGCGATACGCAACCTCTTCACGTATTTCTCGAATATTATCAACACCATTATTAGATGCCGCATCTATCTCAATTACATTCATGGAAGTTCCCGCACTGATTGCCTTGCAAGTCTCGCAAACACCACATGGACTTCCATCAACCGGACTTTCACAATTCACGGCTTTTGCAAATATCTTTGCAACCGAAGTCTTTCCCGTTCCTCTCGTTCCACAGAAAAGATATGCATGTCCAATACGGCCTGCTTTTATTTGATTTTGTAAAGTTTTGCTGATGTGGTCTTGGCCTTTTACGTCCTCAAACTCACCCGGACGAAATTTCCGATATAAGGCTGTATACGACATATCTTTCCTCTCTCTTCTAAAATTTGTTTCTAGACTCTCTTCCTATCATTATATCCTATTTTTTTAGTGCTAACAACACCAAAATGAGTTATAATATAGAAATAATAGGTTAATAGCTTGAAGGAGAATTCTCACATGAACCAAAATTTGATGAATAAACTAATGGAATTGGAGATGGAAGGTGAAATTGTACCTGATCCAAGCCTACTTAAAACACCGGAACAAATAGAAGCAATCAAGAAAAGTGCCGCTTTAAACACAGCAATCCTAGACCATGTGGCAAAACATATTTGTGCAGGTATGAGCACTGCCGAAATTGACACTCTGGTTTTCGATTATACAACTGCACACGGCGGAATTCCTGCTCCACTTGGATACGAAGGCTTTCCGAAAAGTGTTTGTACTTCTATTAATAATGAAATATGTCACGGAATTCCGGATGAAAACACTATCTTACAAGAAGGGGATATTATTAATGTAGACGTTTCTACTATATTAAATGGGTATTACTCAGATGCGTCCCGTATGTTTGCAATCGGAAAAGTTTCAGAACGCGCCGAAAAACTTTTAACAGTAACGAAAGAATGTGTGGAACTTGGGCTTGCCGCAGCAAAACCTTGGGGACATCTAGGAGATATCGCCGACGCTATCAACAGCCATGCGAAGGCAAATGGGTATTCTGTCGTTATTGATATCGGCGGACACGGAATTGGTTTAGAATTTCACGAAGAACCTTTTGTTAGCTTTGTAGCCCCAAAAGGCACGGAAATGATACTAGTTCCATGTATGATGTTTACGATTGAGCCAATGATAAATGAGGGAAGCCCGGATTTCTTCATCGACGAAGATAACGGTTGGACGGTTTATACAGAAGACGATGGTTTGTCAGCTCAGATTGAATATATGGTGCTGGTAACAGAGACTGGTATAGAGGTTTTGACAAAATAAGGTACGAACAGTTATTAATATGCGCAGAACAACATGCTGTTAAACAATAACTCTCGTGAATAGTTGTTCTATAAAAGGGGTTAATACAAAGAATATCCCGAACAATTTCAATGATATCTTTATAAGCCCTCAGTTGAATACGAGCAAATAATGCGGCTAAATTTACTTAATATTCAACCCCGACAGATGCAAATTAATCAAGTTATATTTTCAACCAATAATACCAATGGTGAATGAACCGATTAATCCTAACACTATAATTATGGTCATGTATGGCTGCGATATTCTCATCATTTGTCCATCCAAAAACATATACGTCTGTTATTAACCACAATATGTAACCTTTTCCATTACTGGTCTTGGAAAAAGGCTCTGTGTAAACATTGCATTTAAAGCCAGAGGATAGTCTCTAGATGTATTGACTGTGATGAAGGGAAACTCCTTCATATTGTTATTTTTGAATAATTAAGTTTTTTACTAGAAATATAATTTGAGTAACACATAATATCGCGAATAATACTGTTGGGAATTCTTTTGTTAAATAGAATTCGTAAAAGCAATAGCATAACAATGCTAAATTTATAAATAAATATGGTAATTTTAAATTCATTTTGTATCCCTCATTAATAATTTTTTTTATTTATTATTATACTACCTACAAACATACAAATCAATGAAATAATTAATAAAACACTAATGTATATTACATTCTTTTCAAACCCGCTTATTAACTGCATACATTCACCAATGTAATGTGTCGGAAAAACCATTTTGATTATATCTATTGAATTCAAGTTTATATTTATTACTATTGAATAAATAATTGAATCTATGATAGAAAAAACAAAATAAAAAATAATTACTACGGCATTTTGCGGAATTATGACAGATAAGACAATACTAAGCGTTCCATATGTGGTATAAGCAAACACTATTTTAATCAGGATCACAAAAACATCCCCGAGAGCAACGCTACTATCCCCCCAACCATAGACGACTGTTCCAAACGTTGTAAGGTAAATTCCAGTACCAAATACTAACAGTCCAGTTAGTATCAAAAATGAAAAATATTTACCCCAAAAAATCGTGACTCTTGACTTCATAGAATCATAGCATCGAAAAATATTATTCCTCTGGTAATCCTCCGTAAAAACCAGAATAATTATTATAGGGATCATATACATCAACAAATTATTAATTCCGCTATTAGTTAAAACATTATATCCTGCAATTTGTACAGTAATATAGTCAATCTTTAATTGTTTAAATAATAATCCCCTAAAATCTATTAAATATAGCGTAGAATAAATCAACATGATTCCACACAATATCTTAAACGCTTTTCCGCATAGACTTTTATATATTTCTGCTTTTATTATGCTTATTAAACCTCTCATTTCCTATCATTCCTTCCAATGCTTTTATAATGTCAGGAATTATCTCATAATCAATCTGCTCTTCCGCCAAAGAAATCTGTTCCAATAATCCCTTTTCAGTAATAATAATTAAATCAGATAAATTCATTGCATATATGCAAGTTTCATCAATTTTGTTTTTATTTATAAATCTTTCTATTTCAGATTCGTCTTTAAACATAACCTTTAGACATACGTAATCTGTTTTTATCAATTCACTATTTATGATTTTCCGAATTCGACCTTCAGCAATATAAATATAATCAATATATTCATGTTCCAAATCCTGTAACAAATGCGATGCTACAATAACTATTTTTCCTTTTTGCTTGATGAACTCGTTCATCATCTCAATTATTTTTTTTCGTGAAAAATTATCTAAACCGTTAAAGGGTTCATCTAAAATTAATATGTCTGGATTACCAATAATGGCTTTGATAAAAGATACCTTCTGGCGCATGCCATATGATAATTTACTAATTTTTTTCTTTCTTTCATCCCACAACTCGAATTCTTTCAACCAGAAGTCAATTTTGTCATTGTCATAAGAATGTAATATACAATGATGTGTCAAATTTTGATATATCGTTAATGATTCATAAAATCCCTCTCCGTTCATTACTCCAATATCCATCTTCTCTGTTAGTTTTATAAATCCTGTTTTTGTCTTCCAAATTTGCGAAATCAAGTTTAGTAATGTTGACTTCCCTGATCCGTTTTTCCCTATCAAACAGTATATTCTATCTTCATTAAATTCCACTGAAATATTATCTAAAATTTTTTTTTTATTTATGCGTACTTTTACATTAATTAGTTTAATTTCTTTCATTGGTTTACACCTTCTTTACACAAAACTAAATTAAAATTTATAGCCAGTTATCACCAAAATAATTGTGAGTAGTAAATTTATGAAAATGCAAGGGAACATCCACAATACATCATTATTAACAATAAATATGAATAAGGAAGGAACAGTTAAAACAATATTAATTATACATCTAATTAACAATATCGAAAAACTTTCCTCTCGATTCTTTCTACAAAAAAAACGTATAATATTCAAAACAATCCCTAAAAACAAAAGGATAAAACTCGTGCAATAAAGAACACTTATTAATACTAAAGTTGGTGTCGCTTGCACTACAATCCCCAAAACCATTACAGTTATTACAATATTTAAAAGTGCCTTTGACAACGGATAGCAACTAAGTAAGATCAGTTTCTTTAGCCAAAATATAGGAATCAATCTAATGCTGGAATAGTTTATTGCGTTCCACCATTGTCTTGACGAGAAAGTTAACCCCAAACCAATAACCAAAACTATGGCTGAAATCCCCATAATCAAATTAGTCGGCAAAAAAACACCTTGTGCATTTGTCGTTTGCGACAAGCCAAGACCTATAACAAAAGCAAATACGCAGGTACACAAATTTGGTAAATCAAAAAAATATATAAATCGGCTTCTTTTATCTTCTAATATCTGAAGCGTTGATAAATAATTATTCTTTGAAAAATTTGACGTGATTTTATGTTTATTTACAGTTGCTCGGGTTCTTTCATAGAATAGTTTTTTTAATATCTGTTCTTTATTTTTTTCTATAATTGCACTCAGAATAGTCGTTTGTGCAATTATAACCAAAATTATGAATATTATTGCCATAAAACTTGGGGTTATTTGTAATACTCGTTTTATTATAGGAAACCTAGTTCCCACGTAAAACATTATACCCAATATAAGTATAAGAAAGAATAAAATCTTATTACTAATTGGATTAGAACTCAACACCCCCAGTACAAGACTTGCGGCATAAGACATACACGCTACTACAACAGTAATAAATATATACTGTATACAATATAACAATGATTTTTCTGCATACTGAATTGTCCAATAAAAACTGCAACATAAATAAGCTATAAGAATATATCTTCTTCCATTTAAAAAACCATAGAATAATAAATGCTTTTCCTTTATCGGAATTAGTTTAATATAATTAATCTGATTTTTACTATGAATAAAATAGCCCCTTGATAAAACATCTAAAAACACTATGACCACAATCCATATTATACTTACAATACTATAACTGAAATCAGCAGACGCAAAGCTAACGCAACCTTTCCAACATAATGCAGGAATAACTATTGCTATAATAATTCCTATCATTATGATATTTTCTACGCGCATAAACCATCTTTTAAAATTACATCTATCCAAAAAAATTAAACTTTTCATTTTACTTACTATTTCCCATAAATATATTTAACAATGTATCTTTCTCATTTCTATGGCTAATATTAACTATCCTACCATTATTCATAATGTAAACTGTATCCCATAAGTCATTAACCGATTCTAAAACATGTGTTGATAGAATAAATGTACAATTGTCTTGTTCTATTTTCTTTAAGATACACTTCTTTAATTCTTGTATAGAAAAAGGATCCAATCCAACAAAAGGTTCATCTAATATTATCAAAGCATCGCTACGTATTAAAGCATTACATATACTAACCTTTTGTTTCGTACCTTTCGATAATTCTCTTCCCAATTTATTTTTATATGATTCGAGATTGAATATTCGTATTAAGTCATCTGCTTTTTCCTCCCAATTGATTACGTCATAAGCAAACGAAATAAACTTAATATGCTCGTATACAGATATGTAATCCATAACCTCAGGCACTTCTGGGCAATATGCTATTTTAGATTTTCCTTCAATTGATTTGTTCGGATAACCACAAATAAGTATACTTCCTGTATATTCTTCAAGACCTGCTATACATTTTAAAAGGGTAGACTTTCCTGCACCATTTTTCCCTGCTAAAACATGTATCTTTCCGTTCGCAAATTCAGTAGAAACTTCTAATTTAAATCCTTTTCCATAATTTTTACATAAGTCCTTAATTTCTATCATCGATGATTCCCTCTAAATTCCTGTCATGATAAAGAGAGTTGCTGAACCAACTAATGCGCTCATAGTAGAAACAGTTTTGTTTCTCGTCTCCTCCAACAGTTTATTTTTCATTTTAATAAAAATAATGATATACATAGGTAAATAAATTATTTTTAACAACCATTTTCTATCCAGCACTATATTCTTATAGGGTGTTAGTAATAAAATATTATTTACTATTACTATATAGGGCAAACATAATAAAGCATTTCCAACTATATTAAAAGTTTTCTTAATATCAACTATACACCCTAAAATAGCATTAAAAAAATATGTAACTAATGTGACTACAAAAATATCTATAAAATATATTGAAACCGCACTAATAACAACCACAATGCATATCACATAGATATTCATATTTGTCTGTATTAAAATTGTCTCATAGTTTATAAATAAATTTATAATTGCCAAAATAGCCATTAGTATTGCTATCTTAAAATATGTTTTGTTTCTCATAAATTCTTTTCCTTTTAATTAAATATCAAATTATAAACAATCGGTGTGACATAGACTTCTATTAATGCAACTAAAAATACTAAAGCCACGTGTTGGCCTAGGGCTTTTACTATTCTTTGTGGATTATTTTTAAATAATTTTTTCCCTTTTACAATGATAAATGCCGATGCTAATAAGCAAGGAATTTCAAATACTCCATGCGGAAGTATAAGCAATAACAGAGAAATGTTATTTTGGAAAATCCAAGATATGGTTACACCTAGTATACAACCATTTTGAATTATAATAAAAAACGGCAAATATGAGTTAAAAAAAGATATCACATATATCAAAACTATAACAAAGGAATTCTGAAGAAAAATATCTCTCAAATTTTTAAAATTAGCCAAAAGTATTAGATTGTCAACATAATTATTTTGTGGTGCTTCCATTAAAAAAGATACTACCACACCAACACAGAGAGCAATCCCATAAACTAACCACACATGATAATGTTTCAATCTTTCTTTACTCATCGATAAACCTCACAAGACATTATTGTTATATTAAAGGGAAAATGATTTACAAATCAAAGCAGCAAAAAAATCATTCCCCCCTTATCCCTAATTCTTTAATTTTATAAAGATACGCTATCCGCCGCTAAAATACTTTTAGCTAAAGCCGGTGCAATTGCAACTCCACCAACGGTAGAAATCAAACCAATAACAACACTAACAGATGCGACACCAATAAGTGTCCACCCCAGCCATGTAGGCATTTTCCAACCTGTTGCCTGATAAACAATAGAGATAATGCCTTGTAAACATACCCCCGAAAAAGTTGTAGTTAATAAGAATGTTGCTATACTGAAATTTGTCATTAACAATTTAGCCTTTGATTCAATTTTATCAATCATCATATACCTCCATCTTTTATATGCATAGTTTTGCTTTGATTTGTTTGTATATATAATGAATATATATCAACTTAAATCCTTTTAATATCTACCATAATTTCAACCAGACCTTTTTTAATAATGGTTGTCTTAATAAGTTCATCTTACATATGTAGGTGGTCATAAAACATTTAACTATAGATACATACCATTCTCAAATAATGATTATAACGACTGCCACGTTCATTATTTACAGAAATATCACCAAAACATAACCCTTATTCTAAGTAGTATGCTTCAGCTCCAATTATCCTTTTTTTCAATATTAAAAATTTGACTTTGCCTGCCAGCAATGATACTGCAATAATAGAAAAACACATGGTTAGCCCTCTTAGCAATGAATTTAAATGAAATAAATAGGCTACTATAGACAGAACAACCTCGACTAGCAAAACAATTCTCGTTCTCTTCCCATACTTCTTTTTTTCCAATTCTTCTAATTGCTTATTAAAACATTCAACAGGAGCCAAGCAAAAAATAATTGCCCACGTTAGAGTTCTGACAAGCCAAAGTACGCTTCCGGACCACTGTATTTTACATAAAATACTAAAAGCAAGAAAAAGTACTATAAAAGATATTAAGAAACAACTCTTTCTTGTATTTGCGTGAAATCCACCTGCATTTTTTCTTAATGGAAACATTGCTATCCACAGTATCAGAGCCTCTTGCATTTTCCCATGCAAAAATCCCACAAGCAGAGTAAGGAGTACTCCCAAAAAATTCATCTCTAAATACTCTAAACCATAATGAACCACATCCATCTCATCACATTGAATAATTTTTTCTTTGTGTAGCTTATCCGTTAAAGTTGTCGCAAGTCTCAAAACTTACGCAATTTTTTTACGGATTCAGGCTCTTTACTCTGATACCCCAAGAATGCACATGCTGTATTTGCTTCTAGTCTAGCTGATTTCTTCGCCATCTCTACAATAGTTTTGCCAAATCTTTCTCTTATTTTTTTCTTTGCCATTGCTATCCCCCCCTTTCCACTTGCACTCTAACACAAATAAGAATATTATGCCGTTTAAAGACATAATTAGGTATAGTTTTTGTAATAATTGGTCGAATATTGCATTCTTATAAAAAATAGGCATGGACTAGTTCCACGCCTACCTTAATGGTGTTCAGATTTTTTGAGCAAAAATGAGTCAGTATCTGCTATATCTGTATCACATAAATATAACATCAGCTTTACACAAAATAATTTTCCCCGATAATTAATATCCAATATTCCATTATATTTTTCTACAATTCTTTGAACACTATTTAATCCAATTCCATGTATTTCTTTATCTCTCTTTGTAGTTGCTAAACCACTCTTGACATTATGATCCTCTAATACTTCTGTTACAATAAAACTATTATTCGTTTCAACTCTTAAGACACCTTGTTTATACATTATAACAACTTCCAAATATCTATCTTGCGTTTTGCTTGCCGCTTCAATTGCATTTTCTAACAAATTACTCAAAACTATAACTATATCAAAAGAGTGCGCAATTTTTTCTGGTAATTGTACCTTTACATTTACTGTATTCAATTCCTTCTTTGCCTTTTGTAACATATAATTTAATACGCCATCAATTTCCACATTTCCGGAATCTACAATTTCATTAGGATTCTGTATAAACACTTGCATATTATTTATATATTCTTCCATGTCATGCATCTCATTTTTGTTTGCTAGTAGTTTTAACTCATTTATGTGATGTTTTAAATCATGCTTCAATAATTTTACTCGTTCTTCGCTCTGCAAAATTATGTCTATCTGATTGGAATAAATTTGTAACTGCTGTCTCAATACTTCGTTTTCATATTTATCAGAAATTGTTTTTAAAATTAAGTTATATAAATAAAACACTAACATATTTATAATCAGCAAACCTATACATATGGTTATAATAACATTATGTTTTATATCGTCTGAACTATAGAATAAAATACATATCATTAAAATGCTACTTAAAGGAATTAACATCAATGGCAAACTCTGTACACCATTCTTATCTTGCTTATGACTTACTATTTTTTCTACTGATAATACACAAACACAAACTAAAAACACTATTACTATTTGGAAAACTTGATTAAATCCTTCTCCTTCCTCATAATTAACAAATAATAAGGTTCCTATTATATCACACCCTATACTTATTAAATATATAGCACATGTAATAAACATTTTGATCCTTATTAACTTTGTATATAAACAAGTGAATATATATATTCCAATTAAATTACATGTCATATTTACCCAAGAAATATGAAAGCACAGATATAGTCCTGTATTAATTACAAAGAACAGTCCATATACCACTAATTCTCTGACCTTATTTTCGTCTTTGTTATTATGATTTAAAAAGATTAATATGAATTTGCGAATCAGATATATACGGAACGCATTCGTTAATGAACAAATAATAATATCTATCATAAGTTACTCATCCTTTAATATCATTTCTCTTACATGTTTTCTATTTGTCTTACTAATTGTTAGTATCGTCCCATCAATCAATTCAACAAATTCATATGTGTATTTGAGAATGTATTGTTTATTAATAATATAAGATTGATGAATAGCAATAAACTCCTGTGGTAATTTTCTTATAACTTCTTTTAATTTACCATAGAATTCCTGTTGTCCAAAAGAAGTGATAATTCTAATTTTTCTTCCTTCACTGCAGAAATACATAATTTCTTTAAACGAGACGTAAAAATAATCCTTTCCATTCTGAAATTCAAATTTCTGTGTACTCTTTTTAATAATTTTAAATGCCAACGCCAATGTTTCATTAATCTGCTCCTGTATAATCGGTTTTATTAAAAAATCCATAGGTTGAGTTTTAAACAATTTCTGTGCGTATATCGTTCTCCCAGATATGTATACAATTTGCATTCCTCTGTCACCCAACAGTTCACGAATAAAATTTCCCACCTCAATGCCAGTAACATCAAATAGTTCTATATCCAAAAATAAAATATCCAAATGATTCCCTTGTCCCAAATATTCACACAGAGTTTCCCCAGTATACCATACTTTGACATCAAGTTCTATACGTTGGCTCTGACTATAATTTAGTATCATTTTTTCAATTGCCGCACAGATATTTATTCCATCATCGCATATTCCAATATTATACATTTTATACCTCAAACCATTATTTTTCCATAAATAATACAATTTCTATTTCTTTTTTTCAACCTCTTCTAACATTGTCTGTTTCAGCATACAAATTTAATAGTTGTAAATAGATATTTAAAATAGATGTTTGTTTGATTGTATTGGAGAAATAAATATTTAAAATAGATTATTTATATTATAAATGTTTTAGACTAAAAATATAAAAATTTAGGAGGAAATATGATGTACGAGGAATTTATACGAAATCGAATAAATGAATTACGCATGAAGCAAGACCTTTCAGAATACCAACTCAGTCTAGAATTAGGGCATAGCCAAGGTTATATTCAATCTATAACTTCTGGTCGCAACCTTCCTTCAATGAATGCTTTTTTAGATATTTGCACATACTTTGAAATAACACCTGCCGAATTTTTTGATCCAGATATAAAAACACCTCACTTGATTAATAACATTTTAAATGATATCAAAAAACTCACAGAAAGCGACTTACTGCTTCTTTCGACAGTTTTAAAACGAATTATAGATATGTAAGAATCAATTCTACCAATAACAACAATTAAATATAATGAGTATTATTACACATATATCAAACAGACAGCAAAATTTTTAAATAACTAACGAGTGGCATATATTTACAGCCGTACCTTCGCTAATATCTTCTTCACTTTACTCGGTTCACCAACACAAAGTCCTGGTCTATGGGCATCTTCCGGATAAAAGATACGATAATACCCAGCCGACACAATAAACGCATCAATTACTTTTGGCTCTTTAAAGAACACAACATCTTTTTCCGCATTGTATGCTTCATCAACTTTTAATTTCGCTGCGTCTGCAAACTCCATGCGTTCTTCGCCCTTGACAATGTACTGAATATCCACATATTTCTCATGCGCCTCGTAACGAGCTTCCTGCGGATACTTTGTTTCATATTCTTGAACCATATAAAAAATGTCATCATCCACGGTATAGGTTCCACATTCTACCGTTTCCCAATCTAAATCTTCAATGATTTCCAGTGCTTTCTCTAATTTCTTTTCCATGATAATTCCTCCATAAGTTGTTGTTTTATTTCCTCACTTGCAAATACCGTCTGAATTGCATTTTTCGTACACTGAAGCCACATCTCATCTGAAATCTGCAAATGATCTTTAACCAGTTTTTCCTCCTGCTCCATGGTCGTTCCACTTACGGTACGATTATCCGTATGCACGGATACTAACAACCCTTCCTCTAAGAACTGCTTCAATGGGTAGCTCTTCAAATCATCTACCGCCTTCGTCTGTAAATTACTGGTCGGACACATCTCAATTCCGATTCCTTTTTCCTTGCACAACTGTCTGAGTTCCAAACTCTTTTCCAAAGCAATGCCATGACCTAAGCGTTTTGCACCAAGTTCAATGGCTTCTCGAATGTTATCCACACTTCCGCATTCTCCGGAGTGGATGGTAAACGGTATCCTCCATTCTCTCGCCTGTACAAACAATTCACGAAATAGGATGGTTGGAAATGCAGATTCATCTCCTGCCAAATCCAGTGCACATACACCCTTTCCAACGAACGGTTTCGCTGCCCGAAGCATCTCCAGATTCTGTTCCAACGAATGATGACGCATGGCACAGACAATTGCAAAGGCATAGGTCCCAGATTCACGCTCACCCTTCTTCAATCCACGCACCACGCTTTCTATTACTTCTGCGCAGTTCAGTCCTTTATCTGTCGATAACATTGGTGCAAAACGAACCTCGATATAAGCTACCCCATCCTTCGCCGCATCCATGACCAACTCATATGCTGCCTGCTCAAGCCCTTCTTTGGTCTGAAGACAAAGCAACGGCAAATCAAATTTCTTCAGGTACTCCGTCAGACTGGTGCAGTCTGGCCTTACTTTCAGTTTTTCTTCCAGTTCTTTTCGTTCTATGATGATTCCCTGCCTTCTTAGCATTCTATCAACAAAATTAATGTTTAAAGAACCGTCTAAATGGCAATGTAATTCTATCCGCATACTATTCACCTCAAACTACCTATGTTGATTCTTTCCACCTTATTCCAACTCCATGAATTACAAAAAGGGAGCACAAAACTCCCTTTCATTTTATCATTTCTCACTCCAGAAATCTACAGGTTCATAATCTTGCAATTTCGCAAGAAAGCCCTTTTGTTGTAGTTCTTCCTGTATCAAATCTAAAGTTTGTTCATCTTCAGCAACGATGGTATGGTAATGGTAGTTTGACGTAAGCTTCATGAGGTTGGTAGATTTTCCACTAGAAATTCCCTCCAAATACTTGCACACATCCCTGCGTGACTTGATATTTAGCGGAACCTTAATTACTCCATGCACTTTGTGGTAGACAAATACATCTTCCACTTTTCCGCCAAGATCAACAAACAGATTTAGTTCTTCTTCCACCTGTTCATCCGTGTGAATCACCTTGAACACTCGGCTCGCTTCCTTTGTCTCTTGAATAACATATCCTCGATTGGTAGCCATTACATCAATCCCATTGGCGCGAATCAGAGCCATGTCCTGCACAATCACCTGTCTGCTAACTCCCAGTTCTTTTGCCAGCTCTGTCCCTGCAACCGGTGTTTCGCTGCTATTTAATATTTTTATAATTTGTTCTCTTCTCTCTTTTCCGCTCATTGCCATAAAAACTCATTACCTCTCTTTAAGTTATATCATAACCTATTTTAAGGTAATGCTCAACAACATTTTCTAGACTAAGCCCGCCAAGTCCGGCAAGCCCATTGACACAAACGGTACATACGTTACCAGAAGAAGTCCTGCCAAAATAGCCACATAGTAAAGCAACATATATGGCATGACCTTTGCAAGCGTTGTTTTTCCAACTTTGATGGAAACAAATAAGGTGTTACCAACTGGTGGTGTAATATTTCCAATACATAAGTTATAGACTAGAATCAAGCCAAATTGTATTGGATTCATGCCAAATGTCTTCACAATCGGTAAGAACAGTGGTGTAAATATCAATATGGCCGGAGTAACATCCATAAAGGTTCCTGCAACTAACAAAATCACATTCATAATGAGCAGGATAATAATCTCATTGTTTGTAATTCCAAGTAATGCCGCCGAAATTGCCTGAGGAATCTGGGTAAATGCCATTACCCATCCAAGGATATTGGAAACACCAATTAAAAACACAATCATACCACTCATTTTTGCACTGTCTACTACGATTCTCCAAAAAGATTTCAACGAAATGTTTCTATAACAGATACCCAAAATCAATGCATACACGACTGCAATTGCGGACCCTTCTGTTGCTGTAAAGATACCGGCAACAATTCCTCCAATGACAACCACAATCAGAGACAAGGACGGTAATGCTTGCAAGGTTGCAACACCAAGATATCCCCATTCGAATTTCCCTGGTCTACCTCTGTATCCTTTTCGTCTTGCAATGATAACTGCAACAATAATACAGCACAGCGCCCATATAATTCCCGGAACATATCCCGCAAGGAACAATGCTGCCACGGAAGTCCCTCCTGAAACCAGGGAATACGTAATCAACGCATTAGATGGTGGAATCAAAAGTCCGGAAGGTGCTGATGCAGCATTGGTTGCTGCGCAAACAGCAGGGTCATATCCCTGTTCTTCCTCCCCCTCACGCACCATGCTTCCTACTGCTGCGGCCGCCGCTGAAGCGGAACCGGAAATTGCCCCAAACAAGGCATTTGCACCGACATTTGTTACCAAAAGAGAACCTGGTAATTTCCCAAGGATGGCCAATACAAAGTTAACTAATCGTTTTGCGATACCACCTTGATTCATCAGATTTCCCGCCAGAATGAAGAACGGTATTGCGGTTAAGCTGAATTTGCTCATCCCCACAAAGGTTCTCTGTGCTGCAGTTAAAACCGAAACATCAAGTGGCACAACAAGGAGAATTCCCGCAAGTGAGGATATGCCGATTGCATAGGAAATCGGCACACCAATCACAAGCAGCACAATCAAGACAACCAATATGATTCCCAAAGCCTGCATTGCCATATACTACACCTCCCCTTCCACTATTTCTGAATCCGTGGCGATATCTACTATATTTAAAATGGTGTAAACAATATTGAGCACCCCGCTAAGAGGAAGAATAATATAGAATACACCTATCGGGAGGCCGAGAGATGAGGTCATCTGCCCCATTGCCAAACTTGTGATCTGGATTCCGCCATACACCAGAATAACTCCCGAAAACACAAGAGCTACAAGTTCTGCAAAAATTGCAAAAAATTTTCTACCCTTTTCTCCCATCCGTTCCACCACAATCGGAATGTTCATGTGTCCGCGCTCACCAACTACCAGGGAGGCTCCAAATAACGCCATCCACGCAAATAAGTAGGACACCAATTCCTCAGACCAGGAAGAAGGATTTTGCAAAACATATCTGGTAAGCACCTGCCAGCAAGTCAAGGCTACCATAGCTAAAAAACTCACTCCTGCCAGCACATTTAATGTATGATTTAAAAGTTTTCGTAACTGTTTCATTAAAGGTTCCTCCTACTCTGCTTCTGACGAATATAATTCATTGTATCTTTGAATCTTGTCGTAAATATCCTGTATCTCTTTGTTTCTTTCCAGAACGGATTTGTGCAATGGCAAGCAAGCCTGTTTAAACGATTCCTGGTCCGGATAGATGAACTTCACCTTCTGCTCGTTTGCCGCTTTATCTTTGGCTGCCTCCACCGCTTTTATCCATTCCTGTCTTTGAATCGTATTTACCAATTTATAACCTTCTTCAAAAATTTCTCTTTCCTCATCAGTCAGTTCCTCTATAAACGCCAGATTGCCAATTAGAATATCCGGCACCATTTGATGCATATCATAGGAATAGTATTTACACACATCCCCATGCCCGTTATCCGTCAGCGCCAGTTCATTATTTTCCGCACCATCAATAATATTGGATTGTAATGCTGTATATACCTCTCCAAATCCCATTGGTGTTGCCGAGCCACCAAGAAGCTTCATCATCTCTATATTGGTTGGGGACTGCTGCACACGAATCTTTAGTCCTTTTAAGTCCTTTGGGCTTTCAATTGGCTTTTTCACCGTATAGAAGTTTCTCGTACCCGCATCCAGCCATGTCACTGCAAGAAATCCCGCTTTTTCCGTTGCCGTAAAGATTTGGTCTGTAATCTCTCTATCGTCCATCGCATTGTGATAGGCTTTCGTACTTGCAAATAGGTACGGCAGGTTAAAAATCTCATAGTTCTTGCTAAACGTCTCCAAAATCGCATTGCTTGCTATACAGAAATCAATTGCCCCCGTCTGCGTAAGCTGCACCATATCTGTCTGAGACCCAAGTAATTCGTTTGGATAAACCTCTACCACATACTTGTCTCCCAAGTGCTCATTTATATAATCCCGAAACGCAGCTAAGGCAATATGCGTGGGATGATTCACCGATTGGTTATGTCCGATTCTTACAATTTTCTTCTGTTCTTTGCTTTGGCATCCTGTCAAAACCAACATCCCCATAACCACTATGCAAAGTAATAGTCCCACTTTTTTCTTTATATTCATAAGTAAGTATCCTCCTTTTATGCCATACAATGGTAATAGTATTGCCTGGAGAATAAAAAAAGATACCATAAGACTTGCTTATGATATCTTTTGCGCATAAAAAAAGCGGGTGATGGGAATCGAACCCACGTATCTAGCTTGGAAGGCTAGTGTTCTACCATTGAACTACACCCGCATAATAAATATTAAATACAGACAAAATGCCCAGAGCCGGAATCGAACCAGCGACACAGGGATTTTCAGTCCCTTGCTCTACCGACTGAGCTATCTGGGCTTTCCTATGTAACTGTTTATTCAGCACGGGATTTATATTATCACGCATTTCTGTGAATGTCAACCACTTTTTTTCTATTTATCCACAAAGCTCAAATCCACATTGTTAAACATCAAAAAAAAAGATAGCCAAATTAATAATATTGGTATATATTAGAATATATATTATAATCTCAAATATCAAAGAATAGGAGAATAAGACGATGAGAATCATTAAGACGAAAAACTATGATGAAATGAGTAAAGCTGCAGCAAATATTATTGCCGCACAAATCACTTTAAAACCAGACAGTGTTATGGGATTTGCTACAGGTTCCACACCGATTGGTACATATGCAGAATTAATTAAGAAAAATCAAAACGGAGATATTGACTTTTCTAACATCAATACAGTGAACTTGGATGAATATAAAGACCTTCCAATCACTCATGACCAAAGCTACTATTACTTCATGAATGACAATCTGTTCAATCATGTGAATATTGATAAAAACAATACAAACCTTCCAAATGGTAACGCGGAAGATCCAGATGCAGAATGCGCAAGATATGAAGCATTAATCAAAGAACTTGGTGGAATTGATATGCAATTATTAGGACTTGGTCACAATGGACATATCGGTTTTAACGAACCTGCTGATGAATTCAAAAAATGTACTCACTGCGTTACATTAACAGAAAGAACAATTGAAGCTAACAAGCGTTTCTTTGAATCTGCTGATGCTGTTCCACGCAAAGCACTTACAATGGGTATCGGCACCATCATGGCAGCAAAGAAAATCGTAATCGTAGTATCAGGCGAAGACAAGGCTGATGCATTACAGAAATGTATTACAGGTCCAATCACTCCTTCTGTTCCAGGTTCTATCCTGCAATTACATCCAGATGTGACAGTGGTATGTGATGAAGCAGCTTACTCTAAATTAGAAGCATAATTCAGAAATAAAAACCATAAATATAGCAGAAGCTCTCAAGGCAATCACCTTAAGAGCTTCTTTTATTTGAAATATATCTTAAACTAATTCTTTAGCCAATTCTTCCATTACTTTTAATGTATCATCCTTCATCGTAGACTTAATCGTTACAACCGGCTCACAGATTTCAATCGCCTTCATTCCTTCAAAATATTCTCGCATCTTTTTTGCCGCAATTGGAGCCCAGCTTCCATTTTCCATCATGGCCACTGTTCTCTTTTGATAGTTTTTAGCCTTCAGATGGGCTAAGAAGTCTTCCATACAAGGGAACAAGCCCCCATCATAAGTAGAAGATGCAACAACTAATTTGCTATGACGGAACGCATCTTCAACGGCTTCTGCCATATCATCTCTAGACAAATCTGCAATGGCAACTCGCTTAGCTCCTTTTTCTTCTAACATTTCAGCAAGCTTCTTCGCCGCCTTTGCTGTATTTCCATGAATGGATGCATATGCAATGAATACACCCTCATCTTCAGGTTCATATTTGCTCCAGATATCATATTTACCAATATAATATCCCAAATCCTCTTTTAAAATCGGTCCATGAAGCGGACATATCATCTGAATATCCAAGGTTGCCGCTTTCTTAAGCAGTGCTTGAACTTGGGCACCATATTTACCAACAATATTGAAATAATAACGTCTAGCTTCGCATGTCCATGCCTCATCCGCATCAAGCGCACCAAACTTACCAAAACCGTCTGCCGAGAACAAAATCTTTTCTGTCTGTTCGTATGTCACCATAACCTCCGGCCAGTGAACCATCGGCGCCATAAAGAACTGTAACGTATGCTTTCCAAGACATAAGGTGTCGCCTTCTTTTACAGAAACCGTGCGGTCTGATATATCTACATCAAAGAATTGTGGAATCATGGCAAATGTTTTTGCATTCCCAACCACCTTAAGATTTGGATATTTGTCCATTAAGTTCTTAATATTTGACGCATGGTCCGGCTCCATATGAGAAACCACTAAGTAATCCACATCCCTTCCTGCTAATGCAGTTTCCAAATTTGAAAGCCACTCGTCAGTTGCTCTTGCATCCACAGTATCCATTACGGTCACTTTTTCATCTAAAATAACATATGAATTATATGATACTCCATTTGGAATAATGTACTGACTCTCAAATAAATCTAATGTTTTATCGTCCACTCCTACGTATAAAATTGAATCTGTAATTGTTACATCTTTCATGTCTAATCCTCCTGTTAAAATGTGAGTTTATCACAGTATAAAGCTGTCAAATATGAATAAATCAAAATGTGGTTTTGCCTTTTCGCATTGCTCTTGGCTTCGAACAGTCCACGCTACCGACAATGCACCAAGCGCTCTGCAAATGCGACGAGATAAATTTTTAAAATCGCTATGTTTATATGCAATAAAATCCGGTCGTGTCACAAAATTGGTTAATAGGTTTTTCATCAACCAATACTGAATGCCTTTATATTCTGTTTTCGCGTAATCCTGACTTAACTGTCCACGAATCACATCCGGTCTATGCGTGCGATACCAAAGAACCGCAAGGGGATGAAAAGATTCAATACAATAAACGCCTTTATATTTTTCCAATAGAGCATTACCAAGCTCGCACACTTTTGTATTTACGCGGTCCATCTTGTATTCAATAATAAGCGGAACTCGTCCGTCTACGATTTCTAATACATGCGCAAATGTAGGAATGGTCTCATTGGATTTTCCCAATTTCAGTTTCTGTAATTCCTCTATGGTATATTCCCATACCTTTCCTTCCACGCCACACATCCGCTTTAGCGATGCGTCATGAAACACAACCGGCACATTGTCCTTACTAAGTTGCACATCAAATTCAATCCCATAACCTGCCTCAACAGCTTTTTGAATCGCAGCGATGGAATTTTCCGGTGCATATGTTTCATTGTCAAACAAGCCTCTGTGGGCATAATGGACGCCATAAAGCGGCAATCGATTTGGTTTTCCTATCATTCTTGGCGCAATTAAGAATAAATATGCCAGCACCAATATTATTAACGCGATTAACCATCCCATGATTTTCACCTTCTATCTCGTTTTAATCATCCACATCCAAGTTTTCTAATATGTCTTTCTTTGGCATCGGTTTCGAATCCCCATGCTTTACCTGACTCATGGTAATAAATGCAAGGATACAAAATGTTACCGAATATGGGAACAACGTTCTATAGGAAACGTGTTCTAATAATGCACCTGAAAGAATCGGTGTAATTACCTGTGCCGCCATAGAAAATGTATAGTAATACCCTGTATATTTCCCAACATCACCTGATTTGCTCATTTCTACAACCATCGGATAAGAGTTTACTCCAATTGCAGCCCATGCAAATCCAATAATACCAAAGAAAATTACCATAGTTACGTGGTAGGTTGGATACAAGCCTGCAACAAGGAAACAAGAACCCAATAAAACAATACCAATTAGAATAGTCTTTTTACGTCCGATTTTACTTGAAATCATACCGATTGGAATATAACTAATAATAGCCGCAACCGTTGCTATCATGAGACAATCTGCGTATCCGCCACCTTCTAATCCCCAAACCTCCGTAGCATAACGGGAAAAAGCTGTGGTAACTGCATTGTAAGCGATAAACCAAAATGCAACGGACATCAAAATAAATACCAAACTCTTTTTTACATCCTTCGGCAGTGGTCCACTTACTACAGAAGCTTCTTCTGCTGTCTCCTCTACTTCATCGATTTCAATCTCCTGACGAAGCTTATTCTCTCTAATTGTAAAGAACAGAAGCGTCACGCCAACTACCATCAAAATTCCAACTGCCAAAAACAGTGGATAATAATCTGGTCTGTCACCCTTGCCAACCAAAATTTTAATCATAATCAGTGTAAACACACCGCCAACTGCACCCATCAGGTTAATGATTGCGTTAGCCTTACTGCGCAGCGGCTTTGGTGTAAGGTCCGGCATCAGTGCAACCGCCGGCGAACGATATGTACCCATACTAATTAAAAGGATAAATAATCCAACAACAAACAAAGATAAATTCATTGTATTATCTGCAAATGGCAGAATCATCAAAAATACAAACGCCAGCGCCGTACCAGTTATAATAAACGGCATTCTGCGACCAATCGGTGTTCTTACCTTATCAGACAACGCACCAAAAATCGGAAGCAAGAACAAGGCCAATACATTGTCTGCCGCCATAATAGCACCTGTCACAGTTTCCCCTAAACCAAAGGTGTTCTTCAAAATCAGTGGTATTACATTATCGTACATCTGCCAAAAAGCACTGATTGTTAAAAATGCCATACCAATCAAAACGGTTCTCTTGTAATTTAGTTTCATAATTTCACTCTTCCCTTCTATAACTTATTCGCCGAGGTTGGCTCTGAATAGTTACATTATAAACTTGCTTACAGTATATCACACATTAACCAAAAAAGAAATTTGGAAATCATTTACAAAGAATTTTTTACGTATCCACTTTTCAGGGTACATTTTAAACACGGTAAATGGGTATAAACCGGACTGTTGGGGAAGATTATACCCATTGGCACAATAACCCACTAATAAAGGGCAAAAATACAACGCCCGTGCGTATCCTACAACATATCTTACAATGCAAACAGGCGATTACGTTCTCGTAATCGCCTGTTCAATGGATGGAGGTGGATTCGAACCACCGAAAGCGTTGCTAACAGATTTACAGTCTGCCCCCTTTGGCCACTCGGGAACCCATCCATATGTCAGATTTTTATCTGACAATAATAGTTTATATCATATTTCATGTAATAATGCAACTACTATTTTCTATATCGAAGAATCGCAGCTGCATTTTCTCCCATGTATAACGTAAGATTTCCTTCATCTACCGGAAGCAATACACTGTCAACAGAATATCCATCTGCATAAGAATACAATATCTGTTCCATTTCACATTGCTTTGGAACCTCTGCTCTCCAAACCGGAATCGTAAGTTCATTTTTCTCAGAGCCACGATTAATGACAACTACAATCGTCTCGTCTTTATCAAAACGTGCATATGCCACAACATTATTCTCTCCATATAGAATGTCCAAAGAACCGGTTCTTAATGCACTACTTTCTTTATGAATGGAAATTGCTTCCTTATGGAACTCAAGAAGCTCCTGTTTTTCCTTTCCCCAAGGATAGGTTCTGCGATTATCCGGATCCGTAAATCCGCACACGCCGGCTTCGTCTCCATAATAAAGAGTAGGCGCGCCTGTCCAAGTCATTTGCATTACAACTGCCTGGCGCATTACAGCTTCGTCAACATTTCTCTCTGCCGCTTCATACCCAAGGTGACTGACACGTCCCACCATGCGATTGGTCCTTGTAAGAAATCTGGAATGGTCGTGATTGGATAACTGATTCATGGATACGAGCAAGGATGGAGTGTGTAAATTCAACATCTCATATTTCATGGTATCTACAAACACCTTCGCATTTCCACAGAGCTCCGGTTTCTGACTATCACTGTGTTTTTCCATTCCTGTAAGGTACCAGGTTACCGGTTCCATGAATGCATCATAGTTCATAATCGTATCCCACTCATCACCTTGAAGCCAGTCTTTCGCATTTCCATAATGCTCTGCCAGAATAATCGCATTTGGATTTGCCTCTTTTACAGCCTTGCGAAATTTTTTCCAGAATTGATGATTATATCCATTACTGTGTCCCAAGTCTGCCGCCACATCCAAGCGCCAACCATCCACATTATATGGAGGAGAAACCCACTTCTTACCAATCTCCAAAATGTAGTTTTCCAGCTCAGAATCACCCTCATAATTCAGTTTTGGCAAGGTATCATGTCCCCACCATCCATCATATACGCCATTCGAAAACCATCTAAAGAAATTTCTATAAGGACTATCCGCCGACACATATGCTCCATGAGCATAACCTTCTGAACCTTCATAAATGCGTTCTCTATCCATCCATTTATTGAAAGAACCACAGTGATTAAAGACGCCGTCAATAATCACCTTCATGCCACGCTTATGCATTTCTTCTACCAATTCAATAAACAATTGATTGCTTGCTTCCAGATTCTCCTTTGCAGTCACACGTTGCCTATATTTCGTTGCATAATGGTTGTCCTTCTGACCTTCCGTCAGATTCTCGCCCCCATCGGCTACAATCTTTCCATAATGCGGGTCGATGTAGTCGTAATCTTGAATATCATATTTGTGGTTGGACGGAGAGACAAAAAGTGGATTGAAATAAATTACTTCCACCCCAAGTTCCTGCAAATAGTTAAGCTTATCCATAACACCCTGCAAATCTCCACCGTAAAACTCACGAATACCCATGTAAGCCGGATGTTTACTCCATTCCGTCACTCGGTCACAAGGTTCTCCTATGTAAATGTACTCGCCGGTTTCCACATCATTGGTTTTGTCACCATTATAAAATCGATCCACAAAAATCTGGTACATAACAGCACCCTTCGCCCAGTCTGGGGTTGTAAATCCCGGTACAATGGCAAATGCATACTCTTGTCTAACACAATCGGAAACGCCAAGTCGATTGTAATACACAACCTCACTCCGCCCGTGTTCATCTCTGCCGTTTACCTCAAAACAATACTCAAACTTCTGGTCCGACATTCTCCACTTTACTTCATAGTAATCAAAATCGCCTTCCGTAAATGCTTTTCGCATAACAAATGCGCGTGATCCGGAAATTACGCGCACAAAGTCCACATCTTTTTTTGCAGTACGAAAGCGAATAGTAACTATTTCAAATTCTTTCGGTTCAGATGGAACCAGATATTGACTGGTTCCATCACTGAACAAAGCTTCTCTATTCATAAAATAATGCCTCAAACTCTTCGCCTGTAATTTTTTCTTTTTCTAACAATAATGCTGAGCATGCCTCCAACACATTATTATTTTCTTTGATAATGCGTTTTGCCTCTGCATAACATTCATCGATAATACGTTTCACTTCTCGGTCAATCTTTCCTGCAACTTCTTCCCCATAGCCTCTGCCCTGGTTTGCGAAATCTCTTCCTACAAAGACCTCTTCATTATCGTGATCATAGTTGATTAAGCCTAGCTCCTGTGACATACCGAATTTCATAACCATGGCTTTTGCCATTGCTGTTGCCTGTTTGATATCCTGTGAAGCACCGGTTGTAATATCATCAAATACAAGTTCTTCTGCCACGCGACCTCCAAGAGATACGGTAATCTCTTGTAACATCTTTCCTCTTGTGTTAAACATCTCATCCTTTTCAGGAAGTGGCATAGTATATCCCGCAGCGCCGCTACCTGTCGGAATAATCGACACGCTGTACACCGGACCAACATCCGGAAGCAGATGGAACAAAATCGCATGCCCTGCTTCATGATAAGCTGTAATTCTCTTTTCTTTTTCAGAAACAACCTTGCTCTTCTTTTCTGCACCAATACCAACCTTCACAAATGACTGTTGTATATCCTGTTGCTTAATATAAGCGCGGTTTTCCTTCGCCGCCAAAATAGCAGCCTCATTTAAAAGGTTCTCAAGGTCTGCACCCGTAAATCCTGCGGTAGTCTGTGCCACCTGCATCAAATCCACATCATCACCCAGCGGTTTGTTCTTGGCATGCACATCCAGAATCTCTTTTCTGCCCTTCACATCCGGACGACCAACAGAAACTTTTCTGTCAAAACGGCCCGGTCTCAAAATAGCCGGATCCAAAATATCCACGCGGTTTGTTGCTGCCATTACAATGATGCCCTCATTCACACCGAATCCATCCATCTCTACCAGAAGTTGATTCAAAGTCTGCTCTCTTTCATCATGACCACCGCCAAGACCGGTACCTCTGCGTCTTGCAACCGCATCAATTTCATCAATAAAGATAATGCATGGTGCATTCTTTTTCGCATCCTCGAATAAGTCTCTTACTCTGGATGCACCCACACCAACAAACATTTCTACAAAATCAGAACCGGAAATGGTAAAGAACGGAACCCCCGCTTCTCCTGCAACCGCCTTTGCAAGTAAGGTCTTACCTGTTCCCGGTGGGCCCACCAAAAGCACACCCTTTGGAATTCTGGCTCCAACTTGAATATATTTCTTTGGATTTTTAAGGAAGTCTACGATTTCTTCCAATTCCTCTTTCTCTTCCTTAAGTCCTGCGACTTGAGCAAACGTAATATGCTTATCCGATGGATTACTCATTTTCGCACGGTTGCGCCCAAAGTTCATCGCTTTCGCATTTGCTCCCGTCGGTCTGTTCATTAGCATAAAAAGAACAGCAATCCCGCCAAGAATCAAAAGTGTAGGCACTAATGTTGTCATTAACCAAGACTCTTCCGGCACATCCCTCACGTCAATCTCTGTAATTCCGGCCTCTGCTAAAACATCCTGTGCCTCATTCACGTCGGAAACATTCACATATTTAACATTCCCATCTTTTAGCTTAAGTTCGAGACTTCCGGTTGGTACAGCTTTGCTTTGTTCTACTACTACAGAAACTACTTCCCCTGCCTTCAATGCATCCGCAAATTCCTTATACGTAAAACTATTCTGCTGAATGTTCATTTGGCTTATAAACCAGTAAAGCCCAAAAACAAACACAATAATAAGAAGTGTCGGAAAACCACCCGCACCTTTACTTTTCTTAATCAAACTATTATTCCTCCTACTCTAGACCCTCTACAACACCGATGTATGGTAGATTTCTATACTTTTGCGCATAATCAAGTCCATATCCCACCACAAATTCATCTGGAATAACAAAACCTGTATAATTCACATTTACATCCACCACACGTCTTTCTGGTTTATCCAAAAGTGTACAAAGTTTCATACTCTTTGGTTTTCTCTTTTGCAAAACATCTAATAGATAATGCAATGTTCTTCCGGAATCAATGATGTCTTCAATCACGATTACATTTTTTCCTTCGATTGTTTCATCTAAGTCCTTTGCAATTTTCACAATACCACTGGAAGCAGTTCCATCACCATAACTGCTCACACTCATAAAATCTAATGAAACCGGTACTGTAATACGTTTTGCAAGCTCACAGGTAAAGAACACACTACCCTTTAAAATGCATAATAAATGTACTGCTTCACCTGCATAATCTTCGCTAATTTGTTTTCCAATTTCTGCAATCTTTGCATCCACATCTTCCTCTGAGATTAAGACTCTAATTTTCTCTGCCATAATGATCTCCTTCATCTATTTGTATTGCCAAAACGCGCTTCGTATTCGTTTTGACTTCATATACCGGATTCGTTCGATACCCCACAATCCATAACACATGACTGCCATCCGCAACGAGTAATATTTCATCCCTTTTCTCTTGTGGGATTTTCTCATTGATAAAATAGGACTTAAGCTTCTGCGTTCTGCCATCTTCATGGATTGTAATGTAATCTCCCTGTCTCCTTGTTCGTATAGAAATATTGTTTTTTATTATATCACAATTGAACAGTTTCGTGTGACTTTTTTCTACATATTCGTCTGTTACTCTACAAAAAATCTGTTTTTTTCCTATTTGAAATTTTGCCTCTTTATCATGTATATCAAAAACAACTTCTTCCAATATCTGCTTTGAGTGATTTTCTTTTACAAAAACAAGAATTCCCTCATACACGCGTCTTCCTTCCATCTGATAAGGCAGATCTGTTTTGCGTCCTACCTGTTTCTGGAACAATTCCTGTAATTGCCTTACATGAATGGACTCCAAATCTTTTTCCTTACCGGAAACTGCAGTTAGCACCCTTCGAATCAACAGCGGCTTAAGAGCCTCCGGAACCTGCAGATAAGCTTCTTCCGAAATCAAATAGCCCATCGCGGCAGCAGATACACTCTTGTTCCAATACACCTGCACCTGTTCATCCAAGAAGCCTTGCACCTGCCGAATCTGCTCCATGGTATCATTCATATGCTCTACCACCTTTGGATTCACCTGCTCTTGCAAGTATGGAATGGTATGGTTTCGGATACGATTTCTCGTATATTCATCACCATAATTGGTATCATCCGTGCAATAAGAGATGCCCTCCTGTTTGAGATAGTCCTCAATCTCTTCTCTCTTTAAACATAATAATGGGCGAATCACATTTCCATTAACCGGTGCAATTCCGCCCAGGCCTCTAATTCCTGTGCCCCTTGCCAGATTTATAAAAAATGTTTCTGCACTATCATTTTGATGATGGGCAAGTGCAATTTTGGTGCCGCCATATTTTTTCATGGTTTTTTCAAAAAATTCTCTGCGTACCTCTCTACCTGCTTCCTCAGTAGATTGTTTCCGTTTCTTGGAAATTAATTCCACATCTGCAGAATAAATTTCACATATAACACCTAATTTCTCACAGAACTTCTTAACATAGGCTTCATCCGCATCTGCATCCAAGCCTCGAAGACCATGATTCACATGAACAGCCACCATACGAAATCCTATTGTTCTTTGCAATTGTGAGAGCAGCAAAAGAAGGCATATGGAGTCAGCTCCCCCCGATACGCCTACAATCACACAATCTTCACTTTGCAGCATCTGCCACTTGTCCATGTAATTTCTAACTTTATCTTTCATGACAACAATTCTATCTCATTCTACGTCATTTTTCAAGACTCCATATACCAATAACAAGGACTGTCATATCATCCAATGGTATCTCCCCCGAGCACTTCAAAACCTGTTCCAAAATGTGATGTGCCATCTCCTTCGGGTTTTGAATCTGAGTGCCCTCTATAATCATCTGCATCAGAAAATCCTGTTCCCCAACCGGGAGCGCATCCATAACACCATCTGTAATCATGATGACCATATCTCCGTCCTCTAGTTGACGTTCCGTTTTGTCTGCCTCCAACTTTGACATCACGCCCATCGGGAGGCTGGTAGATTTGATTCTTTCCACTTTTCCCTTCTGTTTGATAAATGTGGTGGATGCACCAGCCTTAATGGTTTCAAACCTTCCCGTGTACAAATGAAACAAGGACATATCAATGGTGGAAAACCGAACCTCTTCCCGTCCCATAACCATGGCTGTATTCAACATTTGCAGCGCCGTCTCTTCCGGAAAACCGGCACCCAAAAGTTCTTCTAACACTTCCACCACCATCGCACTTTCGCGAAAAGCGGTTTGCCCAGCACCCATTCCATCGGAGAGAATTACACCCTGTTTGCCTCCAGGCAAATCCAGCAGAGAAAAATTGTCACCGGAAATCTTACTGCAACCCTTTCCTATCTTTGCAACACCCTGAAGGGTGTGAAATTTAACAGACTCCACACACACAATTGTTCCATACTCTGCGCCAACCGTAACTCTTTCTTCCTTTCCAAGCACCATTTTCCTACCCGTACATTCTGAAATAACTTTCGCAACATCCTTTGTAGAAACAGATTCCCCATTGGTTGCCTTCACCGTAACATGAATCTCATAGCGTCCGTCCCTTGTCACGAAGAAAACAGTAGTCAAGAGCTTTAATCCTATTTTCATGAGTCGCAGTTTCATTTTCTTTTCTAAATGCTCTTCCTCAAAAATACTGGCATCCAATTCCTTTGTTGTATGTCGAATCATCTGCGCAAATGTATCTAACTGAACCGCACATCCCTGACGGTTCTCCAACATGCGCTGCTTCCATGCTTGTCTTTGCTTTTCAGTCTTATAAACATCAATTGTGGTGCGAAGAAATTTCGGTGCGCGCACACACTTTTTTTGCATTTTTCGTTTTAATTCTATATTCAATTCGGCCCCATAGTTTTCAATCGTAGCAAGTACCTCGCGCAGCATACCAGGAGCAAAGCATACCTCCTTACGTTCACAATGTTTGCATGCACGCTCTCTAACCTCATCGCATATTTCCTGATATTCTTCTTCTGTAAAGCTTGTCCTCTTTTCCTCTAAATTTAAAAAGGCATCCGATAATTTCCCCAACGAAGTCACAAATTTATCAATCTGTACCACGTAAGGATTCATTTCTAGTTCACTCATAACATTCCTTTCCCTCATTATATGTATTTGCGTACACAGACAAAAAAAGCTTTAGAAAATCTACAAGATTTCCTAAAGCCATCATTCGTATTTGCTTTATGTACTTAAACTAAGGTTCTGCTTCAAACAGAATCTCATTCGGATATACTAGTCCCAATTTATCTTTTGCAACGTCTTCCACATATTCATCTGTTCCAACGTACTCTTCTAATTCATCAATTTCTTCTGACTTTGCTTTTTCTGCTTCTAGCTGTTCCTCTAACTCCGCTTCTTGCGACTTTAAATCCCGATTCTTCGCACGGGAAGAAACACTTGCTACCGATAGTGTAATTCCAAGAATCAGAACCACGCCGGATATTAAAAGAATGCTAAGCTTGTGCTGCAACACACGACGACGTGCGCGTACACTTCTCTTTTTTGTTTTTTTCATTTTTACTCACCCTAAAACTATCTTACTCTTTTTTTCCCCATTTCGCAATATATTTTTTGGAAATTTGAGAAATTATAAAATGGGTAAGAATTCCGCCGAGTAACACGCCAATCACAAAATACCATCGTATAATTCCGTCACTTGTCTGATAGATTCTTACAAAGAGATAAATCCCTGTCCCAATCCAAAAAATCAAATCCTCCAGAGAAACAAAAAATAGATTATGTTTCCATAATCGTCGCATCACACGAATCAATGAATACACCAAATAAATAAGGTTGCCTGCTAAAACAGCCTGCAAAAAAACACTTAGTTCCTTTCCAATTCCAAGAATCATAGGCTATTTAAAGAGCTTTGTGAATAAGCTTTCATTTTTCTTGTGATTATGTGATACATCCGAATAAGCAATACTGTCAATATGGCCGGATAAATCCACCTCTCCCTTTTCCAACGTCAGGCGGTTTACATGCAAATCCTTCCCCTTTACCATTAACATTCCCTGTTCTGTCTCCAGCAAGATTTCATTTAAATCAAATGCGAGAACATCCAGCACTCCCGTCACCATACTTGTTTTTCTATTATTGATTACCAGCTTATGCGCTTTTGGCACTTGTCTTTCTTCCAAAATTTTCACAACCTTTCTTTTTTAATATTCTATGAAAGGTTGTCTCCTTTTATGACAGATTGTTTCCTATAGGTAGCGGAATAAATCCTTTGCCTCTTCCTTTTTTGTTGTGTCTTGGATATCGAGCACTTCTGCCTTTACTGTTTTGGTTCCAAATTGAATTTCAATGATATCTCCCACTTTTACTTTTACAGAGGCCTTTGCCACAGCACCGTTAACCAGTACTCTGCCGGCATCACAAGCCTCGTTTGCAACCGTTCTTCTTTTTATCAAACGTGACACCTTTAAAAATTTATCTAATCTCATATAACCTCCTGCGCAGTGAAAAGGGTGTGCTTAAAAAGCACACCCTTTTTGAACATGTTTATCAAATTAGTTGATAGCATCTTTTAAAGCTTTACCAGCTTTGAATTTTGGAGCTTTGCAAGCTGCGATTGTCATTGTTTCGCCAGAACGAGGATTTCTTCCTTCTCTTGCTGCTCTTTCGCTTACTTCGAAAGTACCAAATCCTACTAATTGGATTTTTTCACCTTTCTTTAATTCTTCTGCTACAACATCTGTGAAAGCCTTTAATGCTTTTTCTGCATCTTTTTTAGCTAAACCAGCTTTGTCAGCCATAGCTGCTACTAATTCTACTCTGTTCATGGGTATTTCCTCCTAAAAATATAAAACATAACTAACTCTGTTATACTCTTTTATATTGGCTTTGTCAATAGTATTTGGTGCTTTTGCCTTGATTTTGTGGCATTTTTTGGCTTTTTTATAACATTTTGTCTATCATAGCAAGCACTTCTTTACCAAATGCAGCTGATTTGCTGTCTGCGTCTTCCAAAGAAGCTCCTTTTACACCATAGTAGAACTTCACTTTTGGTTCTGTTCCGGAAGGACGTACACAGAGCCAAGCATCGTCTGTCAAATCATAATATAATACATTTGAAGATGGAAGACCTGTTGCGGTCACTTCTCCTGTGGCTAAATCTTTGATTGTATCAGCCTTATAATCTCTTGCCTTTAACACTTTATATCCGGCAATTTCTACCGGCGGTTCTTTTCTAAGTGTCTCAAGAATTTCCTGAATCTTAGCAAGACCTTCAATTCCCTTTAATGTAATTGATTGAATATCATCCTTGTAATATCCGTATTTCTCATACATATCAATCATTGCATCCCACAAAGTCTTTCCTTGTGTTTTGTAATATGCCGCAGCTTCGCAAAGGGCCATTGTAGCCACGATAGCGTCCTTATCTCTTGCATGAGTTCCGATTAAGCAGCCATAGCTCTCTTCAAATCCAAATAAATATGTTCCCACTCCGCTTTGTTCAAATCCAAGAATCTGTTGTCCGATGAATTTGAAACCTGTAAGTACTTCGATAAAGCGAAGACCATAAGATTTTGCAATGGTTCCCGCCATGTTAGATGTAACAATTGTACTGATAACAGCACCATCCTCCGGCAACTTTCCATTTACCGCTTGTCTTTGACTTAATTCATATTCTTCAAGGAGACATCCTGACATATTACCAGTTAATACTTTATAGTCTCCGGATTTATTATCCTTCACATACACACCAAGTCGGTCTGCGTCCGGGTCTGTTGCAAGTACCAAATCTGCATCCACTTCCTTCGCAAGTTTGAGTCCAAGTACAAACGCTTCCTCTGATTCCGGATTTGGATAAGAAACTGTTGGGAATTCGCCATCCGGTAATTCCTGTTCTTTTACAACGTATACATTCTCAAATCCCAATTCCTTCAGAACGCGTCTTGCAGGAATATTACCTGTTCCGTGAAGTGGACTGTAAACAATTTTTAAGTCCTTGCTAACTTCCTTAATGGCATCCCAGTGAATGACTTGTTTCTTAAGCTCTTCAATATAAGCATCATCGATTTCTGCGCCGATTACTTCATATAAACCTGCAGCCTTTGCTGCTTCCACGTCCATAGTTTTTACCGTATTATAATCGGTAACTTTCTGAACCTCATCCATAATCCCTTTGTCGTGAGGTGGAGTAATCTGTGCGCCATCCTCCCAGTACACCTTGTATCCGTTATATTCCGGTGGATTATGACTTGCAGTAATATTAATCCCTGCAATACATCCTAATTTACGAACTGCATAAGAAAGCTCCGGTGTTGGACGTAAAGACTCAAATATGTATGCCTTGATTCCATTTGCCGCAAGACAAAGTGCTGCTTCATTTGCAAATTCCGGTGACATACGTCTGGAGTCATATGCGATTGCCACGCCCTTGCTCGCAAATCCCTTTTGCATAATATAGTTTGCAAGTCCCTGTGTAGCCTTACGAACCGTGTAAATGTTCATGCGGTTTGTCCCCGCACCAATTACACCGCGAAGCCCTGCGGTACCGAATTCTAAATCCTTGTAAAATCTTTCTTTAATTTCTTTATCATCATTTGCAATTGCTTTAAGTTCTGCTTTAGTTTCTTCATCAAAGTATGGATTTGTTAACCATGCCTGATATTGTTCCTGGTAGTTCATCCTACTGTACCTCCTGTTTCGTTCTCATTTTATTATACACTACTCTCTCACAAATGAAAAGAAAATATCGTATCTAAAAATTCCTTCTTTTCCTCAGTCTGCTTAATAACCATCTCCAGTTTTTCCAGATTCTTCGCCGGTATCCATACCTTTCTGGAGCGATAGTATGTATTTGCAATCTTCCAGAACTTTTCCGGATACGCCAGAGAGATAGCAATAAATTTCAATTCTCCCTCTCTAAAAGGCAAATATTTTTGATAACAGTTTAGTATTTTGTCTCCAAGTTCCACATCCCAATGATGTTTTTCCATAACCTTTCGCAAGAAATAGTACAAATCTGCAATCTGTAAATTCTTCTGAACATGTTCAAAATTGGTCGTTGCCATTCCGGAAAATGTCATCAAAACATTATGGTAGTTATAATCTCCATGAATCATTTTGCCAGCCTTAATACTATCATTATATAGTTCTTCATAATTGGATGCCCTTAGCTCCTCTAATGCCTGGTCTGCCCGTGCATACATTGCATCAAAATGCTTTAAAAAGGTCAGTTCAAAATCTCCTTTTCCTGTTCTGTCACGCATAAAATTACGAACCTTTTTCATTTCCCGATTATGTCGAAAGAATTCCTGACGCAGATCTTCTCCTTCTGTCATAAAAAAGCATTCGTCAGATTCTTCCGGACTGAAATTTCGAAGCACACGATGCACGCGAGTTAAATTTTCCACAGCATCCAGGACGTCCTTCTCCTTATAAATGTCACACTCTCTTCCTGCAAACCACTTTTTCAGGAAATACTTTGTTCCTTCTTCCGAGACAACGATTAGTCCGTCATCCTTATTTTTTAGGATCCAATCTATATTTTCATACCCCTGCTCTCTGATATGCTTTCCCAACTGCTCAAGTAAACGCAAACGCTTTTCAGAAACGCGCACTTCCTTTATTAAAAACAGCCCCTTGTCTGTATCACAAAGAACTGCGTCTCTCACCTTCTTTGTATTTTTCACCTTTATGTCATACTGCTCTAAAATGTTAAGCTCGTGCTCTCTCATACTTCCCCCTGCAATGTGAATTCCACTTCATTCTAATGTATGACAAGCAAGGGGGAAGTATTACTGAAAATCGATATTGAAGTTGTTTGTGGGGTACGATATAATTAATCTGTTACTGTTATCTATTGAAAAGAGGGTATGCAAAAATGAGAATTCAATTACCTGAAAAAGTGAATACAATTATCCATACCTTGCAAGAACATGGTTTTGAAGCCTACGCTGTTGGCGGTTGTGTCCGCGATTCCATTCTGGGACGAGTTCCCGATGACTGGGATATTACAACCTCTGCCACGCCATTGGAAACTAAGGCGCTATTTTCAAGAACCTTTGACACAGGCATTGAACATGGGACAATTACCGTTCTAATTGACAAGGATGCCTTTGAAGTAACAACCTACCGCGTGGATGGAAAATATGAGGACAGCAGACATCCATCTGAGGTCACATTCACGAGGAGTCTTTCCGAAGATTTGCTCCGACGAGATTTCACCATTAACGCCATGGCATACAATGACAAAGAAGGGTTGGTTGACATCTTCGGCGGCATGCAGGATTTAGAAAATAACATCATCCGTTGCGTAGGAAATGCAAATGCGCGATTTGGCGAGGATGCCTTACGTATCTTAAGAGCAGTAAGATTTGCCGCACAACTTGGCTTTGAAATTGAAGCAGAAACGAAGGAAGCAATCACAGCACTTGCTCCAACTCTGGCAAATATCAGTGCAGAACGCATTCAGGTAGAACTGATTAAGATGTTGGTTTCACCAAATCCAATGCTCATGCGCACTGCTTATGAACTAGGCATCACGAAAATAATACTACCGGAATTTGATGAAATGATGGTAACATCACAGGAAACACCGCATCACAAATACAACGTTGGAGAGCACACTTTAAAAGCAATCGAATACATTCGTGCAGATAAAGTACTTCGCCTGGCCATGCTGTTCCATGACATTGCAAAGCCAATGATGAAAACCGTTGACGAAAATGGTGTGGCGCATTTTAAAATGCACGATATCAAAGGGGTTGAACTGACAAAGCAGATTCTAAGGCGTCTCAAATTCGATAATGATACCATGAACAAGGTTGTGAGACTTGTTCAGTATCATGATTATCGCATGCCTGCAGAACCGAAAAATGTGCGAAAAGCCATGAATAAGATTGGAGAAGATTTGTTTCCTTATTACTTGGAGGTAAGAGAGGCAGACACGCTGGCACAGAGCGAGTATTTGCAAGAGGAAAAATTGCAAAATATCAAAGACGTGAGACTCTGCTATGAGGAGATACTAAAAAGGAATGAATGCGTATCATTGAAAACACTTGCCATAACAGGGACTGATTTGATTGAGAACGGTATGAAACCTGGAAAGGAAATTGGAACTGTTTTAAGTAAGCTTTTGGAAATTGTAATCGAACATCCGGAATACAATACCAAGGATAAGTTATTAGAAATATATAAGCAATTATAAAAACGGGATCTACACCAAATGTTGTAGACCCTGAAAACGAAGGGGACGAATTATCACTATAATATGTGACAATTCGTCCCCTTTTTTACTCATATAATAAGGTGTCTGTTAATACACCTGCAACCTACGCGTATGGCTCTACCTTTGCATTAATCTCTGCAAATAATTGTTCTTTTACTGCTTGGATTTCTGCAATTGCCACATCCAAATCTACTAATTTTTGAATGCTCTTATCTCTGGTTGACAATTCCACTTGGTTGTTCTTAAGGTTCTTAGGTCCCACAACCACACGAATCGGTACACCTAAAAGATCAGCATCTGCAAACATTGCACCGGCACGCACATCACGGTCATCATAGATAACTTCGATGCCTGCACTTTGCAATTTCTTATACAAATCATCTGCTGCCGCCTTGCATTCTTCCTGGTCAGCTCTCATACAGCAAAGATGTACTTCCCATGGCGCAATGGAAATTGGCCAAATCGGACCATTATCATCATGTCTTGCTTCACAAACAGAAGCAGCCAAACGTCCCACACCGATACCATAGCATCCCATGATTGGAGTTTGTGAATTTCCTTCTGCATCTGTATAGGTCATTCCCATAGAAGCAGAATATTTTGTACCTAATTGGAAAATGTTACCCACTTCGATACCACGTTTCACTTGGATGGTCTTCTTGCCACAAACCGGACAGATTCCGCCTGTTTGAATCTTCGCCACATCCACATATTCCACTTCGCCACAGTCACGCGCAATGTTAAGTCCTTTATAGTGGTAATCTACTTCATTTGCACCTGCTACTAAATTTTCAATTCCCTTCAATGAAGAATCAAAAATCACAGTACAGTCTGCCTTCATATCATATGGTCCTGTAAATCCTGCTACGATTCCACTTTCTAATGTCACTTCTGCAGGATGTACCTTTTCACCAAGGTAGTTTGTAAGTTTTGTTTCATTTACTTCGTAATCTCCACGAACAAATACGATAACATATTCGTCTGTCATGTTTTTCTGATACATAACTGCCTTACATGAATTTTCCACAGAAGCACCTAAGAATGAAGTTACTTCTTCAATAGATTTACAGTTTGGTGTATACACCTTCTCCAATTCTCCCATTGGCATGCATCCACTGTTATCTACCTGTGTTTCAGCAGCTTCCATATTTGCACGGTAACCACATTCTTCACAGAGAACAATAGAGTCCTCTCCTGCATCTGCAAGTAACATGTATTCATGAGAAACGCTTCCGCCCATCATACCGGAGTCAGATTTAACTGCGATAACTTCCGGAACACCGGCACGTTGGAATACACGATTATATGCTTGATAACAAACATCATAATATTGTTCCAAATCTTCCTGTGATGTATGGAAGGAATATGCATCCTTCATAGTAAATTCTCTTACACGGATAAGGCCTGCACGTGGTCTTGCTTCATCACGGAATTTCGTTTGGATTTGGTAAATCATAAATGGATATTTTGTATAGGTTTGTCCGTATTCTCTCACAAGGTGCACTGCTGCTTCCTCGTGAGTCATGCCAAGTACCATCTGGCTGTCATTTCTGTCTTTAAAACGAAGAAGTTCTTCTCCAACGCTTTCAAAACGTCCGGATTCTTCCCACAAACTTCCCGGAAGGGCAACTGGGAACAATACTTCCTGTCCGTCAATAGCATCCATCTCTTCACGGATGATGTTTTCAATTTTCTTTGTGATACGTTTCATTGGTGGGTACAAACTGAAAATACCATTTGCCACATATTTGATATAGCCGCCACGCACGCTGAACGCATGACTGTCGATTACGCAATCTGATGGACGTTCCTTGAAACGGTCACCAACAAGATTTCTTAATTTCATAATTTTCTCTCCTTTTTTGTCTATTGTTATTGATTCTTAAGGAATAAAAAACGCCAAGTCTTCCATCCCCATAAGGGACCGAAAAACTCGGCGGTACCACCCTTGTTAATCATAGAAACATCTACAATTCTCTTTCACACCATTAACGCTGGTTCCACGCTGTGTTTTCACACAGGGACTCCAAGGTAGGTTCTATACATTTCTTGCAAAAGTCTCTCACCAATGACTCTCTCTCTGTGGCTCGGCCTGTATATACTGGTCCTCTTCATAGTCGTTCTTGCTATAATCGTGTCTATTATAATCTAGATTGAATTAGCTTTCAAGTATTATTTTTGTAAATCCTTCCCCCTGCGGTTTGATTTCAAACTCCATGTTTTTCTTCGTCTTTGGATGTATGAACTCCAATTTATAAGCACACAACGCAATCTGCCGGAATCTTCTATCCTGCACTGCCGCCGTGTTATACTTTGCATCTCCCCAGATTGGACAAGCCATATTTGCCATTTGAACGCGAATCTGGTGGTGACGTCCTGTATCTAATTTCACTTTTACTAGAGAAATATCCTTGCCGTCATCTTTTCCGATTCCCAATATCTCATAAGAAAGAACAGCTTTTTTCGCATCTTTCTCGTTTTGACTTCCTACCCTTGATGTATTGGTCCTTCCGTCTTTGACAAGATAATCTTCCAAAGTAGCACTCGTCTTTTTTGGCACACCCCAAAGAACTGCCTTATAATACTTTCCAAATCCCGGACCCTGCAGACTTTTATTCAATTCCTTTGCCGCAAATGGTGTCTTTGCAAAGACAAGCAAACCTTCTACCGGCTGGTCAAGACGGTGAATGACCGCTACATAAGGTTCCTTCTTGTCTGCCTGCTTTTTGTATAAGTAGTTTTTCAATATACTAACCATGTCCTGCTCGCCCATCTTGCTGGTTTGGGTCGGGATACCAGCAGGTTTGTAGCAGACGATGATGTCATTGTCTTCAAATAGAATTTCCAGTTTCATATGTTTCCCCCTAAAAAAGAGACAAAGTCCGGTGTCTTTGTCTCTTTCTACAAATCAACTTATTCAGCTTCGTCAAAAGCGTCTTCTTTCAAAGCTTCTTCATACTTCTCAAGAATTAATGTCTGAATACGTTCTCTTGTTCCTGAATTAATTGGATGTGCGATATCGCGGTATTCTCCATCTGCTGCTTTCTTGCTTGGCATTGCGATGAAAAGGCCTTTCTCACCTTCGATAACCTTAATATCATGAACTACAAATTCGTCATCCATAGTGATTGATACTACTGCCTTTAATTTACCTTCTTTTGCTACTTTGCGTACGCGTACATCTGTGATTTGCATAACTTACCTCTTTCTAAAACTCATATCTTTCATTTTTTTTCACAATACAATTCTCGTTCCTTTTACGACACTTCTTTATCCACCGGCTAAAAGTATCGTTGTCAACTTTTAGTTGACTATTGTATGTCTACTTTTAAATATAACACATAGAATTTTTTTTGTGAACACATTTTACAAAAATTATTATTAATTTATGAACTTTTTGTGAATTTGTTACAATCTCAATTTTTTTCTACTTTTTTCCACGATTTTTTCATTTTTGCAATATCCTCTTGGTTTTTTCCCCACAAATGTATATAATAAGAAGAGATGTTTTTTCATAAATTGAAATAGGAAGTGTTTTTATGTATCAAATAGATTTTAAAAAACCACAACATGTACATTTCATAGGAATCGGCGGCATTAGCATGAGCGGCCTTGCCGAGATTTTATTAAAAGAGAATTTTCAAATCTCCGGTTCAGACAACAAGCCGTCTGCATTGACAGAGCACCTGACTCAATTAGGCGCAGTTGTGAACTATCCACAAATGGCTTCTAATATCACAGATGGTATCGACGTAGTTGTGTACACCGCTGCCATTCATGAAGATAATCCTGAATTAATGGAAGTAAGAAGACAAAATCTCCCGACTCTGACACGCGCAGAGCTGTTGGGACAATTGATGAAAAATTATGAAACGCCAATTGCAATTTCCGGAACACACGGCAAGACGACAACCACGTCTATGCTGTCCCATATTTTGCTGGAAGCGGAAAAAGACCCTACCATTTCCGTTGGAGGTATTTTAAAAGCTATTGGTGGGAATATTAGAGTTGGATGTTCTGATGTATTTGTGACAGAAGCCTGCGAATATACCAACAGCTTCTTGGATTTCTTCCCGAAAATTGCAGTTATGCTCAATGTAGAGGAAGACCATATGGATTTCTTCAAGGATATTGATGACATCCGTTCTTCCTTCCATCGATTTGCAGCACTGCTTCCAAAGGACGGTGCTTTGGTAATTAATAAGAATATTGAGAAAATGGAAACCATTACTGAGGGACTTTCATGTAACATCATTACCTATTCTGAAGTGCAAGAAGCAGATTATTCTGCTGCCAACATTGCCTTTGATGCACTTGGAAATGCATCCTTTGATTTGGTTAAATATGGTGAAAACATTGGAAGAATCCAGTTGTCCGTTGCCGGAAAACATAATGTTTCCAATGCATTATCTACCATTGCAGTGGCAGAATTATTAAACATTGATTTGGACACCATCCAGAAGGGGCTACTTTCCTTTACAGGAACTGACCGCCGTTTCCAATACAAAGGGGAACGAAACGGAATCACCATTATTGATGACTATGCACACCATCCAACTGAGATTCGGGCAACCTTAACTTCTGCCCGCAACTATCCTCACAAGGATATCTGGTGCATTTTCCAGCCTCACACTTATACAAGAACCAAAGCGTTCTTCCATGAGTTTGCGGAGGCTCTTTCATTGGCTGACCATGTTATCCTTGCTGATATCTATGCAGCACGTGAGACAGACACGCTTGGAATGTCATCAGAAAGCTTGGCAGAGGAAATCAAGAAATTAGGATGCGATGCTTACTACTTGTCAAGCTTTGAAAAAATAGAAAATTTTGTGTTAGAAAATTGTTTCCACAATGATTTGTTGATAACTATGGGTGCGGGAGACGTTGTAAACATTGGAGATTCTCTACTTAAGTAGAAGTTATCCACATTTTCCACATTTTTGTTATCCACAAAAAACTTGAGATATCCACATAATTGTTCTTTGACCTGCAGATTTGTAATGCTATAATACGAATACTGATAAGATAAAGGGTGGATATATCATGACAAGAACACTGACGTTGAAGAACCGTTTTCAAGGGAATACAACTATCGTTGAAAATGATTTTATAGATAATTATTTAGCAAAGGCAAATGGTGAATATGTAAAGGTTTACCTTGTTTTACTGCGCCATTTGAATGGGAACACAGGCGGTCTGTCCATCTGTGGGCTGGCAGATTGTTTAGAGTGTACAGAAAAGGATATATTGCGCGCTTTTAAGTATTGGTCCAAGGTTGGACTTCTTAATATTGACTATGATGAGGCAGGTAATATCTGTGGTTTAGCAGTAGGGAATTCAGACTCTTCCGCTAAGCCGGAGACACAGGCTGTTATTACACCTATATCTGTCAAGAGGGAAGATTGCTCCGTTGCCGGCAATGCTGAACCTAGCAAACCAGTAGCAAGCGTTCAGAGGAAAACTAAGAAAACAGTTTCCCCGAATCAAGAGGAACTGCGCCAGTTATATTTTGTAGCAGAGCAATATATGGGCAAGCCTTTGACAGCAACTGAAATCAAGAAAATCAACTACTTCTTTGATTCACTTGATTTCTCAATTGATTTAATCGAATACTTAATTGAGTATTGCGTAGAAAATGGTCACCGCAATATGAAATACATAGAAACCGTTGCACTTGCTTGGTCTGACGCAGGTATTCAGACCGCGGAAGCCGCTAAGATGAATACTACTCTTTATACGAAAAATGTTTATTCCATTTTAAATGCATTTGGTATTAAGGGACGTTCTGCTGCTCCGGCTGAGATTACTTATATTAAGAAATGGTCGGACGAGTACGGTTTCTCTCTAGACATCATATTGGAAGCCTGCAACCGCACTATTACGAATACACATAAAGCAGATTTTAAATATGCTGATACAATTTTAAATAACTGGCTTATGAAGGATGTGCGTCACCTGACAGATATTTCTCGTCTGGACCTTGCGCACCGTCAGAAACAAGGAACTAAAAACACAACAAAGACAGTTGCCGCAGGCAACCGTTTCAATAATTTCGAAGGGCGTTCTTATGATATTACTTCTTTAGAACAGCAGCTTCTAAATTCTAATTAAAGGAGTCTTAAGGTGGCTTTAAACAATTCACAGTACGATACGATTATTCGTAGCTACGAACAAAAACAACTTTATAATCGTAACATTTTGGACAAGCGTTACGAAACTGCATATGCGAAATTGCCAGAATTGAAAAAGATTCACCAGGCAATATCAGAGTTAAGTGTTAAGCAGGCACGCAAACTCTTAGAAGGGGATGACAATGCGCTTCAGGAATTAAAAGCACAGATAAAAACATTGTCAAAACAGTCTAAAGATTTACTTGCCAGTGGCGGTTTTCCGGCGGACTATTTAGAGCCGGTTTATGATTGCGCTGATTGCAAAGATACCGGATACATTGACAACAAGAAATGTCACTGTTTCCAGAAGGCTGTAATAGATATGCTGTATACACAGTCAAACCTAAAGCATATTCTTCAGGAAGAGAATTTTGATACTTTCACATTCTCCTACTATTCCGCAAATCATGTGGACCCGAAAACCGGTTCCTCCTCTTTAGCGAATATGCAAAAGGCTTATATGACAGCCCGCGATTTTGTAGATACCTTTGGAAGAGAATTCCGCAATTTATTTCTCTATGGCGATACCGGTGTTGGAAAGACATTCCTTTCAAACTGCATCGCTAAAGAATTAATTGATAAATCTCATTCTGTTATTTATCTTTCTTCCTTTGAGCTTTTTGATACTCTGGCAAAAAGCAAATTCGGTAAAGATGAAGCAGCAAATCAGATGAATGAGCATATTTTTGACTGCGACTTACTTATTATTGATGATTTGGGAACTGAGCTTACGAATTCATTTACTGTATCTCAACTTTTCCTCTGTCTGAATGAACGGTTGTTGCGCAGAAAATCAACAATTATCTCCACGAATCTTTCATTGGAGTCCCTAGTTGATATTTACTCAGAAAGAACATTTTCTCGTATCACAAGTAACTATACTATGTTAAAATTAACTGGTGATGATATAAGAATTAAAAAGAAACTAATGAAAAGGGAGGGCAACTAATGTTACGCCGCACAGAACGCACACTTGAAAATCTTCCAGTAGGACCACTTGGGTTCATTCCTATCACTGGATGCGAAGAATTAGGAAAGAATGTAGATGACTACCTTGTAAAATGGAGAAAGGAATCCAGTGACAACAACGCGGAGGATACAGTATTTGCTGAATACTCAAAAGATTCCTTTATTGTAGACGCAAAGGTTCCTCGATTTGGTTCAGGGGAAGCCAAGGGAATCATCAATGAATCAGTAAGAGGAAAAGACGTTTATGTTATGGTAGATGTGTGTAACTACAGTCTCACATATTCTTTATCAGGTCACACAAACCGCATGTCACCTGATGACCATTATCAAAACTTAAAGAGAGTTATTGCTGCAATCGGCGGAAAGGCACGTAGAGTTAACGTAATTATGCCATTCTTATACGAAAGCAGACAACATAAAAGAAGTTCAAGAGAATCTTTGGACTGTGCTCTGGCACTCCAAGAATTGGTACGCATGGGTGTAGATAATATCATTACATTTGATGCACACGACCCTCGTATTCAAAATGCAATTCCATTGCATGGTTTTGAAACGGTTCGTCCAACCTACCAATTTGTAAAAGCTCTGCTTCACAAATATTCTGATTTAAAAATCGACAGTGAACATATGATGGCTATCAGCCCGGATGAAGGTGCTACAGAACGTGCAATTTATCTTGCCAACGTTCTCGGAATCGATATGGGTATGTTCTACAAACGTCGTGATTATTCAAGAATTGTAAATGGACGTAACCCAATTGTTGCACATGAATTCTTAGGTACTTCCGTAGAAGGAAAAGACGTTATCATCGTTGACGATATGATTTCTTCCGGAGACAGTATGCTGGATGTAGCAAAACAATTGAAAGACAGAAAAGCAAACCGCATTTTCTGTGCTTCTACCTTTGGTCTTTTCACCAATGGACTTGAAAAATTTGATGAAGCATACAAAAACGGTATTATCGAAGGTATCCTGACAACAAACCTGATTTACCAGACACCAGAGTTGTTAGCAAGACCTTGGTATATCAACTGTGATATGACAAAATATATTGCACTGATTATTGATACCTTGAACCATGATGGTTCTATCAGCGATATCTTGGATCCAAGTGCAAGAATCCAGAATATTGTTGAGCAGTATAAAAATGGCGAAGAATTTTAAATAGGTTTGTCTTTTGTAACTTGCTGGTTTTAGGCTTTCTGGTTTTAAGCTTGCTGGTTTTGAAGAACGCCCGGCTCACTGGGTATAAACGGCTGGTTTTGACTTGCCAATACCCATAAAATGCTATTTTGTATTAAAAAAAGCATCACTTTTACGATTAATTTCTATAAAACTATTATAAAGACGCATAAATACCCATGATTTTGCAAAATCATGGGTATTTTAGTATTGTAGAACATGACATTTTCTTATTTTCCATAATTAACTAAGGCTTAAATCATTGAGCTAATTCAAAATTTGTGTTATTTTATAGTAAGAATGTCAAGTAACATTCAATTAAAGGTCTTAATGCAAAGTGCGTAGAAACGAAAGGAGTTAAAATGATTGATTTCAAAAACAGTTCATTTATTAAAATGAAGCTAACTAACCCAGAGGTCGTTTTTAACGACATTAAACCATTACTGATTGACGGTGAGGATATTATTGGTGTCTATAAAGCAATGCGTGATTACTGTGTATTCACAACAAAACGTGTTATCTCTGTTAATGTTCAAGGGATGACAGGTAAAAAGAGAGACTATACTTCCCTGCCATATTCAAAGGTAAGCGCTTATTCAGTTGAAACTGCTGGCGTATTGGATTTAGATAGTGAACTTGAAATGTATTTCAGTGGTCTCGGAAAAGTAAAATTTGAATTTACAGGAAATAGTAATATTGTAGCAATCGGAAAAGCAATTAGCCAATATATCCTTAAATAAAATATAAATCGCCTCAGTGCTTGCAACACTGAGGCGATATTTAAATTGGCATTTCTTATAATTCACAGTTATTTACTGTTCTTGGGAATGGGATTACGTCTCTGATGTTTGACATACCTGTGAGGTACATTACGCAACGTTCAAATCCAAGTCCAAAACCAGCATGTCTTGTAGAACCATATTTTCTCAAATCTAAATAGAATTGATAGTCGTCTGGGTTAAGTCCCATCTCATTCATACGCGCAACTAACTTGTCGTAGTCATCCTCTCTCTGGCTACCGCCGATGATTTCACCAATTCCAGGAACCAAACAGTCTACTGCTGCAACTGTCTTGTTGTCTTCGTTCATCTTCATGTAGAATGCTTTGATATCCTTTGGATAATCTGTTACAAATACAGGACGTTTAAATACTTGTTCTGTCAAGTAACGTTCATGCTCTGTCTGAAGATCGCATCCCCATGATACTTTAAATTCAAAGTTATCATTATTCTTAGCTAAAATATCAATTGCATCTGTGTATGTTACGCGAGCAAAATCATTATTTGCTACATTGTTCAATCTGTCTAACAATCCCTTGTCTACAAATGAATTGAAGAAGTTCATTTCTTCCGGTGCATTTTCTAATACGTAGTTGATCACGTATTTTAACATAGACTCTGCAAGGTTCATATTGTCCTCTAAGTCTGCAAATGCGATTTCAGGCTCAATCATCCAGAACTCAGCCGCATGACGTTGTGTATTGGAATTTTCAGCACGGAAAGTTGGTCCAAATGTGTAAATGCTACGGAATGCCTGAGCATATGTTTCACCATTCAACTGACCACTTACTGTAAGGCTTGTTTCTTTTCCAAAGAAATCTTGTGAATAATCCACTGTTCCATCTTCATTCTTTGGAAGGTTTTCCATATCCAGAGTTGTTACACGGAACATTTCACCTGCACCCTCACAGTCACTTCCTGTAATAAGTGGTGTATTTACGTACACAAACCCTCTGTCTTGGAAGAATTTGTGGATAGCATATGCAGCTAAAGAACGTACACGGAATACTGCTTGGAATGTATTTGTTCTAGGACGTAAATGTGCAATTGTTCTTAAATACTCGATACTGTGGCGTTTCTTTTGAAGCGGGTAATCCGGTGTTGATGCACCTTCCACTACCACTTCTGTTGCCTGAATCTCAAATGGTTGTTTTGCCTGTGGTGTAGCAACTAGAGTTCCTTTTACTACAATCGCTGTACCTACATTTAACTTGGTAATCTCAGCAAAGTTCTCCATTGTATCGTTATAAACAACTTGTAATGTTTCAAAATAAGAGCCATCATTCACCACGATAAAACCAAATGTTTTGGAATCGCGGTTGCTTCTTACCCATCCTCCCACTGTTACTTCTTTGTCAAAATACTGTTCACGGTTTTTGTATAACTCTTTAACTGTTATTAAATCCATGTCTTTTAACTCCTTTTTCTATATTTTCCTGCCAAAAACAGGCAATTGTTATCATTATCTGTATAGTATACCCCATTTTGTGATTTATCGCAATTGCGAATCGCCTATTTTTTGTTTTTGCTTTAATATCATATTAAGCCTTTCTGTTCTTTTTTTGATTATGGAATAAATAATCACCCAGATTACCACATAGCCAACAACAAAAATGCCAGAGAACACCAAAATCGGAATCGCCCCCCATTCAAGCCAGTTGTTGAGCAGATAAGTACCCAAATAGCTGATATATAAAACAACACCATGAATCAAAATTGCTACCATCAGGGGTATGCGTTCAATTTGATAAATAACATTCATGCCGCCCGCAATAAAGGCAAGCGCGTATAATGAAAATATCCCAAGGCAGACCTCATTTACTGTCAAGGTCTCTATGGCAGCTTCATGCTGCAAAATCAAATATAATATCGCCAAAACAATCGGACCAAAACTAGATGCAATTAAACCACGGCGGATAAATTCAAAAATGTACTTTTTCATATCCCTTCATACCTCCTTCTGATTTCTGCAAAACAACGTCGAGAAACATACTCCCGATAACCGCATTGAAATACGGCATCCACACCACCGCTGAACACTGCATCAAATTGCAGAATACGATGCTCATTGGCAAGGGTAGATTTGTTAATACGTATAAAATAAGAAGGCAATACTTCTTCTAACTCGCGTAGTCTGTCTTTGATGCGATAATGGTTGCCATTCATATCAATGGCAATCACTTTTCTGTCAAGAATCGTAATACATTCTATTTCTTGAAATGTCAATTTTCGCATCTCGTCATCTCTGTATCCCATAATGCTGTCTGCACCGGAAAATCCACAGACAAGGTTCTCTATCTCCTGTGTCAGAGAGGACGGTGCATGAACAATTGCTATTATTTCTTCTTCTACATTTTTGTCAATAATGAGTTTGTATTTCATCATCTCAAATCCTTACTGTCTTTTTATTTGCCTGAGGAAACAGAATGCTGCAATTACCGTTGTAAGTACACTGTACAAAAGAATTGGCAGAATATGTGGAACTGCCCCTTCGAAATCCCCGTTAAATAACATTTTTTCCATTTCTACTGCGTGAACAAATGGAAGTGCTTTGGCTATTTTCTCGAAAAATCCTCCCACAAGGTTCAAATCAAACCACACTCCCGATAGCCATGCGGAGAGATTGGTAAGCAATGCACCGCAAATACCGCCAACCTGCTTGACGCCCAACATGCTGCCGCACAAAAGTCCCAATGCAATATTGAAAATGGCCATAGGGATTATCCCAATAACAGCATATATAATATTTACACTAAAAGTTAGCCCCAACGGAATCGCAAACAGATAACAGATAACTGTCTGTCCGATGGCTATGGGCAAAAGCGGAAGCATATATCCTATGATAAAATCAAATGCCGTAAGTGGTGTCGTGTACAATCTCTGTAGCAGGGCGCTTTCTCGGTCTTTGGCAATCAACGTTGCAGAAAATAGTGTCATGAAAGACAGTCCAAATACGGTAATCCCCGGAGTCAGCGTGTCAATTTCAAACAAGCTCACCGGAATGTTTGCCTGCAGGCTACTCAGAAGCAACAGTAAGACCAAAGGAAACCCCAGACCGAAACCAAGATTGATTGGATCACGCAAAATCTCTTTTGTACATCTTTTTGCAAAGGTTAACATTCTCATACTTCCGCCTCCTTTACAATAGAAACGAAAGCCGTTTCAAAATCTTCAGTTCCAGCCTTCCTATTCAATTCTTCTACGGTTCCTACCGCAAGAAGACGGCCGCTTTTCATAATACCGATACGGTCAGAAAGTGCCTCTGCCTCTTCCATGTAATGTGTAGTTAGGATAATCGTTATCTTACCTTTCAAAGAGCGAATCACTTCCCAAAGGTCGTGCCTTGCAATGACATCCAAGCCAAGAGTAGGTTCGTCCAGAAATAAAATCTGAGGTTCGCTAATCAGTGCCATTGCAATACTGACACGTCGCTGGAAGCCGCCGGATAACTTGCCGGCTTTCTTACGCAACACTTCATCAAGAGCAAATTGCTCGGAAAGTTCTCTAATCTTTGCCTCTGTTTTTTCTTTAGAAAATCCGTGAATGCCGCAAATCAATTCCAAATTTTCTTTCACGGAAAGGTTCGGAGCAACAGCAGTCTCCTGAGGAGATACGCCAATCAGGCGCTTTACCTGTTCCGGTTCCTTTATAATGCTGTAACCACCTACAAGAGCATCCCCACCCGTAGGTTTTGTCAGACAGGAAAGCATTTTGATAGTTGTAGTTTTTCCTGCACCATTAACGCCCAACAGGGAAAATAATTCACCCTGATTAATTTGTAAATGGAGCTTATCCACAGCAGTCAAATCTTTGTACTGTTTAGCAAGCTCCATTGTTTTAATTGCATACATTTATATTATCCTCCACTTTTTTATTTGCAAGTACAATCATCGCAAATAAAAATAGAGAAATGTTGATTTTTGTCTGTTCGGTCATTTCTGGTGTCCCATCGGTCAATCTATTGGCAAAAATCATCATACAGAATCATAGAAGCCATATACCATTCCACTGCCGACCGTTTTTCCTCCGGTACGAAATACTGAATCTCTTCCCCGTCGTATGTTTCAAAATTTTCACCTGCTCCGAAAAGCAATCTATAAACCTGACGGATTGGGAAGCACAGCTGTACATTCTCTCCGTCCTTTGTGCCTTCATAAGTAAGACCCTCCCGACTGAGAGTACATATGCCCTGTCCTCCGTGTCGTGTCAGACCATTTCCGTTGCCCGGCAGCCGTAGTTCCACCTTCGAACTGAGCACATAATTAGGGTTATCCGAAATTTCTTTTGCCAATAAATCCTTTTGCCAATCATACCACTGAGCAAAGTTTTTAAATCGAAATCCTTCCGTAAATCCATATCGCTTATCCACAGAAGTCAGATATCCGCAGTGCTCGCAAAAGACTTTATTTTTTTCTGTAACAAGAGTATGCTTTCGGTTACATTTCGGGCATGTGGTCAGGATATTCTCCAACCCTTCAGCTATATTTCGCGACTGATAACGAATCTTCGGATGCTTTTCAAGCCATTCAAATTCATTATAATACAAGCGCGCTTCAACGCCTTGTTTAATCTCTTCAACCGAAAGCTTCTGAATCTGCTCTGCTGTATATAAAATATCTAATTCAGCCTCTACCACCGCACCGCGTCGGAAGCCCTTGCCCCACTTAGGATTTGCAAAATAATCCCCGCCAAATTTTACAGTATAAACAGGAACGCCCGATTTTTTGATAAAAGTATATGTATTGCTCTGAACATCTTCAAATCGCCCTGTGGTCGAAAGGCGTGCTTCTGGCATCATCGCCAAAACACCATTGGATTTCAAAACCCTAAGACAGTTTTTGGTACTCTCCATATCCATAGCAAACATGCTCTTAGGAAATCCACCAATGCTCTTAAGAATCCATCGTAGGTACTTATTATAGAAGTAAAGCCTTGCGATTATAAAATTAGGTTTATATTTTCTCAGCAGAGGCGCCAAAAAAATAAAATCAACAAAGGACCCGTGATTGCAAAGTACGATTGACGGTTTTTGCAGTTTTCCAACCTTATTGACGGTTTTTACCCGTACACCGCAAAGGAAACAGTAAATTCTAATCCCATAGTATACCACACCAAGCACAAAGCTATTGGCCTTCTGCACCTTGTTATCTTTTTTATCTTTCGTCATTTCTCCAAACCTCATAAACTTTGTTTATGTTAAATGTTTTTACTTATTGTGATTGTAACACTATTGCAAAATACATTCAAGATATAGTAAGTGGATTCCTTCTTGAACTTGTAGCGTTACATAGTTATTATCTTGCTTTTCGAATCCAATATGTTAGTATTGTCATGCTTTGTTCTGTTATCACCCTTGTTTTTATGATTTTCAGCAACAAAAAATAGTGCCCTCGTCTGGTAAACTAGGCACTATTCTTCAATAGCTAATATTTGCCGACGGTCAGGCTTCATCTGACTTACGGCCCCCTTGTTAATAGTTTTGCAAATCATATATTAATAATTGTTTTTATCTTCAAAATTTGTTATACCATCTGCTACAGATAAAATTTGCATCTGATAATCTGCAATTTCTTTTAATATCTGAAATCTTTCCTCTTTAGATTTTTCTTCACGTATCATCTGTGCATTATGAGTTTCCAGATTTGATAAAACTGTAAGTTCATTTATAGTAGCATAATCTCTCACATTACTATTTCTTGCAAGTTCTGGATTACTTTCTCGCCATGCTTTCGCAGTAAAACCAAATAGAGCAACATTTAATAAATCCGCTTCTTCCGCATATGGTAACCATTGCAAATTATCCCTATAATTACAATTCGGCACAATATAATTCTTGATTGCATCTGTTTGAATCAAATAATTATTTTTTGTTAAAAATCTCTTCGCATCCCATTCCAACTTCTGTAGATTATTTTCTTCTTCTTTCAAACGTTGAAATTCTTTGATTAGGTACAATTTAAAAATGGGACTTATCGCAGATGCAAATTCAAATGCAATGTCCTTATGCGCGTACGTCCCACCGTAACGTCCTTTTTTAACAAATATTCCTATTGAGTTTGTTTGTTCAATCCATTCACTTACACTTAATACAAATGTATGTAAACCTGCTTGTTGTCTAAAGTGGTCGAATTCGACCACTTTAAAATTTGCATTATATATTTGCTCCCATGCTCCCAAAAATTCTAATGTATTTCTATTTCGCATCCAATTTTTAATAACATCCGCAGCTCTAGAATTATCCGATTTTGCAGCAGCAATATCAGTGATACAAATATAATCATCTGTTTCTTCTTTTGAAATTGTAATTGGCAAGTTTTGAACTGTTATAATTTTATTCTTCTGCATCATCAACCTCCAACTCAATATTGTTTTTTGCCAACAATTGCTCCATTTTTGTATAATATGTTATTAACCGCAAAACATAATCTGGCATCTGTCTTCTACCGGCTTCCCACTCTTCTAATGTCCGCAATGGTATACCAATATAGTGCGAGAACTCAGTTCTATTCATCCCTAAGTTTTCTCTTGTTTTCTTTAATCTGATAATCTGCTTTTGTAATTGTTCTTTCTTTTCCATGACTTTCCCTCATCCACTCATTGTGTGGTTATTGTATCACAAAACAGAACATATTGCAACAACAACTCTTCTACGAATATACTAATCCTACTAAATCTTTTATACAATGATAAACAAAAAGGCCTTCTTTTTTACCAAACATTTTGAGAGAATCTAAATATATCATTTTTTTGCTTGAATGATTTTCAAAAATTTTCTCTATTTGCTCAACTTTTTCAAATAGTTCTGTATCTTTGAATTTTTCTTCGAGAATTCTATGTATTTTATTTTTTTCTTGATATTTTGTATATTCATTCTCAATAGATACTGTTTTTAATCTTTCTCGCAAAATACTGGTTCTACTACTTCCTTCTCCCGAACAAGCTATTGCATCTGCGATTGTCGGAAACAAACCAATTTTCTTTTTTTTAAACGCTACCTTCATCCAATATTCCTGCACAGATTTAAATCCTTGGTCGCCACTGATAATCGCTATATTACCTTCAACGCATTTTCCTATCAATTCTCCCAATCTGCTTGTTATATAAAAGTCCAATGCATTCTTTCGCGTTTGATATAATTTGCAAATCTTGATATTGCAGCCTGCACGCTCCATATCTCCAAACAACCCAGTCATAATATTTTTAGAGTTATTACTAAAAAATATCTCTACTGTGTCCTCAGAAAGCAAATATTCAGAACCTTTATATCCATTATTGCTTACATTTTCGTGATCAATTAGGAAATACATATCTCAACATCTTTCCTGTAACTCAAAATGAAGGTCGCAATTTAAGCTATCGGCATATTTTATTAAACTTTCTAATGTAATAGCATGCCTTTTACTTTCGATTCTAGCAATGTTGGCTCTTTTGATTCCTGTTACTTCTGCCACATCTTGCTGAGTCATATTTAACTTTTTTCGATAAGAAATCAATGCATCTACTAAACTATCACTTACACCTTTAGCTTTCACTTCGATTTCTAAAAGCATTTCATTTTCGTCTAATATGTATTTCATAGGCGCTCCTCTTGTATCATTCTTGATACATCCATTATCTTATATGCTAACACTTTTGTCAAGATATTTCCGTAAAGTGAAATTTTAAATTCCAGTCAAAATCAAAATTTTTATACTAAACTGGAATTTACTCTTGCACATGTATTTTTGTGGTATTCTATCCATGTGGTTATCTGTTTGTCAGAAAGGATTATCCATATGAATAGAAAAT
>JAEIGA010000486.1_pt1 | contig 58738 bp, 76 predicted proteins | sample 9270691 | NCBI WGS metagenome assembly JAEIGA01 (sample SAMN17057246, study PRJNA624740) | gut metagenome | biome: biome; isolation source: fecal sample | host: Bos grunniens | place: China: Xizang | collected 2019 | reverse complement strand
TGTATCAGGTTTTGAATAGATTGTTTTAACATTTATAAACTCCTTTTTTCATCAGTATATGATACAATATAGTACCACATCCGTATTAATAATGACTTGCGATGAGTTCCAATATGTGATATTACATGGGTGCCACTTGACGAAATTCACTTTTAAGCGAATTATATAAAGCTTGGTACTTCTCCTTGTAATACGCATAATCATTGATGTCGCAGTTTACGATTTCATCATACAAATGATTCATGCTATTATAATCACGAATGCACCCATATTTTGCAATTTGAATGCCAAAGCTGAGAATGCGCAAAGAGTGCCACAAAGATTTCTTGCCTATGCGAGGAGCAAAATCTTGGGCAACGGTGAGTTTCTTCTTGCATTTAACCCAAGAGTTGGATGCAACATGCGAAAAGCTTTCACGTAATTTAACTTTGTCAATAGCAATATGTATCGGCATGCTCTCTCTCACAATATGCTTTGACGGCAGAAAGTACGACTCGATGGCGCAAACGTCATGGTTCTGTAACATCTCGCGCCACGTGGATTGCGAGTAAAAGGTATAGTTGTAATTGTCGGAATCAGTGAATTGCATTTCATCGAAGAGACTGTATATATCCGGCACAATGACAATCATATCCTTGTCGGAAACTCCTTCTATATAAGTACCATAGACAACACTACCATAGTTGTATATATTGAGCGCGTTATTGAGTAGCTCTTGTATGGATTGTTTATGTATCAAAAATGTAGGCTGAATAGCTTTGTGCATTGTAGCACCTCCTATATTGAGATATTTAAATATATCAATATTATATCATAAATATTGCCAAAAGTCAATATGTCCCCGCTAAAAAGCGAGGACATATGATAAATTTATAAAAATATTAGTAATGCGCCACTAAATAACACGGTGAAAATGCTTAAAATGACAATTAAAAGGATGGTTTGAGCTTTGTCGCCGGCGGTATAACAGTCAAGGGTATGAGGATTGATGTGTACTTCCTCAGGGGTAATGCGATATTTCACGGCATGTGTTTTCGTAGTGCCTTGATATATGTATTCGTATTTATATACCGTGGCTGTGCCGCATGTTTCTTCGGAAATGAGTCGCACAGGGATAGCAGGCTCGCTACCGATGACCTTATTTAAAACAAGTAAGCGTAGAATTTGTTTTCCGAGTAAAAACAAGAGTGCACATACAACAAAGCCAAATGGGATTAAGGCAAGGTTCATGATGAGTTGAGGCGTGTCCTGTGCAAGGATGTTTTCAATAATTTCTGCTTTTGTAGTGTGGGGTAACAAAATAGAAATCGTGATTACAACAGCTGGAATCAAAAAGAAGATGCAAGGGATTAAATTCGCCCATACGTGCGATTTAGCGTTAACTTCCTTTTCGCATGCCAAAAACTCTTCTTGTGTGTCGATATACATCAAACATCTATCGCCTTTATATAATGGTTCTTCAGATTGAGAAGAAACATGTTGAAAAGTATAGCCGCCGCAGTTATATTCAATAACAGGATAATAGTACTTGTTGGTATGGTTTTTGCTACGCTTCACAACTTCTTTATACGAAACGATAACGCCATCAATGGGGCTGGCAACGACGCCAATACGGCGGCATTTCCGTTCATGTTTGTATTCTTTGATGCAGCCGAAAATCGGAATGCACGTAAAAAGTAACAATATGAGTACGATGGCGAATGCTTGCAGTATGGAGACTGCTGCAATGAGCAATAACATGAATGCGAAACATGCGATGATAGTTTTGATACCCTTGCTAATGTCTTCTTTCAATTGACCATTGACTACATTAATGGTGTGGGGCTGTTTAATGTCAAATGGGGTTATCGGTCGTGCATTGTCTGCGCGCACATGTTGCAAAGACCCATGCTCATCTGTATATTCATAGGTGACATAAAAATATCCGGGGTCCGCTGGTTTTATATCACGTATACGAGCTTCATATTTCATTGTATTCCTCCTCTGCATATATACGTTTTGCTAATTCGATACACTCATGTGCAAAATCGCGCAATGCGACAATATCTTCTTGTTGTAGATGATTAAATACTGCACCATATGATGTAAAACAATCCGCATCGCCGCCGATGGACAATGTCAGGTCGTACCATTCAAACTCTTCGCCGTCGTCATGCTTTTCGTAGCATTTATCTATCAGATAGTTATCTTCATGAAAGAATCCGTAACAATGCCCACAAATAATACCGTAGATTTCTCCATTATCGCTGCACTTGCACATGCCGTCTGTTAAGACATTAGCACGTAAGAGGCGGTTTATATGTTCCTCTAAGCAAGGCAAAGCGCCAAATTCATATGCGGTTGATTGATATAATAATTGCGGCGTATCGTGATTAAGGATGTACAACTTTAAATCATATGTGCAATGCATAATATCTTCCGCAGCATAGAAATGTCCTGCCTTGAACGGGATAACGGTGAAATTAGAAACAATTAATTGCACATTGTCAATATAAAGAGAAACATCATGTGCGGTTGTATTGATTCTTACTCGTTTTGACATATTTCCTCCTACCAAAACAGCGCCACAGGGGCGCTGTTAAAATTATTGGTCTTGCTTGTCTTCCTCGTGTTGTTCATCCGTGATTTTATCGTATTTAGCTTCCTCTAAATCTTCCTCTTTTTCAATATCAGAACGAGATTTAGTGTGCAAATCGATGGCGCTGGTCACATAACGTGCATAAAGCGTGGCTATGGTCTCATTGAATTCAACGCCGGTGTTTACGAACTTCGCTTTGATTTCACCAATCGTCATTTCGTCAATGGGTTTTTCGCCGAGAACCTTGTCAAGGTAAATTTTATCAAGCACATCTTTCACGTGCGGATTCATTTTGGCACTAAGTTCTTGGGCGCGTAACATCATCAGTTTCACCAGTTCTTGGCGGTAAACCGTGAAGACCATTTCCCTATTATTATGCATAATGACTTTCATGCGACCGTTATGTAAAATATCAGGGCAGTTGTCGGGTTTCGCTCCAAATTGCAAATAACCGGAAGCTGCTGCATTGGCTTTGGCTCCCCATGAAATTGTCACGTGTGGTTGAGCTGGGCTGATATACAAGGGTGGACGGCTGACAGCCAGAGCTTGGTTTTTGCCATCGTCGGCATAACCAAGAACATTGACTTCTGGGCGGTCTGTATCGCAAACAATTCGCATAAAATCTTGAATATTCAAAGCATTATTTGCTTTGTGCCAAATGGTAATATGAAATCCGTGTTTAGGTAATTGTTCATGTGTCTGCATTTGTCTTAACATGATATCGTCCATACCACCGAAGAAGTATCCTGCCCATTGCGCATTTTTATTAAAGTCAGCTAAAAGACGAAATACATCGGCACCTTTTGTTTTGGATAAATCTTTGATAATTGAGCTGTGCATAATAAATACCTCCTGATAGTGTTATCGTATTAATTAAGACATATTGTTGTTTGATGCAGGAGCAAAGACGTAAAGCTTGCCACATGTATCACGCAAGCTGTCATCACGTAAAACATAATTTGATTTTACAAAGAAACTGTTCCAGAATTGTTTTGCAACTTCATTTCGGTTTAATATGTACAAACTATATGTACCGGGATGTGCAGCAAGAAATGCTTGCAGTGCGGAACTCATGTATTGTTTACGTCTGTAGGCGGGAGCAATGAAGGTTTCGACAATATGCCAATCTGCATGTGGAGGCGCACTGTCAATAACAACAAAGCCAATCAATTCGGTTTCATTGGTTATATCAACCCATATCAAATTGGGATGTGTACGCAAAGTTTGAAAATAATCTATTTCTTCCTGCAATGAATGGGGTTGCTCTGGTAGATATTGCTCTAATTCGTGCAAATATTGTATAAAAAGCTGTTGTCTTTGCATGATGCCTCCAAATGATGAGAGCCCGCGATAAGCGGGCTCTGATAGTTTAGAATAAAATTGCACTGAGAATTGTACAAATTGCTACAAGGATAGTAATCAAGGCAAGTTTGCGCATATTATCTGCGCGCTCCTCTTCCGATTCCATAAACTCCATATACTCTTCGTCGTCCTCAGTAAAGCTGTTGGCGATGGAGTATTGACCGTCGTTAAGCGCGACACGGGTAGCAATGGTATTCACGAACTTAGTTCTGGCGCGTTTGCTGGCATAGAGTGCACAGATAGAATACACTCCGAAAACAAAAGCAGTCAGTGCGAAAATAAAGATAGTAACAATCATGCGGTCAAAGCCTCCTTTCTTAAAGCTTAATACATGTCCGCTCGTTCAAAATAATGACAGGACATGGTCAAATAGTTGTGTATAAATTAATTTTCATTGTTAGGTGTCCACGAGATATTGTGACGCAAAACAAGCGTACGCAATTCATTTATAAACACCTTATCATTGTTGTACCATGCATAATCGCTGTCGTAAAACATGAAAAACGCTGCATAACCGACTATGCTTTGTATTGCTCCGTAAATCAGGCTAATTGTTGCCATCGCAATTATTGTGCCGGGAATCCAGGAAATCATATTTTGCATCGTGGCACTGCCTGCGACTACGTATAGTAAAATGGCGAGCATAATCAAAGCGGGGCCAAGCAATAAGCTTGGGAATGCCGCATCAAGAGCATTTGCAAGCTTGCAGAATCGTTTTCTGGAGCGATATGCCTTGGGGTTGTGTTCGGGAATGTATCTAAGATGATTCGATTCATCCAGGGTGTTGAATACACTATAAAAATCACCCAAATCAGACATATACTGAATCCAACGTTCTCCTGTGGCATCTTCGACAGTAATTGCCACGCACCCGGGTTCTCGGGAGGTCTGAACAATATATACAGGAGAGCCAGCTTCAAGCTCAACCTTTTCATGTGTTGCATCGTCATGTTTATAGAGCGGCTTATCCAGGAGACAGAGCTTACCTCGTTTTTCTATGAGCATATCAATTTCTGCCATTTCCATTTCAGTATATATTGTGCTGGGCTTGCGTGTAATCATTACATTCCTCTTATATTATATAGTATTTCTTTGGTTATAGTTATTATACCATAATTTTACCAATTTGTCAAGGGGTTGTGTATAAAAATTTCTAAAAATTTTTCCAACACCCTCTGAGAGCCGTTTTAAGGCGATTTGAGCGCACTTTTATCAAGGTATGCAAACGGGCGTGAGATAAAAGAAAACGCCTCAGAGGGCAAAATAAGCGGCTCTGAGGCGATGTATAGATGATTCTGAAGGTTTAGGGGATAAACGGATACTGTCGAACGTACTTTTTCGTATTATTCTCCGAAAAACCGTTAATATATTTACCATTGTCACGTACGGCAACGCTCATCAAGGTCGCGCACCATAGCTGCGTGTCATCGTAAATATCTCCAAATAAGCGCTGGTGGTCAAAATACTGCCACAGCACAAAAGATGGATTATCACACACCTTCATGTAGTCAAGCACGGCTTGTCTTACAACTCCGGCAATACATGCGGGGTCTTTTTGGTAATAGCTGAACGGGCACATGCAATCATCGCTGAGATACAGCGCCACGTCGTGGATGTATGTACCCAAATTGGGTAGATTTGCGGTATCCTCATTTGCTAACTCATGCTGACCTTTCAGCACCATAATAAGTTCTGCGGTACGGTCATCCATGACCTTGCGGTCCCAATGATGTTTGGCAATCAAACCATGTGCTACATTACTGGGCTCTCCTCCATGGATAAGGACTTGAATCATGACATTTTCGTTTTCCAATTTATAGAGAAACTCATCTGCCATTTCAGCGGAAACGCTGACGACGGTAATGGGGTCCTTGGTGTCTTTCTGCTTGCGTATCATAGCAAGACCCATAGAGGGATTTAATACCCATATCCATTTGTTGAAAAAGGTATGCGTAGCGCGATTGCGCTCATCAATCCAAAGATTCATTCTTGGTCTCCTTTTCTTTTAATTCTGATTTGTGACGACATCCTTCGAACCATTCAGTTCCGATGCCTTCACATCTTTGTGTACCGCACGGATAGCAGTACTTTTCAACAAACTCGTCTTCGCTCAGCATAGGAAGCGGCTCGTTGCTGGGTGCAAATTTTACTGCGCAATATTTCGCAATTGCATCAGCATCACTTTCAAGACGATTCGCTCTATCAATATATCCACGAGCGGTAGCATACTTATCTTGGACGATTTTTTGCAACTCATCGTGGCTCATATCAAAGAGATTGGGGTAGTCTTCCAGAAGGTCGATTAAATCTTCTTTTGTCCACTTCGAGAGATTAAATTTTGCAAGACGTTCCATTATCTCTCCTCCCAATCATCTCTGCGGCGTCCGCCCCAGTAATATCCGGTATTATTCTTTTTGTTACGCATATAGTTTGCCTTATAGCTCATTTTGTCGTAGTTAATGACGCCAAAGCCTACAATGGCAAGCGCAATGATAAATGCAATCCACATATTATTGCCTCCTTTGGTTTCTTTCGGTATAATCTATTTAGACGAGTGTGAACACTTCTTCCCACCCATTTTTCTCGATAATTCGTCTCATGTTCTGAACTCCTACCGGATTCATGCTATGCAAGTGAATGGGATAGTTTCTACCGGTGGCTTCGAGCCAGTCCAAAACTTTAATATAGTCACCTCCGCAGCAAGCGTAATCGCCGGCATCATGGTCGAGACTAATCAGTGTAATCGGGTCTTTTACGTCGCCGTGTCTCAGCAAGCTTTCATGTGTCTCGATGAAATCAATCGCGCTGTTTACGCGTTTAATCCAGCGAAAACCTGCAGGAGCGGGACGGATGTCATCAATCCAAAGCTTCATGTTGTTCCTTTCTGTTGTTAAACTGAGAATATCGTTGATAGTAGTATATATAGGCTAAGTATTGCGCCTGCGCCCCATAATATTGCGGGCTTGACAGCGCTCATTTCGTTCAGGAAAACAAAATCGATATGCTCGAAACTTTTATATCCACAAATAATCGCACTTAACGTTGAGATGGTTAAAAGTGCAATCCACACGGCAATATCCATAGCGTCTCCTTTAAGCAATCATGACACAGAGCACAGACAAAAATGAAATAATGGCTGTATTTATTAAAAGGCATACACCGCGGGATTTCAATCCGTACTGTTCGTTCTTAATACCACGGTAAAAACACACGCATGTGCGGTACATTTCAATGCCTGCAAGGATTGCAAAGACTATTGCCAGAATCATAAATATAATCATATCATTTCTCCTCTACCCAGCACAAACAACGTGCGTGTCTTTTTTCTTGCGAGGGATGAAAATAACCACATTTCTTAAACATATCTTTCATGTGATTACACATCTCTTTTTGCTCCTTATTGGTCAAATCAATATGAGTATCGTTTTCACCATTTTGTTCCTTTGACTGAGGGCTGACATATACAGCAACAGCTAAGGGCGCAGACATTGTGAGATTCTCAACGATTTCGGGAATCATACGTACAAATGCTTGCCCAAAACCCTGTCGTCTATATTTAGGGAAAATATAAATACGTGACAGGTATGCAATAATAGGGGTTCTGCTCTGCATATCGTCTCCACAAGAAATGAGGCAGCTAAATCTATCGTGCTTTGCAAGGGCAGAAAAAGCAATGTGCATATCTTCAGCAACCAACGATGCAACGGTGCGCAGGGTTTTACCTTCATCTTCCATTTTCTTGCAATTCAGCAAGGTAATGTGAGCCTCCCCTACTATGTTGGTCTGGTTTTTAATAACCAGCGTAATATCTTTGAAACATTGACCAGTATGGTAAATAGCATCCATAATTGGGACAACGTGCACTTGTGACATAATATTCTCCTATCATTTTCGTGGGGTCACGAATATGGTTTCTGTATATACATATATTATATCATAAATTTTCCAATTTGTCAAGACCAAAGAGGACATGATTTGCATTTCATGTCCTCTTTTTCTTTTATTTTTTCGGTTGATAAGCACGTGGTGCTGTTTCAATTAAACGAACCTGTTCTTCGAGCAATGCTTTATAGTCCCATCCACGGGCTTTCCAAATAGCGATTGCTCTTTGTACATCAAGTGCGCATTTATCGATAAATCCTGCACATAGCTGTTCGCCATGCATAGCACTATCTTCTTCTTGACAAGTCATACATGCAAAGTCGCATCCAAGTCTATCGCAGTCCTTGCACTTGACTTCTCCGGATAGTTCGAAATGACATTCATCATTTTCTGCGACAGGTAACCAACTGTCAGGGTATGTACATATACCTTGCCCGGTTTCGTTGGTATTGCTTACCAACTTGAAACGTCGACATGATTTACATTTCATGCTTTCTTCTCCTCGTGAAATTCTTTTTCTGTATTGACATTCCAGATGTTACTGTGGTCCGTGTTTCCTGAAATCAGATTTTGTACAGCTTCAAAGGCGGTTACCATGGAGTGGTCCATATTATTATAGCGATGCTGTCCATTTCGACCGATGCAGTATAGGTTGCTGAACTGATTGAGATACTTCACTACCATCGGCATATCTGCATATGTATCAAAGTAAGCAGGATATGCCTTCTTGACCTTTTCACAGTGTGAATCAATAACGTCGTTTTCGCTGATGATACCCATTGAGACGAGCTCATTGATTGCGTACCGGGTTCTTGCATCATCGGGCATATTCCAGAAAAAGTCACCTTCATTGCAGAAGTACTCCAACCCAAGCCAAACAGTATTGGTAACGTCTTTTACCATGTATGGCGACCAGTTGTTAAATACCTGTATTCTGCCAAGCTTGACGTTCACATCTTGCACGTAAATCCAACAATCCGGAATGATATTATTGAGTGTGGCAAGTTTGGTTTTATTTTTGATTTTGAGTTCATTCACCAAAAGTCCAACAGTGATAAAGTCACGATAAGGCAGCCCATTTGCAACTTGCTGAATTTCACGCGGCACATCATTCATCCCGGCGATTAAATCTTTGATGGGCATGGAAGAAAAAACGGCATCTGCAGGCAACTGTACTGAGTCATGGTACTTGTCATATGACAAGTAGTCCACTACGTTATTAACGGTGTGTATTTGTGTCACCTTGGCATTGGTGATGATGGTTCCGCCAAGTTTTTGAATTTCCTCCGCCACGGTTTCCCACATTTGTCCGGGACCGTATTTTGGGTACCAAAACTCTTCAATCAGTGATGTTTCTTTTGCTTGAGTATTCTTGTGGAACGTTTTGCGCCACATGTCGGCTAACACAGCACGAATGGATAGTCCTTTTACACGCTGTGCTCCCCAGGACGCATCGATTTCGCTGGGATGTCTTCCCCACAATTTTTCGGTGTATCCCTCAAAGAACATTTGATAAAGGACTTTACCGAAACGATTAATGTAGAAATTTTCCAGGGAATCTTCCGGCAACTTATGTATACATGACCATAAGTAGCTAAATCCAGCCTTAATGGTTGTCCAAAAGCCCATATTTCGAATCGTTTCCGGTTTCATACTAACCGGATAGTCGAAGAATTTATCGTTGTAATAAATTCTGGACACTCTATTACGCAACAACATGCTTCTATCTTCATGTTCTGGATTTGGTCCGGTTGGATTCCATTCTTTGGTGCGGTTTAATTGGATATCATCCAATGATGGGGAGCCTTGGAGCGGCATAATATCATTCCACCACTTCGTGACGCGTTCATCTTTGGAGAAAAAGCGATGACCGCCGATATCCATGCGATTGCCTTTATAATGTACAGTACGAGAAATACCACCGATTGCGTCACTTTCTTCAAGAATCGTTACACGATATTCTCCATCTCCCTGCTTTAATAATTCATATGCAGCAGTCAAACCGGCGGGACCTGCACCGATAATTACGATATGTTTCATTTTACATCTTCCTTTCTTTTGCTCTATCGGTAGAGCATTTTTCTACCAATAAAATTCCATACCAACGTGATAAGTGTTGCGATAATTTTTGACAGCATAAGATGCATGGCTAAAACATCTGTGCCGAGATAAATCAGAGCCTCTGTGATGCATAATCCGATAACACCAATCAGGGCATATGCCAGGAATTCCTGTAGTGGGTGTTTGGATTTTGCTGTCGACGCTTTAAACACAAAACTCTTCGAAAGCAAGTAATTAATTAACAGTCCTACACAAAAGGCGATAGCGGTTGCGATATATTTATTGCAACCAAATGTGCTAAGGGTGTACAATGTACTCCAATCGCCGACTGTAGCGATACCGCCTACGAATAAATAGCGAAATAGCTGTAATACGGTATCGGTAGTCGGTTCCCAAAGTAATCCTTGTAAATCACACCTGAGGACTAATTTCAAAAAATTCTGCATATATCTCCTTGTTAAAAGAAAGCAGACATCATTCCGACGTCTGCTTAGATTCGTTTGTCGGGTTGGCGTATACTGTTACAACAGCCTCTGTAATGACATGGTCTTGAATTGATTTGACATCGACAGATACATTGTCGATATCGATACTGAATTCCGTATCATCGGACGGAATCAAACCATGCGCACCAAACACTAATCCGCCAAAAGTTTCGTACTCATTGACATTGAAAGTGGTGCCCAGCACCTCATTAACCTCATCGAGAGGGGCTACACCTGATATGCGCCACTGATTGTCTTGAATATGGCTAATGTTGGGGTGAGTATCACGAGGAGCATCTTCGTTAAAATCTCCTACGATTTGCTCCAGGATGTCATCGAATGTGACAATGCCATGCACGCCGCCATACTCATCAAGGACGACGGCGAAGCATTTGCGTGCTGCTTTCATACGTCTAAAGAGCATATCTGCCTTGATTGTTTCCGGAACAAAGAGTGGTTGTGACAAACACTGCTGCATAACCACATCCTTATTGGGTGCATCTAATTGAAAGTAATCCTTGATAGATAAAATGCCGATAATGTTATCGGTGGTTTCATGACATACCGGATAATGTTTATGGAATGTATGGCGTATTGTTTCATCCCAAACCGCGATATCGTCTTCATCCCATAGAACGGTCATATCAGTACGATGCGTTGCGAACTCGTTGACAGTGATATCATTAAACTCGAAGACGTTTTGAATCATCTGTTTTTCTTCTGTTTGGATGTCATCGCTGGTATCGACCATCATCAAGATGTCCTCTTCTTTGACCTCTTCGGTAGATTCATTTGGGTCAATGCCAAAAAGGCGTAATACGAGATTTGTCGATGCGGTTAAAAACCACACGGCGGGAGTGAAGATGCGCGCAGTCCATAGTAATGGACGGGACAATGTTAGTGCAATTTTTTCGGATTTATGCATGGCTAATTGCTTAGGAACAAGCTCGCCAAAGATGAGTGTGAAATACGAGAGTATTAACGTTACCAAAATAACGCATATTGTGCTCCACATATCTTCGGTACTTGTAGTGGCAATGCCGCATTTTAGTAATATGGGCGTTAATTTGTCGGCAAAATGTTCAGCAGCAAAAGCGCTGCCCAAAAAGCCGGACAATGTAATAGCAATTTGAATTGTTGCTAACAGTTTGGCTGGGTGCGCAACCAGCTTTAACAATCCCTTCGCACCCTTTTTACCATCAGAAGCAAGCTTGTTAGCTTTGGCTTCACTGATGGAAATGATGGCAATTTCTGCGGAAGCGAAAATGGCATTGAGGGAAATTAAAACCAGTTGCAGTAATAGAGGGGGTATTATATCCATAGATACAGGCGAATTAATTCGCTACTCCTTGTTAATGATGTTTGCGTTTTTTCCTCTTTTTGCGCTTGTGATATTTTTTCGTCGCTGAAGGAGGAAAGGCGTTGGATTCTTTACGTTTACGCTTTGTGAAAAGCTGTTTAGGCTTGCGCACGCGAGGGGGACGGGGCGCGCGAGGATGTAGGCGGCGATAACGCAGTACCAGAACAACCACCAGCACGAGTATCCAAATGAGCACCGCAGCAGCTAATACTGCAATCAAAATGTAGAATACGGGAGAAATATATTGAAATGTGATTGTGTGATTGCCGGCTGGTACAGTAATCAGCATGTAATTCTGCATTGTTTCGGTGATAGTTGTAGGGTTGCCGTCCAGTAGTGCGGACCAATTCATATGATTAGGAACCGCCAACTGAAAGTATCCATCAACCGTGGTATTCAAGGAGCCGCTGATAGAGGAAAAGAAGTTGTTTTTATTGGTACGAATCGAAACATTTTCCCAACGGGGGCGATTTGCTGCCTGTCTGTATTCTTCCATGGATAACGCGAGAATTTGGCAATTCTCAGAATCAAAATTTTGCCAGTCACCCACTATAGAAACATTAATGTCTCCCTCCCATTGGTGTCCCATATATACTACCAGCTCTCCACCTTCGTGATGAATGGGGATACGTTTGCTTGTGGTGTCGTCTGTGATAATCAATTCCGACTCAAACGCAGGGATATCCTTGATGTAAAAATAAATCTCATATCCGTCATAGACAGTGAAATCCAAGCTGAGATAATTGGAACTAATAGTGCTTTCGAATCCTAATCCGAGCGATTGATTAGGGAGTGATGAAGGTAATGAATGGTCGATAACCGCGCTCGATAATGGTATGTTATATTGTCCAATGGGATTGGTAGAGATGATGTGATTCCATATTGATTTACCTATCACATTGGTGTAAAACATGCCGAGATTACCGGCGTGCTCTGCCTCATAGATTGTATATGTCACATCGTCAATATTCACGGTTTCTTGTGCGGTATATTGATATGGTGCCAACCATTCAAACCCCTGTGGAATCAGTATATATCTATTACCAGCGACCATGAGGTGTGCGGGTGACACAGATGTGTGAGGATTTTGGAGAGCGTGATGTATAGCACTTGCTCTCCCGTCAGCAGTTGCACCCTTGATTCCAGTAACGGATTTATCATGCATAGCGATATGATATATCATGTCATCGGAGTCGTGAGGCACGGCTTCCAGCAGGTCGTAATTAGGCAATTGGGGTTGCAGCGGAATAAAGAATAACACCGCTTCAATCGCAATCACCGCGACGAGTAGAATGGATGCACATAAAATAGAAAGTTTATTCTTGCGTGTAAGCATAAGTTCCTCCAAAATGTTCTTTTGTTTAAATAATGACTGCATGGATTTTATTGTGCACAAGCTAATAAATTTTATATATTAAGAAAACGTCCACCCGTTAAACTAATGTCTAAGGGGTGGATGTGTGTTAATATTTGCAATAGTTTTTGAGTCCGCTGACGTACTTAGGGATTTCACGGCGCTTGAATACGCTGCCGTTAATCATTTTATCGATGCGCGCCATTACGTCAATGGGAGCAACGCCACCCCTAATTACACTGTCAAGCTGAGCGTACGTAAAACCGAATGCATCTTCATCAGTTTTGCCGCACAGTCCATCTGCGGGTGTCTTCACCACGAGGTATTTAGGGATATCGCATTCCAAGCCAATTGCTACCACTTCGGATGCGGTAAGGTCAGCAAGAGGAGAAAAATCTCCGACTGCATCGCCCCATCTGGTCTCCCAACCAATCATGGTCTCAGACAGATTGCAGGTATTCACGACTCTACCGTTAAAAGACTGAGAGACTGCGTATAGCGTAGCCATACGAATGCGAGGGGGAAGGTTGTTCATTGTTTGCTGCGTGAAGGTGACGTCTTCATAACCGTCACGTTCAGGGATAAAGATGGCGTCAATGTTGTTCAGGACGCCCTGTACGGCATCATGGATGTCGACGGTCAGATAGCGAATGCCAAGATGTTCACATACCGCAACACTATCATTGATATCATGCTGTACGTTATTGGGCATCATGACGCCAATTACTCTGTCTTTGCCGAGTGCCTCTACGCAAAGCGCAGCTGCTACGGTGCTATCTTTGCCGCCGCTAATACCAAGGACCGCGGGGCTGGTAGGACCATTCTGGTCAAACCACGCACGAATCCATTTGACCACAAGCTCTTTCTGGATTTTGGCGTTGAAATTGTATTCCATAGCACCCTCCTTATTCTGCGCGGTTGAGGATATCAATCTGGCAGGTCGCCATAGCGGTGAGGGCTGCATTGTGAGTCTCTTCGGAAACGCATGCGCAGCACGCGGCGTCAACAGCCATATCCACCTCGGGATACTCCGCCTTGAGTACCAAAGCGTTCGAAATAACGCAGATGGAAGTGCAAAGACCGCACAATTCGATGTAATCGTAGCCCTTGTCGCGAATGAGTTCGGGCAACGCAGTGCTACCAAATGTAGGCTTCATGACAATCGTGGTTTTCTTGCCGGCATTTTCTGCATTTACGAGAGCAGCCTCAACAAACTTGTTCAGCTGATGACCGTAAGTACCATTGACGCAATGAGACACAGGTAAACGCTTGCCCTCTCTGGTATTCATGTAATTCTCTTCGTGAGTGTCGAGAGTTGCGATAATATCGCCATCCCAACCTTCAATCTTCTGAATTACAGCAGGTACAATGGCGGTTGCAGCGGCAGAACCGAGCGCACCATCCACAAAGTCGTTCTGCATATCAACGACAACGAGAAGTTTCTTCATAGCTATGTAATCTCCTTTTGAATAATATATTACTTTGAGTGTGCATTTATTATATCATATTGTGGTAGATTTGTCAAGACACTCCTGCAAAATTTTCCACAAATATTCACCGGTAGCAATACCCACAAAATGGATGCTTCGTTGAGGGAAAGATGAATCCTGCTTTTTGAAAAACGTGACGCATACATTTCTTCATCTGTTTGACTTCCTTGTGAGTGAGGAGAATAGTTTCTCCGTTTTGAGTGTATGCTTCGTTTGGTTCCAGGAACGTCATGAACGCACAAGGTTCGGTAAGGGTGATGATTTTAATATTGTTCGCTAATTCAGATAAGCATTTTTCTCCATATCCATGTCCACGATATTCCGGGTAGATGAAAAAGCGTTCAATATATGCAACGATGGGTGTTTTGCCCACTTCTTCCACTAAATCAGCTTTAAAGCGCGTGTCGAGAGCGAGCACCTCAGCTGCTGCTCCTATATACTTGTTGGCTTCTTGTGTGTCATTTAGCATTTGGTTTGTATTGGTGTATTTATATAACCTTACTTTAATGTCTCCAATACACTTGCCGTTTTCATACACTTCAAATGCGAGCGGTACAAAACATTTCGGATAAATGTGGTCAAGCGTCACGGATGGGTAAAAAATCATAATTAACCTCCTAATTAATATTGATTATCTTAAGAAAGACATTTCTCAAACATTTATACATAAAATAGAGCAAGGGGGAATCCTTGCTCTACGTGATTACAGTGGGAATATCTCTGGCAATCTCCATACAGTTGCCATGCCGAGGGCGCAACTGGCTATGGTCAAGCATAAACTGGTACAGAATAGAGCGGCACTGCGCCATTTTTTATGTTCAATGAATGCCTTTCTGCCTTTCATTGCGATACCTTGCGCAAACAAGATTACAATAACCAGGGCAAACGAAATAAGTATGGTAATTCCAGTGACAAGAAAAAATGAAATATCATCCATAATAAATTCCTTTCTTTGTGGGATGTGTCGTGTGCAATAATATTTTACATTTTATATATTTTGTTTTAGCCATTGAACGATGGGCTCCCAAAAGGGCGGGATTTGAGCTATGGTGGTAGCTAATCCATATGGGAATAGATATCTAAATCCAAGATACGCCCAAAAGGCAACTCCGCAGAAACATGCTGTAGAAATGAGCAATGAAAGCGGAATGGATAACTCATCTGGGGGTTCTCTCATAGCACTATATACTGTTCCAAATATATAGCAACACATGATTATTGCAACACTTAAATATATATAAGGCATTTGTCTCCTTAGACCGGAACACGGTCAACGTGTGATGTTATGGGAACATCGAGGTGTGTAATGGGCATGAGGGGTGCGGTGGATTGCAATGTGGCTACTGTTAACCATTGCATAGCGCTATTCCCTTCTAAATAAATGTACAACGTATCTTCGGGACGATTGGAAACGTTGACGTTGCAACCAAAGGGAGAAGTGTCTGTGAGTACATGTTGCAGGATTTGATATTCTTTCACAATTCCTTCAACAACGATATAAATGTAGCTCCCTATGGGTAAATGTTTGATGATTTGCAAATCTCCATCCATGCTACTGACAAGAAATGGATTGTTTGTGCCATATTCCAATGAATATATCAGTCCGTACTGCTTCATATGTTCCAGTGTTAACTGTGTTTGGGTGAATGGCAGGCTTAGTTCGTGTTCTGGAAAATTGATAGTACAATCGTCGGGTAGTACTACATATTCGTCGACCTGCACTTTATCACATCTCAAACACACTCTGGAATGTATGCCTGGCGTAAGGGGTGTTGCATACTTTTGTATGGTCCATGCACTCCATGGATGCGATTCTATGTCAGTGTCTCCCACACGATAAGAATCCTTGCAGTGAACGCATATGTTTTCTACATAGCCTTTTGCATCGCATGTATTAGGTATAACTCTTGACTCATAAAGGTGCCCATGTGGTGGTGTGTAATTTTCAACATAGGATGTACTGCATAACACGCAAGTATATGTAGTGCCGCCTGGACGAGTGCAGGTTGCAAGAGCAGGACGGGCACTGTATTGATGTTGGCATGTTTGTGGGTCAACAGGCTTTGGGGTGACTCCGACAGGTGGGAGTGAAGGTTCGGGCTCTGGAGTGGGTTCCTGGTATTGTGGAATGTTGGGAGTTTGCGGTAGTAATTGCAGATTGGGCGGAACCACTGTGGTGGCTGAATCGCCCACTGGGATTGCGGAGATAGAAATCGTTGCAATAATACCCGCGCACACAATCGCGGGTATTAAAAACTTAATTAGTTTCGTCATTAGATTGTCCTGAAATAACCGGGGCAAAGGGCTTGGGTCTTGGTTGCCAAGCAATTACATTATCTGTGTCCCAGAAAGTGTCGTTACACCATGTTTTGGTGTTGGCATGGAAATTGCGCATTTCCACGTGCGCTTTTCCTTTATTTTTAATCGTGACCATAAATCGTCCATCAGATGTGGGAAGATGGTCGCGGACATCAATCCATAGTTCATCCTGAATGACCACGCCCTGTTTTGCCAACTTGCGTGCAATCCATGCAAGCTTATCGGAAATCCAAATAATGCTGGGTTCAGTGATTTCTACATGATAGATGAGTTTGTCAAGAATTTCGGCAATATGTTTAACCATGAGTGTTCCTTTCGTTTAACATGGATGAGTTAATCATTTAAGCTTTTCAGATATTGATTAATATATCTGCGATTGGCATACGCAATCGAGCCGTCATCATCCTTGATAGCGGGAATAAAGACAGCGGTGCCGTCATCGATGCTGCGTGCGCTAATTGTTGAAATGTGGTTGTTGGGTTCAATACGCAGCTTCATATCGTTTGAAATCGGAAGTAGCAATACACCCTTAACACCACGATAAAATTCAAGTGCAGACGCTTTCGATGTGACGCGCAAACCTGCGCGAAAAATTCCTTTAATCATTACTCTTCCTCCCATTCAGGTTTACCATCCATAATTGCCAAACAATTGGGACAGCCGTTTTTATCAAATTGGTGATAGGCACCAAGATAATGTTCTGCGCCGCATTCTGAGCAAATCGCACAATTTTCGGTCGTGCTGTACTTCCAGTATCCGTGGTTGGGGATGGTGACGCCTGCCTTCATCAAATGTTCGACCATGATTTGGGCGTAGGCGCAGTCACCTTGCTGATTACAGAAGATTTTACACTGGTCGCTGCATTTATAATTTGTTTTTTGCGTTGCTTCGCACACAAGCAAGGCAAGCTTTTCTTTCTGAGTCTTTTCCATGTTTTCCTCCCTAATATTGACAGATTTCATTATTTTACTTGGTGATAGTTTGGTAGTAGCGCTGAGCTCTGTGTCTGGATGTAAACAGGCAGGTACCCATCGCACTTCCATAAAATTCATCGGCATCATTGTCGAAGCGTACTCCTATTGACTGCAGCACGTCGCCATCAAAGAGGAGTGAAGTGATTTCTCCTGCTTCAATTTCGCCGGTATCGTCGAAAAGATAGAAAATAGGGTCGCCAATGGTTAACTGAGAGTAGTCATCAGGGCAAGTGCCATTCCAGCGAGTAATGGCTTCTGCTTCTGTTTCGTATTTGCGAGAATGCATAATGACACATTCAGAGTCATCTACTCCTTTATGTCGCCAGAACCAACCTCCGCCGATGCGCACCACTTCAATTTCACGTTTGCAAAAGGGACAAGGCTTCAATACTTGATTGCTCATGTTATATTCCTCTCTTTTTCAGAATAAAGTTGATTTCATCTCTCAGTGCTAAGAGTTCATCTTCATACAATTCGACGAGATATCTTTTTTCACTCTTCTCGTCGTCAGCGCGAGACACTAAAAAGGTACTATCATAGTACGGATTGGTATTACTCGGCTGGGGCTCGCTATCCAAGATGCTTTTTATCATAGAAAGCAGATAAGGCGGCGGAGAGGACTGTTCTTGCTCCCACGCCTGGATAGTACGAACGGGGATATTGAATTTTGCTGCAAATTTGCTTTGGCTCAGTCCAGACTGAGCTCTAAGTTCTTTGATAGTCATGTGTTATCCTTTCATGAAACGTAGGGTGAAGGCGATTGAAGGAGAGGTAGAATCGTCGTGTTGAACCAATCTTCAAAAGCCGTTTTTATATCTTTGTTTGAGGCATATCCCGCTTCAAACCCAGCAGAAAACACCTCGAATAAGAAAATTCGCATTTGCTCAATGTCCATTATGCAACCTCCATCCAAAGCTGCAGATACTGTTCAATATAATGTTGTATCATTGCAACTTCCATATCACTGAGCTCGTTATCCCAATATACTTTTTGATTGGAATTTGAGGTGGGGAGTAGTCGTTTGACCAGTGTATACTGTCTATCATTGATGTACGACGGGAAATGCAATACCATGCCATCGACTTCTCCATGGATGCGGTGAAGTACATGTATGTCGATACCATCGTATCCGTCAATACTGGACTGCCCGTGTCCATGTAATGCAATCTTAAAGAGATAATTGGGCGTGGGAATATATGTGACGCGCTCAACCATGGTGCACTGCGCACGATATTTTTCGGGAATGAGCTTCTTTAACGCCTCTGCGTAAAACATCGGATTCATTGATAATACCTCCTTTAAATTGGGAAACCGTTGTTTCCTCGTTTGGTACTACTATTATACCATAATCCAGTATAGTTGTCAAGGGGTTTATATAAAAAAAGACAGAATATTTTAATTCTGTCTTGGCATATTGATTAATTGTTGATATGAGAACGATTTCTGGTCGATGGCGTTTTTTCGAACGCATGTAGCTTCGTACCACACGCCAGTTTTGGTTTCGGTGAAATCAATGATGTGCGATTGGATGTCATTGCATAAAAGCGACGTATATCCAAGATTAATAGTACAAACACGAGGAGGAATATTATCACGTTCTTGCACAAATGTTAATTGTGCAGGCTCCATCCATCTGTAAGTTTTACGCGGGGGAGTTATCTTAAAATCGCGCAGCTTCCCTTCTTGCGCAAACATCCAAAATTGGGTATTGCAGGAGTATTGATAACACGGCTCACTTGCCCAGGCGACAAAATGAAGGATAGCTGCTAATGCCAGCAACGTCCATGTCAAAATGCCATATGCAAGTGAAAGTGCATTCATCGTACATGCAACCAAAGTGATGAGGGATGCGACGAAGAGTATAATTAATACTATCCGCGTAAAGTTGGGGAATTTTCGCGCTTGAATGCGCAATGAATCAATAGTGCTTTTTTCATTTTTCGCAGTTTCGGCGTCGTAGATGATATCACCAATATTGGTGTGAAGGGTGGTTTTCATTCGTTCTCCTTGTGGGCGTCTTGTACAAGCCCATAAATCATAAGTTTGTCATCTTGATGTTCCTGGTGTAAGATATGTATGGTGCATGGAGGGAACAAGATTTCTTTTTCTGTATCGGAGTACCCAGACAGTGTTGAAATATCCATGCAATGTACACCCTCCGGAACAAAGAGTGTGTAAACGTAGCCGTATTCGTCATACTTGGCAAAGGATTCTTTAAGGGTTGCAGATGTGCTCATGATACCGCTGCCATGGATGACGCCATTCTTTGGCGGTTTTCGTTCTCCTCTATACACAATACGTGCCTTTTGATTTTGCATACGCTGTGTAACGGCAAGAAGGTTGTTGCAAATCTTTTCGATATTATAACACCAGTGCAACTCTTTGATTGCTTCAAAGACAGATACCTTAGATGTGCTATCAGGAATATATCGGTCAATTTTATCCCAAGCATATCTAATAAGTGTCTCAATCGGCTGTTCGTAATCCAGTTGCGTCAGCAGTTCTACTGTTTTGGAAATCTTCGTGTGTGCTGTTGCTCGCGTCTGTAACTTACGTTGTAAGGTGCGATAAACGTTATCGATGGCATTATCGACATTTCCGTTACGTATATACTCTTGAATGAAGGAGGAAGTTTCGGATAGAATGTTGATGGCAAGCGCTTCATCCATGGTGATATTTAACTCTGCAACATGAGCCATCACTTTTTGCAATGCAGAATCAGACACTTCGTTACCGTTATTTATCATACTGAGTATACTGGAAATATCATTGCATTTATTTTCTTGCACTGTGTAATCTTGGCTATTGATTTTGATTAATTCATCGTATGGGATATCTAATCCAAAAATGTTGTACGGAATGTGCATGTAATTCTCCGGAAATAGAAATTTCCCCAATATGGGGACTACTCGAGGTGTGTTGTTACACCAAAGGGTCAGAGGGCACGCATGGCATTGCCGGATAGCTTTTACCGAACATTGCGTTTCCGGGTTAAGTCCCAGCATCTCTCGTGTTTGGAACCTTACCATACTACACACTACTTTGTTCTTTCGTATCACGTAGCTCAAGATGCTCCACGGCATTTCAGCCGCTTCCAAAATTATTGCTACATTGTGACCGTATCCCGTTTCGTTTCCCTGCCGTTGTACTCGTCGATTCGGTTACCGAACGAGCCCTTCTTGGACCCGGTGGCCGCCAGGTCCTTCGGCTTCCCACTCTTTCAAGGATGGCTACTTTCAAGCCTACCTCCCTCGAGCAGTGTAGATATTATATCACAAGAATTTCCTTTTGTCAATAGGTTTGGTTAATTTTATCATAAAAAAGCCCCTATACCAAAGGTATAAGGGCGAGGTGCGCAACATCGGGATGATATTGCAGGGGGCGTAAAGATTACGCATCAATGCGGACAGCTAACACCATCCAGCGGTCATTTTTGTTGCTACCATAACAGGTGTACATATGTAGCGTTTCAACATCGTAGTTATCCCAAATGGATGCTCCGGTTGTTTGACCAATGATGTTGTTTTGGTCTGCATTCTGCACTCCATACTCACTAACAACGACTTTGTAACGAATAAGTTTACCATTCAAATTGACATAGATAATATCGCCAACAGTTGTGTTGTACAGTGTTTTGAGGCTACCGGTTTTGTGTCCGAGCAAAAACGGGGCGTTCGCGTAATCGACCCATGAATAAATTACATCATACTTATCAACCGCAGATTGAGTAAAATCGGTGGATGTAAAGGATGCGTGGATGTTCGCGGATTCGATATATACCGCATTTGAGCCGGCAAAGGAAAATTCGGTGTTTTGTGTTTGTGTGTGGTTACAAACAGTGCACATGCGAACATTTCTGCCTTGACGAGTCGGGGTGGCTTTGATAGACACTGCCCACTTGGAATAAACGTGTCCGATTGCAGTGGTAATATCATCTTGATAGGTATCGCCACAGCGTTGACATTGATGAATTGTAAATCCATTTTCTGTGCAAGAGGGATTCTGCTTGGTATGATTGTACACATGACCAAGCGCGGGTTCTGTTTCGGTTTTTTCAGTTCCACATTCACATGTGGTAGTACGATACCCATCATCTGTGCAGGTCGGCATAACATACTGTGTGACAAAATGATGCACATGTGCCTCGACATCGGTTACGTCTGATGTGGTGTCTTCGATACTTGCTTCAGATTCTTCTGCATTTGTGGATGTTTCAGGGAATACAGGAGCACTGGACTCAATTTCGGGGATACTTCCGTGGTTAGGTTCTTCAGTAGAGGTTGTGGTTTCTGCGATTTGACTCGTAGTATCTATGGCGGATGCTGCTGCGACGTTGGTATAGGCAGGCTGTGCCATTGCAAACAATGTGCAGAAAAACACTATAACACTAAGAGTCAGGGTAACAAATTTCATTTTTATTCTCCTTTTTTCTTTGTGTAGCTTATCACTACGATTACAATAAAAGTATGACCGACTCACTATTCTGGAAAGACGAAAATAATAAAATAAATAGTTGACAAACGCTGTCTTTGATGATATAATAACGAAAATTCTTTGGGAGGAAACTATGAAACGAATATTAATATACTGTATCTTGGGCACTCTTTTGATGAGTGCATGCGCCCCTATGCCACAAATGGTGTCGCTAACCACAGCCTCTGAAATCAAATCGTATGTGCAAGAAGCGTACGGTGGTGCGACCGTGTTGCATGCCGAATATAAAGAGCACTCCAACGTATACACTTTAAGGGACAATGTATATGGATTTGAGTATTATGTGGGATGTTATTTAGAACCCATTAAATTAGATAATACTGTTATGGGATACAAAGAGGTTAAACGTAGCAATTACGAAGCCAAGTATCTTGAAACGTTATGGTCGAAGCTGGATACAGACAATGTGCAAGAAGGTGTACATGTAATTGCCAACCCTGCTGCTTTGTCTGGGAACGCGACAACGCTGGGTTATGTGATTGTAAATAGCGAATTGGATGCAGAAAAAGCATTGGATGCATCCATGGTGCTTGGAACACAATTGAACGCATTAGATACCAAAAGAGTTTTGCAAGGTTATATCTTAGGGGTTCGCGACAGGCATGGAAACATGATTGGACGGTTTGAATTCGAAGGTTGCAAAAATATCTCCGAGCAGATGGCTATGTATAGCTCCTATCGTCGTCAAGCGCAAGAAATTCTACGCCATCAAGACGTAAGTATGTATGAGACAGAGAGCATGCGTTTTGAAGATGTGCCTGGGCTCAAAAACGAAATCCTTGCTGAGGAGCGTGGACCTGCGAACGAAATTGTTTATCTATATCATTTTGTACACAACAATCAGCGATATTTTGTGGCAGATGTAAAAGTTGTGTATGGTGATAGAGAACATTATTACATGTACAATCTTACAGAAGAACATTCTATGACATCTATTCTGTACCCATATATACCCAATTTGGACCGGTAAATCCGGTCCATTTTTGTTGTGCATGACTTTGCGGGGGATGTCATTGTTAGGATAGACAGAGCTAAGGAGAATTTTGTATGCACAAGAAATTGTTATTTATCATTAATCCTGTATCTGGCACACGCAAAGCAAATCAGTATTTAACCGACATGATTGCATTATTGTCCGAGCAGGGATTTGAATGTATTGTTCAGGCAACCACACCGATGTACAGCGCAGAATATATTGCTGCACGGCGAGCGGCAGATGTAGACTCCATTATTTGCGTTGGAGGGGATGGTACACTGAATGCTACAGTCTCTGGATGTTTGCGTGAATTAACGCAGACACCGCCAATTGGATATATCCCTGCGGGGAGCACCAACGATTTTGCAAACAATCTCGGATTGCCTATGCATCCAATCAAGTGTTTGAAGACGATTTTGGACGGCAAGGTTCATGCGATTGATATTGGCTTATTTAACGAGCGTCCATTTGTTTATACAGCAAGTTTTGGTGCGTTTACCAAATCATCGTATAACACGCCTCGTGATATTAAAAATAGTCTTGGATATATGGCTTACATTTTGGAGGGAGTTAAAGAACTTAGTGAGCTGAAACCATATCACATGAGAGTGACTACGGAGCATATCACTTGTGAAGGAGAGTATGTTTTTGGCGGAATATGCAACTCTAAGCGATTGGCGGGAGGTATGGTAAAGTTTGACGAAAACGCCATTGATTTCAATGATGGTCAATTGGAAGTATTTTTGGTGAAATATCCTAAAAATGGCGGCGAAATTATGCAGGTTTTGATGGACCTGAGTATAGGCAACTTTCAAAGCCCCTTTATTGAGTTCTTTTCGGCGAAAAATATTGAAATTGAAACAGAGGACTCGATAGACTGGACAATTGATGGTGAGTATCAAGCCGGCAAAACAAATATTCAAATTAGTGTATTACCTTCGGCACTACAATTACAATATTAAACAGAAACGCCCCGTATTCAATACGGGGCGTTACTTATTTGACAAATTCCTTCATCCATTTCGATAACTTACGTTTCGGGATAGGTGTGTTGGCATCATTAATGCCAAAAGTAAAGACCTTGCAACCATCGTCTGTGTAGATGGTCCACATATATCTTTGCTGATTAAGCATTCGACTGATGCCGGTAAGCGGCTTGCCCTCTCCTCGGTATTGCTTACCATTATACACAAAGGAGCATTGGTTAAAGGCGTGTTCATTGAAGGTCTGTACAAGTTCGGTGACCTTTGCTCGTTTTGGGCACATGAACACGCACAGCATATCACATGATGACGGAGACTTTAGGATGTTCTCCGGTATAGATACTGTACGTGGTGTAAATATGTTCGATAGCGTCGCTCTGAATCAAAGCACTGTCCAGAACAGTATTTTCGCAGTGGGACACAAACAAGAATACCTTGTTAGCGCCAGCATCTTTCAGTGCCTGTGCACAACGAAGGGCGGTGTCGCCTTTTGCGCAAATATCATCGATAATGAGCACGTTGTTACCTTTGATGTGCTCTACGTTGCCTTTGATTTCCAAGCTTTCCACTTTGCCAGTCTCGGGGTTACGGGTCTTCATACCAAACGCAATGGGATAATCGTGAGAGCAACTATAGCGTTTCATGGCACCTTCATCAGGGAAAAAGGTGACCAGTCCCTGGCATCCAATTATCTTCATTGCTTCATCGATATAGGGCTGCGGGCTACGATTGACGATACGGTCGAACAGAGCTAAGGATACACGCGAATGCGCATCAAGGACAATCACCTGCGTGAAGTTGAGCCAATTAATAACCTTGGCGAAGTGCTTCAAAGTGAATACGTCCTCGTCGTTCTGCACTCTATCCTGCCGAGCATTCGGCAAATACGGCATATTGAGCGTGATATCCTGGATACAATGGTCACGCAAATGCAATGTAAGCTGAATGAGTGTTGACAGCTCCTCTTCGTTTTCATATCTCCAGATAATAGTGGCGTCGAGCTTATCTCCTGCCAATATTTTCTCGGGAATGGGGCATTTCAATTTGAGAGTGCCGTCAGTAAAATGACTGACAGCAATCTCACGGGGGATGAGAGAAGTTTTTACGTAAAACATATAGCCTCCTTACTTCTGTGCTTCTCTGTCGAGACGGAATGCTACTGCATTTTTAAGATACTTCAGATACTCAGCATCCTGGCACATTGCCTTACCGGGATTATCGGAAAGCTTTGCAACAGGTCTGCCGTTGACGTACTGCAATTTAATGACGATATTCAGAGCCTTTTCGCAGGTGTCATTGGATACAAAGGTGCCGATACCGAAAGATACCTTCGTACGGTCCTTGAAATAATCGTGAAGCTGCTGCGCCTTGTCGAAGTTGAGGCTATCACTGAAAAGCAGAGTCTTGCTCTTGGGGTCAATGCCGTACTTCTCGTAGTGCGCAATCATCTTCTCGCCCCATGCATAGGGGTCGCCGGAATCATGACGGACACCGGTAAAGTTGTTGGACATGGAGCGGTCAAAGTCCATCAGGAAGAGGTCTGTGCCGAGGGTATCGGTCAACGCAGTACCGTTGTCACCCTTGTAGTACTCATACCAGTCCTGGAGTGCATAATGATTGGTATACGCCAGCGGAATGGAGTCAATACCCTGATACATCTGCACATATTCGTGTGCGTATGTACCGATGGGGGTCAGACCGTACTTCTTTGCCAGGTACACATTGGAAGTGCCAACCATATTGGGGACCTCTGCTGCCATACGACGTACAACTTCATCCTCCCATTCGCGGCTGAGTCTGCGGCGACAACCGAATTCCGCAAACTTGAAGTTGTATGTGCCGTCCTTGAACTTGGCAATCTTGGCATCCAGCTTTTCACGGGCGCTGGCAACCAGCACATCGTAATCATACTGCATGCGGAAGTACACTTCATTGACGATTTCGAGAAGGTAGATTTCAAAGAACATGATTTTGAACAGAGGACCTTCGATGATGATACTCAGTTCTCCATCAGCAGAGAGGCTGGTGGTCACGTACTTGCGCTGGGGGTGCCACAGGTCCAGGAAATCGATAAAACCACGCTTCATGAATCGGATGCCACGCAGGTAATCCAGTTCGTCTTCGGTGAAGCGCAGAGTGCATAGATGGTCAATCTGCGCCTTGATTTCCTCGTGCATTTCGGGGGTGAATTTCACGCCGGAATTGCGACATTTGAAATGATACTGACCGCAGAGGTTCATATACTTTGTCGCAAAAATGGCGTCCATGTTGATTTTGTAGAGGTCTAAATCGAGTAAAGAAATGATAATAGGGTCGAGTTTCATAGTATGTAATCTCCTTTTAATTTTAATCTTCTCTGTCAGTTTGTTCGAAATAGCTATCGTTTTGCCATCCGCAATCCTCGCAATAACGGGAGGTTACCGATTGCTCACAGTTGGGACACTGTCCTGCTGGGTAGACTTTGGATTCCAATATCAACTGTGATGTGACAGTCGCGATGAGTAAGAGTCCTGTGATGATTAATGCCGGGGTTGACTTAGTGTTGTCCAAATTCTTTCGTGCCATGTCAATGCAGTACCACAACGCCACGAGCGCGAAAATTGCGAGCGTTACCCAAGACGCCCATCTTGCAACATTGTACCATGATAATAAGCTCATTACGTACTCCTTTCTGCTTATATGCTTGCTGTAGCTTGGTTAGCCTGTGCGGCAATAAGCGTTTCACGGAGTTTGTCGTACTCATTCCAGAGCACAGAAGGTGTAAACTGGTGCCAGAATTCCTTATCATCACGAAGCATTGCTTCACGGATGCGAGTGGCAGAAACCGCAATAGACTTAGGGACGAACAGTTCGGCGATTGAAGCATCAAACCAACTGGTGCGTCTGTCTTCTTTCCCGGAAATCAGAAGCTCGGGATTAAAGTAATACGTCTCCCTTGCCTGTGTAAGCACGTAATCTCCCCATTGGGAGTTATTGCCAACACCAATATCGGGCAGTGGATGAATCAGCAAGCGTCCTTCTTTGATTTGTTGAGCAAAGACGCTCTGAATAATACAGGAGCGTGTAGCGTATGAAAACGGGTTCTTTTGGGTTTTTTCTTCCTGAGACGAACCGATGAAAATCAAGACTCTTTCGCAACTATTCAGTGCGGTCTGAACCATCTGTCGGTGTCCATTGTGAAAAATCTGAAATCTACCCACGATTAAACCTGTTTTGAATGGATACTGTGTCATGTGGATACCTCCTTGTGATTGGTATTATTATATCATAATTTTACCAATTTGTCAATAGGATATAAGAAAAAAGCCGGAAAATTGCCGGCTTAATTCAACTGCCACATGGTTACTGAATGCGTGTTATGGTTTTTGACCATGTATCCGCGTTCGCCGATGGCAATAATGGGTCTATCAGTGTCAGCATTACCGTATGATGCGTGCACAATGGCGTCCGGATACTGTTCTCGGAATTGCGTGACTTTTTCTTCGCATCGGCAAGTAGGCTTGGATGCTCTACCGGTTCTGTAGTCGACTTGCGACGCAACGCATGCAACTCCTAAACGGTCACACATTTCTTTAATCAGAAATTCAGGAGAGGCCGACACAATTACATCTGTGTCTTCTTTTTGCTTCATGTACCAATCGCACATATTTTCCATCTGTTTGTCGCAATATTTTTTAATTAACGTTTGGTTATTAAAAAGCAAGGGCAAAAAACAATAGAAAAGCGTAATATTGTTGGTGATTTTCAGTTTGTTGGCAATCAGAGAAGCCAATTGCAAGGGTAAGCATATGGCAATCCATGGGCGATGCACTAAACAGTATCGCCAAAATCCAAATGTACTATCTTTGTAACAGATGGTACCGTCAAAGTCATAAATATTCATTTTTCCTCCATGGGGGCATAGACATACATATTATATCCATTACCACGTACAACAGTTTGATAATCAGGATGAGCGTCAAGATATGCCATAACAACAGATTCATAGGCAATTAAGTGCGTGAATGGGTATTGCGAGAGCACTTCACTGCAATGAATTTGACCGCTCATTAATTTCATATATTCATCGAGAATATCCTTTTGCCCGTTCACTGATTTTGCATAAATTTCTGCTCGGGCGTCGATATACACTTTGTAGTCATGCCATTCCAGGAATCCTCCGCTATTATATCCGTTAAAAAGCAGGATTTCATCTTTATCCTCAATGCTATCGAGATATTCTACTGCTTTATAGGGTGTGGTGATACTATCTTCCATGTGTGTACCAAACGGAATGATGGGCAATAAAATGGCACAACACAAGACGGGAATCAAGAAGATAGTGCATAATGAGGTTCTGGCTTGCTTGTTGGAGATAGGTTTTGGCTCCGTGAACTGAATGGTATCTAAAACATCAATAAGGAGTGGGAGGCAACCTAATGCTAAGAAGCAAAAATTACGGTGATGCATGATGGCTAACAGGATAGTGCCGGCAGCAAAAAAGATATTTACGATGCGAGTATGTTTTCGATGTGAGTTTTCAGGAATCATGGGGACTGTATTCGCTACATAACGCACAAGCAGAGTGATAGCGATGATTGCCGCAATGCCTTCTGTTTTAGTAATGACAGGTGGCGCCATTTCATGAATATAAGTTCCGCTCATTGTTTGTGTGTAACTCTTCACTGTATAAAGCACATTATCTAATCCTTGAGGATTTAAAAATGCCGAAGCGCACATTCCAATCATGGCAAGGAATAGCCAGCGATTGCGTTTCCACCATTGTGTAAGGGCTGGTTTGAGTTCGTGCTTTAGCGGAATATCATGAGGAAACCAATATGGTACAGTAAAGACCAATAACATGGGCCACATTGCGGACTGAAAATTAGTCTGTAACGCAGCCAATGGCAACATTCCAAGGAGGAAAACGTGTTTTTGTGTTTCGTGCCACTTTTTTAGCACAATCAAAGCACACAGAAAAATCGGGATAGTGAACACAAAGGGGCGATTGGTCATAAACTGCATTACAATGATAGATGCAGCAAAGAGGGCGAGAGAGGCGGTTTGGGTGTTTTGCGTAAACATACGAATGTAAACATAAAAAAGCCACATTGTAACGCCATACATAAGCAGACACAGTGCAAGATGTCCTGCCAACCCAAACCAATCATATAATTGATAATAAATTACAGAAGTTGCCCATTGTTGTACTGTAATTGCAAAGTCGGGGTGGTGTGTGAATACATTGTTACTGGGTATACCGTTATTAACAATATATCTACCTGTATCAATCAAGAACCACATGTCACTGTTAGGCATAAATTGTTTTAATCGATAAATTGCCATTAGCAGGAATGGTCCGAACCACCAAAATGGGCTTAATTTTTTATATAATTTTTGCATAATACGTCTCCTTTTTGTGTATATCACAATTAAGACATATGACAAGTTTCTGTGCACGAAGAAACACCCCTCGACGAGGGGTGTTTAATCAATCATCAAAGTCTACATCAGACAACAAGTCATCGAGCATCGAGGAAGTGGGAACGAAGCCGGTGCCTTTGGGAAACTCTGTTGGTGTGGGCATAGAGGAGGAATTGTTAGAGGGTTCAAAATCCATTTCTTCATCTATGTTATCATCATTGTATCCCTCAAGTATCTCGGCAAGTGTACCTTGAAGCTTTTCTCTGGGTTCTTGTTTCGGGGCGTCATATTTAAACTTTTGCTGAGTGGGCTCGTTGTGTTTATAATATGGGGTTGTACACGCAACTACAGTTTGTGGCTCTACACGAGGTACCAGCGGCGCTTTGATAGGGCGTGCAGAAGCAATAGCCTTGTCAATATCTTTCATAGTTTGCAAGAAACAGCACATTTGGTAGTCGATACCATTGCCAATGGCTGGGTCATAATTGTAATATATTTGCAATGAATTGGTAATTGCATCGCGAGCGGCTGCCCTTTGTGCCTCGGTGAGGGTAAGTTGCTTAAAGTGTTCTAACGCATACTCTGCCACTTGGGCGTACATTTCTTCGCTGAGCTTAATAAACCCACCGTATTTGACGAGCCGCGACAGCATTTCGGCGGCTTGCTGCAATTCTTCATGAGTAGGAACAGCATCCGTGCGATATATCATAGGTCTAAAGTCAAATGCGGCATTTTTGACTCCTTGAATCCATTGTTCAATTGCGTGTAACATATCAATCTCCTTGGGAATTAATTTCTATATTAATTATGACCGAGTCTCATTTGAATATCGGAAGGATTGCTCTTGATATGTTTCAGTATCGACGTTCCCGGCACCATGAATTCCTGTATATTGTACGTTAGCGCCAACATACAAAGTGGCGATTTGATTGGTGTCACTTAATCCATCTACACGAATGTAAGCGTCAATGGCAACATTACTGATATAACATGCGGAATTGAGGTAACGGTAGTTACTGCTGACAGAGATTGCATTTCCTGTGGTGAGATATTCCAAGCCGTCAAACGTGCAATTGTCAATATAAGCTTTTGCCTCAATATAAGGGTCACCGACATACATACAACTATAATATGTACCTTCGTAGGGCGTACCATCTACTTCATGAGGGCGATATTTTGTGTTCTGATAACATAATGATTTTGAATAAGGGGTCATGCGCAAAGTAGCATCATAGATGTACGTTTCTGGGTTGCACACATAAATGCCACCATGCCAAGGGCTTTCGTAAAGACCGCCAACAATGACAACTTTCTCATTGCGCGTTTCAAGTCCGGAATGACAACCACTAAAAATACAGTTATTTAAGTAAGTTTCTCCGGATACGGTTGAGGAATATCCATAAAACGCAGCATTATTCGCAATCAGATAACTGTTCGATTCCAACGCGGAAGCTTCCGCAGCGCCTGCCGTGGTTTGATACGCAATGTATGTACCGCCATTAATCACTGCTTCGTGACATGAATGAAGATGTAGCCCATACACTTCCCCACCAAGATATAACGATTCGTGAGAGGTTGCGGTAACATGGTTGTCAGTGAGGGTAACACACTGGGCGTATTGTAAGGAGAGGGCTCGCGCTCCGTTAGATTTGGATGTGGCAATAATTGTGCTGCCTTGGATATCTACTTCGCCAAAAATCTCCAAGGATTGGGATGCGCGATAAATTGTTATAGCGCGACCTTTGGCACTTTCCGCAGATAATTGCGAGCGTGAAATGAATAGCTTGGCGTCGTGTAATGAGTTAACAGCATAGACTCTACCTTGTGTACTGGACACAACTACTGTGGCATCACTGAGGTAGAGCGAGCCGCCTTCGGAACGGATGCCATATGCATCATCGCTCATCGTCGCCACATAGTAATAACCACCAGTCAAAGAAAGACTTCCATAATTATGAAAGAGGTACGCACTATTGTTCGTGTCAGACGTTTTTGTAATGCTTCCGTTCTTTCCATCAATGGTAACTACTACATTTGGTTCAATTGTAATTTCGGCATCTCCCGATAAGTGAATGGCATTTTGCAGCGTGATGTGTACATCTCGTTTAATGACAATATCTTGATAATCTGCACACACGCCAGTAATGGTGATATGGGGAATATCAGTTTCAGTATTAACGGAGACTGCCGCATTGGTTAATTCTGAAGTGTACACGTTTTTATTAATCGCTTTAATGGCATCAAGTAGGGATTGATAATAAAAAATCGTGCGTTTAGGTGTGGGCGTGGGCTCAATGATGGGCGGAGTAATCGTTTCTTTTTCAGGTTCGGGATTAGGGGGCACACTGGTGTCCGGGATATTATCCAGACTGGTGTCAGGTACACTCTCGTGTGATGTGTCAGATGTTTCGGGAGGTTCCGGCATGGGCGATGTTTCAGGCGTGCGGGATGATTCGTTGTTGGGATTAGTGGACGCGTTGTCAAGGGGCGGGTGACACTTTGTCGGGGTAACAGTGGCACATGCACTAATTATCACAACAATACCCACAAACATCAGCAACATTTTGGGCAAAGTTTTCATAAAATATGTCCTTTCATATGGTATTTCACACAAAGAATGACATTATTGTGAATTTTGTGCACAAATACGCCTGAAGAGAAAAAGCCCCAAGGAATAAATCCTTGGGGCGTGATACAGAGAGGATAAGCATTGCGTTAGGAGCAGACCGCAATTGCGCTTATCTATCTTGTGAATAATAACCTATACAGCCAATAGAATGTAAAGGGTTACTATCGTGCCAACTTCTACAGTGGGTAGTGCGCTTGGTTCATACGCAAGAAAATGCTGTGTATCGCCAGGAAGGAGGAGCGATACCTCATCTTCGGACAGCGTGTATACAACCGTATCTACCGTTTTAATTGTGAAGTTTTCGGGCGATTTCTTTGCCAAGGCTTCCAACGTAACCTTGTCAATATCATAAAAATAGATATTGTTTAGGTCATCATCCGTCCACGGCGCAGTGGAATTGGTGATTGTCGTGGGTTCCTGTGGGAACGACGTGTCGTCGTTGTCATCAGCTGCCTCTACCTTTTCAGTAAAGTTGTTTGTTCCGGCGGTGTCTGCGGAATCAGCAGTCCATGCGAATGCAGAGATTGTGAAAATGACACACAGAAGCATGCTGATGGTGCCAAGTAGTTTCCTCATTGTTTCATCCATTCTACAGTTTTTGCTGTAGCCTTTCTTCTTCTTAATTTTTGTTATGTCATTTGTTGCTCCTATATCTATATTGACGATGCAGTGCATCGGTTCACTTAAAAAATGACATATATACAGATACGATAAAAGCCCCGAATCGAGAATTCGGGGCTCATATTAGTGCTGAAAAGGCAAAATGATGGATTCGGTGCGATGCATTTGTGTGCATTTCACACCGGCTGCTTGCAACATCTTTTTGGATGCAATGTCAGTGGGCGTACCATTGTACTTATCTGATAAATACACAACCTCACGAATGCCGGACTGAATAATTGCTTTGGCGCACTCATTGCAGGGAAACAATGCAACGTACAGTTTTGCATTGCGCAAATCCTTGCCATGTGCGTTCAGAATTGCATTCAGCTCTGCGTGCACAACAAAGGGATACTTAGTTTCGGTCAGTTCTCCGTTTCTGTCCCAAGGGAATTCATCGTCGGAGCAACCTTTGGGCATGCCGTTATAACCGGTGGACAAAATGATATTGTCTGGGGAAACAATGCATGCACCTACTTGTGTATTGGGGTCCTTACTTCTCATTGATGCTAAAATGGCAACACCCATAAAGTACTCGTCCCACGTAATATAATCTTTGCGTTTCATATTAACCTCCTATCAAAATATACTTTGAGAATGACAAGCGAGCGATATTTGTGCACAAGACAAGCCCGGGGGACCGGGCTTGTATTAATCATAGTAGAAAACAGTTTCTCGCACACCTGTTGTGCGTTTTGTGCGTTTTTGTGCGTGTTGAATGATGAACCTTGCAATCAGCAATTGCATTGCTGTCTCTTCACTTTGGCTACCCATACCACTGATGCATAGATACCCCATTCTGCAGGCACTTAATGCGTGCGTAAAGAGAAACTTTTCAACTGCCAGTTGAATAATTTCACTTGGCGATGCAATGGTTGCGTGCGCAATTGATTCCCATTGAGACGTGTGGAGGGAATACGGGCACAAAACCTCTTGTTCAATTTCGCGATAGGTTTGGAATATCACCAAATCTTTGAAGGCATCGGCTTTGGTACAGTCCTGATGCTCGCTTAATTCACAAGATAACGATAGAAACTCTTTTTTTGATGTGAGTATCTTTTCAAAATGAGCTGTAATTGCGTTACGATAATTATTGGTTTGTCCATAAGGAATACGGCTTCCCATTTCTTGCACCATGCTATCATACAGCTTCTTGTGTATCATCATGAAATTAACTGGTGCTTTTTTATCTGGGAAGAAATAGGGGTTATTGATTTCGACGAATGTATCGTCTCGACAAAAAATATTATTGACCAGGTCTTCGATGTTTGATGGGATGTATTCTTGGTATCCATCCTCACTCTTGACAAAGTACTTTTTGGACATCAACTGGGCAATATTGCAGTCGTGAGTTTGTGCTTGCTCAATTCCGCCGTATTCGTTGTATACGCCGGTAATAGGAAACCCAATGGGAGTGAAATTATCGGTGGTCTCACAACAATTAGGAGTTAACGTAGCGTGCGTTTGAAGGAGGGGAATGAGAATTATCTTATCCCCTCCAAAAATAGGCATATGTGATACATTACATGTTGCATTCCAACAACCCATCTTATCCCTCCTGTTTAGTTCCGCACTCTCCACAGTACGGTGTGTAACACGATGCACCGCAATTGTTACACTTGTCATTTCTGAGTTGCGTGCCACACTCATTACAATATGTAGAAAGGGTGTGGTTGTCACAGGCGGGGCAGCGCGGCGCACTGGCAAATGTCAATGTTCCGGTAATAAGCATTAAGCACACAAATATAGCAAGACGCATAATTGTATGATTACGCGCCTCCGTATTCGTTTTAATGTACTTCCAGTCCCGAATCATGAACGCGCCAAAGATGAGCGAGGCAACAGCCAGAATGACGGTGATAACTGCAAAACTATATGTCATGAAATTCCTCCATTAAATACTCCTTCAAGAAGGAGTGCCTTGACCCATTGCATGGTCATCGAACCGGAAAGCTTGCCGGCATATTCACCGCACTGTTCAACAATAGTTCTTTCTTCTTTCAGCAAATCTTGATAAATTCGCTTCGGAACGATTTGTGCAATAGCACGAATGCTTTCGGGACCAAATGGGGGCGTGAGCAAACCTTCGTCAATACACTTAAAAATTTCCTTGCGCACTCGTTCTTTGGTACAGATAGTGCTCATCATGGACTTTGCTGCATTTGCTTCAGCTTCCTTTTCAGGGTCTACTTCTCTCACAGGATGCTTTTTAGTTTCAGCAAACTCAGCATTAATGTACTTCAGATATTTAGGATAACGCAGGTGAGTGTCGTGGATTCGGTCCATGTTTTTCACTACAACACCTTCCATGCAATCGGCGCCGTATGCGGATTTACCCTTCGCGAGTTCCTTGATATGGTCCCAATTAATAAACGGACCCTCATAAAGCACATGTACATAAGCAAGCCCTGTGGCGTGACAAAATACACGCACAAAGTCTTGTTTCATCCAATGCTCTTCAATCGTATCCCATACATCGTAGACGTACCATCTGTTATACCTTTCTTTGTCATACTGTACCGCGTGAGGCACAAGCCATTCGCCAAAAAATACAAATCTGTCGAGTGCATGAAACAAGGCGGGGTTCAGGTTTTGCACATAGTCATAAAAGCCGCGCAGATTATTTTGTGCATCCAATTCTTCTTTGCGCGAAAAAGCTGTGAATTGCTGCGTAGAGGTATTAAAACGCATGGATGCATTGGCACCGTCAATTTTTTCGGTTACCTGAATCCAGTCGCCGGGATAAAAGGCGCCGTCATTGGGTTCGCTATCAATGCCGGTCTGGCGTAATACCTGAATATCCATGAAATGTTTCATTTCATTTCCTCCTGTATATCATTAAGGTTATCGATTGCTTGTGTGGTCCACATTTCTACCAGCGCGCTGATACTCATGCCCTTGGCATTGGCGACGATATCGAGTTGTTCACGCACAGCGGGAGCAATGCTTAACGTTAGTTTTTGTTTAAGAGGCTGTTGTGATTTAGGACGTGCCATAATACCTCCTTAATACACAAAACGGTAGTTTCTGCGCGGGTCATTGTCGGGAAGCGGCTTGCACTTTAAGACGATTTTATTGCCGCGGCAACCAATGTCTCCAAGGTCAATGTTGTCAATTTTTGCATATCCACCGGCAGTCAATCCTACCAGGCAAATATCAGTTTTCTTACCCATGTGATTGGTCGTGCTGGATACAGTCAGAAAGTAGCCGGCACTGCGTACAACACGTGTAACAATATCTTTCTGTCCGGGAGCCACAGTAATGACGAACACGACGTTACCATCATTCAGCTTTTGGAATTCTTCTTCACTCACAAGACCAAGAAAAATATCCTTATTTTTGGTAATAAATTCAGAAGCGAGCATATGATTATCTCCTTTTTCTTTAATAGAATTTGTTTCCTAAGTTGGTATATATATTATATCACGTATTTAAATACGTGTCAATACTTTTGGATGAAATTTTCAAACTTTTATAAAAAAATATCCCGACCACCGTCGGGATATTGCGCGGGATTATAGGTTATGCTTTGCGATATAATCGTGAGCGACTTGGTTCCAGGCTTCGAATTCATCGTAACCGCCTTCTTCAACCAGGTATTGGAAATCTGAAACCATTTCATCAGCAGCAGCGTTGCGTTCGTCTGTGTCGAGGCGAGCAAGTGCAACATGCGTGTCGTTGTCGGTAAGTTCTTCGATTTGTGCAAGGATAAATTGACGATAGCTGACTTGGGCAAATTCTGCCACAACTTGCATCATTTCCTCCATAGTAAGCTCGAACTCATACACTTTACCTTTAATTGTACGTTCAATCTTCATTTATCGTTCCTCCAATTAATAGTATATTATAATCTAATTAAGACAGATGATAGAAGATTAGCCGGCTTATGCCGGCTAACCTTAAAGTCTTTGCACCGATACGCCGTTATTGTTACGAATAACGAAATAAGCATATTTAGTGCCTTGATGTTGATACGCGATGACGTCGCCTGTTTGAATATCCATGTCGGCATATTTTCCGTCAAGACATTCTGCAAACAGATTTGCTTGCGCGATGCATTGCCATGAGCGATGCGGAAAGTGTGAATATTCTTGACACGGAGTGGCGCGTCCTGTGCGATAGATGGTTACTGTGATTTCTTGCATAAGCGTTTACCAAGCTTGACAATTTCAGCGATAGGCAGAATGGCAAAACCAATTGCGAGGGCAATACCATACTGTGCGGCAGATACTTCTACAAATGAGAACATATCTCTGAGGAATGGGATAAACACTACACATGCTGTCAGTAAGAAAGAGAGTGCCATAGTGCCCCACAAAATGGGATTTTGATGTTTGATTGCAAACACACTCTTATCGCGAGAACGAAGGTTGAATGCGTGCATGATTTCTGCCATCGACATTGTAATAAATGCCATGGTTGTGCCAAGTCCATCTTGGAAGTGATTGCCAAGGAAGAAAGATGCAAGCGTTAATCCGGAGAGGACGGCGCCTTGCCAAATAACGTCTATTCCAAGCCCACCGGCAAAGATGCCTTCCTTGCTATCACGAGGAGGAATGCTCATAGAATCTCCTTCGGCAGCTTCGGTACCAAGACCAAGTGCGGGGAGCGTATCTGTGATGAGGTTAATCCAAAGAATATGAATGGGTTTGAACACGGTCAATCCAAAGAAAGACGCGAAGAATACAGTTAATACCTCACTCAGGTTCGAGGAAAGTAAAAACTGAATCGTCTTACGTACGTTCGCATAGATACGTCTTCCCTCTTCAACTGCGCTGACAATTGTAGCGAAGTTATCGTCGCCGAGAATCATATCTGCAACGCCCTTTGTGACGTCGGTACCCGTGATACCCATACCAACACCGATGTCTGCGGTTTTAATAGCAGGGCTATCGTTGGTACCGTCACCTGTCATCGAAACGATATACCCAAGTTTTTGCCATGCACGCACAATGCGAACTTTATGTTCCGGCTGCACTCGTGCATAAACGGCGTAACGGGTAATGTCTTTTTCGAGTACTTCATCTGAGATTTTATCAAGCTGAGCACCCGTCATCGCCTGGCTTTCATCATTGATAATACCAAGCTGCTTACCAATTGCAATGGCGGTATCAATGTGGTCGCCGGTAATCATTACGGGGCGAATTCCTGCACTTTGACACTTCTTAACAGCATCCACTGCCTCAGGTCTTACAGGGTCCATCATGCCGGATAAGCCAACAAAGACCATATCTTTTTCGATATCTGCAGGAGAATTGAATTCGGGAATATTGGGATAAGTAGTGTATGCGGCAGCAAGCACACGCAGAGCCTTGTCTGCCATTGCTTTATTCTGCTTCATAATAATTTCTCTTTGCTTTGCGTCCATAGTCTGAATCTTTCCGGATTCATCAATGTATCGGTTGCAGCGAGAAAGAATAATGTCAGGCGCACCCTTTGTGTACTGAACGAAGTGCCCATCCACAGGGTGAATTGTAGACATCATTTTGCGGTCTGAATCAAAAGGGGCTTCTTGTACACGAGGCATAGAGAGCTTCACTTCTCTCTTATCTATACCATTGTACAATGCATAAGCCTGCAATGCTACTTCTGTGGGCTCACCGTTTACAGTGTTTTCGGGGGTCACTTCTGCGTCATTACATAAAGCATTACACAAGCAAAGCTGCTTTTTGTCGTTCGTGTAATCTTCCACAACAGTCATCTTGTTCTGGGTGAGTGTGCCGGTCTTGTCAGAGCAAATAACCTGTGTACATCCAAGGGTTTCAACTGCTGTGAGTTTGCGAATAATGGCGTTCTGTTGTGCCATTTTGGACACACCCATTGAAAGCACAATGGTAACAACTGCGCTGAGACCTTCGGGAATAGCGGCAACTGCGAGAGATACGGCTACCATGAAGGTATCCAGGAGAGCATGAGCATTAATTGTATCAGCGGTAAAGATGTTTACCGCAAAGACAATGGCACAAATGGCAAGGACTGCAACAGTCAACACTTTACTGAGCTGCGCAAGCTTGATTTGCAAGGGGGTCTTTTCCTCGGTAGCATCATTAAGTGCCTGAGCAATTTTACCCATTTCGGTATTCATACCGGTAGCGGTTACAATTGCTTTGCCACGTCCATACACAACGTTAGTACCTGTATAGACCATATTGATGCGGTCACCAAGAGGAATATCGTTTTCTGCGGTAAGAGTATTTGAGGACTTATCGCTGGGAACAGATTCACCGGTGAGGGCGGATTCTTCTACTTTTAACGAAGCCGCTTCAATTAAGCGTGCATCTGCAGGAACTGCGTCACCTGCTTCCAAAAGAATAACGTCACCAACCACCAGGTCTTCGCTGTTCATAATACGGAGTGTGCCGTCACGTATGACTTTACACTTTGCTTTCGTCATGGCTTTTAGAGCATCTATTGCCTTTTCAGCCTTACTTTCCTGCAATACACCAAGTACCGCATTCAAGATTACGACGAATAGAATAATGAATACGTCTGCAAGCGATTCGCCTTCCATCAATGCAATTGCAAAGCTGAGACCGGCGGCTACTAACAGAACTATAATCATAGGGTCAATGAATTGCAACAAGAACTTCTTCCAAATTGGTGTATGGGGAGGCTCTTTGAGTTTATTCGCTCCATTTTCGCTTAATCGTTTGGCGGCAATGTCGGAGCTTAATCCATCACCGGTTGAGTCGAGGTCTTTGTACACCTCGTTTAATTCGCGTAGATAATGTTTCACATTTGTCTCCTTTAAGCATTTGCAGATAATTTTGCCAATGCTTCAATTTCTTTCGCCAACTTATCCTGGGGAACCCCGGTAGATTGTGCGATTTCCTGTCCGTTTTGAATTACATATACGTTGAAGTGTCTATCATACTTGTCATTACAAGACCCAGTAACTTCAATGCGCGTGCCATTTTCGGTTTCCTTATACCAACCAGACTCTCCCTGTTGGAAATCAGGTCCCAAAATGTTAGCAAGTGTTGCGGATGTCATCACAATATCCTCCTTTCACACATAATGAAATGTCACAAATGAACGTGATTTGATTTCTTGCAAAAATAATGGCAGAGCACTGTTTTTCGGTACACAAGCACCTCCAGCATCTAATTTGTGATATATATATTTCGTCATTGTTAATCAATTTTGTGATGTAATATATTGACATTTGGTGTAAAGTGTGGTATAATAGTGTGTACGGAATATGACTGCTCTATACAACGTATTGTTGTGTATCAATGCGGCAATATCTGTCTTAATTTAAGTAATCAATATTTATATAAAGGAGGGTCAGCATGAGTAAGTTTATCATGTTGTGTGGTATTAGTGGTAGTGGTAAGAGCACAATTGCACAAGAATTGTGCCATGGCAACGCCATTATATTATCGTCAGATGATATAAGATATGAACTCTGGGGCGACGCCACAGACCAACAAAACCCCGATAAAGTCTTTAGCCTTATGTATGATAGAACTATTGCTGGATTACGTGAAGGCAAGGATATCATATATGATGCAACCAACGTAGCGACAAAACGCAGAGCAAATCTCATCAATAAGATTCTGCATGATGTTCCTGATACAAAGACAGAGTTACATCTCGTGTTAGCAACGCCCGAACGGTGTATCGCAAACCAGCAACTTCGTGACCGACAGGTGCCGGATTATGTTGTGTATAAACAGGCGAACTCTTTTACTGTTCCCTCACTCAACGAGAAATGGACTGAGCCTATTCAAGTACATAACGTGTTCTTCCGTGAAGGATATCTGCAACAGCTCATTGCTGCAACAGACAATGTTTCGCAACTTGGTCCGTGGCATCAGGAGACGGTAGATATGCACCATGCTATGGTACAGGCATATGCTACATCTCATGGATTTTCAGATATTGTGTGTGAAGTAGCAGCTTACCATGATATTGGCAAACCGGGCACTCGCACAGTAGATGAAAACGGACACACACATTTCTATGGACATGCACACCTTGGAGCGTATTTGTATTTGTGCGCAAATGCACGCACGGGTGAGTTATCACATGGTGACTGGCAAAGAGCTATTTTAATTGACCATCATATGGATTTACAACAAAATGTTCGGCGAGAGAAACTTCTCGCTGCTGTAGGAGAAGAAATGGTTGGATATTTAGAAGAATTGCGCGAAGCGGATGAGCATGGAGCTATTCGTTTGGAGCAACTTAAAAACATGCCTGTTTTGGAGTTTATGAATACTTTTTCTGATTGGGAAGAGAGAATTCAGCAACCTCCCTTCTGTGTCACTGCAAAGTGGCAAGATGATTATGTACTATTGCAGTACCAGCAATTGAATAGTGATTTTTCTCAGCGCATTGTACAGGAGTCTCGTGGTTCTATCTTCCGCAAAGGCGAAGATGGCAATTGGATGTACGTATGTCGTCCTTTTGATAAATTCTTTAATCACGGACAGGCTGAGGCGGCAGAGATTGATTGGTCTACTGCAAGAGTGCTTTCTAAGGTCGATGGCTCGCTAACCAAATTATGGTACGACCGGGATGCGTGGCACTTATCTACAAATGGCACTATTGACGCATTCAAAGCGCCTGTTGCCGATTTCGGATATACTTTTGGTGACGTCTTTGTCAGAGCACTGGGCAGACCTCTCGACGAGTTGTGTGCATGGCTTGACCCGAAGTGTACATATATGTTTGAGTTAACAGCACAAGATACGCGTGTTGTTATTGATTATCCTGACGGTGTTTGGTACCTCTCTCGTCGTGACACTCATACCGGTCAAGAATTCTTTAATCGTCCTGCATTGCCAGGGGTTAAGTATCCTGACGTTTGGAATCTTAGCAACATCGACCAGGTGGTGGCTGTTGTTAGTGGGATGTCGAAAGACGAAGAGGGTGTTGTAGTAAACGACGCTAATGGTAATCGTCTCAAAGTGAAATCGCCCGAGTATTTAATGGCGGCGCATCTTATTAATAATCACATGGTTTCGAATAGAAATCTTGTTATTTATATGCAGGAAGGCAAGCTTGATGATTTTGTAGCTTACTGCCCTGAATACAAGCCTCGTGTTGAGGCATTGCGTGAAACTTTTAACGCAAAATGTCGTGATTTGGATGCTGCATGGGAAAGCGTGCATCATCTTGCTGCTGTATCTCGCAAGGAATTTGCCGCAGCGGTAAAGGGAAATGAACACGCCGGATTTCTTTTCTCTAAATTGAGCCATCCGGAGCAGACTTCGGAGGAATACCTCCTTGGTCAATTCACACCTACGCTAATGAGAACATTGGGTCTTAAGGAAGATAAGCGTGAGGTGGATGAAATAATCCCTGAACACGGGGATGAGGAGGTAAGATGAGCGAAATTAAAGAGGAGACGCTATATGAGCGTGTCCAAGACACGATTCACATAATGTTGCAAGAGACCAATACAGTGAATGCGGTATATCGCAGTGAAATTACGCGCGCGGCAATTACTCTTGGCAATATTATGGCGCCGCAATTGCACGAAAGCAGACTGCATGGCGAAAATAACGCTGTCAGTGTTGCAATCCGTTGCTGTTGCGAAGCTCTGTTCTGGTTGAAAATGGAACAAGGACACGAAGCGGCTGTCGCCAAAATCGAAGAGCTGCGCGCATATTTAGCATCACCCAGAATACGTTAAGGAGGCTACTGATTGAAAACATTCTGGAATAACATACAACCTATATGGCACAAATACAAATATCTGGTGATTGTGTTCAGTATACTTATTCTCTCGACCATGATTATGGTTTTGTCTCTTCCGCCGGAGAGCCAAACCGAACAACCCACGGATGCCACGCAAGGTATAGAATCATCCACGACGGAGACCAAAGAACCAACAAGCATCTATTCTGACTATACCACATTATTTGGAGAAAATTCGCTATCTACTGCGTTAGTCGGTAAGAAGTATCAAGATTTTTCGGAGTACGACAAACAGGTGCTTCAAGACGTGGTCACAAAATGTGGTGGAGAAATCACAATCAATACAATGAGTATTACTCTGAGTGGAGAAGATGGACGTAAAGCGTTATATTATCCTGATGAGACACGTATCATTGTAGATTCTGAGGGTCGTGCAAGCGGCACGCGTTGGATTGACACTGAGCTTTCGGGGCTATTGCCGCAGCTCGAACTGGCTGTCTTTCAATGTATTGCGACAGAAGAAGTGTTTGCGGTAAAATACGCAACCGAAGATTCATCTGTATTTAGTGCATATTACAATCAGCTTCAATCTATTGGCTTTAATATCGAGCCGTTCATCTCGGATATTTTGTTTTCTGCAAAAAACGCAGAGGGATACGAGGTGTCGGTATCGTATAGCAACAATCTTTTCACTATCATGTTGAAGCAACCTTCAACTGAAATTACTTAACTCAAAGGAGAATTTTATGGCAACTATTTGTTTGTATGGTGCGGCAAGTGACCGCATCGCAAAAGATTATATGGAAGATGTCTTTGCATTGGGACAGGAAATGGGACGTCGTGGACACACCATGATTTACGGCGCCGGCGCAACCGGACTGATGGGCGCTGCTGCCCGTGGCATGGATGATGTGGGCGGATACATTATCGGTGTAACACCGCATTTCATGCACAAACACGAGCCCATTTATGAGTGCACTGAGCTTATCAACACTGATACAATGGCTGAACGTAAGTACATCATGGAGAAAAGAGCAGATGCTTTCGTAGTTGTACCTGGCGGCATCGGTACCTTTGATGAATTCTTCCAGGCTATCACCTTGAAGGAGCTTGGGCAGCTCGACAAGCACATTGTTATTTTCAATGTAGACGGATACTTTGATAAGTTGCTGGATGCTATTAAGTATGGTTATGACAAGGGCTTTGTCAGACCTGGGGCTCTGGACTTGTACGAAGTATGCAATACGCCAAAGGAAGTCATTGATGCTATTGAACGCGTCGTATAATATAAAACCCCTGCCAACGTTGGCAGGGGTTTTCTTATGTTGATTTTCGTTGGAGTTTTTGTGTCAGTGTGGGAATAATGGTTTTAAACATGTATTTTTCGCACTTGGTGAGTAAATATGCCGGGACCCACCATATTGCAAGGGTGATAATAGTCGCGAGTATTGCTATGCCAAAAGAATAGTGTTCCGCAACGAATGGACGCGCAATATATAGCCATGGCAAATGAAGCACATATAACCACATGGTGGATTGTCCCAACTTGGTAATAATAGGCATGCACTTGTTGGTGACGAATCCATCCATGACTCGAATCCAACCAAACCCAAGCAAGTACACTAAGATACGCGTAATAATATGATGCGGCTGGGCGTAAACGGTACACAAGTAGAAGGGTGCGTTATCGCCATGGTACAGAATCGCAAACACAAGCGAGACGAACGTCATGCCCATAAAGGCAAGGATAGCGTTTCGTTTTTTCGATGGTGTCCAATTCCCCAGTTGGTAATATCCTGCTAAAAAATAAGGAAGGAAGGCGTATGTTCGAATGAGTACGGACGGCTTGATGGGCTCTGGAAGATACCCGCCAATCAGTGCGAAGACTACGGTAACAATCACAAGAATGTATTGCCATTTACGGCTGGTCACGCGCTTCCAAAGGGGCATCAGTAAAAGATATACACCTAAGGCAAACATAAACCATCCTTGGCAAAGAGCGAAAATGAGTAACATATAGATAGCACGTGTATAATTGGTTTTTGCAAATCGCCCGGCTATATACATAAATAGCGGCATGTGCCACGAGTAAATCCATACATTACTTATCATGGATAGTGGAGTAGATGGATGCACGCTTTCGAAGAAGTGACCTAACACCACAAGGATGATGAGGAGTCCCTTCATCGTGTCAAATTTATGTAGTCGTTCCATGTGAATTATCCTTTCAGGTATGTAATTTTATTAATTTTATGTCATAAGATTTGGCATTAAAATCAGCATTGAGCAAATGAGAAGGATACAGCCAAACGCGACAGCCCAAAGAGACTTGGTACGGTCTTTTGCTAATATCATTTCAGTGGGGACTTCCGGATTAATCAATAACTGATGTTCAGTATTAATTGGGAGCTCCTTTTTGCTGGCTTTATGGTCTGTACTGACAATATATGTACCATTCCAATAATATCGATAATTAGAATAATACTTCGGCTCTTGTGCGTGAGGTAGAAATTTTTCCTCAGATGAAATTCGATGTCCCGCTATAGGGACGTAATTTTTGCGTTTGAGAAACGAGTACAGCCCCACAACAATGAGTGCGACACTCACAATCAATAGCATAATGGCGGTTAGCATGAGATACCCTCCTTTGGTTTGTGTAAATATTCCCGAATGGCGCAATATTTATCCCAATAAACAATGAGATAGGTTTCTTTATATTTCGGAAATGACGGATACATTGGAAACATGTGTTTCTCAATGATATCTTTGGTGCGCTCATTCAGTTTGAATTTTCTCGTTGCCATTTTTAAGTCTTGTTTGGGATGATACCACGTCCAGATTTCACTAAACTTAGTAACATCATAATCTTTTTTTGAAAACAATACAAAGTCATGCAGTAATCCGCCAATGGCGGCACTTTTATAGTCCCAATTGCGTCTGAACGCTTGCAAAAAGCATAAGTATGAAACATGCATGCTATGCATGAGACGGCTGGTTTTGCTGTGATGAGAAAACGTCACCAACTGTAAGAATTCGTGGTCCTGCATGTATTTGTGAACAATTTGTGTGTAAATAAGTTGTTCCTGTGTTGTGCCACATGGAATATCCAAGAAAGTTTGTTCTAACACATCACGTTCTCTTTGTTCTATTCGTTTTTGATAACCATATTTTATACATAATCGTTTTGCCATGATGTGTTACGCTCCAAATAAATTGTTATCATAATTATGACAAAAGAGAAAGCCGGCGGCAAGCCGGCTTCTGATTTTAATTGTTACTAAGGGTTTTGTCAAACTCTTTAAGGTAGTTGATGAACTCAAGTGCGACGTCCATATCTCGCTTAATTGCATCTGCGCCAGCTTTATCTTTGAAATGTCCTTCAAAAAAGCGCCCGTTATCGGTGATATTGACATGGTATTGTAATGGCTTGAAAACAAAAGATACACAGGTGTGCTCAAAATTGACATGATGCCAAAGAGCGCTCAAGCACACATCTGATGCACCCATTTTCTTTGCCTTGTATCGAATCCTTGCATATTCGTTTTTGGTTAACCATCTGTCGGTTGCCATGTTTAACCTCCTATATTGGTTCTATCGCACAATCCAGGGAAGAATTCTTCCAGGATGTCGTACATCTTAACAAGGTCACAAACCCAGAAGTTATAAGTGACGCCTCCGCCATAATAGTCGGGAGAGTAACGGGAATCTGCGGTAACGCATTCATTCTGAATGCGGCGGTACTGCAAGAAAGTCAAGTCAGGAACTATCTTGAGTAGTAAGTCATCCAATGCCTTAAAAGGAAGGGGGTCTTCTGCAGACACGGGAGACATGGAACTATTCCAGCAATTACCATATGCGCCACCACCGCTCCATTCCTCTGAACGAAGCTTCCCATCCTCTATCCATACATGGGGACGGAAGAATCTCTGCCAGTCAGGCTTTAACTGGACAGTGTGAGGTACCACGTTAACCACGGTGACTCCCCACTCTGCAACGCCATTCTGAATTTCTTCCGTATTCACGGGCTCATAAACAGCATGCTGAATAGTATTGGAAGAGGTTGAAGCGCGGCGACCGCCATCGTTTTTAAGACACGTCTCGCGGTCTTCGTTCCATACGTGAATTGTACAATGACAATCATGGTAGTAGCTGGCAACGGCGCGAATGGCATTGATGCGGTCCTGATTGGTTAGAAAGAGTCCATCAATAATGATAGTAGCACGGTTCTGAGGAACTCCACGCATGGCTTCTTTCACACATGCGGATAAGTTTTCTCTTTGAGAACCAAATAACCTCTCGCGTGCCCTGTCGACATCAGCAACGGCAACGGTGCTTTTGGTATTTTCGGTTTTAGCGTAAGTAGACTTTCCGGAGCCGGGAAGACCTACCAGCAATTCAAGATTCGTGATTCTCATTGGTATCTCCTTCTTCTGTATCGAACAGTAAAGCGGGTGTGTAATTGATGCGTTCTACAGAAAAGCATCGGCTGGTGGCATTATCTACATACTTTTCATCATTATGAACATGTCCATAACAATTAAAGTACGGGGTGGTTTCACTGAGCTGCAAGGGTGCGTGGCTCATCATAAAGAAACCGTTATAAATGATGGGGAAGCGACTTACTGTCTTGAAGCCAATATCGCGATAGAATTGCTCGGTCCAGTGGTCATGATTGCCCATAATGAGCATCTTTGTACCATTGAGTCGCTTCATGATTTCCTTCGCAGATTGCTTATTACCGAAAGCAAAGTCGCCCAGGTGAATGACAAGGTCATTCTTCCCTACTACGCTATTCCAGTTCTTTATCATTGTGGCATTCATCTCTTCCACAGATGTGAACGGTCTATCGCAGTATCTCATGATGTTTTCATGATTGAAATGTGTGTCAGCAATGACAAAAACTTTCATAGAGTCCTCCTTGTGTTATTTATTGCACCATCTTACAAATGGATATTCTGTTGCTTGTGTAAGAATCTTTTTAGGATTGAAGCATACCATCGGACCATCTGTGCCATTGATATCAACAAGGTATCCGATGCCGTCGTATGAGGTGATGGAACCCGCCTGAACCCAATCTGCAAATTCTGCCGTTCTGAAAATATGCCCAATGCAATCAGGGTGGGTCTGAATCATTAGCAATTTGGCGTAAATTTCTTCATCAATTTCGGGATGTTCTCTCGCATCCCGAATGATTACTTCGAAGTCCCATTCATCCACGTTACGGTACATTATTTCGTCTCCTTGGGTGTATTGCGACGAACCTGATTAATATCCAAGCCGAAAATGGCGCTGAACAGTCTCGCAGCTGCTTCGGAATCTGAAATAGGTGCCTTGGCATTCGTCTGCTCGTTGTTCTTTCGGGTCTCACGAATCGCTTCGTCCAAGATTTCGGAGAAACACTTATTTGTCTGTGAATCGGGCGTCTCCTCGTCTTTATTGCCACCGGTACAACATCTTCTGCAGGTGTTACACTCTGCGGAACAGGTGTGGCAGTCCATGTATTCGCGGTCGTCATCGAGGTCGTCCTCGTCGTCAGAGAGACAGTCACAGTCGTCACAACCATCGCAATCGTCACAGTCGCAATCACAATCGTCGTCACAGCAATCGCAGTCACAGTCATCCTCATAGAACTCTTCCAGAGCCATGAAATATTCGCGGTAGGTTGCAAAGAGCTTGTCCATGGCGGTAGCAAACGCAACCTGTACACCTTCGTAGAATTCGCCAGACATCACGTCGAGTGCGAAGAATACGCCGGAAGCCTTCTTGACGAGGGCATCGTAATAATCGTGCATATCCAGGTCGTAAACGTCTTCTGCAAGTGCAGTGTTGGAGAGATAAAAATCGAGGAATCTCTGAGCGGCTTCCTTGACAGTCTTTTCGGGAGTGTTATTTACGGGATTGTCAATGATACGGTAAATGATGGGGAGAATTTCTGCATTAGAAGCTCTCTGCGCCTGAGAAAGGGACTCGATAAGTCCGGAAATGAAGTTAGTGTTGTCACACATAGTATGTAATTCCTTTCAAAATTAAGAATTTGCGTTATAGAGATAACGTTTGATTTGATATGAATATTATACCATACTTTTTTCATTCTGTCAAGGCTTTTTGGCAATTTTTGTTTTGTTTAAATAAAAACAGTGAATCAATATTGCTCTTCTTGCTGATAATGAACAACAAAAAGCGCCCAACGATATCGTTGGGCGCTCTGTTTTACATCAGCAATAAATTAGAGAGATAGATGCCATTGTAAACCATCAGTGCGGTAATACCAATTGCAAGCACCATAACGAAGATAAGGGATACAAATTCCCATTTACTTCCGCTTGCCAGGGTACCGATACTGAACTTACCTCTATCCCAAGGATAGAGCAATGGGATACCGCCTTTTGTCGTCATATCACAAGCCAGGTGCATCAACATACCTGCAATAAAGCCACCGTAAATATAGCTATATTCCAGGATTCCGTTATACTTAAAAATAACCCAGCACAGAAGATATGTAAGTACGACAAAGAGAGGGCTGTGTAAGAAGCCGCGATGTCCGAAGAATTTGCTTGCCAGGAAAGATGCGATTTTCATTTTCTTGCCAAGCTTAGACGTACGGGAGTCGATGTCGGGGAAAAGGCTTCCTACGACAGCGGCTACTGCCATGCCGGCAATCGGGATAATGCCGACATTCTGCTGAAGGACTGCGGATGTGACAAGGCAACCTGCCGTGCACGCACCTGCAATCATATGATTGGTTCCTTTCATTGGTGTCTCCTTTTTTCAGTAAACTTATTTGAGAATGTTCAAGAGAATGAACAGAATCAATATAATAATGCCAGTTATAGCAGTGGTCAATACAATGCGTTTGATTTTTTGTAAGGTTCTGCGAATACGTCCAAACGCGGACATACTGCTTGACATTACGGTGAATGCTGCTGCAGCCGCCAGCATATCTTCTGCATCCGTATTTTTCTCCTCTTTCTCGGAAGGGATTGTAACAAACTGAGTGTCTGCGGAGCGAGGGGCGCCACAGTTTACGCAATTAATTGCCTTGTATTCATTCATGCTGTCACAATAGGTGCATTTCCATGTGATTTCCTTTGCCATTAGTCGTCTCCTTCCGTAAGTAGTTCTGCGTGTCCACCAAGAGACACTTTTAATTTGACGGTTTGTCCCTGCTGCAACGCTTGCCAAGTTTCAAATGAAACGGAGTATTTATCTACTTCCCCATCTTCGGCTCTTACTGTGATTTGATATGTTTCAGAACGGGAACCTTCGCGTTCTTTGTTTTTACATTCGTAATCAGACCAGTAAGGGGATTTGTCTTCACCGGATGTGGTTTTATTGCTTTGATGTACCCATTTATCGATATCATATGTATACTTGGTTTGATAAATTGGCACATCTTTATAGACAGGTTCTTGATATGTTACTGTGCGCGTTTTGTATACAGGACGTTGTGCAGTAATCTCTTCGAAGTGTCCGTTACCTAAGTCACGATACCCGGTGACGTACTCTTCGTAGTGGTCAATGTATTGTTCTTCACGAGTCTTGGTTTCGTAATGGTCAAGAACTTTATCGTAATGATGTATTTCTTGCCTTCGTGATATCTCTCGCCCGCCAACCGGAATACTCCATCCGTCTTCGCGTACAGTTTTGTATTCTTCGATTTCAATGGTGCGAGACCAATCGAATCCTTCCACTGTTCCTGCAACTTCCTTGGGCATACACAGCATGACCAAGCCGACAATCATTGCAATTATTGCAAGTGTCACGCCACCAATCAGCAGAATTTTCTTCCAAGGATTCTGTTTATGTTGAGAAGGGGTTGGTGTTTTGGGCGGCACATAATTATCATGGAATGCTCGCCAATCTCTTTCCTCTTGGTGATAGCTTAAATCTTCTTGGATAGCGCTGATATCTTCTTGCGTTTCTGCACTTTGATGTCGTAGCTCTTCAAGTTTTTTCGCATGTCTCGCTTCTTGGTTTTGAAAGTAATTTTTTGTGGCATGGTCGCGAGGCGTACCACAGCCAATGCATTCATTTGTACTTGCCGGGTTTAAAGAATCGCATGCTTCACACAACCAATCGGGACCTTCTCTTGCTTTTTTCGCTTTTGCTTCGTCAAAAACGTAATTTTGAGGATTGTCGATGTAGAAAGTAATGTTCTTGTCACGCGGACGACCACATTGAGGACATTCACGTAAACTGCCACGCACTTTCTTGGCACCGCAATAGGCGCAATCCCATACACCTTCGATAATTCTTCCCATAGTTTCCTCCTGGATGTTATATTACAAGAATGACAGTATTGGGGGTTTGCTGCACAAGGGCATGGCAAATATCTTGCTAATATTATACAATATTTTTGCGTTTTTGTCAAGATGAGCACTCGAAAAAATCTTGAAAAATCAAAAAAATGCTTGTGTATAAATTTTTAACCTCTGTCATCATTAAATTGTAAAACGAGCAACGAACTGCGCGGGTTACAATTATGCCCTTTTCAAAATGAATCGGTCATAATTAGCAAGGACCCCCTACGGGAGGTCGCATCCATAATTTAGAAAGGAGAACACTTACCATGAAGCTGGATGTCAAGATTTATAAGACTAAGGGCGAGGGTGCTGTTAAGGCATTCGCTGTTGTTACTCTTGATGACGCTTACGTTGTTCGCAACCTCAAGGTTGTTGACGGCGCTAAGGGAATCTTTGTAGCTATGCCCTCTGAGCCTTATGAAAAGGACGGCGAGAAGGGATTCAGAGATACTTTCCATCCTGTTAATTCCGACGCTCGTCAGGCTCTCGTAGATGCAGTACTTAAGGCATATAACGAAGCTGAGTAATCACATGAGTTCACCCGCAGTATTTTCTGCGGGTGAATTTCTATTTTATCGCATTTGTGTAAAAGACATAATTTAATCGAACACCACTCTGTGGATGTATTATTATTTATCTTAAAAGGAGAAAAACAAAATGGCAAAGAACACTATCGAAATCACCAAGGTTACTAAGGTTAACAAGGAGGACTCCAATCTCAAGGCGTTTGTTAACGTTACCGTTAACGGCATCGAGATTAAGGGCGTAACTGTCAAGGAGGGTGCTAAGGGCATCTTCGTGGCTATGCCTCAGACTTCCTACAAGGACCAGAAGGATGGCGGTAAGACGAAGTATTCCAACATCGTCTACATCACCGACGAATCCCTTCGCGGTGAAGTTGAGGATGCCATCCTCGAAGCTTTTGCTGCTGCTGAGTAATCCTCGGTAATGCCCGCCCCGCACGTATAAACGTTGCGGGGCTTTTTCTTTGCTCTATAATCGCGCAGAAGCCCGTTATTTTGCCCTCTACGGCGTTTAATGCGCATAGGGTAACCAAGTACCCATCTAAAAATAAAACCCCTCAGAGCGCGTTTTAAACGCCCTGAGGGGTTTCTTCCGTAAGCCAACAGAGAATCGGAGGTGAGAGATTGTCTGTTGGTGTCTCCGGGGTTATCCGGAAACTATTATACCCAGGCGCCGCCCGCTGGGTTCAACGTCATGCTTTTCGGGTCAAGCGTGAACTGGGTCACCCTATTTGCATCAAGCTCCCCTTCCCGCCGGCTTGGTTGTAGGAAGAGTTGCGACGTCTTTTCAGTGGTTTGCTTCACGCGGCTCGTGCCTACCCAACCACTGTGGTATTTAACATAAATGCGGCGATGCCAAAAGAACGTGTTTCGGATGGCACAAGGAAGGCCGCGTCTATGGCACGGGAACGGACGCGGTTATTAACCGCGAAGGTGCCATAGTGCGATTAAATGTATCGCATGGTGTAGATGGTGAGATTTTACTCACACCTGCCGGATATTATCCGGGCGCTCTTAGAGCTTCATCTACAATCGCATTTGTTATAGTTCTATTGACGAGACAGTTCCATACAAATACTGGACCCTTACCAAAAACAGACCTCCGGTTCTGGGGGTTGTCATCCCGCTACGTACTACGGTTGTCAGAAGCCAGGGTTTCGACTTTGTTCAAAAGACTTGACGGGTTGCGCATGTGGTCCTATCAGAGGCGTGTCAAGTTCATGGTGCAGACTAAGGGACTCGAACCCATGACCACCTGCACGTCAAGCAGGTGCTCTCCCAGCTGAGCTAAATCTGCATTTCTCCGAATATTCTTCGGAGTGATATGGTGGGTTTTTGAGGACTCGAACCTCACTTCTTTCGCATACCTTTCCAGAGAGACCCATCCACGCTACACCGGTTTCGCGCACGCAAGGCGGCAGTGGGCGTTTATCTCCACACCGCAGTTTTTACTTCTGTACTTATTATGTTACTTATCCGCCCTGTGCGGAACAACCCATATAGAAAATATCGGCGTGGAGTAGGACCGCTAAGTCCGCACCACATGGCGTACGTCACAGCTTCTTAGGCTGCGCTGCCTCCGTCTACTTGCTCTTACTCATCCCCATGGGCGGGACCCCTCATTACAAGCCGTACTCGCCAGTTGGTTTCCAAAGTTCCCTCTGACGCCCCGTATGGTCTGGTGCCACTTCCGTGGGAGTAACGTAGTTGTGATGCCTTCAAGCGCCATAGTCGATACACGCAGTCTTTCGCTTACCACACACCTTATGCCGGGGTGACCGATATTTTGTTTTTGCGCCACGTAAACCACATATCGTGGCAATCCCGCCCCTGTTACCATCGTCTGCGTACACGTCTGCACGTTTTCTGGCAACATCCATCCTTCATTTGCGGGTTTCCTAAATGGTGGTCGCTACAGGACTCGAACCTGGGACATCTAACTTGTAAGGATAGCGCTCTACCTGCTGAGCTAAGCGACCAAATTGAAGTGATAACTCACTTCATGTATGTATTATATCACATTACACCATATTTGTCAATAGTTTTCTGTGAAATAATTATTTTTGTTTGTCCATCCAGGACGGTTTATCTCTGTCATACATTTCAGCAAAGTTTTGACCATATGTTTTTGTTGCATAATTAAGATATGGTTTCATTTCGTTTTTCATCAATAATTTCAGCTGTTTGTTGTGTGGAAATTGCTCACACTTTGCTTGTACGATAGGGGTGCTATAGTTTTTGATTTCATAGTACGTGTTATGCGACTTAAAGTCTGGATAATATTGATGTGTTTCGCCATCATATGTATATGGGAAACCTTCTGTATTGCGTTCCACGGGGATATTGTGGTCTAAGCAATATATCAGAAAAGCTAATTCCCAACTTGAATCACAATGAATACCATGATACACACCATATTTTGCATTGCCACTTCGTCTGTATGGATTCAGATTACCTCCCGCTTCTGCGACGCGTTGTTGCATGATATTGCTCAGTCTATGTCGATAGCACACTTCAGAGCAAGTTTCATGTTCGCGGCGCTCATATGCAATCGGAGCACCACAGACAATGCATAAGCGTGGATTTTGAGTATACGCCTGTTGTGCCGCATAACGTCTTCCTTGTGCAGATTTAGGATGCTGTTGTGCCATTTGTAGCCAGGCTACATTATCACTATTTAAGTGGCGGTAATGCTCGGATAGCGTTTGGCTGACCCTTTGTTTACTTTCTTCGGTGTGTATGTGCGACTTTGCGCACGCTTGAGAACAAAAACGACCGGAAGCATACTTTGTGAGCATTAATTTACCGCAACGCTCACAATGGTGTTGTTCATCAATCCATTGTTGTTGCTTTGCGGCATTAATTTCTGCTTGTCTTTTTTGGCGTCCTTGTGAAATGCGCTGTTGATTCTCTTTATCAATTTGTTGGCGAATATGTAATCGCCCTGTGGATTTGAGATGTTCCTCGCAATGCGATTTATGTCCACGGAAAGCCTGTATGTTTTGAAACTCTCTGCCACAGATACATGTGTAAATGTCCTGTTGCATGTTTGTTCCTTTATGAAATTGACAAAATGATAATGGTGGAGAATACCAGAATCGAACTGGTGACGATGCCGTGCAAGGGCATTGTTTTCCCGCTAAACTAATTCCCCATATAATCAACGCCAAGCTTGTCTCTTGCCTGCCTCGCGATAGCAGTGGTCGAGTCGACTCAATGTTGATATATTGAAGGTTTAAAGTCTTATACGCCTACAACTATATTGGTGGACCATGTCGGACTTGAACCGACGGAACCTCCGCGCTGCCGGCGCGGCGCTCTCCCAACTGAGCTAATGGCCCATAAGGTGAGGTAACATTTGCTACCTCGAAAGGTACCCTTTGTTGATTAACGCCCCCTACCTCGCTATAACGGTGGGTCCCAACCAAACGCGTAACTGTCCACTACTTCAGGGTAAGCTGTGGGTTACGGCGAACCGGCAAGCTCTTCAAGCCCTACGATAATCCCCGCATAGCAGGGTTCGTAACTGGATAAACCAGCTATTGCCTCCAGGCATCACGTGCACTCTCTGTCGCTCTTCTGACCGGCTGTCATCCGTCAGCCGGTCATCACTCCGCTTGCGCTTCGTTTATGACTGACTGTCTGGACAGCTTTGGCAAATAATTGTGGTTTCGAATCTCACCTTTTCCTGAGGAACTGTATATACAGTGTGCAGGATAGGCATAACCGTGTGCGCCACCGGGCGGGCTGGAAAGAAACGCCTTGGGATGGTTACGTTACCCGCATTGCTGCGTTCGCCTCACCTTCTTACGGCATCCCGATTATTTGGTCACCTATAATTATTTGCATGCACGCTATCACACTTGTTGTCACCCATCAAGGCGCTACCTGTATTAGGGTTTAGCCGTACCATCGGCATTGGTTGGTAGTGTTCACCATAGTCGGATTGCTCCGTCTGGTTAATCATGACAGAACATCCGAATTTTATACATAAGGCACAATGCGCACTTTCAAGCCGCACTTGTTGGCATATTCTATCATATGTCGAGTACCTTTGCTTTGACCGTTCCAGAATGCTACAAGCGCATCTGCATTTTCTGCCATTTGACAATTGCGTTTGAATCCGGCACTTTTGCCGTAAGAATCCCAATCGGCTGGATATTGATGAATTTCGTATCCACGTTGCGTAGCATATTGGAATCCAAGCATGTCTGCGCCTCGTGCCATGCCACAAACAATGGCAATCTCGTCATGAATATCTTTTAAATAGAAATCCATTTTCTCAAACAACAGTTTGTCATTGGTGAAGTCACGTCCACCAGCAATAATTACTCGAAACATAATAGTACGCCTTTCAGTTCGTTACATACATATTATAACACCAACCGTGATGTTTGTCAAGAGTTTTTGAAAATTTTGGAACAGTTTAGCCCTGGGTAATCCAGGGCTATTCCTAAATCAATGTTTATGTTTTAGGCTCAAACAGAACGTACTGTTTTGTAGAATCAGTGCCACCGTCTTCGGTTTCGCCTGTTGCGATTTCTGTCAACAAATAACCATCGTCTTGTGCACGCAATTCTTGTGTCACACGATAGATTTCTTTTGCATCGTTGACATTCATTGACTTGTCAGTGGCTTTAAGTACCATGGAACGTGTAATAATGTATTTTCCGTTACGCATGGTTATAGAAGCGGTTGTATCAGCAGCTTCGGCTGAAAACTGGTCTTCAAGGTAGAGCATGCCGTTAGCACCTTCATTTACTGCCGACTCAGCGATAGCCGTTTGCTGAGTGCAAGAGTAGTCGCCCTCAACAACTGTATCATCTTGCCATGTGAAAGTGAACTGCTCAGTGGCAATAATGGAATAATTTACACTGCTCTTTTCGACATATTCGCCATACCAAAGTGTTGTTTGGTATTTGTTATCGCCAAGGAATTTCAGTGTAATAGATTCGTAATATGTACCATCGGTATTTGACTCTTCGTCACTCATGACATACATACCTCGCACTACAATACTTTTGTCGGTGAGGTCAAAGGCAATATCTGTGACAACATTCTCGTTGAACGCAAGGGAGTTGTTTTCGAGTGTCATATATGCCATTTTATTGTCATCGCCTAAGCTAAATTTAGAAGCGTCAAACGGAGCAAGCGCTCGAACATTCATTAATTGCAAGTGATATTTGATGCCTCCAAGCAAAGATAGAGATTCTTCCATTTCTTCGGCATCTGATTTATCTTCTTTAGTGTAAAATGTTTGCTTGCATTTATCCAACTCATCCGAGAATGCAAAAGAAAAAGTTGGCACATTATTGGCGAGTTCAATCATCTCATCCAACGTAGTGACAACTGTCGAACCTATTGCTTTCGGAGGGTCGGTGAAGTCGGGTACTTGGTAGAGCGGTGAATCGCTTTCGTCGTTTTTGCATGCTGTCAAGGAAAATACCATAACAAATACAAGCAAAAGAGGTAAAAGTCGTTTCATGAGACTCTCCTTTCAGTTGTAGGGGTGGTGCTTGAGGTTTTTCGGGATGCTGCGTATTCACACCCGGTGGAATTATCATAAGAAGAACGTACCCTATGGAGTGGGGACCGTGTCTCCCTCTTCTCTAAAGACCTCGAACATTACGCTATCAGCGGCTGATGCCGTTCCGTCAGTTTATCATTGATACTGAAAAACAGTGCAAGTGGTTCTGTAACCGTGCACACTTGTGTTACGGACCCGGGGAAAGGCGGGCGGGATTGGATACCCTATATAGTGAACTCCGAAGAGATACACTCGGAAGTGCCGATGATTTCGACGCCTATACACATCTTATACATCGGAAAGTGGATGGTGCTCTATCAGTTTCTATCCCGAAGGACTACGCACCCTGATATGCGACCTGCGCGTTCCACCAACGTGGAGCTCTATTGTATAGGTGAGCAATACCTCTCTCACATATTTACACCGTGCGAGGCGACACGGCTACTCGAAACGACCCTCCTGTGAGTGGCAGGTCCAGTACCAGCTTTTCAGCCGCACCTAATGGCTCCCCGGACAGGGCTCGAACCTGTGACATCATGATTAACAGTCATGCGCTCTGCCAACTGAGCTACCGAGGAATATACATCCCACAAAGTGGGTATTAAAACGTCCACTTCAGTGGACGGAAATCAGGGGAAGATATACTGAAGTATACCTGATTTATATTGGACTGTGGCAGACCCTTCAGAACACACAACCCGGTTCACCTCCCGACAGTTACCTGCCGCTATGGTGAATTCTCCCTAAACCTTACTTTCGCGCTTGTTGAGCTAAGGTTTTAACTCCACGAGTTTCTTTTCGGCAATTGCCTTGTCTTCCCCGCACCATGAAACCCTTGCGATGCGGCATGTCGCTATTGGCGCGACTGTTTTTTCTCCGTGACATTGCCATAATGCGCTTGCAATGTGACGTGGTAGAGAGTGCGCGTCTCTACTGCGCTTGATAGAGTCACGTGCATGCTTCGTTTCCCTATCAAATATCAATACGTCTTGATGACGGTGATAGCAGTAAGTGAGGGGTTTCACGGATTGTCGTGTACTTGGGCATCCGCTCTCAGTTATTAGGGACCCTCGCCCCAACCAGACTCACACCGTTTCTTGTCAGTGGGCTACGCTTATGTCTTCGACTGCTACCCAATTTTTATGAGCTGACACTCGTGGAGCAAGTAGCGGGAGTCGAACCCGCCTCTTCAGCATGGCAAGCTGATGTATTACCGATATACGATACCTGCATAATACAGTGTTCACCCCGATGGCTCTCACAGCCAAAAGTCACTCCACACGACGGGCTGCCACTAATTGCGGCTTCTTTACTGACTCGTAGGCACTGTATTGAGGAATGTTTTGCCGGCGCCGACAAAACGATGGCAGGGGAGGTAGGATTTGGACCCACGTGGGCTATGGTAAGCCGACCGTTTTGGAGACGGTTTCAATCGACCGCTATGAGACTCCCCTATATACACAAAGCATAGAGTTATTCTACGCCTTGCCGTTTTAATTGTCTATATTCGCATGCTTTTGATGGTATGCCGTATGCTTTGCACCATTTGCATATTGCCTTATCAGAGACTCCATACATTGCTGCCACTTTCACAAAAGGTTGCTTCAGTAACAACTGATACAGAATTTCCTTTGGCGGGCGCTCCACCTTGCGGGGACGCTGTTTGGGAGGTTGAGGAGGATGAAGTTTCTCTCTATATGCTCTGCGCATTTGATGTGTCTTTTTA
>JAEIGA010000485.1_pt1 | contig 58760 bp, 78 predicted proteins | sample 9270691 | NCBI WGS metagenome assembly JAEIGA01 (sample SAMN17057246, study PRJNA624740) | gut metagenome | biome: biome; isolation source: fecal sample | host: Bos grunniens | place: China: Xizang | collected 2019 | reverse complement strand
TTCATACAAACACCTTCCTTTCATAAGAGCGTCTGTAAACTTTGCGAACTACCACTTAACAAATCTGCCCTCATTGAAGTTCTTCTTATCCCTCAATGCTCGACTGATCGCAACATCAATGCCGCTCTTCGATTTCAAATGGTAGTAATATAAATCTGTATAAGGAGTATTCATTCGGTCGATTCGTCCTCTGGCTTGCTCCATGACTTTGTAGGAATAGTTTTGGGAATAGAATACGATGGTATCAGTACGAATGCAGTTCCAACCTTCTGCACCAGCATTGTATTGTACCAGATAGACCCATCTCTCGCCATTAGGTACTGGTTGGTGTTTGTGTCCGTTCCACTCGGCAATCTCAACATCGTCTCCATAATAAATTCCTTTCAAAATCTCAAGCTCATAATCGTAGTTATAGAATATAATCATTCTAGGATGCTTCTCAAACAGTTCAAGTACCGCTTTCTGCCTGGAATCATCCGAGTTAACAATCCGTCTCCACACATAGCATAAACCAGAAGCTTGTTGGATAGGCTCATTCTTATACGGGTCCCATCGATATCGAGTAGCTTCCTTGTACTTCTTAACGTCATACTTACAGAATACGTCCTCATGATGCGATATAGTATTCCTCTTGAAGTCCATATCCACGAGTATATTATTCCTAAGTCGAATCAACCTAGTCGTGTTTATATATCGATTAATCTTAGGATATCCACCGTAATAAGAATATATTATATGCTCGTTATTAAACTCGGTACGATTACGAAAGAATCCATTAGCTATAAACACTGGAGCATAATCTTCCCACGTATCTCCTGGGGTTGCACTTAGTAATATCCATTGGTTTTTCTTAGCAATCTTCAAGAATGCTTTAACCCAGGCTCCCTTACCGACAACTCTTTGCTCATCAAATATAAAGAATGCGTGTTGCACATCTCTATATTTTTTAATGTTGTTCCAGGAATCAACTACTACTTTATGTTTATATAGACTATACTCCTGATGTTTGGTTAACATAAACGGTAGCATCTCTTCTTCCCATTCGACATTATCTCTCTTTTTTGCAGTAGTAATAATATATAAATCACACGGATTTTTCATAGGAGTATACCGCGTCGACTCGATCCTACCGCCATTAAGAAGGTAATAGTAAGCAAGGGCGGTCCTAGACTTGCCAGAACCAACCCCGCCACAGAGAATACAACCATTTTTCATCCTACGAATCGCATCAATTTGATAGTCTCGTAGTTCTATCACTCAGCTTCAACACCATTCTTCAAATCAAAGATATCAACAAGATACTCTGCTACATCCTCTTCGATATACTTCTTGATGTTATGCTCGATCTGTTCTTTAACATTGATTTCGATAGTTACGTCTTTCTCACCGTTATCGAACATGAACCGCATAATCGGGAATTGGAAAGTCATGCCATACCACAAATCGAGATTATACTGCTGAGCCAGAGCCAACATACCCTTGGTAATCTCGTCAATTACATCAACACTATCTGCAATTTTATTAATATCTTCCATTATTCTTTATCTCCTTCTAATTCTTTGATTTTTACTTTCATTTGGTCAAGAATACGCTCGACAATCACACGGGTTTCCGACATGAATTTAATGTTGCCATGTTCCTTATACCATGAAAAGATCTCAGTAAGATCGCCACTGGCCCAGCTGAATGACCACCAATCGCAGATCATCTCGATGATATACTCGTACGGCATACACAGCGGTTTTACACCTTCTTTTCCATCATCCTCAATCAGAACCCAATGCTGCCAGTGATGCTTGTTGTGGTGAATATGATGTAACCAGGCTTTGTTGAAGTCTCTAATGACATTAGGATTTTTAGTCTTACCATAGAAATATGCATCGTAAGCATCGTACTCCTCAGAGTGATACTTTGTAATATCATGATGTTCGATAATATAAACCATTTCATCCATATTAACGCCGCTAAACAGATGCGGTAAGTTTACATGCAGCCACTCAAATCCTTTTTTCACATTAGCTTTATGCTGATCAATATACTCATCGTATTGTTTACTCATTTCTATCTCCTATTTACTTTTTCAGAAATATTTTTACAAGACACAAAATCAACCAAATACCAGTTGCGACACCCCAAGAGAAAGTCCAACCAAAGCACATGGTGATTAACTTAATGATACCGCATGCGGCGATCCAACTAATTCCATACAGGATAGCAACCGCTGCTAATGTTCCGAGAATATAACCTGTTGTTTTTGCACTATTCTTTTTCATTTCAGAATCTCCTTGATTTGATTAATCTGTTCAATGCTTATTTTAAGAGTTTTATTCTCTTTCAGCAGAGTGTGAATCGACTCAGCCTGCGTATCATTGCGTCTCTGCAAATTCGACACTTTTTCTGCTTCGCGTCTAAACCACTCTTTTAATCTATGAATATCTTCACGCTGCCTATCGATAAGATTGGACTTGATCTCGGCATCTCTACGCAGCTTCTGATTCTCTCTATCCAATTCGCCATTCTTCAACATCTGAGCATCAAGATCCTTCTTAAGCTGTTTAGTTTCAGCAAGTTTCTTAGCCATGTTCTCTTTGGCTTTTTTGAGATCGTCGATTCTCCCATTTAAACTACGGATCACAGCACATTGGTTTCTATACAACATTTCTGTCCGCGCGAGTCTAGCGCATAGTTCCTCTTTATTGTCCGAAAACTCTTTGAGCATTTTTTCGAGATTATTATTCTCTTTCTTAAGTTCCTCATTAGTTTTCACAATCCCATAACGCACTGCATCAAGAGTATTAACCTCAGTCAAAAGGCGATCATTCTCCTTCTTCAGCTTCTCGATTTCCTCATTTTTAGAAGTCAACTCGCGTTCAATAGGTGAATCCAAATATCCACGATAATCGTCCATAATCCTAATAAGAGGCGTAGCTTTCTCATATCCACCATCTCGCTTGATGATGCTTTCCATGTGCTTGTAATAATTACGTCCGAACAGTTTCTTCTGAACAGCCATCGCGAAACCTTTCTCAGGATCATAAGGCTCATCGATGCACTTTACCTGGGTGGCAGTTCCGTCACTCCAGAGAATAGTTGTATATGGAGGTTTAAACTCCACTTCCTTCAAATAGCAACCAATATAATCTTTCATATCTTTCTCCATAGCAGTCTCCTTTTCTTTTTTAAATATAATAGTTCTAACATAACTCAACGGAAGTACCTCATCTGGTAAACGACTGTTTCGTATCAATTCGTCAAGTTTTTCACGAGGTATTTGTTTAAATTCCAAAGGCGGTGCTTTATAAACAAACTCGTGTCGGCCATACCATTTATTTAGCAGTTCTTTAACCCAAGAATGATTATTAGGACTAGCCGTAGTAAGATATCCAGGTTTACCGACATATTTCACGTGGAAATTAGATCCATTATCCGTTATTTCAAAATCTCCAATCTGCATAAGTCTCCTTCCTACACGTACATCTTTCCATTGTACGGTCTTTTTTCTTCAATCATTTTATACCAGCATGAGCTATGAATATATTGCTTAATGCCAGTACGAGTAATAACGAGTTCTGCATCAGAAGTACCCGGATTTTTCATTAACATCGCAGGCGGTACCTCTGATACAAAATCTCCACATAAAGGACATCTAGTGTTAGTTCTTAGTCGTTGAGCCATCACAAATCACCCTTTTCAGTTTTGTGTCCATTGGCTGAGTGACGGTTGACAAAAATAAAGAGAGCCTAAGCGATTAAGCCCAGACTCTCCGATTAACATTATTCCTCAGGATACTCCTGCTCTGCAAATCTTGCTTCTAGTCTACCAACATTCATGTAAACCCAGATAGCATCGAGATAAGCAGATCTATAAGCACGACCATGCAGTACACCATCGCTAGGAGAAATATCCAGATCAACAGATGCAATGCTCATTTTCTGCAGACGATGAATATCGACAGGGGCCATCTGCATAGTTTTGCCATTAGATACAACGTATATCTGAGGACTGCGGTCGCGAATCTTAAATTTAACAGGCAAATGCATAAACGGAGTATCGCCTTCTTCACGAGGAGGAGCAATCTTAACATTCCAGCTAGCCCCGTGTTCATTTACATCATTAATCAGCAAATCCTTGATCTCTTCATTCGGAATAATAACCGAGAACCCAAGCGCATATCCTTCTTTGCTACCATCGAAATTCTTAAAGCAAATCTTGGCGTTGTCGATTCCTAGTTTAGTTCTACCATAACCTACATTAATCTTTTTCAGTTCCATTTTTAAGTTCTCCTTTTTGAATAAATTAATTGTACTATGCTTTGAATAATATCTTTTTGGTGATCGTCAAGCGCGTCGTACAAACCATATCCGGTTGCACCATTATACTCATCACCAAATTGTTTATAATACATGCTTGACTTCCACAATTCAGGATAGTCATTCTTGTACTTATTCAACTCTTTTGCTCTAGCGTCATATTCTCTATCAGATATAACGTTGTTATCGAGTTCATAATAAATATAAGAATGAACTATGATGAATCGTTGAAGCCAGTCAATGTATTCTTGAATTGTTAGCTTGCGGCACATGTTCCATATACCATTTCAGCTTCTACTTCCCATGGAAGATCAATCTTAGGTGCAGTTTCAGTTACATCAGGCTCGGATATAAACTGCTCAAAGTCACCGAACTTACCAATCGTATCTACTGCATCCTGGACTAGTTTATTATAGAACGTCATATCGATATGATCTCGCTTGTCTTTGAATGAATATACCAACTCAGATTCAAGCCAACGATACCCTTTTGATCCAGCCGCCGCGAAGTTCTTACCTTCATTAACTCGATATAGAACACCTCCGCCATAGCCAGCTTCGATAGGACAGAATCTACCAACTCGTCCGATATACCGCATGTCGCTTTCGCCTTCTGGTAGGTCCTCATTCATATCTAGATACAAACTACCGGCCTTAACAGAGAACGTCTCGCATAAGTCATCGAATACGATTTCTTCTTTACTAAACAGAGTCTTGAACACATACGGTACTTGGAATTGTTTACCGGTTGCAGTCCACCAATGTTTGTTGCCATCGTCGTCAATCTCAGGCTCTTTCAATCTAGCTACGTATACAGCATCGTTAACCAAGCAGAATTTATCAAACTCAGCTTCCGTCTCAAAGTTATAACCGAACTCTTTACCAAAGCGGCTTACGAACTCGATAATACCAGTGTCGGCATTCGGAATCTTAATAGAGTCAGTCTTAACATGAGCAACTACATAACCACGCTTCTCTACCTCGGCAGCAAGCATCGTCATGAACAAGTTACCGCGCTTAGCAACAATGTTATCGATATTACGAGGATCTTTAAACAGATTCTTGAACGGAGCAGAAGTCAGACCATAAATCGAGTTAATAACAATCTTAAGAGCATAGGCTAGAGTCTTAACCAGCTCATTTTTCAAATAAGGTTGCAACGCTCCATTTAGTAGTCTGGAGGCTATCTCGAAGTTCTTATTCTTAACAGCTACACGAGACGCTACAATATCCTTGAATATATTTGTATAGCGCACACCAAACAGGCATTCGTAGATAATGCTATGCGGATGCTGAGAAGTTACGTCTCCATCCCATACATTGCTATAAATACCTGGGTTGGCATATACTCGTCCACCCTCTCCGACTTCATAACCAAGATATGTAGATTTTCTGTTCTCGAACTTATACCCTTTGAAGAACGGCAGAATACTCCAACCTTCGGGAAGTTCTTCGCCAGGAATATAATCTCGATATGCCGGCATACCATCTGCATCGAATACTCTGAAGATATAATCCGGTCCAAATTTGCGTCGATATTCGAAATATTGATCGCTACCGACAGGTTTAGACAGGTCTCTCCAGTTGAATTCTTTCTGAGGATTATTGTTAGTACCAAATATAATCTTTGCAGATAGTTCATTAGTCGTATTATTCTCACAAGCAGCAATACCAGGATGCATCGTGTGAACAATATCAACCAACAACTTACGAGCAGCCCAATCGCCTTCGAGATAATCAAACACAGCTTCGGTTGCAATTACGTCATTATCACAATATTCAGCAACCTTAGTCCACATATCTTCTGGAACCGGTTGATCCCATGGTAATCCAAGCTCCATATGATGAATACCAAGTTGAATTTCCCATTTTTTCAAACTCTGTTTAGTAGCAGCAAAGTCGAAAACATCTGTGTAAGATAAGTTAGTAGCCTCTCTAAACTTATACGCACGTTTCTCATCCTTAGTTCCATTGATCAATTTATTGGAAATATTGTAGATCTCCTCATTGGTTTTACCGATCATACGAGCATAAATCATATGATTATCGTAATCTCTGTTATTAAATCCAATTAATCGATACTGCAATAAGCCTTCAACATCCTTTGGCTTAGGATTGATCATTCGAACGACCGGCATTCCTTTACCGCGAAGCTTCCAATTGATCAAGAACAAGTTAGGAAATACCTCAACGTCATAGAACACGATAGGTTTTTCGTCGGTTGTATCTCTAACCTCAGGATTAGGCTTCTCTGACGCTAACTTCATCTGATCCAGCATCTTAAGGCATTTATCTGATTGGTTCGTACTATTGATACAGAAGTCGAATATCAAGTCATACATATCGCTTACATCATATCCGATTCCTTTCGCGTATGCTTCATCAGTCAAAGCCTTAATATACTGAACACTCGGAGCTGTAGCGCCATGGTATTCCTTATTCAAGTTCCTCTTGATCATTGTTCGGAGCATCTTTTCGTTCTTAATGCCCTCGTAGTTAACCAATTTGTTTACCTCCTTTAACGGCAACCCCGAACTTATCGTCGCTATTGGGAGGCTGTTACACTTCGTAACTCGTCTACGAAGCGAACTATTACCAGTGAATACCTTAACTTCTATATCCTCGTCGTAGATACGACTGAGTAAGGTAGGATCTCCGGTATAAATATAATGCAGATGGATTCCCCCACCGCTTTTACTCAATTCCGCATACGTTGCAGGCCATTTACTCGCAGCTTCCAGGTTCTTTTCAAAACATTTTTCGCCATTTTCATCCTTCAAATCGAAGTCAATAACGATATGATTCAACGGAAGCTTAGCATAGTGTATCCTGCTAGTGTCTAAGGAAGATAAGATACTCGTAACATTATCCCATTTGAATGTTGGGGTACCTTTCTCAGTTGCATATTGGGCGAAGCAGTCTCCATATTCTTCGTCCAGTCGGGATTTCTGGGTTTCGAACTCAAGCCAGGTCTTCTTTGCAGGTTTTTCAACTACAACTTTCGGCTTTTCTTCGAATTCAGTCACGAATTTATCAGATAAGAAACCGGTATAGTAGTTACGAATCCTAGTTCCATCATCCGATGTATGTCTCTCTTCAAAGTTCTCGAAATAGTTCTTAAGCTCTTCTTTAAATTTAATCTTAGTCAATGGATACGGCACTCTTGCATCCTCGCAATATGTCTTATACATCTCCCAAGCTGTAGTTAAAGTAGTCTCATCCTCTTTTTCGAAAACATGAAGAGAATCGACAATGAAGTTGTAGAAATCATTCGTAGCGCCTAGCATGTTTACAGGTCTGTAGTCGTTGTACCTGCCAGGATTGTCTAAATATACATTCAAACAATGGCTCGCAATCGCGCCTAACTCGAAATCAATCATACTCATCAACGAATCATACTCTCGTCTAGGTAATAGATTTCCAGTAGGTGTAACATCGATCAAACGTCGTAGCAAACCTGATTTAGCATCTGTAATCTTTACAGGACTATTTGTACCCATGATTAAGAAAACCGAAAATCGCATAGGATAATTCGGCTTAAATTTCTCATTCATGTTCATAGTCTCATGTGAAACTATTGAGTTTAGTCTTGTGTTATCTTCAATCTTGGATAGATCGCCGTCGTGCTGAATACCTATCATAGGATTATTCTTGAATGGCTCCAATGCAAACGCCGCACTACCAGAGCCAAGAGTTTTCGCATCAAACGCAGTATGATACCCCGAGAATAACCTTTCGATGATATTGATTACAGTCGATTTACCTGTACCTGCAGAACCATAAAGAACAAGAAATTTCTGAATATTTTTCGAATCACCACTTACAATAGCTCCGATAGCCCATTCAATTTTTTCTCGTTCCTCTGGCGCATATAGAGTAGATATAATTTTATCCCAAGCGTCTATCTTGCCAGGTTCTAACGGATAATCTAATCGCTTACTTGCATAGTCTTTTTTCGAGACTTCAGTATTCTGAAACACAAGCTTCTCATCAAGTTGTTTATAATTATCTCGAACCTGATTTTTACAATAGTCATGAAAGCGATCGATCATCTTAGTCTCGCCATCAACTAGCCGCAAAGGCACAGGATTTGAGACGCCAGCTTGCTTAAGCTCATCGACTTTAGCCATGATTTCGTCGTCGATCATTCGGATTACATCGTCTTCGTCAGTCGACCATAAACCTCGTTCTTCGACCCAGATTGCATAGAAATCCCTACCTCGGATCATCAAATCTTTTGATTTTTTAACCCAAAATTTAGGATAGACTTCCGTCGCTCCTGATTTAGTGACTCTAGTTACAATCGTTACAAAATCAAGCATTACATTTCCTTCTCTCCTTTAAGAGCTTTAATCTCTTTGTGGAGGTCCTGCTGAGTCTTAACCAACCCATAGACCAAATATCCTAGAATACAGATAATGACGTTTTTATGGAAATTAGATTTACGCAAAGCGCGATTATCTCTTTCCATATAACCAAACGCTCTACCTGCTTTAGCATTCATAGCGATTAGTTCTTTAACTTTGTTTTCATCCATTTTTGATTACTCCCTTCCATCTCGTTGATTAATATATGCCGCAAGTTGAGCCCAGATTTCAATATCTCTCATGTCTCGTCTTGGGTTATACACTCTAAACAAGCCGCCAGTTCCATCGTATTCATACTGTCTCTCAAGCATTCTGTTAACGCGTTCATCAACATATTCGATATTGAATTCGTCATCGATCATGATACCGAGATGCATGTTAATCACCATACCCCAGAACCACTGAGCAGTACGATTACCTTTGTGTGGGTTATCCATAAGCCATTCCTCACATCGAACAGCCAATCCAACCAGCATTTCAAGGACACTACAAGGCTCGTCTAAATATTGAATAACATCCTCATATCCATTAATAGCAGCAAAACGACGACGCAGGTTCACGCCATCGCTTGCCCTATTTTCGTCCATAACATGAAACCACACAAATTCAATCTGATGAAGCCTGGTTAGTAGCTTCAAATATAATTCTCGTTCTGGTCTATCTTCACAAACCAAATCGAGTAGCCATTCAAAATATTCGGCGTAGATTTTTTCTTTAAAACTCATTTAGTCTTCGTCTAACTCCGAGTAATTTCTAGAATCGCGAGTAATTTCATAATCGGTTTCCAGATACTCGTTACGAACACAAACCAAATCGTCTTCATTTAATTCGCCGAAGTGATTCAATGCATCGCCAACAAGATTCTCCGGATCATCGACTCGTTCGTCATTGAAAGAATATGCGAGAACACCGTCTGCATAATATACCAATGCTTCACAATCGTAGTCCGGTTCTTCTCCGATTTCATCAGGTGAAATGACTCTGATTTTCTTTGGCACACTCGGAACTCCTTTCTGATTATTATTGTATTTACCGGCCAGATTAGCATAGTCGGTACGAACTTCTTCGTTAAACTCTTCCTCTTCTGCGTCATCAGCGATATCGCCTTCGTCAAGAATATCATGCATGTTATCGATATGGTCTCTCATAATTTTGATCTGAGTAGCATACTTTTCTTCCAAATACGCTTTCATCTCAGCGATTTCTGCATCAGCGCGTTTGTTACACTCTTCCTGCAATTTCTTTCGAGTAACAACATAAGTAACTGCGGAACCAATAGCGGCTCCAGCAGCAAACACAATGACGTTAATCAATGTATTTTTCATCGTATAAAGTCTCCTCATTTTTTAAAGTTAATACGGTTATCGCCAAACCACCGAAGAGTAATGATACGCTCAATAATATCCCTCCGGCAATATGACGTTTGGCCCGTGTATTTAATGTGTGATCTAGCGCGTTTACTAATACCGCTAATCGGTCCATTTAAAACGCCCCTCTCTCTGATTTAATAGCTAGAGAAATAGTGATTTCCCTCGGCTAATAATGGCGTTCCGTATGCGCTATATCCGCCTGCCACAAAGAACATTACGTCATAATTAGACCGAGATTCCATTTCTTCTTTAACTAGTTGAACAATATCATCTCGCACATAACATCTATTTACGCGTCCGTTCCACATAGCTTCAAATTGACCAGATTGATAGATCACCCCGCTAGCAGTATTAGGGAAAGCGGAATGGTCGATTCGATTAAGGATCGTGTCGATAACCAAACGTTTGCCATACTCGCTTTCGCCTTCTGCTTCGGCCATAGTAACCAATGCGATCAATTCGATATCATTTAATCTTTGCTCGTCTTCTTCGATAGAAGCAGTCTGTTCTTCAATTACTTCTTTAGAAACTTGCTGTTCTTTTGATTCATAAATTTTGGGCTCATCCGCTACGACTTGTAGATCTTCGTTAACAATTGTATGACGTTCGATTGGCGCCATCTCCACTATAGTTCCTCCGCTAACGCTCGTGGTGAATGCGGATATAACAGCGAGCTCAGTCGCTAGAGCTACAGATAACAGTTTGCGAGTCTTTTTCATTGTTTCCCTCCAATGGTGATTTTTCATTGGCTGGAATATAAATTTTCTCGCCAAGCTGAATATATTTAATTTGGTTTAAACAGATCCACGTCATGATCGTACCGCCACCAACGCCGAATTTGATAGCAGCCTCGACGAGCGTCATGAATCCTAAAGGTTTTCCATTCTCAAACATCGGTTTATCTTCCAAACCGTTTTCAAGAATATAAATGATTAGTTCTCTTCCGGTCATCATAAGCATTCCTCCTCTTCAATTGCGGCGAAATATAACTGCGGAAAATTCATCATGTCATACCACGGATCTCCCGATAGCGGACTATCGAGCCCTGGCATTCAAATACGACGACGCTCAACCTCTTTTGCATACAGATAAGGTCTGATATTACCTGCAACATTGAAATCGATAAGTACTGCGCTTTCGTCGAGATTAATAAAGTTCTTGTCAGGCTGGCTGCCCTGCATAGCTCTTTCGAAGATGCCGAATGATACAAAGTTATCGCCGAATGGATCTTCTTCGTTATAAATCCAACCCACATCTTGACCTGCATCTGTTCTGTCAACGCCAAGTGCATCAAGAACCTCGTTCAAATATAAATGACCTTTTTCACGCAATCTATCATTTGCCCAAGCCTGAACTTGCATGATATGGAATTTATGACGTTCATTATACTTTTTACCATGACCAAGGAATCCTTTATTACCATCGTCCCAGATGATTGCGTAAGGACTACCCATAGGGCCGTAAGAAGCCATTACAGTTTTCTTAACGACTTCTTCAGTACCATCTTCTTTTACAACAGTCTCTTCGACTTCGACAGGCTTCAAGTTATATTTCAATTCGCGGTCTAATTCTTCACCAAAACGCTCAACAACGCGACCACGATAGCCTTTAAAGTCGTTAGTTACAGCAACCAATGCAGTGGATGCACCGATATAACGCTTGTGTTCCTGACGATAACCGCCTACGATTAAGCCAATAGAAACGCCGCCTAGAATAATAGAAGGACCGTACAGCTTAGCTACATCCAGGACAGTGTGAACTTTATTAATGAACATATCTCTCTGAGCATCTTCAGGAGTATATTCAACGATCTGCTGGTTACCTTGGTTGTCTACAGTAACAGCACGACCTTCTTCCATACCTTTCTTAAATTTCTTAGCTTCTTCCTCATGGTAATCTAATACGCCCTGCAGTTTTGTAGTTGCTTTGCATGCAGAAATAGTGGCGGCAATGCCAGTACCGATACCTAAAGCAATGCAAATAGCAGGACTGTGTTTCTTAAACTTTAAGCCCAAACGATTAATTGATCTAGTTGCTTTATTCATCAATTCAGTCTTGTTCATGATTAATCATTCTCCTTTTAAATAATATTTCCAGCGGCATCTTTCTCCGTTGGACATGACATCTTGTGAATATCATCGTATGTTAATGTTTTCGGATATTTATAATCTTTGTAAGGCGGTATACCTTCATTTTTAATCGTCATGCATTCCGCGTTCACATAATTCGTCCGCTCTTCATTTCCAATACACCACAGGAAACGAATATAATTGATGCTATCCTGACATTTTTCAAGGAAATCTTCTCGATTATGGAAGTCGTTTCGCTCAACCATATCTCGGAGAGCTACCAGATGCTTCGTCAGATATCCCCAACAAGCCTGCGCAGGTGTTCCTCCCATGATATCAGCGCCAGAATTGAAATTATGCAGAGTATCATCCGGTGACGAATATCTAGCATTCTTCTCCTTCAATGTGGATACGCTATTACCATCAAGCTCATCCAACAATCTTTCAAATTCTTCTCGATTCATTGCATCCTCCTTAATCCATCATCATAGTTTTAGGCAATCTAATAACAAAGTTGCCATCGTATGTTCTGGTAACCTCGGCAGAATCAAGACTAGAACCCATCCAGCCATATTTATCGCTTGTAAACGGAGCAGTACGACCTGCCATGTCATACATATCCATAACGCTTACCATTCCGAATCTACTAACTGCAGCTCTCATACTATTAAGAACTTCTTCTGCATCGGATCTGCGAGTGAATGATAAATCGTCAAAGCTGAATCCATTATTCGCAGATGACGGAACTACACTATTGCTATTGTTATAACGCTTGTTGTAGTCAACCATCGGAATGCCGGAGCTGGTAGTTGTTCTAGAACGTCCTTTCTGACCATATACAATCATATCGACGCCATCTCTAACAACATCGGTGAGTAGTTTCTTAGCAGCGGGAACAACGACATCTCCCCAAATATAATTTTTTACAGTTCCGAAATCTTCAGCAAACAGAATGTCTTTAAATCTACTCGCCAGTCCTTTCTTTCGAACTGCGGCATTACCGCTAATGACTTTTTCGAATTTTGGCTTTTCTTCACCACCATTATGCTTATTTTCAGCTCTAGATTTTGTCGAGTTCGACGGATACTGATAATTTGTTGGCATTATTAAGCACCTTTCCTTTCTCTAACTAGCAGAACATCTGCCGTAAATATAATAGGCACTTGAGGTTGTAACCCTAATGCCTTTCTCGCTTGAAATTTTAAATTACTTACCGCTTTATCCTTCGTAGCAGCTAAAGTTTCACCCTGCCAACGATCAGCTACACATTTGCCGTACAGCATAATAGCGCCTTTATAAATATAACGATTCATAATGTCCTCCTGGATAAAACAAAAAGGGAATACCACGTAGGTACTCCCTTTGACTTTCATTTAGCCGATGTTCTCGATGTCAGAAACATCACATTCAGTAATGTCTTCGGCAGGAATATCAATTACTTCGGATTGACCGTCGTTACTTCTCTTTCCCAATACATAACCTGCTCCTAAGACTGCACCACCGATCGCTGCTACTTTAACGATCTTCTTGCCGTTCTTTTTGAACCAAGCTTTTGCTTTGGGAATGAGACCTGTAACTTCTTCAGTCTTATTCTCCGGAATAACTGCAACTACTTCCTTTGCCTCAGCTTCAATTACTTCATTGTTAACGTTTTTCTGTTCCATGATAGAACCTCCTAATTAAATTTATTGTCATAAATTAGCGTGTTTTTTTCGCGGATTATAATTTATCAAAATCCTGTTTTGGCGAAACTAAATAATCGATCGTTAATAAAGGAATTCCTTTTGCGTTAATATCTCCTGAGAAACTAATATCGATAGGATTGTCATGATTCCATCCGACCATATCGCCAATATCCGTACGCTCTAATCCGGGCGCATCGATCTCGGAGTAGAAATCGTTGAGCGAAACATAGTCGAAATGGTTTATTCTCCACATTGCTCGATTTTCGGCTGCTCGAATAGTTTCTCGATCGCACATAAATTCCTGATTCGATAATGGATCTTTACACCATACCAGACCGTTTCCTAAAATATAAGTATTGGGCTGAGGCGATTTGACTCTTTCTACATGCTTTTCCGAAGCCTTCTCTTTGATTTCCTGAGCTTTTTCTTCGCCTACTGTCTCCGTAATAGCGTCCTGCAGATCAGATAATTTAGTTTCTGATAGTTTGCAAGCACCAGCCCACATAGCAACTCGTCCAGTATTAATCGAATTAGCTTTAATAAGGCATCCAGTACCAACCGCAAAACTAACAGCAGTTGGAATATAACATTTCCAGGTAGCCTTAACAACCTCCACTTTAGTTAATGGCTCGCCTTTTTCTTTTTCGGCCTGTTCTGCGTTGGCAATAGCCTTTGGTGTAGAAGTGATTGCTGATCCAACCGCCACGACCATGCTACCAATACCTAATGCTGTCATGATTTCTGACGAATGGTTCTTCGCGAATTGTTTACTCGCATTCAGCAACTTCATCACGCTTCCGTTTTTCATAGTAGATTCTCCTTTCATATATAGAAAAACTAAAGGACCACGTTGGGTCCCTCAGCCTTCTTTACCATTAAGTTTATCCATGACAATTTTAGCTGCTTCTTCGGCTGCTTCGTGTTTAGCGATAGTCTCGTTTTGTTTATTAATAATCAGACTTCCGATTGTTAATAATCCTCCTGCGATTCCTACCACTGTTTTCTTATCAACCTTTTTAAGCATGTCCATAATTTTGTTCATGTTAATTACCTCCTAGTATTTTTCTCATAATATAAGCTGCTTTTCTCGCGAATCAATAATCTTCGAAATCGATATATGGTTCCATCAGCATAACGACTGAATAAGCTTCAACGCCGTCTTCGATAGGAATCTTACCGATGCTAAAATCGATCCAATCCTGCCAATACATATCAAAATTGCCACCACGAGTCCATCCGATAGCATCTCCTCCAGGTACTGTTTCAAGTCCTATATACTCGTAGTAGTCATTTAACGTAGCATAATCTCGCTTGAATAGATCGCGATTCAACTGGAATGTTGCATTTTGTACTTTAAATCGAGTTGATGTGAAATATCGTTTAGAATATTCGTCATAGAACAGATCCTCGTCTTTGCTTACGTCGATTTCTTCGTATTTATCCTTAGCAATCTCGTTTTTAACGTTATGATCTGCTTCCTCCCCATAAATATCAGTAACTTTAGATCGATATTCCTTATAAGATTGTTCTAGTAGCACATACGCGCTAGTCAAAGAAGCTTGTTGACGCTTATTAAACATGTTTGCTCCGAAAATACAACCCATAGTACCAAATGCAACTAGCGCTGTCGGAATATAAACAGGTCCTGCTACTTGAAACTTCTCAAATCGAGTTAATTCTTCTCCTTTTTCTGTCTCCGCCTCTTCTAATAACATAATAGCTTTAGGTGTTGCTTTTACGGCCATGACGGTTGTTACTACAACTCCTGCACCTCCTACGCATGTTAGAATAGTCGACGCATTTCGTTTGATAAATAACATTGTCTCCAGCACCCTTCATATTTTATTTGTGAAGCTATATAAAAATAAAAGGACTCCATGTGGAATCCCCTTATTTCTTAACTAGATACTTGACCAATGCATATACTAAAGCTCCCATTGTAATAAGTGCAAACAGAATTACAAATACGTACCACGCGCTCGTTACAATGAATCCGATATAACCTCCTACGAGTGTTAAGCAGATCAACGCCACGATTACAATAGCAATCGGTATAAGTAATACTATTCCCACAATTCCTAATAGGGTTGTAAGCATAAGCAACACCATCCTCTCTTGTTTCTTCATATAAGGAGGCGTATTATTCGCGGATTAAATAATTCGTCTATCGAAGCAGGTTTCCCATTGCTCTTTTGGTAATGGTTTTAGTTTCAGAGCCCACATAATCTGACGAATGGTTACCGTAGGATAAATATAATTAGTTTTGAATTCATCGACTTCTGGTTCGTCAGCCCTTTCATCGAAGAATTGCTTAAATCTAGGGTTTAAATATAACAAATCATTCAACCAAGGATCTATAGCACCCCAGCTGGTTGTTTTGTTACGTTCGTCAAATCGTTGTTGAACTACAGCAAGACCTCTTCTTCCAATCTTGAATAAAGTACAGACATTGTAAACTGGATGATCGCAGCAGTGTTTTTGTCCATACATTTGTGTATATTTCTTTGGTTTTTCGTAATGGTATCGCATGATCATCTCCGTAAAACAAAAAGGAAGAGCCTAAGCTCATTCCTCTTCTTCGTCTTCTTCAAACTCCATTTCTTGTAATTTGACCATGATTTTAGTCATCTTTTTGATATACCCAATCATAAATTTCTCATTGGTCATAAGTTTCATCAATAGTTTCCACATGAGTAAACCTGCAACCACCTGAGATACAACTAAAGTAATAGCAAATACGATAACATATAACATAGTAAATTCCTCCTTAAAATGTGTTATTTTCTCATAATAAGGGATGTATTTTACGCGAAAACAAAAGAAAGAGGCTATGTTTCCATAACCCCTTTTAGGACATATTTGGTTCGTTACTTTCTAGGGAGTAATTTATTTAGAAATCCACGCCCTACTATTGTCGTAACGGTACCTGTTTCCTCGAATTTGAGTGATTTCAGAGTGCCCCAGACGGTTAAACCAACCGGTACGGCAATACCTAAACCTTCTAAGATATGTTTCCAGAATCGATCTTTATGATCTTCTCTGATCTGACTCATCTTAGCGTTCATTTCACACTCTCGTCTGAGATCTTCCAGATTAAGTTCATCAATCTTGATTCCTCTATCCATAAGTTTAGTAATATTGTCGACCGCTGTTTTATACTCATCAGAGCCCACATCCATAGTCTTCAATTCTTCGAGTCTTGTTTGAAGTTCCTCGTGCAATAATGTTTCGACGTTATTATTCATGTCGATTCCTCCTTATTAAATAATTACGAACAAAATATGTTCCCATAATAGGCGCTGTTATTTACGCGATAGACTAGCAAAGCCATTTACTCGCAGAACAACCCATTTTTTCTTGTTCAGATTATCGAAGTTATCCACATCGAAACGGAAAATATCTTTTTCTGGATTGGAGCGATCGATTAACAACGTTCCCGCATTGCTGATTCGCAGCCAAATGAATCGATAGAAGATAGCACCAGCTACAAATAAAGCCAATCCGATAATAATGTTCATAGTTACCTCCTTTCTGACATTTTCCACAGTACAAAAATAGCATCGATTCTTGTCACCTGCGTACGGAAAATATCAATTTTTTAATCTAGAATAGGAAAAGTTTAATCTAGGTTAGAAAAATAAAAAAGACCAGGCTATGCGCCCAGTCCTTTGGAACTTTATTCTAGTTCAATTTCGTAGATGTAATATGTCTCATCGTTATACTCTAGGTCGTCGAAAATCCAATATGATATAGTTACGATTTCGTATTTATTGCATACGGTGCCATAATTGTTTGCGGTCCAACTAAAATCTTCCGGTTTCTTATCAAGCCAAAAACATGCAATCTTCGTATGATCTTTTAATAATTGATTGACATCTTCGCTGATAAATTCACAAGCTTTATCGAAACAACTAAATACCCCTCTAAATATGCCGATAGAAACGTTGCTACACCATACTAATTCGGTTAAATCTTCCCAGTTATGTACAACATCTTTACATGCCACATATACTTTCATAATAATTCCTCCTTAAGAATATAGTTTCATAAAGGAAGTTGTAATTTAGGCGAAAAAAAAAGAAGACCCCTTGCGAGGTCCCCTTTGGAACTTATTTTACTTCTTTTTAGCATTCGTTTTACTAGCAATGGATTCGAATTCTTCCGGATAGTTATCGTGAAGATATACGAGATGCGCTCTAACTCCTTTCACCATACCGTCGCGATGAATAAGTGCTACCGCTCCAGTAGTTGCTAGGATAGTAGCAATGCTCAATACATTATTCTTGATATAACTTCCGATTGCGTTTACGAATTTACCCATAGTAAATACCTCCTAAAAATAATTTATGTAGTAACCTTATAGGTTCCATAACATTGAATGTTTTTATCGCGTCACACATCCGACCAGTAGAATATATGATGTTCTTTCCAGAGCTGAACTCGAAGGTTTCGTTTAGTGGCGAGCATACGCTTGATATCATTAAGCATATCGGGCACCTGATTGGCTAAATACGGCGGTAATTTGGTTATACCAGACGATCTAACCATAGTCGCGCATCGATTCATCATGGCTTTGAATTCTCTAATAGCGCTGTCAATTTCACACAACCGGCTAATAATCTCAACGTCAGTCATTTTGCTTACCTCCTTAATTTAGATCCGCACATAGGGCAATAGTTTATTTTGACATCTGTCTCAGTCCAATTAGGCTCGTATACATCTGCTACCGATTCAATATATAGTGTGGCGTCCTCAATACTCGCGCCAATGCCTACGTAAAAATCACCATGTGTTGAAAATGCTTGGTCGCGTTCAATTAACGATTTCGTACCATTGCAATAATCACAGCTCATAATATCCTCCATAAAAATAAAACTGAAAGGCCATGTTGACCAATCAGTTCTAATAATTACTGTTGATAGTTAATTTCTTTGTCTTCTAATAACTTGATATAAAGCTCTTTAGCATTACCTTCAAGTGTCATAAGATTCTTCTTGTGTTGAATTTGCGCTCCAACTGAGCCAAATAACCCAACTCGTTTCTTACCAACTTCGATAATTGCTGTGTAAGCTTGTTTAACATCGTTATAGTCATACATAATAATTACCTCCAAATAAGTTTTATTGTCATAAAGGAGGTTGTTTTTTACGCGAACAAAAATAAAAGACCCCTTGTGGGATCTCTTACATTGCTGACATTCTTGTTAATTTGAGTTTACAATTAAATTTCTTACTAAGTTCTCTCAACTGTAATCTAAGTTTCAATGCTTCTGCAACAGTTGCTGTTACGAGTGAGTATCGTTGTCCTTTCTCATTAATTTCAACTTTATACTTCGACTCAGTATCATACAACCAATGCATATGTAATGCTCCATTAATTCCAGTGATAGCATACCAATTTTTCATAATATATAATCTCCTTTTAATTAAAGTATTGTCTTGCATAAAAACATATGTATTTCTCGCGAAGACAAAAAGAAAAGAGCCCGTAGGCTCAAGCTGATTGTTTCAGTCGTTTCCTTTCTTCAGCTCTACGTTTTCTTTCCTCTGCTTCCCTTTTCTTACGTTCTTTTTCTTTCATCAAGTATTTATGCTGTTCGTCAAGACGCAATATAATTCGCTCATAGTTAGTGTCACCTTCGCTAAGTGTTTGAAACCATTTACTCTTGAAGAAAGTTGCGATCTTTTTAAGTTCGTTGGTAATCTGATGCATAAGAGTTTCATAACCTTGCTCGTCAATCAGATTATCCTCGTACTTCTTATTAAGATCGTACTGCTTCTCCTTCCAATATAAATAGTCTCTACCGGAATGCGCGATAATAGCTACTCGCAATCTTTCAATTCCGTCTTCGTCTACATATTTTGATGTCATATAAGAACCCTCCTTTAGGTTTTAGTCATAATATGAAGTGTATTTATAGCGAAAAAGAAGAGCCCTTGTTAGGACTCCGCTATTTTCTTCATATCGGTTAATATGTCAGCTAATGCAATTTTCTGCGCATTGTTGATCTCGACTAAATATTGATTATCCGAATGTTCTTTAATTTGTTTTGCATGAAATTGTCTCCAGAATTCAATTGTCTCCATCGCCTGCTCGTATTTCTTTTGCCATTTAGTTTTAAACATATTGTTTTACCTCCTTTCTTCATAATACGAAGTGTATTTATAGCGAAAAAGAAAAGGAGCTGCTTAGAGCTCCTAGGGTGGAATGTCGTCATCTGGGTCGGGTTGAAGTGGAATCCGTCCGATCAGATTATTCATGACACTACTATTGATTGCCGCCTCGGTAGTCATACCTTTAACGAATCCATAGAAAGTTCCGATGCCTAAACAAACAGCTCCGACTTTAAACTTTCCCTTATTTTCATTCCAAAAATCCTTAAGTTCTTGCTTCCAATTTCTTTTTGTTTCTTCCATGATAAATACCTCCTTAGGTTTTATTTTTCATAAAGGCGTATGTTAATCTCGCGCCTCGCTTAGTAGCCAGAAGAATTTGCGGTAACGATTGTAATATGTATCGCGGCTACATGGGATTTCTAAAGTAGTTTTTAAATATGTAAATGATAGGTCCTCAGTTACGGCTTTGAGAATATAAACATATAGATCCTCGTCTGCTTCTTTAGCAGCTCGTTCGATCATTTTTATCTTCTCTGCGTAATGAGCTTTGCGGATTGCATATTTTGCGGTTAAGTCTGAGGGAGTATTACCTGAGGGTATTCCATCAATCAAATATGAAGTTGCTCCTATTTCCGTTAACGCAGCATATGTCTTCTTCCAAGTTTTATACTGCATGCAGAAATGTTTTAATTCATAGAATCTGTGCTTGTCGATCCAATACTTATTTTTCTCCGATAGTTCTGGTCTGATTAATGTTGCCATTGTTACGCTTCTCCTTTTCGAATTTGATAGTGATTTTCGCATCGTACTTCCTGCTTAAAATGTCGCTAAGTGTCTTTTCAATCTTAGCTTTAATGTCTTTCCCGGACACTTCCATAACCTTCACCTCCTTTCTTGTGTCTTTTTAGGACACTTTTAGCGTAACATGGTCAAAAATATGAGTCAATAGGTATATTTTGTTTGATTTTTAAGACACTTGGGCATATAATATAGGATACAAACCGGAAGGAGGTGATATGGTGAACATAGGAAGTATAATAAAGCAAGCTCGGTTAGAAAAAGGGTTGACCCAGGAAGAGCTAGGTAAGGCTATAGGTGTTCAAAAGTCGGCTATTGCAAAATATGAAAACGGTCGAATTGTGAACATAAAAAGAAGCACTCTACAAAAATTAGCGAGTGCTTTAAATATAAGACCGTCCGATTTAATTTTCGAGGGATCGCCAACAGAAGCAGCTAACCTGCACGTAAAGATTCTAACCGATTTCGAATTAATGGAGGTCATTAAAGTTTATTATAGTCTAGATAGTGACAAGCAAAAGATTGTACGAGATTTAATCATGAAGCTCAAATAATTGTTTAGCGAATTCGTACAAGTAGATTAATTCTGCTTCGGTCAATGAATCGAGTAGTTCTAATAATTCTTGCTTCATGCTCGTGGGCTCCTTTCTGTTCCCGGGGGGCTTAGAACAAATGTTCTGAAAACATTAAACACAGTATAATTTCTACATTGTCTAAAATCAACAGGTAAATTCAGCCAAGAGCAAAGGAGAAATATCATGAAAGTTTTACGGGCAGCGTTATACCCTCGTGTTAGCACAGAAGAACAAAAATTGAGAGGTTTTAGTATCGACGCTCAGATTGACAATTTGAAAGAATATTGCACGAAGAATAAAATGAAAGTTGTAGATGTATATATCGATGAAGGCGTATCTGGTGGTAAAGCAGCGTTTCGTCGACCTGCTATGGCTAGATTATTACAAGATGTCGAAGATGGTAAGATAGATATAATACTATTTACCAAGCTTGATAGATGGTTTAGAAACGTTAAAGAATATTTTAAAGTACAAGAGATCTTGGACAAGCATAAAGTTGAGTGGAAAGCAATTCACGAAGATTATGACACAACAACTGCTAACGGACGTATGGCTATTACAATCTTCCTGGCAATAGCGCAGAATGAGCGTGAGAAAACTGCCGAGCGTATAAAAGTTGTACTGGAACACAAACGGAAAAATAAAGAAGCATGCTTTGGTGGTCCTGCTATTCCAATGGGTTATATAAAAGAGGCTGACGAAAATGGAGTTATGCGACTCGTTAAAGATCCAGAAACAAAGCAAGCAGTTCAAGAGTTTTGGGATATAGTGATCGAGACAAATAACCTAAATAAAGCAATACGGCATATGTTTCACGTATATGGATATAAGAAAGATTGGAAATCCTGGTCTCGAATGACCCAAAGCGATTTCTATTGCGGAATACATCGAGGGATTGAAGATTATTGTGAAGCGTATGTGTCACCTGAGCAATTCATAAAATTTCAGGAGACTAGACCAATTAAAGCTACACCTACTGGTCGAATATATTATTTCAAAGGCCTGATGAGATGCGCTAAATGCGGACATAAACTTTGTGGTGATGCAGATACTCGTAAAAATACAGTTTACAAAACATATCGATGCGTGTATCGATCCAGAGGATGCGATAATTTCACCGGAGTGTCTGAACGCAAAATTGAGAAACAATTGCTTGACGGTCTTAAAGATTTTCTTAGAGATGAAATATTACGAGCTGAGATTGAAGCTAAGAAGCCAAGACCAAAACCAAAAGTTGATGTAAATAAATTGAAAGAACAGATTCGTAGATTGACAGTTGTGTATATGGCTGGCGAGAAAACCGACGAAGAATATACACGAGAAGTATCTGAGATAAAAGTTGAGATCGCAAAAGCCGAAGCAACTGCACCTCCAGAACCAAAAGACACTACACCCTTGAAAGAACTGCTAGAAACCGACTTTAGATCCTTATATGAAACCTTCGACGATGAAGAGAAACAACAATTCTGGTTGAAGACGCTTAAGGAAATTCAGTTAGATGGAAAGACTGTTAAAAGGGTTATATTTTTTTAACCAAAAGTCTGGTGTATTTGGACGTTGCCTACCGACGTTGTCCAGTTACACCGGAAAATATAAAGGAGGAGAAACCTATGCGTACCAAGGATTCGAAGGATGTAGCAGAGAAATTAATCGAGATGTATATTAAAGAATATATAACAAAGACTCAATATTTCGATATGATGAAACGAATAAAAGCATCAAGTAAATAAGCAAAAAGAAGAGGGTTTGTCTATTAGACGCCCCACTTCATACCTTTGACGCCGTAATGTACCAAATATTCATCAGGCATATAATACCTCCTTTAAAAATAAAAGGGTCTGTCACTTGGACGGACCCTCTTTTTCCATTTTAGCTTTTTGCTCGAAGTAGAATTGCAGGAACGGACTCATGCTACTCTTAGTGTCATCGACATGCAATTTCTGAATCTCTTCCCACTTAGCTTTACGAGCGCCATTTCCTTTATTTGCAGCATAGGCTTTGTATACTTCTTCGTACTGGTTACGTTGATCAGTTGTCACATAACCCTGAAGTACATATTCCTCATGCCATCGATCGAGCATATATCCCAGGATTTCTCTCATGCCCTGGGAATTAGCTTTTCGTTCGTTTCGTTCTTCTTTAAGGAGCCATACCAAATACCCAAGAATAATCGGTAAGGCAATATCGACAATATGTAAGACTATATCTCCCACGTCAACCACCTTTATTCTGTCTTAGAATTTTCAACGAACTTCTTGAATGCTTGGTGCAAACCAGTAGAAGCTAAGCCCATGAATGCGCCAAATACAACAGTCTCCAATGCGAAACCACTGTAGAGAATATTCAAGACAGCGCCAACTACAGCCAGCACAGCAGGAATATCGTCATTAGGCAGCCATTTCATAAAACTTGCATGTTTGATAATATAACCAACTACCAAACAGCCGATCACTACGACAACAGCAATATACTGTTCTAAGATTGCCATAAAATCCATTGACTCGTACCTCCTTATTCTTGTGATTTATTGACGATTCGATCCCGAGTAGCATACGATTCATCTTCGAACGTAGCGAAATCGGCACGAAATTCATCACGATGTTCTTCATACAATTTTTGGTTCAGGACTGAACGCCGAACTGTCATTCCTTCAGGTTTGGCCAGAGGGATTTGACAGGTATACTGAACTACATTTACTCCGTCAATCGTTGAATAACCAACTCTTGTCCAAATATCAGTTGCTTGCAGCATGTTGGTCTCCTTTCATCAAATGGTTTTCCAATTTCCCCAAGAAGAGGAATAATAATGTCTAACATATACAGTCGGAGCATCTTTATTACAACAAGTAAATCGCTGCATAATTTGTCCGGCGTCACCACTCGGAAAAACTTCAAGTGTGAAAGTTCCCGAAGTCACAGGACAATTAATATGCCCACACGAAGTATTTGCATTGCCGTAATATACGTTGGGTATTATTAAATCATTAAAATCTGTACCGTTTGGTACTGATGGATATCTAAATCCGGCTCTCGAATATATAGTCCAGAAGAAATCCGCCATAGCCTCAAGCGTAGAAGGGCCACCGAATGAAATACCCTTATTACCAGCCAATGCATCTATCGGTAGAATAACGCCAAATATAGTACCGGTCTTAGGAGTGCTACCATTGTTATCAGCAACCGTGACTAAAACGTCATAGTTATGATCAGTATCGATGGTGCCATTACCAATTACGGTATTAACAGAACCGCTTGTCCCACTTGCAGAAACAGTAACACTATTCCAGGAAGAAGAACTTACTAGTTTCCATTGAATTACAATAGATGTAACCGTACGATCGGTAGCCCAGCCAAATTTAACAAGACCATAGGTACCTTCGTCAGAATATGTACCATCGGAAGTACATCTGTCAACTGACAAACTATTGATTCGAGGTTTTACATAGTCAAGCTCCCAGATCGCATACAAAGTTGTGTTCGCATTCGTTGTAAAGTTGGCACCGGTAGCATATGTAGCAGTAGTAGCCGACTTGTTTGTAGACCAACCTAAGAATTTATAATTAGTCCTGGTCGCCGTACCTGTTAGTTTCAAAGTAACGCCGTATGTTTTTGTCTGAGACTTTACACTGCCTAAAGTACCGCCATTAGCATTATACGTTACAGTATAAGTAATCGGAGTCCAGATCGCATATAACGTTAAAGCAGCATTTCCGGTGTAACTCGCACCCGAATTATACGACGTACCTGAACCATCTGATTTGGTATTCCATTTTGAAAATGTATAACCAGTTCTAGTAGGTTTGGTAGTCGATAAAGTAAGAGCTTGGTCTTTCCATTTCGTCTGTTGACCAGGAGCGCCAGAGCCGCCGTTAGCGTTATAGGTTACTTTGTACGAGGTCCAGGCTGGAACTGAAACACTAAGGCCGCTTATGGTTTTAGTAGCCTGTTCAGTAATATCGCCATCCCAGTCTTCTTCCCAGTTCGTAAAAGTTACAGATACGGTTTTTGTAGCAGTACCATTACCACTGATAGAATATGTGCCAGTAAGAGTTCCGCTGCTACCTTGAGAATAGTTGCTGAATTTATTAAGTGTTACTGTCGCACCACCGGAAGCAGCTTTCATACCGTAGTTAGTCTCAGTATCCCAGTGAGTTTTCCAGGATACATTAAACTTTACGGTATATTGCGTAGCGGAAGTTCTGGTTACTGAGGCGACTGTAGCAGTTAAATCTAGTGCTACACCATATGGAGTCCACTGTGATACACTTGCCATTATTCAGTCACCTCTTTCCATTGTAATCCGTAGTTTCCGTTACCTCGTTGTCTCCAAACCCAGTCGCCATGTCGATGTTCGCTGTTGCGGTCGATCGTCAAGTTTCCAGTTTTGGTATTCGTGGTCGATATACCTTCTTCAGTGATCGTCAAAGGATTATTCGAACCTTTCGTAAACACAGCTCCAGAACCCGTCATGTTAAGCTTGAACTCGGTATCGGGATTATCATCATTCGGATTAGGAGTCCAATCTGACGCTACGTTTCCTATTTCAAGCTTAGGGCGGTAAATATAATAAGTACCGACAGCATCGAAGAAGAGTCGTAGATTTATACCGGCAGCGACATAAGTCAACACATGACGAGTCCAGTCTGTTGTTACCGGGATTGCATGGTCGTTTACGGTAACAGTTCCGTCCGCATCGGCCTTGATCCATAACCCGAGTGTGTATTCCTGATTTGTTCGCGTGATGGCGTGCAATACAAATGGAGTTGCTGGATCATCTATGGTGAATTTTGCACATGTTTCCTCAGTTCCCGGTATGAACTCGGTACTGTGCGATGCTAAAGTATTCATTATTCACCACCTCTTTAAATATCATTTAGACTGAGCGCTTTGAATAAGTATCTTATTCATGAGAACCACCACTTCCTCGTATGGCAGCTTGGATAGTGCTTTGAGGATCAGTGTGACCTCATTGGGTTCTAGGGTTAGGGTTTGCATAACTTATACCCCGGAACTTTGATTAAATACGAGTTCGTACGTGATAATCCTTGCTTCGCCGGCTGGTATAACAATAGGTTCAGCTAGAACTTGTCTCTCCATTAACATTTGAACAAATTTACTGCTACTAATACCAATTGCTGTGTAATTACCAACTTCGGAAATTGTTATTTCATCAGAACTAGTATTAGTTACCGTGTAAGTAGCCGTGGCATGACGGCAACCTTCTGTGTCTATAGACCACGCAAAACCACTCGGATTTACGATACTAAGACCGCTCGTTATTTGAGACTCTAGCTTATAATCGTCGCGGGTTGGCTCCGTGGTACCGCTTCCAAAATAAACGCCAGGGTAGACCGAAGTGAGAGAAGAGGTTTCTCCTGTTGTCATGGCACGACAACGCGCCGTGTGCATACACCTACCAATATCGCCTGTGTAAGCATACGAAGAGTTTGTACTATAAGCTGTTCCTGAGGTCGAAACAAACCCCTCATATGAAGTAGTTGCTCCAATGAACATCATATCCTTATATTTGATATAATTATTTGTAAACATTTATAATTACCTCCTTACTCTACTGTCAACCCGATATTTTTTAATCGTAGTTCTACCGATACGCCATCTGTAGTGCTTCCCATTACGAAAGCGGCACATCCAGCCACCGTGGTTTCCGGAGTATACGCACAAACATAAGTAGTATAATCCGAAACAGATAACGCCACATTGGTATACACATAACTTTTCGAAAATGGATCATCAGCAAGCCTTGCGTTATACAAGGGAAGAAAAGCTAAATACGGAGCATACGGTTCGCCATAATTACCCGTAAGCGAATTAGGGGTGTAATAATCCACAGAAAATGTGTACGTTTTTCCTGCTTCCAACAGAAGTGGAATGCCGATAATTTCGAACATACCAACGCCAGTATATTGACAGGTATTTAGCTTTTCGGCATCATCATAAACAATGGAAGTAAATGCTTCACATGCAGGAAGATTTTTTAACCACATAGTCATATCCGTGATTAAGGAATCAGACGGATTAGATTCATCTCTTACAGATGTAGTTACATCCAGATTTATAAAATTCGAAATAGTGGCATCATTTCCGACTTTGGTGCGAGTGATTACAAAAGGTGGTGAATTGCCGCCGTCTGAGCCACCGCCAGCCGTAATCCCCTCAACCGCATCTACATAATCACGAAACTCCGCATCATCCGCAACGGTTCCACCTTTAGCCAAAATAGCTTCTTTTAGAAGAGCTTTGGTTTCCTGGAGGTAGTCGAGCTTTTCGTTTATTTCATCGATTTTACTCATTTAGATGCCTCCTTTAGGCAGTAGGGTAGTTCATGCGAATGGTGTAAGTTACCTGGCCTACGCCTCCGGCAGGAATAGTGATAGGGGTTTCGAGAACGGTGCGTTCTAGTAAAATATGATGATAAAAGTAATAATGGGTATAACTATATAGGAAATCCTCAATCACGTAACCAAGCAAACCCACTTCGCCAATTGTAAAATCGGTATCCCCTGTATTGGTTAAGGTGTAATTGTATGTGTAGGTCATACCCAACTCATCATAAGACATCTCCCGCGAATAAGATGCGGTGAATGTGGTAAATATATCGCCGCCCGGAGCATAAGAATTTAGATTTTCCGCTTCCGTACCACTCGCGAAGTATACGCCGTAACCAGGACTTACCGAACTAGTTCTATAGTTGGTATCAGAATATAATTCAGAGCTTTTAAATATCGTAGCTGCATGATGCGGACCATACGCAATCATAGAGTGTTTTCTCTCATAGTTACTATTGTAGTCACTTCTGTCGCCCGGTATCGAATTACCACTAACGTCTGTTAAATATGGCAATATGCTCTTGTCACCGTAAATGGTGTCGGAACTGCTAAACAGTAAACCCCTGCCGCTTATCGCATACCAATTTTTCGTAAACATATTTTATCCCTCCTGCAATTCGCCTACAGCCGTAGACGTAAAGCTTAAACTAAATGAACTTGTAGCTGTACTTTTTTGAACATCAGGAAGTACGCCACTAGCTGCCGAATTAAACGATAGACTTAACGAACTCTCAGCATTACCCTTCGGAATAAACTGAACCGTACTAAGATAGTAAACCATATCGCTTACTGTCATTAGCACGCTTTTACCGGCCATTGTCTGTGTGATAGCACCGAGAGCATTAAGGTCTACACTGGAAATGGCGTAGGCGTCCAAACGTTCGACTGGAACGCTCACCGTTTCAGCTACTTCTGTAATAGGCTTGCTTCCTTTAAAGTAAATAGCCGTAGCAGTCGCTGAGCCATTTGGAATGTCGTAGTTTGACCAGATGCATACACGATTCGCATCATCACCCCAACCGGATGACGAATATGATTGATTAAACGTCCATTCGTTTACGGATTCTGCCGAAGCTTTTTCAATGCGGTACCATTCCACATTATTACTATCATTATGATTTAGAGTATCGGTCGACGCTAAATACCAAATGCCAGTTGCAAATAGTAAATCATAATAACCAGTGCTGCCGTTATCTCTAATCCAACAATACGGATAACTTGCTAAAATATCAGCAGGAATCTCAGGAAGCAACACACCATTGAAATATGCTTTTCCATCCGGAGTTTTAGTAACTACAGTCTTCCGCTCATTACCAAACGTAACCTCAGATCCATCGGCGACAACATCCACAACCTCGCTACCATTAAGGTCGTTAACAGCATCCAAGATCCCATCCAGTTCAGCTTCATCGACGCCAGTCGGAATATTGCCGACTGCACTCTTAAATCCCTCAGTCTCGCTCCAAGGGATATTATCAGTACCGCCAGTCTTAGCTCTAATCGCATCGGCCGTACTCTTTAATGCTCCGTCAAGCTTGGCAGAGTCTACTAATTTATCATATGCCATTAGTAACTACCTCCTGTCCAAGTGGGAAGGGATGCGAGAACGGAATTAGCAATCGCAGATTTATCTTCCTCGGTTAGAGTATAAGGATCTCCTTTAGGACCTTTGATATTGGCGCCAGGTACTTCAGGCATTCCTTCCTCGGAACCAGTCCAGCTCAAATCACCAGTTTCGGCATCGACGCTTGGAGTATAGTAACCACCATCGGAACCATCATCAGGAGTAGGCATTTCATCGATTGCTTTATGAGCTGCCTCAATACCATCCTCGATATGCTGTAAATGAGCTGCTTTTAATGTAGTTTCACCGTCGACAAATGTTTGTTTTGTATACGCCATTAATCATCACCCCTCTCCAAGAATCATAGAACCAACAATAGCTGTACCAAGCAAGGATGTAGTTTCATCAGTAGTATCACCACTGTCCCCACCTTCATCATCGCTACTATTTGAGAAATAATAGTCGGAATATATCATCGTTCTACTATTTCGAATTAGATTTCTTCCAGCAAGCTCGATATCCTCGATCGTCTGTTCAATTGACTTATTGTTCGCACTAAATATCAAATCAGCAGCAGAAATAGCCAACTTATAAGTACCGTTAGTATCTTTGTAATATCTGATATAGTTATCCGAATCACCAACTGCAAACTGACCATCGTCATCCAAATATGAACCGCGAGTAGTATTATCTACAGATGATTTAACTCCAGAATAGATTGAATTTTCAGTTATTTTGAAGCCGCCGATTGTAGCATCAAATGCGAACAAATCATCGACGTAGATCTTACCAGCCGTAATAGACTTTGCCAGAATAACTGAACCATTCAAGCTGTTATACTCAGTCTGCTCAGTCTCAATAGATTCACCATCAACATTTAGTCGATAATATAAACCATCTTCACCCTGAACTACTAACGCATCTGCAACCAAAGTACCAGCTTCGATTAAATCACCTTTGATCTTAACACCGACCAATTCACCAGTAACAATACCGTCGCTCATTACCAAATCTTTGATGATGCCAGACTTAGTAAATAAGTTCTCGATGGCAGCGTCTCCGATGTTAGCAAAATCAATATTCGCATACATCATATCGGCTTCCAATACGGATAATTTATTGGCTTCTAGACTGCCAATACTTGCGTCAATCGCAGTGAATTTATCAGTGGACAGATCAACGAATTCGCCGTAAGTGACATTCAGATTGTAAATATCAGCATTGGTTGCCGTCAGTTCTTCGATTGTGGCATACGTCAAATCTGCAATGGAAGCGTCCAACTTGTTTGCAGACAGATTGTCGATATCAGCTTCGGCAGCATCGAGCTTTCCAGTGATTTCGACATCTCTAGCAGTCAACTCGTCGATCAGAGCCTCAGATGCGGTCAGACTATTCTTAATTAGAACATCCTCGGCAATTAATTCGTCAATACGGCCTCGCTCAGCTTCTAGCTCTTCAGCAGAAACTTTATCAGCAATAACGATTTCGAATTCGGAGATTTTACTTCCTACTTCTTTTAACTCGCCATCGGTAGCCGACGGAGACGAAAGGTTACCAGTAATAACCGCAGAGTGATCTTTGATTAATACGGTAACCCTATTTCCGTCAGATACATTAGTCGTAGTTGATACAGGGGTTAGCAAATCCGAGCCATCGAGCTGAACATATTTCGAACCATTGTATTCAACAACTGTTCCGTATACTGTTGACTCTTTGGGGGTTTCTTTCTTTTTAGTTGTAGCTTTTGCAAACTGTAGTAACAAATCGCTAGATAACGCCATGAAATATCACCCCCATAAATTTTTAGTAAATATAGCTTTCTCGGATACAGGACATCCCTGCTCGCATTTAATATTTTGACTAATTACTTTAGCCTTCACGTCAATTATTCCAGCCCGCTCATAATTCAGCCGAACACAATCTCCTAATCTGACAGGGCAATAACCGTGAGTATACGATATCGTATATTGTACAGTCGATAATTGTTTCAACAAACGATTAGCATACTCTTTAACCATTGCTTCTGTAGCTTCGCCAGCTAAATTCGGATTCGTGTCACGATATGGGATTTCTCTTCCTCGATTAATCGTAGATACAGGGCTATTTGGATCGTCATTGCGAACCGTAACATGGTAAGTGTCGTATGTTCCAGAATATACAACCTCTACGACGTTTGGAATACCGAAAATATCATGATCGGTCGAAACACTTGCATGCAAAATAGAACTGTTATCATCATTGAAAGTCCAGACTGGCTGCATTGAGGCTAGATCTTGATCTGGAATAAATAAAATACGACCTATCTCATCTAATCCTAGACTATATTTGATTGAATATAACAGATCAGATAAGAAAGTAACCCATGTATCTTCGGTATTGGCTACGAAATCATAAGCCAAATTTTCGTCAGAATATGATTGCACAACCGGAGCACGAGCGTTTTCTCGAATAATTTGATACGCGCGTTCCATAACGTTCTCATCTTTAAGAATCGAATATCCAAGTGAAGGTTGCTTCTCTTTCAACTCAATTAAAGGAGTATACGCGTCCATCGATGCGGATCTAACTTTACCATCAAAACTGGAAGATGGAGTTTGTACAAGAAATGTACCTAAAGGATGTTTCTCTCGAATTCCATTTTGAATTGTAATGAGATACACTCGAACATGGCATTCGTCGACCAATTCCGTAACGTCGAAACTTGCCGAGCCAAGAGTGTCTGTGTCCGAATCTCGATTGATAGTTGATGATTTCACAGTGTCGAGTTTTTTAACATCCTTCCAAGTATTCGGATCGACGGTGTAATACTCGAAAGTCTGCGTCATCGATTTAGTCCAGTCAGGCATATCAGACACCACCTTCGACTCTAGTTACGCTAATCGATACAGGGATGGTCAGTTCTTTATGAGTTTGACCAAACGATACTATAACAGTAGCCCAGTATCCTAAACCGGAAGGTTCACGAATATACACATTACCAAGCCATCTTTGAAGTCTGCGAAGAGTATATAGAGTCTCTTTGTCTTTCTTTACAACATCAAAACTTATATTGCTCTTATTACCGATCTTCGTGCCAAAATACGAAACCGATTGTTCCCTACCAATATAGTCGATATGCTCAACATCTAATTCAGTGCTTTCGATGACGTCGAGGTTGTACATCATCTTTAGCAAAGAACCAGACCACGGAGGCTGTTCAAGCGCTGCTTCTTCAGTAGCCTCAAAGTTAGACCAAGCTTCATCCCATTGAATAATACCGAAAATATAACCGATTGGTTCAGAAATATCGCTGTAGCTAACTGCGCCAGTTTCAGTCGAAGTTGCCACAATTCTATACCTAGCATAATCCAAAGATGGGTGCGGATCAGTTACGGTAGTATTCTTTGAATTATCTAGACCAGTAGCAATCTCAACAAACTTGCCATCATAGGTTCGTCTGTAAACTGACAAGGCAATATTCTCAACCAGCGTAGATTCTTCCACTTCACAGAAGTAAATATCATTGCCGGAATCATCCATACCCAGATAAACGATTTCGCCAGTAGCGGTAACTCCAGTCTGTTCGCCGTAGCTGTTATCGACAATCGTATTGGTTTTTGTATATACGCCATTGGATTCGGTTACGCGATATCGAATTATTCGATTTTCGACACAATATGGACGAATGTGTGCAGACATCACTTCTTCATCGATGCTAATCTCTGCGGTTGGAGAATATCTTTCATCCTCCAACGCAACAGTGAAGCCGATAGTATTCTCAGCAGTAAGACCGGAATCCATTGATACAGTAACTCGAATTGTGTAGTCGACATTATTCTCCAGATCGATATTTCCATGAGATAACTCAACAAGTAACTCAGTATCGATTTCGAAATGCTTAGAATATACTGCTTCTCCAGCGTTTACAGTGATCGGATTGCCGACGTTATCAACAGTGTCATAGATGCTGCCAGAAATTACTTCAACATGATATCCAATCGGAGCCTGAGTCTTAGGGCCTGGTAACGCGTGAATATAACCTGGGAATGAAGTCAGAGTCTCAATTGATACTCCAGCAAGAGTCGTAAAGCTAATCTCAACAGATGGTTTGGCGTAAATATCAATAGTTCGTTGAACGGACCAATCGCCATAATCCTTGGTAACACCGGCAGTCCTAACTCTCCATTGAATCTGAACGCCTTCTACAAATACAGAAGTATTTACAGAATATACGCTAGTACGATCTTTCTCTTCTTCCTCGGTCGAATTCTTAATAGTATGGGTTTCTTTGATACCGTCAATATATAATTCAAGTTCAGCATAGGTCTGACTTGAACCATCTTCGGAATTATGAACCCAATATAAATTCAGTTCCTCGTTTACAACGGCTGTAGTACTCGATGACCAAGTAGTCGGAGCAGCGGGTTTACTGCCAATTACGCATGAGGAAATAGCGCTCCAATCAGATTCGGTATTATCCTCATTGACGGCCCTGAGTCTGAAGAAATATTCCTTACCTGTTTCCAGACCAGTAATCTCAAAGAATAGAGAAGTTATGCCTGTTTTGGTCGTAGTCTGATCGGAACTATCGAAATATCGTTTATCCTGAGTGTATTCGATGTCATAAGTCTTGGCAGATTTAACAGCATCCCAAGTCAAATATACAGAGGTTTCGCTCTGGGCCTTGACTGTCTTAAAGCCTTTCGGAGCAGACGGAGGAGTCGTTACGTCATTTGAATAGGAAGACCAATCGGAATATAACGATCCTTTTACAGCTCTAGCCTGGACTTTGTATGTACTTCCAGAATCTGAAGTAGACCAAGAATATGATACATATCCAGTTGCAGTATTAATCGAAGCCGATTTAGTACCAACGACAGTCGTATTGTTCTTGATTAACTTAAACTCGATCTTGTCAGCATACAGATCGCCTACGTCTTTGATCTCCGCAGTAAGTTTTAAACCATCTGCGGTAAGAGTCGGCTGACCTGGGGCATCCAGAGGGGTTCCGTTTGTATAGCTTTTGGCTGTAGACCATTCGCCTGTAAAGTAAGTCGTATCCTTGTCGTTCTTTTTATAAGTCTTAGAGATAGGCTTAACTTGAACAGTGATCTTCTTAGCACCTTCGGGAATATCATAGGTAGCATAACGAGATCCAGCGTAATAATCCTTATCGACAGTATTAGTCTGCGTTGCAGAGAACGTCAAACCATCTAATGTCGTATATTTCCAAAGAACTTTATAGCTTTCAGTTTTGCTTTGCTTATCCCATTCCCAAGTAACAAATAACGTATTGGGCTCGGTACTCATAGCTCCGAACTGTTTAATCGTTACTTTGTTTGGATTAGTAGTGCTGGTTCCACCGGAGGGAGAAGACCCATCCTTGGTGAGATAGATCTTCTGTCCGATAGAAATAAGGTTTGGGTTTGAAATATTATTCCACTCAGCAAGCTTCTTATAATTGCTATAACCGCCGGCATAGTCAACAGCGATCTGCGTTAAAGTATCACCTCGTTCGACGGTTACATACTTGCCATCACTTGACAGTTTAGCCATAAATTAAACCCTCCCCTCAACAGTCATATAACGCATAATTACTTTCAAGGCGTCTTCTAGTTCAGCGTTATTACTATAAGACAAACCATTAAAGTTGTAAGTATCACCAGTTTGATTACTGAGGCCAGAACCAATCCGGTCAATGGCTCTAATAACATCGTCATTCGCTCCATTTTGATTTCTACGATTCATGGTAGAGTTGATCGCATTCAGGTTAGCAAGTACGCCAACAGAAGCGCCCATATCAAGCATGCTACCAATAGCTTTAACACCAGCTCGAACGTTACTGAGGTTAAGAACCGGACTGATAGTAGGATTATAATCAACACCGCTGCCAATAAAATCGGAGATTCGAGACATGGTATCTCTCAAACCGTCGCGAGCAGAGCCTGCCATATGCGCACTAGAATCGTATGCGGTAGAAGCATAATCATCAAGCGCATTAACAAAGCCCTGACCAGCGAAATCGCCAATCTTATAGAATTCCTTAGACGGAGAATTTTCGTCAAGTTCGTCCTCAGCAGCTTCTTTAGCGGCTTTAGCCATTGCTCTAGCTTTAGCTTCTGCTTTGTAATCGTTTTCACTAATACCTGCACAGAAACCATCAACCAGATAGGATGCAGCGTCGTAGAAATCGTCGTAATAATCTTCAATCTTATCGGCAGCAGCAATCAGAACCGATGAAATGGAAGCATTTACAGATTTCTTACCTTCCTTAAGACCAGTCGCAAACTTGATCATCAGGATCTTGCCTCGAGTTGTGAATGTAGTATACTTATCGAGAATTGCGTCGGTTATGGCTTTTAGCAACTCGTTGATTGCTGTTATGGCTTTAGTATCAGCATCGCTAAATGCTTTAATAAACTCATCTACGCTAGTATCACCAAGCGTCCACAACGCGGCTGTAAAGTTGTTAATGCCGTCGTAGCTTCCAGAAGAAATACTAGACATAACATTAGACAATCTATACAGAGCACTGGCAGAACTGGTGATGCCTTCGGTGTTCAAACCAGATACCTGTTCGCCATAATCTTTAAGGCCGTATCCTAAATCTTCCAGCTTATCCGCAAAGTCCGCAAAGTCAACAACGTCATTAAAGATATTATCGTCTTCGATTCCATGCAAAGTTGTAGCCAGATCAACCAGGCTTTCCGCAGCCTTTACAGATTCAGTGATTGCATCGGTCCGCATTCCATCAACTGCTTCGGCATAGGATTTTAAGCTATTACCGAAGGACAGAATATCCTCACCAAAGCTATCGATACTAACGTTGCCGCCAAAGATACCCCAAAGAGCGCTCTCTTCAGGAATCGTATTTGCCAGATCTACAAGAGACTGAGCCGCCGGAACCGATTTATCAATAGCATCGTACAGCACCGAGGCAACAATCGTAGAGTAGTCGACCATTGCGGAACCGAATGCTACCAACTGAGTACCAAAAGTGTCGAGACTAATATTAGATCCAAATATAGAATCCAACAGACCGCCTTCGGCAGGAAGCGCATTAGCCAATTCAGCCAGTGCTTGTCCAGCTTCTGCAGATTTAGTAATAGCCTCGGAGTCAACACCAGCAACGGCATCCGCATAACCTTTCAGACCAGTACCGAATGCAACAATCTGTAGAGCAAATACGCTGAGATCCATTGTGGTTCCAAATATAGAATCCAATAAACCACCTTCGGCAGGAAGAGCTTTAGCCATCTCAGCAAGAGCCTTACCAGCCTCAGCGCCAGCAACACAAGTCTCAGGATCAATACCGGATACGGCGTCTGAGAAGTCTTTAACACCTCTACCAAAGTCACCCAACTGAGTGCCGAAATCAGCAAAGGATACTTCACCACCAACCCAGCTAGCAATACCATTAACCAGTTCAGCAGCAGTAAGAATCATCAAGGTTTCAGCCAGCATTTTGACTCCAGCCATAGATGCTTCATCAATTAGCTTAGACTGTTCTAAGAAGAACTCAGCATTGCGCATGAAATTGGACAATTCCGTACCAAGAGACGAGAATGAATCCCCGCCAGATAGGAATGAAGAAATTCCAGACATTAAATCAGCAGCACTCAGAGCGATAATAGCCGCGGCAAGAATACCTACTTTTCCTAGAATACTCTCGTCCAGGTTTTTAACACCTTCGATGAATACGCCAGCTTCTGTCCAGAAATCGGATAAGCTCTTACCGATACCAGGAAGACTAGATAGTAATCCTGCAGCAAAGCCGCTTACGATTTTGCCAATACCTTCTGCTACAATAGCAAATATATCGAAGAAATCTGTCAGACCTTGTTTTATAGAATCAACCCAACCGTCGGGTAGTAAACTCATAAGACCGCCAATGGCTACTACAACCAAACCCAGAATCGCAATAACGCCAGCCAATGCGCCAGCACCAGCAAGAGCCATTGTAGCAACAGGACCAACCGCCGCGAGAATCGTACATGCTGCAGATAGTGACAGTAGCAATATAGATAGCGAAGTTGCAGTCTCGATACTAGGAGTAACGTTGAAGTGATCCATTAATCCCAATACGAGCGCTAGTTCAGCTACGATAAGACCCATGATCGCCATAGCTCCGAGAGCCTTCATAGCATTACCGCCGATTTTACCAGTGATGGATAGCGCATAAGATATTGCTATCATCAACATCGACAGCGATGCCGCGGAAGCCAAAGATGCTTCAATTGGCAGCTGAGCGAGTAAATATAGCACGCCGGCAAGAACACCAACAGCCACTGTCATTACAATCAACGAACCTAGTGATCCGGTAACATTCTTACCTTGGCTCATCATAAGGGCAAACATACCCATTACGGCACCCATCGCTGCAGTAGCACCAGCCAATTTCTCAGGTTTGATAAATGACAAAGCAGCAATAGCAATAGCCATAACTGCAATCGCCGTAGTTATAGCTTTAATATTACCTTCGACGTCACCAACGCCTTTACATACATGAATTAGCAAGGCAACCATACCGCCTAGGATAGCAACGGCAGTTATACCTTTGGCAAGATGGCCTAAATCTAAGAATCCTAGCAATACAGAAATACCAGCCAGCAGACCGATGGATACGGACAGCATGAGCAAAGTCGTGCCTACTTTAGCTAACTCATTACCCTTATGAAGTTGAAGCGCAGCAACAAGACCAGAAACAATTACAGCCAAACCAGCTACAGCCAATTCGCCTTTTATTAGATTTGCGGAATCAATATTACCAAGCATTTTAACAACCACTGCTAAAACGCCGATAGCAACCGCCATTTTGAGGAGAGTGCCTCCGATATGCTTCGAGTCTGGACCGCCAGCTAATTTAGTCATAGCAGTTAGACCAACAAACAGAGCAGAAGCGCCTAATATAACAATAGAACCGTATGCGAGTTCTCTTGGTTCAATAGTATTAATTAACTTAACAACAAGAGCTAGAACACCAATAGCTACAGCCATCTTAAATAGCATCTTGCCAACCTGAGTCAACTCGCCATCCGAACCGGTTCCGGCAAGCTTAGTCATAGCAGTAAGGCCTACAAACAGTCCAGCGAAAGCGACAATAACCGACATACCCTTTACTATTTCACCAACAGTCATAGTATTGATCAGTTTAATTACGCCAACCATTAACAGCATAGCGATGCCGATCTTTACAAGCATCTTTCCGATTCGAACTACCGTCTTTTCATTATCGCTTGTGAAAGTATCTCCTAAGTCTTTGACAGCAAGCATAACGAGTATTAAAGAACCAATTATACCGGCTAATCCCAAGAATATCGCTCCGGTATTCTTTGTATCAACTGTCTCTAAGATCTTAATAGCACCCGCTAGCATTAGGAATACAAGACCGAACGACATAATTAGCGCCGTAGCTTTAAGTATTCCCTTGCCGTCGATACCATTGATCTTAGACATGGACTTCGACAGGATGACTAACACACCACCTAATGCGGCAATAGCAACTATGCCTATAGCAAGCTTATGCCACGGAACAAAGGACAATGCGATCAATGCACCTGCAAGAATAGCGATGGCGATTGCCATGTCTTTCAATGCTTTAGCCTTCAAGGATTTCTTAAATGCCACGCCAACTTCAGCCAGTTCATCAAAGAATTGACCTATGTTGAAGAACATATTTGCTGCAGCGCCAAACATACCGCTAAGAGATCCTGTGAAATTAACAACAGCGCCGGTAATCTTATCGATGATTTTATAAGTACCGATACCAAAGACCATTGCGATAACCTGACCAAAGTCAAGGTCTTTAAGGAACTCGATACATTTGTTACCAAACGTCTTGATGAATTCCCAAACGCCAGATGCGAATGCTTTAAGACCGTTTAAGAAACCAGTCATGAAGTCTCGACCAACTTCTTCGGTCTTCTTAGAAGGAGAATGGCTATCGAGAGCTTCTTTAAGTGCGGCAATTGCCATTTTTCCAAATTCAAAGATCTTCGCTACAGCGTCGCCAATTCCATTTTGAATTCCTTTGATGAATCCAGATATGAAATCCAATCCGCCATCAACGAAACCACTTTTAATGAAATCTTTGATGAACCCAATGGCTTTCTTGATAGCAGGGGCGATCTTTTCGAATACGGCGGTAAAGTCGAGAGTAGAATCGATCCAATCTCTAAACTTAACAATCATGTCGCCAAGCTTAGCGGTAACATCCAAGATGTCGAGGTCGAATGCTCCTAGCAATTGCTTAAGGATCTTAAAACCGATTTTCAAAGGACCGCTGACTAACGTTAGAACAATGTCTAATGCAGCAAATAAACCTTTGAAAGTCTTCATCAGTTTACGAGTCGTATTGCTGTTACCTTCGAGATGAAGTGTCAACTTATGGAATCCAGCAATAATGTTATATAACTGCTCAGAAGTAACCGGAGGGAATACGCTTTTCCAAGCTTTACCGATAGCAGTAAATACTCTAGCGATACCTTGACCGATGTTCTTAAAGCCTTCCATTAACAGCCATCGACCATTAATCTTATCCAGATTCTCGACGAATTTCTGTAACGGAATACCAGTCTTCTCAGCTTCTTCCTGAAGTTGTCTAAGAGCCTTAATCTGGTCCTGGGTATAACCTTCGGCCTTCAACTGCTCGTCAGACATAAGAGCCATTTGCGCAATCCGAACCGCATCGGCTTTAGTAACTTCTTTAGTCGTCTCGGTTAGCTCTTTTCCGGATTTAGCAGCATCTTTCTGAGCTCCAGTTAATTCTTCTGAATATCTGAAACTATCACCGAGCTTCTCGTTAACTTTATTCTGTACCTGATAGTAGTTATAACCAGCTTTAGTTAACTTATCGATTCGCTCAGCGCCATTACCAAAGTCGCCAAGGATTACTTTGTCAACAATGTCACCAAGATCTTCAAGAGCTTTTGCGGCATTAGTAATCGGCTTAGCAACGGAATTGAATTTGTCCATTAGCCCGGTAAATGATTTACCCAAAGCGCCTTCGAGCAATTTGTTTCGAGCATCGGACATTTTATTAATCGCATTGGTGAAGAAATCAGCTAAAGGAGTCAATAGAGCCTTGGCTTCTTCAAAGTCACCAATGATTAATTTCCAGGTTTGAGCCCAACCAGACTGCGCTGCTTCTTTCATTACATCCCATAACTGAGTGAATGTCTTTACTTTAGTAGCAGCATCGGTGGCGGTATTAGCCATTTTGAGGATTTCAGTAGCTTGTGCTTCTGTATAACCCTGATCCATCAAGGACTTCTTAAACTCATCCCATTCCTTAGTGCCTTCTTCAGCAGCCATGGTAAATTGTTTAAGAGTTTCAGTTAATACATCAGTCGTAAGCCATTCGCCCTGGGTAAGAGACTCTCTGAACGAACCATACTTCTCGATAGCTCCGTCAACATCCTTACCCATAGCTCTAGCCGTTCGCTTAAGAGCGTTCTGGAATACTTCACCACCCATACCGGCATTAACTACAGAGTTCCAGTCCATCAAGCTCACTCGACCTGCGGCCAAAGCCTGAGATAACTGATACATTGCAGTGGATGCCTGCTGAGAGGTTGAACCAGATACAGCCGCCAAGTTAGCAATACCCTGGATCGCAGACACTGAAGTATCCAAATCTACACCCGCAGCAGTGAATGTACCAATGTTTCTGGTCATCTCAGTGAAGTTGTAGATGGTTTTATCCGCATAACGGTTCAACTCTTCAAGCGCCGCATTAACCTGATCGATGGTTGTACCTTTGCTTGAGGTATTAGCCAGGATTGTCTGGACGGCATTAATCTGAGTTTCATACTCTTTGAATCCTGTAGTAATAGGATCAAGAGTAAGCGCTTTCAACATTCGCGCGCCGGTATCGATCGCCTTATTCGTAATACGCGTAAGGGCGGTTACACCAGCTATTTGAAGCGCTGAAAATTTAAGAGAGACTGCTTCGGTAGCGCGACCGATTCCAACAACATTCTTAGTCGCTTTATCAGATGCTTTACCTACGTCTTCCAATCCCTTCGACGCACCTTTTAGTTTTAATTTTTTATCTAGCTTGTCGAGGGAGCCCATGGTGGTACTAACGTTCTTCTCGAAGTTCTTATTATCGAATTGCATCGAGACTATACGTTCGTCGATTTGCTTGCTCATAGTTTAGTAACCTCCCCCCATGCGTTCGATACGATCTTATCAAAGATGGGCTGGATAGCGGGGTTGATGTAATCTCGCCCTTCTACCCAACCGCCATTACGAGTCCCATGACCAGTTTGTAAAATAATGGCAATTGGAACTCCATTTTGAACATTTGAGTTACAGAAAAGAAGTTTTACGTTATCTTTTCCGCTTTCAATTTTGTAATACCATGAACTAGCAGTAAGTCCTGTATCTACCGGGGTTGCAGAAGCCAGAGCAGCCACGCCTTCAGCCCCGTACTTGTCGAAAATGCCAAGACGAACTGCCCATTGTAATTTTGTCAGATAGCGTTTGGTATTCTTAAAACTACCTGAGACTTTGAACCCTATCATAGTAAAACCCTCTTATGCCAGTTTCAGAAGTTTCTTCCAAGTCATGTTTCTAGCGGTGATTTCGCCATCGACATAACAGCCTTTATCCTTCTGATAATGAGCAACTGCAGAAGTAAACTTAGGACCAGCCACACCATCTGCAGTACCAACTTCGGAATAACCAAGCGCGGCTAATCTCTTCTGAACAGGTTTCACAGCGGCATGTTTGTAGTTGATTTCCTCAGACAAAGTCACAGTCTTAGATAAAGTTTCAGGACCAGCAATGCCATCAACAGTCGCACCGATAGCTTTCTGAATGTCTTTGACAAACTGAGTCTGACCGTAGCCAGCAGATTTAGGCTGCGTAGTTGAGGCGGCAACCGGTTTTGTATACTTCGGCACAGCATAACCGCGAATGTATTTACCATTTACCGCGATTGATCTACGTTTAACGGAATTGCTATAGTTACCTTCAATAACCGTAATCACACCATTCGATACTTTTTCGACAATACCTACGTGATCAGAGTCTCCTCTATCGTCACCACGGCCATTATCTTCCCAATCATAGAAAATAATATCGCCGGCCTTAGGCGTCCGATTCTCGTTCTCGATCCAGATGCCTTTCTTTTTCATCAAGGTGATCATTCTCGGACAGCTACACTCAGTAGGAATAATATCGGTATAACCGAGCTTAATAGCAACTGCAGATACAAAAGTTGCACACCATGCATCGGTATACTTAACCTTATAACCTTGCGCCAAAGGCTTATGTCCGTTGTAAATATCGATAATTTTCTTATGGCTTCCATCTGACTCTTTATAACCGAGCCAAGCTTTAGCCTGTTTAACAACTTCACTTGCGTAAGCAGCCATATATATCATCCTTTCGAGTTGTATTTGGCTTTGTTTCTAGCATTTAGAGCAGCATTACGAGCGTAAATATCATTCTGGCTCATTTTCTTAGGAGGTGTGTTCTTTAACGAACAAACTCGTATGAGAGTAATGAGTCGATTTAAATGCCAGTTTTCGCATGCCATGTCAATATTTAATGACATCATCCAGTGATAAATAATTTCAGCAGTGATTGTTTCTTGCTTTCCTTTATTCTGTCCTTTATCGGCAAATGTGGTAGCAGTCATACTTGCTGAAATGTACTTATCGATTTCCATATAGTTCTTACTAGACAAATATCGATAGGTTTCTTCATCTACATCTGGAGTTAGTGTCATGCATTTTATATAATCGAGAATCTCTTCATTGGTTTTCTCCTTCTTAGATAAGAAAGGTTTATTCCATTTTGATTCCCATTCGGAAAGAGAGACGAGAGAATGTTCGAGTTCGATAGTCTGCGCATTCGGATAACGAAATTGCTCGGCTTCTTCGTCCCAATATTCCTCACCGAGGATCTTGATTCGAAGCATTTCTCATCCCTCCATTAATTTCATCATTTATTGCCGTTAAGCATAGCTGCGGTGTTAGGATCAGCCATTGCTTTGGTAACCAAATCGCGAGGCAGGATCTTCTTAACGAAATCGGCAGCTTTCTCATCGTCGGTAACCAGCTCGTAGAACACAACATCGTATGCGGGAGAGCATTTAAACTTCTTGCGAACTTCGTCATCCTTGATTAAGTACATACCGTCATCTGATTTAACACCATAAGCCGCCATGATAATCTCATCGATAGTATTCATGATTGCCTTAGCGTCTTTAGCTTTAACGATTTTCTGCAGCAGCTCATTCAAACCGCCATCGGTGCCTACCTGCATCTTGGTAAGCTCAGTCTTGGACAGATTGAAGTAATGATCAACAGTAACCTCAATACCATTGAAGTTTTCAAATGTAACGGGCCAAACGTACATAGTATTAGTCTCCTTATATTTTTAGTTTTTAGAAAAGAAAGGAGCCGCCAGCCCTTGTCCCTGAATACGGCTCCAAAAATTATAACAACTTAGAAAGGGTTATTAGTTACAAATATCAGCCTTCAGCCTTAACATAGCCCAAAGTAGCGAATACTTCAGCGGGCAGGGGCAGAGTAGGCTCAGCGTCCTCGGTACCATACAGGATTGCTTCCAGAGCTGTCAGTTTATCCTTGTCAACCTTAGTGGAGTCAATCTTGATGTAAGAGGTAGGCTCGAAACCTTCTACTTCCTGAGCGGTAGTAGAGAATTCCCAAGACATAGTAGCGGCCTCGGGGGTTTCGTTAATGGTAGAGTGAGCAACCTCGGATACAGAAGCCAGCGCATCATACAGGATGTGCAGGTAGTAACCGTGGTTGGTCTTCTCGGTATCGTTACCGATCAGAGTCTTAGCAACCAGACCAAAGCCCTGACGAGTCTGCTGGCCAACATATACACCAGCAACAACCTGAGCAGAGCCGTCGCAAGCAGCGAACTCTTCAGGATACATGTAAGCTTCGATAGTACCACCGATTTCTTCTTTAGACTGAAGATTCAGGTATACTTTATCGTTAGCGTACAGTTTAGTAGATTCAGCACCGGAAGGAGTGATGTTCAAAGCGGTAACACCATTCCATGCTACACCGGTAGGATAAGCGGCTGCTACTTTGGGGAACAAAGCAACCTGTTCTACACCAGTCTCATAGCGACGCTCGCCAACCTGGTCCCATTTCATCTTAGACATAGTATGTGTCCTCCTTTAATAGATTGTAAATGTCCAATGATTAAGCCCGTCTGCAGGATAAAATCGACCAAAACTACAGTGGGGTAAGTCTAGTAGTTTCTCGACATATATACTGTCAGGATCGTCATCAATCAAAGTAAGTAAATACCTCGGAAATCGCAGGTACGTTCCGTTATTAGCTCGCACAATATGAAAACCATCGAGTTCGTATCGGATTGCCGGGTAGTTCATTAATACAGACGGGGGAGCTTGGAAGTAGACGTGCCGATCCCCATCAGGTTCAGTCATGTTCAACACTGAGCATAACTCTTCATGAAGTTCGAGGCGTCTGTCCATTCCAAATCTCTCCAATCGTTAGTATTAATCTTGGATGTACATATCTCACGTTGGATACTTTCCAAAAAGCACCCATATGCTGTACACATTTCATAGCATGAGTATTCTTCATGGCAAATGGATCGGCTACGATTGTGATCTCACCAGCAGCGGCAATGTTATCATTAACCTGTCCTGCGTTCTGAAACCTACGACTTTGCTGACGATACTCGCCGGAATATTCATACCAGTTCATCTCACTCTCAAATACGCCAGGTTTCGTCTGAGTCATGAAACCATAGCCAACTTTTCCAAACCATTTAGCCATAAAGAATCACTCCATTTTGAATTTTATCAGCCTTCAGCAGCCGGAGTAACATCCTCTTCCAGACATACAGCGGATTTGATGTTAACCAGAGCGCCAGAGCAACGAGCCTCAGACAAGAATTTCTCCTTGTTGAAGTCGATATCGAACTGCTGGAAGTCGGTGATTTCGCCACCTTTGGTAGCGCCGAACTGATAGTTACCCATGTTAACCAGGATAGCCAGCAGTTTCTTGGTCTTACCGTCTTCGGTCTGACGAGTCTTACCTCTGAACTGTTCAACGGTATGAATCTCGTTTACGTTCAAAGCGGTAGCCAGTTCTGCGCGAGAAGCGTAGATACGACGACCGTTCAGGTCGCGAGACAGCAACATGATGTTCAGCTCATGGGGATCGATGAACATGTCGGGCTGACCTTTACCCTTGTAATCCTCACGAGAGAACAGAGAAGCCTGAACCATAGCTTCTGCGCGGATGTAACTCTCGCTGAAGTGCTTAGTGGTATCAGTACCCTGGATCTCCTCACGAGCAGCTTCCAAGTCGATATCGTAGTGAATGGAGTACAGATCCTCATCACCCCAGATAGGACGAATGTGCTCGGGATGGATCTTATCCTGATCCAGATCATCACGGCCGTCACCGATCAGAGCAGCCAGAGCCAACTCTTCACGCATGTTATGCTTCATGATGGTCTTAACGTAAGCAACTACGCTAAAGTCGGTAATGTCGATGATATCATCGCGATGCAGTTCATCTCTACGGTAGATGGTCTGAGGATCGGTGTATCTCATCAACAGTTTCAGGTTACCGGACAGCTTCTTCTCTTCTGCGCGGTTGTTGTAACCCTTAGCTCTCAGTTCGTTAGCACGAGCATCAGCCTGGCGGGTACGAATACGAGAGATCGGGCTCTTGTGAGCTTTGTCCAGAACAGCGCTGATCCAGCTCTGGTCTCTTTCGATCAGTTCAGGAGCGCCGGGATGAACGTCCTTATAATCGGGGAACAGTTTGCTGATAGCATGATCACCTTCGGTGTCAAAAGCGTGAGCCAGAGTATCATTGTGCTCGCTAGCCCAGATAGACATAGCGGTTTTCAAGCTACCAACAGAAGGCTGCTTAGCCAGCTCAATGATCTCCATCTCATCGGCATGAGACAGAACAGTTTCTTTCTTCTGATTCTGAGTGTTGTCAAATACGTTGGAATGCATAATTTCATTTCCTCCTTCTTCAATGTCGCCATGTTCGGCGGTTTCTTCCTCTTCGTCGGTTTCGCCAGTAGCTTCTTCTACAGCCATACCAACCATAATCTGAACAGCAGTTTTCTGCTCTTCGGTCATTTCATCATAGACCTGTTTTACGGTCTTTTCGCCACTTTCGGGCTTCTTTGTTTCTTCAGCCATTTCTTCATCCTCCTCGTCATCTGAGTGATAGATCACCAGGGCGTTTTCATCCCAACCAGCGTTAAGCTCTTCTTCGGCATCTTCACCATGAGCCATCACCATATCAATGAATGCGCCTGGATTCTTACCTGCCAGAACAAGACTCAATTCCTTAATATCGCCATGGATAACATCAGAACCAAGTTTCTTCAGCTGATTTGCCCAGATAGACAAGCAGCTAACATCGCCATTCTTAACCAAGTTCCAAGCATGTTTACCCTGAGGTAAGTCGTTAAATTTACCGTAGGCATAAACGCCATCTTCTCGGTTCTCAAGCACAGCATGGCCTAGTACGGCATCGGGCGAACCATGATCATGCATCCAAAGCAACGGAACCTGTTTACCATCGTTATGCTTAAAGGCATCACGTTTAATGGTTACTCCGTCGCCGCAGAGCAGATCATTACGGGTGGCCCAACCGCCAAAATCATACTTTCCCATTTTGATCTTTTCCTCCTTCTTTAGATTCTTCAACAGTCTTATCAGTCTGCTTAGCGGGCTGTATGGGAGCAGCACCATTCGGCTGACTAATGTTACTGTTAATTAGCTGATCAGCTTTAGGATCTTTAGAAGGCTTTCTTCCAATGATCTGTCTGACCTCATTCTTAGACAAGATCTCGTTTCGAGTCATTTTATCTGCTACCTCAGCAAGAGCATTAACAGGTACTAACTTGAACGGATCTCTAAAGAACATAACTTTATGTCCTTTTGTGCGAGCAGTAGGAGTGAGGAACTTCCAGTTCATTGAATCAGCAATAGCTGTAGCAATCGGTTCGATAGTTCTACTATGATAGTTCAGCATTGTCTGTTCATCGGCAGTGCCATCCATAACTGCTTGCGTAACACCTAACTGGCTATATGCCATGTTGGTTAAATATTCAACCTGTTTTAGCAGATTGTTTTCAACAGAACGGTTGAGCTGAGTAACGTGTTCAGTACCATCGATATATGCGATGCCGTATTTAGAACTTGCCAATTGCATCTCGATTTCCTTACGACGTTCTTCAGCTTGTGCCTTACGAGTTTTAGATCTGGTCGAATACGGAAGCTGAATAATCAAGTCCAATTTCTCAGAACCATTATGTTCATCGATAATGTCCAGAAGATTCAGTTTTCTCATCAGACGTTTGACCGTAGAGTTAGGCTCATTAACAACCTCATATAAAGGATTCTCAACGATGGCCACATTCTTCTTAGCCATGAAAATATTCTGGCGTTCACCGGTTCGATCGTTATAGACATTAATTTCGACATCACGAGGGAGCCAGTTAGTGATTCGACCAGTTCGCATAGACTGAATATCATACGAGCCGGTAACATCCGGATCTAGCGTAGTATCAACCGGAACGTTAGCGACTACGCCTTCGTCAAACATTGATAATACAAGATCTCGAATGAAGTCCCTAGACGATTGGTCAAGATTCGCATTGAGGGTAAGACAGCGGTTCAAACCGGAGTCTTTAACAACTTCCACAAATCTACCTTCTTCGTCTACGATACAATGTAGAAACTCTAGCTGGGATACGTCTATAGCGATTCGAGTAAATAGAGCAGATAAGATCGACCGCTCGTTACCTCTAGTAAGGCGAATTCTACCATTCTGGTAAAAGCCACCGGAACCATAGCTCGGATAGCCATATCGAGTAGGGTCACGGTTCATAAACGCATTCCAGCCATGCTGAATTCCGTCTTTGATTCTATCCATTAACTCCATTTTGAATTTTCTCCTTACTTCTTAGCGTCGCGTTCGGCTTGCATTTCAAAAGCATCTTGAATAATCTGTTTACCAAGCTGTACAGATCTATTATCTAAACGATTAATAGACACGTTGTTCTTGGCAATCATCATTCGAATTTTAGCGGCACCTTGCTCGGCTTTTAAAGCTTTAACCTTCAAGCTCATATCCTGAACATTTTTCAGATTTCGAATAGCCACCTGAGTCGAATACTTTGCAGATTTGTACTTAGCTTTAGCTGCAGCCTTGTTAAGCTTCAAATACTTAGAATCCGACGGATCTAATTTAGTAGCTTTCTTTAACAACTTATCAGCTTTAACCTGCTGTTTAGCTGCCTTTACAGCCAACTTAGAACTCTCGGCTCTTTTAGTAGCTTTCGAGTATAGTTTATCGGCTTTCAGCTGTTTCTTAGCTGCTTTCTTTTCAAGACGCTCGTTCTGTGACTTCTTACGAGAAGAAGACAAATCAGTAACGAGTTTTCTCGTTTTATGAACTCCCCATTTCATACCTTTGACACCGTAGTGTTCTAGGTATTCTTCATTGTTCATATCAAACACCCCCTTCAATTACTCGAAGGTATCTCTATTTATTCCATATGCGATATAGGCATCCATCATAGAAGCCACCGCGTCAATCTTTTCGTCATGGCGTCTCTTCCACAACTTACGATTACCGTTAGTGTCTTCAAGTGTGATACAGTTACCCATCGCATAAGTCATCAAAGATTCGTCGAAGAGTAGCAATCTCTCTTCGGCAAGTTTCTTTAGTTCACCCAACGGTACAGATTCAGTTCTAGCGCCCTGGATTACTTTCTCAATACCAAACGGACCGTTATCCAATTCCCATCTCTCAACAAATGCTTTAGCATTATACGGGTCATAACCGAAAGCTCGAACATCGTATTCCATTTCACCAATGAAATTGTCAAGATCTTCATACACTTCGATCATGTCCAAAGTTACACCAGGCATAACTATCAAACTACCTTCCGCCAAGAACGATTCATATTTCAATCGCATAGCTAGCGGTAAACCTTTCATTGTCTTCTCGGTAATATAGTTACGGGTCTTAACTCCAAAAGCACCTTGTCGAATCGGAAATAGGAATGAGAACGAACAGAAGTCGTCGCCCTGAGATAAGTCAGCGCCCATAGCGCAAGGCATGCCAAAGAACTCTCGTTTTCTATGAGGTAATGTCTCTTCGTAAGTGAAAAAATACGTATGGCCTTCCATAGGAATACCGAAACGCTTTGCCAGAATATCGTTTCGAACAGACGGATTCTTCTCAGCACGCTCAACGTCAAGCTGATATGTGTCATAAGTTACGGTAATGCCTAGATTAGGTTGCGCTTTCATCCACATTGCCGGGTCATTAACTTCGTCAATTGAATCCAGCTTGTACCACCAAATGGAAGTATGGGGATTATCGTATTCTCCTTTGAGAATATCCATAAGCTCCATCTTCATGGTATCACCAACGCCGTTTCGGACCGTACCTTCGGAACTGATCGCTACGATTAAGTAGTCATTGTTCTCAGCAGAACCCTGCTCTTTAGATGCACTCTGTTCGATAGCGCCTACAGGGTCTTCTTTGATTTCGCCAGAAAGCCATTCGTCAATTGTAGCTAACTTAACACGCAAACCTTGTAACTTATCAATAGTCATAGGTCTGATCTCAAGCAGAGAATTGGTTAAGAAGTTCTGAATGCCCTTCTTAGTCGACGCTAGCTTAACACGATTCATCTTCGAACCAGTCGTATTCTGTAGCGATCCATCGGTTAAGAATTTATACAGAGGTCCTTTAGATCTGGCTATAGCTGTGCGAATCGGAGACAGAACTTCATCTGCCTGAATCATCGTAGGCGCAGTAGTAATCTGTTTAGTCGTAGACGTGTCTACATTCAGATAAAAGTTATGTAAGAATGAAGCATACATAGACTTAGCCGCACCACGGGCTACGATAAGATACTGCTTAGTAACAAGACGTTTCTTAATTCGTTTGTTGATATACCGACCGCCATGACCGTCTGGATATGGTTCGTAAACAGTTCGTTCGACGAATTCATACCAACCAAATATCTGCTCAGCCCAAAGCTTAAACGAGAAAAGCATTTGAACATCTTCACCATTGGTTAGTGTTAATTCTTCTTCACAGAAAGATATAAAACCATTAATTGCTTCGTCGTCGTAGTAATATCGAGGATTGGCAATCAATGCATCGATACGGTTCATCTCCATAGAGATTTCCTGGCATACAGGAACTTCTCCGCGTAAAACCATATCCCTAAATATGCCATAGTAAATCGGAGTAGCAGTGTTGGAAAGGGACATTATTTCTCATCCTCTTTCTTTTTTGCTTCTTTCTCTTTCTTAGCGGCCTCTTCCTGCTGTTTCTTCATCTCTTCTTTACGCTGAGTACGATTGCCATTAGTTATATTTGTATCAATTCTCGGCAGCTGAACATCTAAGTCGGCAAATGCGTTTACGATATTAGATGCCGTGTTATACAACTTAATAGCTTTGTCAGCTCCAGTTGTAATCTTTTCGGCTTTCTCAAGTAATTTGTCAACTTTAGTTTGGCCTTTTGTTAAAACTGCATTCTTAGCCGCAATATCGAGCATATTATTTTCCCAACGCAGTCTTGTTTCAATAGCCGTTCTTTCTTGCGGAGTAAGATCATTTTTATACTTGAGAACTTCGGATGCAGAACCGGATTTAATAGCCTTTGCTTTTGCAGTATCATAATCAGCCTGGCTCTTTTCCCCAGAACCTTTAAGCGCATCCATCTTTTTGGCTAATTTAGCATAGCGTTTACGACCGGCAGGGGTTAAAGATCCATCTTTATTCTGCCAGCGGCGCTGATACCATTTCTGGCCCTTGACGCCATGATGCGAAATATAATCACTCATCCGAAACCACCTCCTCGTGTGGAAATTCTACAGCGGTAGTGAGTCGCCATTCGAGCTCGTCCTTACGCTGTTTATAACTTTGAAGGAGGCTTGAATTTTCCGGAGGGTCGAATACTAGCTTAACGCTGAGATAGATATACTCCCTAACGAAATTCTGAACAACGATATTATCGGTAAACTCATTCCAGGTGGAAGAATCATCGCTGATCTCAAATCCCTGCGGAGGACCTAATCCGAATTGATGTAGGATCGCAAACGCGGTATTGATTTCAGAAATGATGTCACCATCGAAGTGAGTATACGTCTCAGACGGACCAAGTCTATCTCGAATTGAAATGAGTATACTCTCCAAATTCATAGGGACTCTCCTTACTCTACGATTTCGATGTATTTAGCCATGCAGTAACCTTCTGAGCCAGCTGCGGTGCAAATCTTATACCATTCTTCAGAAGATTCAGTCATTTCAACCTCTACTTCAGTACCTTCGCCGATAATGTCAACTACGTTAGCAGTCATACATGCCTTCTGACGAATATTCAGCATATTGCAACCGTTTACACGACCGCGTACTTTGGCAGATTTGATAGGCTCTACAACTTCGGTGGTTTCGATAGTCTCCGTAGGTTCTACATGTTTGTGTTTTTTCTTAGACATTGGATTTCACCTCCTTACAAATAAGCCGTCATTCAACGTCATATTTATTGCCTTTAACGGCCCACGGGTATTGATCAAGCCCCTTATAATACTTGCTTGCGCGCACGCTATTAATCGTAGTTAGACCTAGCGTTCCACTAAGCATTCCGGTAATATATGTGCGCCCTTTCTCGGAATTACGAATAACGGTTTTTGATTTGACAGTGTAACCTTCTTCTATGCATTTAGCTAAAACTTTTAAAGTGGCGGAATCGGCTTGCAGGACAGCGTCGCGATGTGCGTTACGAGTTTCCGCAGCTTTCGTCATCTTCTCCCTGATTTTACGAAGCTTCTCGACGTTTCTTGCTGACGGATTTGAGTCGTGCTTTTCTATATAACGCGCGCCTTTAGCAGCTTGACTATTAAACTTTGCGTTATATTTCAAGGCTTTACCAGCATGCATACTCGACTCTTTATCAAGATCGTTAAGCTGCTTTTTATAAAGTTTGGCTTGTTTCTTACGAACGCCCCACTTCATGCCCTTGACGCCATGATGGGAAATATAATCTTCAGACATTGGATGTCACCTCCTCCAAGGACATGTGTCATTAGGTCTTCGCTCTGTGGGTCCAATCATAAGCAAGCTTTCATCGCCATAGTGGATTGCCTTGTGAGTCTTGTCTGAAACACAAATGACATTATCAGGATTCATCATGATATCCCATCTACCTTGAAGTATGTCCTCTTTCTCAATAGGAATAATATGATGAATCGTGATGATTCCATTAATAGGATGTTCAGCTATACCTAAGTCGCCACCCATGTCGCGAATGATAATGTCACGCCTAAACTGTCGCCATTCTTTGGATGTATAGAATCGCTGGTTTAGATACCGTTCGTAACCGAATGTTTCTTCGCCAACAACTCCGTTGATCTTCAAATAGCGATATCGTTCGATGAAAGTTGGGATTAAGATTAGTTCAGAATAACTCTTCGTCAGAATCATCCGACTCTTCACCTGCTCCCTGGTACTTACGCATAGCTTTGATAGCGTTTGCATATAGTTCTCTCATCTCGTCTTGTTTCTGTATAGACTCGGCTTTGACTTTGGCAAGCTCATTCTGGGTAGCCAGGAGCTCGTTTTCAAGCTGAGTCTTAGTTGACATTTCCTTTAAGAAATATGTCACTTCCTGAGAAGTAGCAGTACCATCGCGCAATCGCTTCTCTGCCAGATCAAACGCAAGAGCGCCGAGCTGTTTAATTCGATTCTCAGGCAATAATGCCGCTCTACCTAGATCTTTTGGATCGTGAGTAGTTGGCTGTTTTGCTTTAGCCATGCTTCTGCCTCCTCTCGTTGTGGTTTGTTTTAGATAGCATGTGGAGGGACTCGTGAGTAAAATATGGAAGGAGACCTTATCCTAATCTTGTTTGTGGAGGTAAACTATTATGGACGAAAGAAGTTTGTAGAAGGAATGTACAGCAAAAACCTCACGAGTCCTTTCAGATGCTATCTAAAGTGTAAATAGAAAAAGACCCCACTCGGTTAAGAGCAGGGTCCATTTTGAATTATTCGGGTGTTGAGCTCAGGTACAGAAACACAATACCACGCCATTCTTGGCCGTAGAGACTGCAGTTCCGCATGTCCCATTATCTTCAACACGCGAAAACTCAGTTGACGATGCCGCCGTGCGCAAATACCACCAAGTTTTGGTTTTATCCAAATTTGCTTTTCGTCTATTATTGTTATCGATAAAGAAATTGGAATATACAACTCCGTTTACTTCCGACGCGTTGATTTCATCAATACCTGAAATCGATCCGTTGGTTACTGTTGTTATTGTTCCAAATACTTCACGCGCAGAGGGAATCCATACGTCATCGATAGTGGTTTGTGTCGCAATAGGATAGTTACTTTGTATTTTAATTACTTCTCTAATCTTAGTGCGAATTTCAGATGGAATTCGCGGCTTGATGGTGTTTTTCAAATATACTCGCATATCGCTTTTTTCCCATCCGCCGTTACCACCAGTACCCTCTATGCCATTTGAATCTTGCGGATTCATTTGATGACCCGTATTTAATGCATATAATGAAGCCCAAGTAATAGGCGCTTTACCACTGCCATCGGCAAGTTCGTCTGTGTCGAAAGCGATAATCTGCATATTCATAACGCCTTCACTACCCAAGTCGAGAGGTATGTAATAACCGAGTGAATAATCTGTGGCATACGTGCCTGCTTCAATTGATTTAAACACATCAGCCCACGCTTTACTAGCCTCTTCCGAAAGAGATATTTGATCGTAATTGATGATAGCGTTGTTAGCACCCCAAGGAGCATTTATGATTTTCCCTTGCGACCACGGAACATTGATGGTTGCGAGATTTGTACAACCGCTGAACGCATCAGCAGCTATTGAATCAGGTGTACCTTTGAATGTGATTTCAGTCAAACTAGTACAATCAGCGAAAGCTCCAGATTCAATACTGACAACATTTTTTGGTATTTCAGAAATAACCAGATTCCTTTTTCCAGAAAATACCCCAGCACCTATACTTGTTATAGACTCTGGCAACGAATCTATCAAACCGCTTTTCTGCTCAATAAAAGCAACCCAATCACCCGCATCATCTAACAAATCATTGATGCTCCCCACATAGCCACGAAATTCATCATCGGCAACTATGCCGCCATTGGCTAAGATCGTTTCTTTGAGAAGAGTTTTTGTCTCTTTAAGATAGTTAAGACGATTAGTTATTTCATCGATTTTACTACTCATTTAAAAACCCTCCTTTTTAAGAATTAATATAGCTTGTCAGATTTGCCACCATGTCAGATACCGTCATTAAGTCCTGAGAACCTGTAATTGTTTGGACTAAAGCTCCCAGTGCATTTAAATCACTGCTTGGGACGATATAATTATCCAATCGTTCAACCGGACCATAACCAGCTTCGTATGTAGTTTCCGAGCATTCACTTCCTGTAAAAAATACAGTTTTTAAATCTTCGTAATACATGTCGTAATTAGTCCATACTACATAGTTAGTCGAATTGATTGCATGGTTATATGCTGAATTGTTATCTAGTGTCCAATCACCATTTTCCACATCTACAAATAATAGATTGAAATTGACACATAATGCATAATCAGGAGTTATCTTGGCGGTTGGAGTATAATAATAATACGGCTTAGTTGATAATATTAAATAGTATTTATCCCATGCACCAGCATTAAGAATTGTCGCAAATGGATATGCAATTAAAGTATTGGCTGGCAATTTCGGAAGCAATATATCGTTGAAATATGCTTTTCCTTCAGGTGCTTGTACAGGAACCTTTGTTTCTCCGTTACCAAATGTTATGTCCGATCCATCCGGAATAATATCAAATACCGCTTCACCGTTTACGTCATTCAGTGTTTGCATAATGCTATCTAACTCAGAGTCATCAATATCTCCTCCAAGAGGCTCGGCAGCAAGTACCGCCATTTCATCCAGAGTCAACGGATTGCTTGTGCCTCGGGCAGATCGAAAACCGTCTGCGATGGCTTTTAACTTGTCAATAAGAGCCATTTTCAATCACCCCCAGAGCAGAGTCGATCATGGTTTGCACGTCGGTCTTTCGAGCGATGGTATCGGGAATGTATTTTTCGTCTAACTGTGTTTCTTCGTAGACGATCTGATGAACTATCACTTGACGATACTTACTTGTTGTATCATTGGTTCTGAAATAACCAGTATTACCAATAAAGAACGGATACCGATCGTACTCGATATCGCCGATGCACAGCGTGCCAGCGCCATATTTACCAGCTTCTTGCACATAACAAGTTGCATAACGTTCATCGCCTTCCCAAGTTACGACGTACTCTTCGCCTTCTATTAGCCAATCAGTTGTGTCATACTTATACGCATCACTTCTATCATCATATGATGGATCTTGAAAATATATAGATTGATTGTATACTTCTACTCGTTTGGAATTACCGAGTTCACCAAAGGGCCGATTCTTCAAATCATTCCAATTGCCAGAAAATGATTCTGGAATGTCACTCTTTCGAGCGATGGTAGCAGGAATATACTTTTCGTCTAACTGTTTTTTTTCACGGACAATATGATGAACTATCACTTGACGAAAAGTAGTAGTGGTATCATTGGTTCTGAAATAACCATAATTGCCAATAAAGAACGGATATTCTAGGTAGTCGATATCGCCTACGCATAATGCGCCATCGCCATATTTTCCAGATTCTTGCACGTAACAAGTTACAGTCCATTCATTACCTTCCCAACTCACAACGTATTCTTCGCCTTCTACTAACCAATCAGTTGTGTCATACTGATATGCGTCGTCTCGATCGTCGAATGATTGATCTTGAAAGTATAGAGATTGATTATATACTTCTTCTAGCTTGGGATTACCGTTTTCGCCAAAGGGTTTTTCCGTTAGATCATTCCAACTGCCAGAGAAGCCCTCTGGAACTTCAATCTCAACATTACCGTTTGCATCAGGAACCGCACCATTTACAGTCTTAGGTACTGACTTCAGAGATTTCTCGTTGGCTTTTACTTTAGCTATTACACTTTGCAGTAAATCATAAAGTTTACTCATGTCAAGAAACCTCCTTATTCAGTAATTCAAGTAGCGCAGTCACTTCGGCCTCGGTTAACGCTGGACCAGCTACTTCCTTAATATGTTCATCGCTCGGAACCTGAATGCCATTCTCTTCAGCATACTCATTCACTGCTTCCAGTACCTGCTCGTTAGTGGGTTTGGGCTGATTGTCTCTGAGGAATTTCAGAGTGTCAGCTGCGTAGACCACTTCCATATGAGCGCCAACTCCATTTTGAATTACGGTATTGGTTTTGTTGGTGCGGAGAGCTTTGAAAGCGAGAACTTCTGCGGCAGTGAGCTCGTGAATGATCGGTGCGGCTAGAGGATAGAGTACACGCACTTCATTTTCATCTACAAACGCCTTAAATTCGTCAGCACTAGAAAAACCATTGAATTTTAGCGATGATCCATTACCGTTGAACTTCATATCTGCGAAGTGAGTACAATATATTGGTAACCCATAAACACCGTACGGATTCAGCGAGTAATACAATACCTTATCAGTCGTGTTATATGTCATACCATGACCAGACTCGATAACGATCCCGAAAACCCTCTGAACAAGCTGCCAAGTATCGGTCTGGAAGTCATAGATAAGCTCGTCTTTCACATCACCGATAGCATTAAGAGTGCGCTGCGTTGCAAGGGTTTGAACCGACTTATAAGGTTCGTATTCAGTTGCTTCTGTTCCGACTTCAACTTGAATGTTTTCAAATTTAATCTCTACGGTTCCAGAATATGCGCTTTCAAGCTTTACGTATAGCCATAATTCATAACCTTCTTCTGCTAATCCATCGGGCAATGTGAAGCTGTACGACCTCTTATCTGTAGTAGGAATGATATAAGAACCATTACCGCTGATCTTGCCCTTGCGAAGATATACTACAGCAACATTATCACCCATGAAACTAGCACCTTGAAGCATCGTTGCATCGAACGAAACAGTCAATGGAACGTTTAACGGATAATCAACTGGAATTTGAACTCTACTTACGGAATCCTCTTTTGATGTGATTACCGTAATAGTCTCACCTTCAACAACGCTTGTAGTGTTAAAGTGTGATTTTCCGTTATGGTCGATATTGAGCTGATTCTTTCCGCAGATTCGAATTTCAGGATTTACAACGCCGACCAATTCCTGAGGATTCTCAGAGCTTGGTGTTCCTGCCTGCTCAGTCTTGCCGAATACCTTTAAGCCAAGTAAATGATCGTCGGATGCATCGTCAATTACAATTGAATTGCCTGCCGCTTCCAGAGCAATTGCATCTGCTTTTGTACGAAGGGCTTCTTCCGCAATTCGGTAAGTCTCGGTATAATCCGCAGGGATAGAATCAAGCGTTTCCTGTCCTTTAGCTTCAATCGCTGCTTGCTGAACAGAGCTCTCAGCTTTAATTTCAGCTTTGCGATCGGCTGCGGTTGAGTTAACAGATTTAATGGCAGTGGTTTCAGCGGCAGTAACATGTTCCAAACTAGTTCGTTCTGCGTCAGCAATGTTTGTCAGGATACCATCAGCAGTACCGAAGATTCTCCGATACCACTGTTCTAGAATATTATTGTATTCCAGAATAACCGGATTCGGATCGGGTCGACCTTTCTTTACGACAATATTTGAATACCAGTCGCTATGAAATTCATAGTCAACAGTTCCATCGTCCAGAGCACATGCGTACTGTATTAAAAATGCAAGACTACCAACTAACTGGGTAGCATGACGTTCGATTAGCCAGGTGCAAATAACAGTATCAGGATTATCAGGAGAAACTTGTAAGTCAGTGATTTCAGCGAAGTCTTCTCGTCCGATTTCAGCGTTTTCTCCTACATTATTGAAATATACGTAGACACGATTACATAAAGTCATGTCGTGACCCTCGACGATTCGAGGAAGCTCAATAGTATAGCGTTCAGACTTATGATCCTTCTGCATGATGTAATTGATTCGACCCGATTTGTTAGTGATTCGTTTAGTATCCGGATCAATTACAAAATAGTCATCATCGTCAACTACTGGATGAAAATGATCAGATGGACTTTCGGCTAACTTAGCCAGTAATTCATCAGCTTGACTCATACATTACCTCCCTTCTGATGGACTTCCACCTTGTTTGTACGCAGTTTCACGTCGTTCTTAGCGCCGATTACTTGAATCTTAAACACTGATTGTTTCAAAGCAGCGCTAGGAATATAGCAACTTCTAGAACCAATTAGCGCTTTAGCGCCAAGCTCTCGTCCTAGGTTGTTGTAAAATGCTACAACTTTGTCGAATCCGTCCCAGTCTTTCGTAAATACAAACTCGGCTTTGATATGTTCCTCAGAACCAGGAGTTAAATTGTCGAAATCACAGTACGGATCTTGTCGGATGATCTGATTATCTACAATAAATCGTAGGGTTCTCATGATCAGACCTCCTTTCTTGGGCTAAACCCAAATATAAAACTTTTTCTGAAAATATCCCGCCGGGGAATTTTTGAAG